>Ga0208820_1001149_pt1 | contig 15627 bp, 16 predicted proteins | sample June2015DPH_16_5_FD_184713 | JGI IMG/M metagenome (GOLD analysis project Ga0208820, IMG submission 184713) | Peatland microbial communities from SPRUCE experiment site at the Marcell Experimental Forest, Minnesota, USA - June2015DPH_16_40... | ecosystem: Environmental > Terrestrial > Soil >...
TGCCGAGGCGAACGGCAGACATGACATTCTTGCAGCGAATCCTCGGGGAGTTTTGCTCCCATCGGTTTACGTGGCCACGACTGAGTGGCAATGGCCAGCACTATCAAATCTGTCTCGTTTGTGGAACTGCTTATGAATATGACTGGAAGAGGATGCAGCGTACTGATCGCCCGCTGGTGACGAACGGGCACCACCTTCTCGCCTCGGCGCGGACTCGATTGCCGAGAACTGTTAGTCGACTATAACCCGCCAACCAGTCTCCTAAATGCCGGAGCACTAGGTTTGGAGAGCCGAACGTATCTCCTCGCAATGGACTAGAAAATCGCGCCAGAGATGGCTTAGGGATGTCTCCTGATGGACGCCACGAGAGAGAAGCGAGTCCTTGCTTTTCGCCAACGCTCCCACCACGCAGAGAAAGCAGGATGCGAATCAATGACCGCCTCGTCCTGAGCCTTAGCCGACTGTTGCATCACGATTGGAGTCCGAGTTGGCTCGACGGCCTCGCTCACGCCATCTTCCTCACCCCGGAGCAACGGGGTAACGATTCGCAGTCCTTCTGAATTCGACATTGCTGCACCTCAATGTAGGGCTTGTCAGCGTTCGGCGGGGAACTAGCCTGCGGACGATTCACGCTAGCCGCTGCAAAGCTCCGAGTGAAACTGTTGGCATCGGTGCAGCACGCCTGATTCCATCATGGTGCGTAGGTTGATGTAGCAGCTTTTTGTGGCGCTTACGGGGAATGGCTCCCAGTTCGATGACGCAGGAATGTCGGTGACTGAGCAAAACTTACCGCACGCGGACTAGGCGAGAGTAGCTGGGGTTTGGTGGCTTTGTTCTTGTGTTGCGAGGCTGACGGTGACGTTGTTGATTCGGTTGATTACGACCAGACCGCCGCGCCAGCCCTCGACTTCACCTCAGAACCCCTGTCAATGAGCGATATAGAGATATTACAACAATAATCTCTTGGGATCGCGCCACAGAAATAAATTCGAAACCGCCCTTCCTAAGTGCCACTTTCATCCTCCTCGTCATACAAGCACAGCGCCATGACACACCCGGCCAAAGATAGCCAGATCGCCAGCAACGCTTCAGGCGGTATCGGCGGGAGCATATCGCGGATTCTCCTCGGTCGAATCTAGATCGTGGCTGAATGAGGGAACCGTGCCCTTATCCATTTTGACCCGATGAATCAGATGCTAAGCGCCTTACCTTTGGTGCGGTTTTTTTGAGGATTTCGACCCTTTATAGTAAAGTGAGTGTCCCTCCCGCATTTCCAAACTATGCCGCTCGGTCGCAGACGCCGACCCTTCAGCCATCCCGATTGGCTTTTTGAGATCAAATGGGACGGCTTTCGCTCGTTGGCTCAGATCGAGGACGGACAGTGCAGGCTCATCTCCCGTAACGGAAACGAGTTCAAATCCTTTTCTGTTTTGAACGATGTTATTGCGGACGAAATCAAAACCCGGTCAGCCGTGCTGGATGGCGAGATCGTCTGCCTTGATGACGGCGGTAAACCGCAGTTCCGCGATCTGCTGTTCCGGCGCGGTGAGCCTCGTTTGTACAACCGATTTGGTTCTCTTCGACCGCCGTTTGCCGTTGATGTGAGAGGCACCCGTGTGACTACCGAAAGGTCGATGGGAAACGGCCTTTGGGTCCCGTTACCGCGCCCTCTTATTGAACGTGGCGGCGGGCCCGCACGTCGGGCAAGTGACGGTCTAGCCCCAAGGTCGCCTCCCGCGCGTCGGCGCGCCTGCGAGCTTTCAAAGTCTACTTCTGGGTCGGCCCGACCGGCAGTACAACCCTTCCTAAGGAGTCGTTGATCACAATCGTGGCCATCAGATACCAAGCCGTGCATGCGCAGAAGATAGATGTGGTTTTTCGCACGCGAATCCGCGACTCTAGGAAAGCGGTAGAACTTTCCTTTTGTAAACCGTATTCGCCAACGTCGCCATGGCGATATACCAGGCGAGCAGGCCGACGATAAAGATCTCCCACCCTGCCACCGGCGCCGGTACCTTACCGATAACCACTCCGTCCAGCAAAAGGAAGGCCAGCAAAAGCAGCCAGAATAGGATTGCCAGAAACTTTCCGACGCCCTGGACCGCGACGCAAAAAGCGAGTGTGAACAGCGTCCACATGAGGAAGAAACCAAGTTCCTCGGGATGACCCGCCGGAATGCCCGTCTTCGGCTGCACGTACAGCAGCACGAATAGTGACCACCAAAAGGCACCGTAGGACATGAAGGCGGACCCGCCGAAGATGCTCCCTTTTCGAAGGTCCACGATTCCCGCAATGAATTGGGCCGTGCCCCCGAAGCAGATTGCCAGTGCCAGGGTCGGCCCGGCGCTCCAGAATCCTACGTTATGCAAGCCTGTCGCCATCGTCGTCAAGCCGAAACCCATTAGCCCCACTACGGCCGGGTTCGCCCACCACTCCTTCAACATTCCGCTGTCTGTTAACTCTGCCATATGTTCTCCTTAATTATTGTTCTCCGGGATTTCCATTTTGGCCTCGAAACTCTAAAGCCGGATCTCTTTCTTGACCCCAACTAACGGCAGCGATTGTCCTCTCAATCTCTGTTCGCGTCAATGCGAATTTTCACCCGGATCGCCCCCTACGGTAGGAGATTCCGAAACAGCACAGCCGAAACTGCGCCATTTGCGGCCCACTTTTGCGACACCTCTCCTTACCCCAACCCGCTGTAAACGGATTCCGTTGCTAACCTGACCACCATCTATCTATCCCGTCGGTACCGGCAGTCGCGATCCGACCCAGCATCGCCCCGAACCGCCGCCGCGTCAGACGTCCTTCCGCCAGCAATAGCCAGTAGTAACGCGCATGTTTTACCAGCCGTCCTCCGGTCTTCGCCAGTCGTTGCTGCAGGCTCGTCAGCGACCAGTTCTCAATTCCTCTCGGCAAACCCAGACGCCGCCACAAATTCCCCAGGTTGTAGGCCAGCAGGCTCAGCGCCAGCCGCACTTGGTTCGGGCGAAAACGATCGCAAAAGAGCCGCGTCATCCTCACCGCCTGCTTCCCCTCCTCGATCCACTGCTCCGCCGTTCCGCGGTGCTATAGAACCGCACCACCGCCCGACTTGGCGTCTCCAGATTGGTCACAATGAACCCCACTCGCGGAAACAACTCCCCGGCATGGAACTCCACCTTCGCCACTACTCGTCGTGCCGTCTTCCAACTGGCGGCTTGGTAGAGAAAGCCCTTCTACCACACGATGGGTTTGTGACGAGGACGCCCCACCGGGCGCGTCAGCAGTTCTTCAATGTCGCGTAGCAGGTTGTCATTCGTCGAAGCCGAATCGCATATTTCACTCCCCGTTCTTCCAGCGCTTCGTAGACCTCCGGTTTGGCAAACGCGGCATCGGCCCGAGACACCACTTCCTTGCCCAGTTCGTGTTGGCGCTCGATCTCCGGCAGAAGCACTTCCTCCCAGTCCTCGCACTATGCACGTTGCCCGATCGCAACTTCGCACCGAGACAGTCTCCTTCCTCGTTGAACAGCAACAGCGGGTGATAGCAGGTGGACTCAAAATGCCCATTGTAGGCACTCTGCTCCTGTTCTCCGTAGACCGGGATTCCCGTGCTGTCCATATCCAGCACTACCCGCTGAGGTGCATTCATGGCCTCCGCCTTCGCCAGCAGTTCCCGATTGATTCGGTTCAGACCCTCGAGGTTCTCGTCCTGGCTCAGCATTTCGGTCTCGAACCAATGGAGGCGCGAAGGCAACGCCGCCCGACGCTCCCAGATTTTGTCGGAGCCGATCAAGCGGAAGGTCGGGTCCTAGCGACAGGCGCTCAGCAGCAGGTCCGGGAGAGGCAACTGCGTGTTCTTTCCCCGCCGACCATCCATGATGTTTTCGAGGATAAACTCAATCCCAAACGCTCATCCAACTCACGCACCAAAAGCAGACCCCTGTCGGAGGTGACGCGAGAACCTTGGAACTCAACTCTCAAAGACGGATTAAACGAGAGCTGAAGGGGCTGATTTTGTTTCTCACCCACTGGGTATAACTTCCGCCAATCAACTCTCGCCTCATCGCGGCGACCATGGCAATGGTTGTCCCTACCGCGATCTCAAGATCCTCACACGGCGCAGTGACCTGAATCACCGCATTGGAACTGGAAATGAGTACAATTTGTATTGAGCGGGCCGCGAGAAGACACTGTCCGCCTGAACCCTGCAGCGGCGAAAAGAAACTCCTGCATTGGCCGCGATGTTCTGTGGCCCCCCATCAGTCTATTCGTGAGTTTCACCTCAAAAGGAGCGGTATGGCGCTTGAGGTACCAAACCGTTTGCCCGTCATCCACCGTCAGCAGAACGGAAGCCTGCAGGCAACATCGAAGCCGGAGACTGCGGTGTCTGACAGAATTTTTGCCGGCACTGTGCCTCCGGCTTCAGAAAGAGGTTGTCATGAAAAGTGCGGTTGTTTCAATACCCAACACATCGAACCGAGTGGTCAATGGGCCACGCCAGGAAGATGAAAAATGGGACCGAGTGGTCAACGGGCCATGCCAGGAAGATGAAAAATGGGACCGAGTGGTTAACGGGCCATGCGAAGGAGATGAAATGAGGGAACGCGTTGCCTAACGCCCTCAACCCGGAATTCTGAGGGTATCACAGCAACGACACGCTCATGGCGCTCGCAGGCGCAGAAGTGCGGACGTATATCTCGGAGCCCGACTGTGGGCAGCGGAATTGGAAGGAGAAACCGGAGGCGCGGCTAGCGGTGTACGCAACGGGTGGAGGATTCGCGGCGAGCACGGAAAAGAGCTGTTGCAGCGGCGCGGGGAGTTGGTCGAGCGCAGTTTCGCGCACTGCTACGAGACGGGCGGCATGAGGCGTTGCCATCTGCGCGGACACGAAAACATTTTGAAGCGGCAACTGATCCATGTCGGCGCATTCAACCTGGGTGCGGGCACGCCACGGGAACTGAAAAACCGTGTTGGGCAAGTGTTTTCCCGACTTTTGTGCTTTCTGCTGTGCCTGGGGAAGGCCGTTTCGCGGATCCCGATGCACTCTCCCGCGGCTGGCCCGCGAAGGGAACCATCGTCCCCTTGCCGCACACCGGATCACCGCCCGCGATTCTTGAGCTGTTCTACCACGGGCTGCTATGCCGCTTACATCCGCGCAGGCCGACACCGCCCACATCCGAGACACTGGCAGGCGCTTGCGGGTCTGGTTGGAGTCTCAGAACACAAGGGAGGGACGGGCAAATTTTGTCATGATCTGTCCTAATTTTACTGCCCCTGCCCCACCGCCTTCTCCAGGTCATCCGCGGCTTTGCCGATTGCTGTCGCGACGTTCTCCAGCACCTGACCAACCATGGGAACCTGGGCATCAGCTTCCGTCCATTTTTCCTGATCCATGTACTCACGAACGGCTGCAATCGGCTTGGCCCCGTACCCACTGTATGCACCGGGAGCGTATACCTGATGCTTGAACCACGGGCGCTCCGGCAAGCCTTTCTCGGTTAGAAACGTTCGCTGAATCCGCATCAGCTCTGCGTTCAGAGCTGTGGCAGTTGGCGCCGGTAAATCGGTTCCACCGGCCCGCCACTTGGCAAATGCTACCTGATAGCGTTCCGCGCTCCTCTTGATCGCCTCAACTCCGTTCTGCAGCGGCGCAAAGTTCATGAACGGTGGAACTGGCTTTTCTGGAGGCGGAACAGAGGTTTTGCGCGGGTCGGCTGTAGCCGAGAACACGCCCTCTTTCAGCTCCAGATTGCGCTCGGTGATTTCGTCCTGCTTGTCTTTGAGCAGCTTCTCCAGGTCTTTCACATACCGTCCGATGGTCTCCGCCTCGGCGTTGTACTCGTAGGGAATCACGTCGGCATCCGCCAGTCGCATAACCGCGGTTCCCCCGGTCTGTGCCAGCGCGCGCCCGTAAGAAAAATCAGTGTCTACAAACTTGGTGTACCAGTAGAAATCGTCGTAGATGGAATGATAGGCGTCGGCATCGTTCTCACCGCCGTAACCAATGTTGAGAGCGGAGATGCCTGCATGATCCATAAAGGCCGTGTAGTCCGATCCGTCTCCCAGGGCGCTGATCCGCGCATCGTTGCTTTTTCTGATCTCGGCGCGCTCCTCGGCGTTGTGTGCTTTGGCAATTTGCTGCAAGCGGGCTCGTTGCTGAACTGAGATGTGTTTCTCCGGATCTTGAATGTCCAGAGCCACATCGTTAATGAGGTGTTGCAGGTCATGCGTACCGCCGGCGCGAAGGAAGCCTCGGCCATTGCTGTCGGAATTGATGTAAGCGATCGCGTGCTTCTGAAGTTCGTCGCCATGGGTTTCGACCCACTCGGTCGAGCCCAGCAGGCCCGGTTCTTCGCCGTCCCACGCACAGAAGATGATCGTGCGCTTCGGATTCCATCCTTGTTTGTGCAGCTCGCCGAGCACGCGAGCTTCTTCCAGAACCGTCACCATTCCCGAGATCGGGTCATCGGCGCCATTGACCCAGGCGTCATAATGATTTCCGCGGATCACCCATTCATCGGGCTCATCTGATCCACGCATGGTGGCGATCACGTCGTTGACCGGCTTCAAGTCCCAGTTGGAAGCCACTTTGAGATGAACTTTCGCGGGGCCGGGACCCACGTGATAGGTGATCGGCAAGGCGCCGCGCCATGCCTCGGGCGCGACTGGCCCCTGCAAAGCAGAAAGCAGCGGGAGCGCATCGCCCCAGGAAACCGGCAGCACCGGAATCTTGGTGATGGTTTTCGCGTCCTTGATGTCGAGCCGCTTGGCGTCGGCAGTGGCGCCGACTCCGGGCGTCAGTGGATCGCCGGGATAGTCCGTGTCCATGACGCTGCCGCGTTGCACGCCTTCGCGCGGCCGCCACCCACCCTTGGGATAGTCGTCGCCGTTGAAGAAGCCATCGTCCTTAGGATCTGAATAAATGATGCAACCAATCGCCTCATGCTCGGCTGCAACTTTGGGCTTGATGCCGCGCCAGCCTTCGCCGTAGCGCGCGATTACGATTGCGCCCTTGACGGAAATCCCCAAACGGTCGAGTTGCTCGTAATCTTCACGGTTGCCGTAGTTCACGTACACCAGAGGGGCGGTCACGTCTCCGTCGATGGAATACGCGTTATAAGTAGGCAACTGCTCGGCGGTTTGATTCGAGGTCGGATCGCCGCGGACCGCGGGTTCCTGCAGCTTGGCTCGGAACCTGGTTGGCTCGATCATTTCGACGATGCGCTCCTTGGGCGTCGGGAAAAGCACCTGGAAGGTTTCAATGCGGGCGTCAAATCCCCATTCTTTGAACTTGGAGAGGATCCATTCCGCATTCTCCTTGTCGTAGGGAGAACCCACGTGGTGCGGACGCGCACTCAAACGCTGCATGTTCTGACGCAAGTTCTCCGGGACGATGCCGGCCTGGAGTTTCTTCTCCCAATCGCGCTCTATCCTGGAGGATTGCGAGGAGTAGCCAGCCAGACGGGAAGTCTCGGGAGTCGGGGTCTGCACCGATTGCGCAAACGTGAGATGAGCGATGCCGATCATTGCAATTGCGAGATATACGAGAAAAGAGCGCAGTGAAGTCAAAAGAACCTCCTCAGGCAGTCACTTTCTTGCCTACGGACAACATCAGCAAAACCCAAGCGCTAGCCTCCGTACGGATGCCAACAAGGTCCTCCGATGGAGGCTATGTAGCACCCGTGCTGCTGCTGATCAATCTCTGCACTGCGATCGACAGATGGGCTTGTACCTACCAGATCAATTTGGCGCCCAGCTGCAGGTGCCGAGATCCGCCCGAGCCGATTACCGGATTTGCTGCCCCAACATCCGGCGTGTAAATCACCGTTCCTACAGTGTTTGGGATTGACAGGTCAGTATTCATGGTTGTCGTATCGAAGTTTGGGTGGTTCAAGATGTTGAAAACCTCGCCCCGCAGCTGCAAACTGACGCGTTCTGTCAGCTTGGTAAGCTTGGAGAGCGAAAAATCCCAGTTCCTGAAGGACGGGCCGCGGAAGATGTTCCGCGCCATGTTGCCCTGCGTTCCGTAGACCGGAGGGGTAATTACGGTGTTCCCCGAGATGAAACATCCGTAGTTGAGCAGTTGAGCAGCTCCAGCGCTTGCCGGGCCGCCTGCGGCGTTAATGCATTGCTGGTTTCCGGTGGTATTGCCATTCGCGTCGGTTCCAAAGGCAGTGTAGGAAATGTACGGAATGGGAGTCGTCGGGGACCAGTGGATGTTACTGGCGGGCCCGATCATATTCCAGCGATCGTTCAATTCCCCGGTAAGACTGATGTCATCGCTGTAATCAGCCAAGGTGTAAGGCAAACCACCTTCCAACATGGCAATGCTGTTGACTTGCCAGCCTTCCAGTAAGTGAAACTTGGACTTGACGGAGGGCAGAGCGTACGCCACGGAAACTGTGAAGCGGTTGCGGATGTCATAATCGCCATTGCCCCGCTCCTCGGCATAGTCAAGACTGTTCGGCGGAACCCCGGCTATATTGCTGGTCGCAGTATCGATCGCGTGCGCGTAGGTATAACCTGCGAGCACATACAGGCCGTGCGAATACCTCTTCGTAAATGTCACCTGCAGACTGTTGTAGGCCGAACTCGATTTGTTGCTGAGGTAATCCAGAAAACCGATGTATGGAAAGCAGGGACCGCCTGTTCCTATCCCGCCTTGCGAGGCTGGGCAGTTGGTCACCAGTGGGCGGCCGACGGTTTCCGATCCATCGTCCAGGACAGGATTCACTTGATTGATGTCGGTGACGGAATACAGCTTGGTTCCATGGTTCGCAACATACGCCACCTGCAGCATTGCGCTGCTGGAAATAGCCTGTTGGATGTTGAGATTCCAGTTGGCGACGTATGGCGTCTTCAAATGCAGGTCTACGCCGAAGACATTGCATTGACTGGAGAGGGAGCATCCGTTGCCCGCTCCGGATGCGTTGGGGAAGATCGGTCCGGCCAAAGACCAGTTGATCCGACTCGCATCGGAAGACTCTTGCAGGAAAGTAGTCAAGGTGCCGTTGCCCACCAACCCGCTGGGATTCAAGTTCAGCCCGCCGCCGTTAAACATGAATGTGCGAATGGACGGCTGCACGTAGATGATCCCACCTGCTGCCCGCAAGATGGTTTTGCCCGTTCCGAAAAGATCCCATGCCATTCCCAGGCGGGGCGACACGTTGTTGTAGTGGGTGGGATACGGCTGGCTGATTCCATATCCAACCTGAACCAACCCGGTCGCGGAGGTGGGGACATAGTTAGCGAGCAGGTTGTTCGCATCCTTGATGGGATGAGTCACGTCGTATCGCAAACCGAGATTCAGCGTCACGCGCGGCAAGATGCGATAGTCATCCTGAAAAAAGAAGCCGAAGGATTTCATACTCACATTGCGCTGAGCATCGCCGTAAAGCAGGCGCCAGCGGCGCACATTTCCCGCAAAGAAGTCCTCCAGGGTCGAAAAATCGACGCGCCCGCGAGCGTAGCCAGCTCGCAGATAATTGGTTGACCCATCGCGAAACTCCCCGCCGAAACGGATGGCGTGCTTTCCAGCGGTACGGGAGTAGGTATCCCCGAAATTCAAGGTTCGGGTGGGAGTGGTCAGGAGCGGCCAGCTTGAATTGCCACCCAAGTAATTGAAATTGTTCGATCCAGGATTGATTCGCGGGAAGCCGAAATATTGTGGATTTGTGACTCCGGTGTTCAAGCCATAAGCCGTCGGGTTCACATTGTGGTCCACGGGCTCAATAGCTTCACTGAAATAGCTGTAGCTGAATCGCGCCTCATTAATCGACCGCGAATTGATGGTCGTGGTCCAATTCACCCCAAGAACCTGGCTGATAGGACTGGCGGTGGAAAGCCACTCTGGACGGAGCGGATAGGCATCTTCTTCAATCTGATTCGTGTTGGCGTAAATGAAGCGGGCCGACAGCACGTTTCGGTCATTCAAGTGGTAGTCCGTCTTGGCAACCAGATTGTCGCCCCGGTTGTGATTGGTGAAATCAAAGTCAATGGCGGCAGGATCGGTTTGCGAAGCCGTGAAACCGGGGTTAGGCAACAGCAACTGCGAAATCTTCACGCTCAAAGGATTGCAATTCGGCTGGCAACCTGCGATTGCATCGACGATACTGTAATCGGCTGGGACGGTTCCGGCGGGTAAGAGGTTCGCCTCCGGAACCAACGACACCGTCACGGGACTATCTACTACCCCCGGATTCCCGACCTTATCCCTGATACCCTCATAATTGAAAAAGTAAAACCACTTGTCTTTCTTGATGGGTCCGCCGATAGAAGCTCCAAACTGATTCAGGAGCAGCGCCGATAGCGGAGAAGGCGCTGGGTTGAAGTAATTCCTGGCGTCAAAACCGCTGTCGCGATAAAAGTAGTACGCCGTACCGTGGATAGCGTTGGTGCCGGACTTTAGTCCCATGTTCACCACCACGCCCGGCTTTCGTCCATAGTCAGCCGACGGGCTCTCCTGGGTGTTGAATTCCTCAATCGAATCGATAGGAAGAAGGCTGGCGGGCGTGCCCTGGATGCCTGCGTCGTTGAGCACGGTCTCGCCGTAGTACACATCATTGTCGTCGGCCCCGTCGATATAGAAATTGTTATCGTCGGTACGGTTTCCATTGGAGGTGACGGAGTGAAATCCGCCGCCGGGCGTTCGCTGCACCCCTGGATTGAGTGGCAGCAGATTCTGAAAGTCGCGGCCTTGCAACGGCAGTTCCGTAATGGCCTTGTTGGTGATCACACCGTTAAGAGTTGTTTCTGTGGCGTCCACGAGGGTCTGCTGGGCTGTAACCTCAATGGTCTCGCTGACCGCTCCCGGTTGCAGGCGCAAGTTGACTCGCGCATCGCGCGCTACGTCCACCGTGAAGACGGAACTCAAACTTTTCTTGAAACCCTTGGCCTCAGCCGAGACCGTATAGGTGCCGGGGTCGATGTTCGGCAAAAGGTAGTCCCCGGAAGACGTGGTCATGACGGTTTGGCTGACGTTGGTGGCGGTATTGGTGATGGTCATCTTCGCGCCCGCAACCACCGCGCCCGACGGGTCGGTGACCGTACCAAGAATTCTGCCTTGCGAGGTCTGCGCTGTCAGGGACAGCTCAGCGGCCAAGAGCATAAGAATGACGAGGGTGACTACACGAATGGCCGCCATAGGGGCTCCTTAACTTCAACTTCCGGTTTTGCATCTTAATGCAGGAACAGGGACAGGTCTGTGAGCCAGGTCACAGGAAGAAATTTACAGGCCGGCTTCTAGTTTGCCGGCGTCAACGAGAGAGCTGTTGCTCAAACGCCTTCGCGCGCGAACCGAAATGGCAGCAGTCTTTGCCTATGACGTGCCTCAAGCCCAAGCTTCTAGCCACGAAGTCTCGCAGGGAATGCGAACGCAGTCAACGGCATTAGCGGAAATGCAGTTCTCTTTCCATATCGCGCGACGATGAATCAGTAGATGGAATGATCGGCTTGCGTGCTGTCAATCTTTCCTTGCTCAACGGAGAGCGAATAAGCCGTTCCGCCGTCACCCGTCCACGAGGTGACACTAAAGTGCCCACCCGCTGGAACCTTGTAGACGCTGATCTCCCGGAATGTGAGAGGCAAGCCGGAATTGCAAACATCGGGCCGACGCGTGGGCCGAAGAAAGTATGCGCCGTTTCCGGTTCCCACCACAGTTCCCTTGCCATCGGGCTCAACCAGCACCGCCGACTTTTCGTCTATCGCAACTTCTTTCGGAGATTTGGACCATCCATCTTCGATAATGCGGGCGAGAAATCCCAGAGTTCGGCCCATGCGGTCGCGCTTCGCGAAGTGCGAATCGGTCAGCAGGTTCTCCAGAAGCGGAATCTTGAGAAATCCGCGAATCAGGGTCACGCGCTCGTAGTAAGGATTGGGCAGAACATCGGTGGAAGCGAGGTCCTTGCCATCAGGCGTGTCTCCGAGAGCGCCGTAGACAAATTCGCCCAGCACGGCAAGGCCAGCGCTGGTTCCACCGATGGGCTTGCCTTCGGCGATATTCGCATTGATCGCGTCCTGAACGGGCGTGTCTTTCCAAGCGCGGATGTAATGAGCCTGATCGCCGCCAGAAATAAATACCACTTCCGCTTGTCGAATCATCTCTGCCACCGCAGGATCCTGTGCTGCCTGACGATCGGGAACAATGAGCGTTGCAGCCGAGTTCAGCTTGCACAATCCGTTGACGTAGGAGTTGTAGGCGTCGCCCCCGCTCGCACGCAGGATCAGGAAGTCACCGCCGTTGCCCTTCTGACAAAGCCAGCGAAATGCTTCGTCCAGATCGCTGCCGCCCCCCATCATGGCAATGCCGGGAGCGGGCCTCGTCTGGATGTCGTTCTTGTTTCCGAGGCGAAGGTATTGATAGGAACCGGCAGGAGCGAGACTTGCCGCCAGCCACAAAGTCAGCAGGGAAAATGATCGTTGAAAGGTGTTCATTGTTCCGATCACTATACCGCAAGCTCGAAGTCGCAGCAGTTCACCTACCTCCTGTTTCTCAAGCGACTGGACGAGCAGGAAATTGCCGAGGAACTGAAGGCCAATCGGGAAAAGAAGCCGATGCAGAAGCGTTTCTTCCCCAACGGTAAAGACAACAAGAAACGGTCTTTTCAAGACTACCGCTGGAACCGCTTCAAGAACTTCGACCCGCGCGACATGTACACGGTGGTCAGTGAGCACGTCTTTCCTTGGCTGCGGACTCTGGGAGGCAATGGGACTACCTACTCGAAGCACATGGAGGGCGCGCGCTTCACTATTCCCACGGCTGCATTGCTTGCCAAGGTCGTGGACATGATCGGCAAGGTCCCCATGGAAGACCGGGATACCAAGGGCGACCTGTACGAATACATGCTTGGCAAGATCGCCACTGCGGGGCAGAACGGGCAGTTCCGCACGCCGCGCCACATCATCCGGCTCATGGTGGAAATGGTTGAGCCCAAGCCTACAGACATTGTCTGCGATCCCGCCTGCGGAACTTGCGGCTTTCTGGTAGCCGTGGGCGAATCGCTGCGTGAACGGGCATCCCGAAGTGTTGACCAACGCCAAGCTGCGGCAGCATTTCCACCGTGACCTGTTCCACGGCTATGACTTTGACAACACCATGCTGCGCATCGGCAGCATGAACATGTGTCTGTGGAATGGCACCATCGCTCTCTTATTATGGTGCTCTCTAGCCGTATGGCTCCGTGCCCACATTAGGGCCGAGCATGGAGTGTTTCAACTAACAAACTTCTCCGTTATACAATCGCCGAATTATCTCGTCATATCGAGCAATTACGGCTCTAACACTTTCAGCGTCACTTTCGGCTGCCTCTTGGCGTTTCTGATCCAGAATGTCGGCGGAAGTTGGGTCTAGTCCTCGCACGATTTCCCGAATTGCCGCCAGTTCGTTCGACACAGAGGAAATCATTACATAATTCGAGCGGCCATCCGTTGCCAAAGCAAGCAAAGCGTCTCTCAGAGCGTTCTCGTTAATCATGCGATCAGTTCTCCTAATTTCCGGATGCGTCCGCAATCATCATCCTGCTCTGGTTCCATCGGGCACCCTCGCCTCCGGCACCGCCAGCACTGGGGTAATTTCGTCCAAATAGCCAATGTCGAACAGCATGGCTTCCGACACCATCCCTACCATCTTGCGTGGCGGAAGGTTTACAACGAACAATGCCTCCTTGCCTTCGATTTCTCGTGGATTTGCACGCTCGCGCTTCATTCCAGCCAAGACGGTCCGCGCATGATCGCCGAAGTTGACGCGGAGTGCGACCAACTTTTCCGAGTTGGCAACATCGCTCACGGATTCGATGGTGCCAACTCTGATGTCGATCTGGTTCAGTAGTTCGGGCGAGATCGTAGGCTTTACTTGGGCGGGCGTCATGTCACGATTCTAGTCGGAAGATCGCAAATTGGCTGCCCCCGAGCGAAGCGATCACAATTCAATCCCGACCCAGCGCCTCACCCGGATCGGGGCAGATTAGCCTACCGGTGTCGCCATTTGGCACGCAGGAGCTATTCCCTCGGCGGACAACCATAACGTAGGCTGGAATGTGCGCAGTAAACGGGAGCGCCCCAATGACTCTAACCGGAGTCTGGGGGCGCTTTTCGTTTTTTCACCCGAGGTTTGCCTTGGCTGACCGTCTCCTTAGCCTGCCTGACCCGCCTGTCGGCACGCCTGTCGAAATCTCGGCGCTGGCTTCGGTTCGATACCCATGTGGCTCCTGAAACGCCTGTCTCTGATAGTGGTGCAGTGTAGAACCTCGCCTTGGCATCAGGTTTGTGTCAAGCTGTACGCATGGCAAAGAAACGCACCAAAGCCGACAGATTAGAGCGGCAGACTGAACAACTGGAAAAAAGGGTAGATCGGCATCCAGACGAGATCGAGAAAAAGCCATCAACACTCGCACCGAAGTCGGACGAGCCGACCGTCGTGATCCAGATTGAGCAGCAGATTCAGCAACGCGCCTACGAACTTTACGAGCAGCGCGGAAGGACTGACGGTCACGATTTGGACGATTGGCTTCAAGCCGAGTGCGAGATAAAGGGCACGCAGGCGAACGCGGCAGCGGCATAGCTTCCGGCAGTCCTCAAGAGCGGTTGGTGGGTCGGCAAGGCTTGTCGTAGGTGCTTTGGCAGTGGGTGAAGGATGAAGCGTGAACATTTCATCAAGGTAGTCGAGGAGGCGCTCGACTCGCTCCCAAAGGTGCTAGAATCAGGGCCGTTTGTGGGCGAAGTCCTGCCGGAGGTCAGTCATGGCGATCCTCGATCTGTGCGACAAAGAATCCGCTGCCGTTCATCCTGAATCCACTGTCGCCGAAGCCATCCGGCTCATGCTGGCACGCCGCGTGGGCGCTGTCGTGGTAGTGGACGCCAACTGTGTCGTGGGCATCTTCACCGAACGCGACGTGCTGAAGAAGCTGGCGCTGAGTGGGCGCGATCCTGAGAAACTCCCGGTGAGCGAGCTGATGACCACGCCGGTGGACACCGCCTCCCTGCAAACCAGTCCCGGTGACGCCTTGGCTTCGATGCTGGAACATCATTTTCGCCATCTGCCGGTGGTGGATTCCTCGGGCAGGCTGCGGGGCGTCCTCTCGATTCGCAATCTGCTACATGGGCAGATGCAGGAACTCAGGCGGCAGCTTGATTCTCTGGAACAATATTTTGCCAGCGAGGGACCGGGAGTGCCCAAAGCTAGGGACTGACTTGGCCGCTGCCATTAGACATTTCCTACCCAAGGAGCATGGGGGCAGGGCTACACCGAACCAAAGCTCCAAAGGGGACTTCGAGTCGCCCCTTTGACTTTCTTGGCATCCAACTTAGGAGCCCATCCGACGATTCGGGAACTCGATTGCCACGACCTAAGCGATCAAGACAGCTTCTTCTTAGCAAACGGAACGGCATACGCGGCGGGAGGATTGTGCGAAATTGCTGTCGAAGCTTTGCGGTAGTACTCCAAGGCTTTGTCCTTCTCACCCAGTTTTTCGTAGGTCTGGCCCACCATGCACTGGATAAACGGATCGCTCGGGTTTGCTTTGCTCAGTTCTGCAAGTGTCCCACGTCAGCGGAAATGGGACAGTTTGAGACCCTAAGTTAAGCTACACATTTGAGCATTCAGTTCACCCGAAACAGGGAGTAGACTGGCGGCGACAGCGGGGCCCCA
>Ga0208820_1001152_pt1 | contig 15599 bp, 13 predicted proteins | sample June2015DPH_16_5_FD_184713 | JGI IMG/M metagenome (GOLD analysis project Ga0208820, IMG submission 184713) | Peatland microbial communities from SPRUCE experiment site at the Marcell Experimental Forest, Minnesota, USA - June2015DPH_16_40... | ecosystem: Environmental > Terrestrial > Soil >...
GTTCTGGCACAGGACGCGGTGAAGGAGAGCACAACAACCGCGCAAGAAGTTCGAAAATTGCTCACCCCTGCGCAACTCGCCCAAGCCGAACATGAGATTGACGAATGGCGGACTGCACACCCTCCGCACGATTCGGGTCGTTAGCCTGCAACGTTGATCCGGCCGCAGCAAGCCCGTTCGACTAGTTCGCATCACTCCAGTCCGGAAGCAGGACGGTTCGAACGTGCCCGCGCGGAAACAATTCCACGCGCTTTACGGGCTCTGCCTGAGCGAAAATAGAACCAACCGCTATGTTCAGGCCTCATCGGTTGCGCACATCGGCCATTTGTTTGGCAGGCTGTATTTTTCTTGTCCATTTTTCTCTCGCCCAGACTTCCACTAAACCGCCGGGGTCAAACCCATCCCAGAAGATCCTGGTCACGGTCACCGATGAGAACGAGGTTGCCGTACCGTCCGCGTTCGTATATTTACAAGCATCTCCCCAGGCGGTTGCGCTGCGCTGTGTCACCGATTTTGCCGGCCACTGCGAGTTCTCCAACCTGTCCTCTGCCACTTACCAGCTCCGTGTCGAGAAGGAAGGTTTCTATTCACTGATATTGCCTACGATCCAGACAAGCGTTGCGGCGAACATCGATGTCACTCTCTCCCACCAGCAAGAGGTGCGAGAGGTAGTCGATGTGGTCGAGTCCCCGCCCGCCATCGATCCCGCCCAAATCGCCGCGCAACAAACCCTCAGCGGACTCGATGTCCTCAACATCCCTTATGCCGCCACGCATGACTATCGCAACGTGCTCAATTTCATTCCCGGCGTCGTGCGGGACGTGAACGGACAACCTCACGTCGCCGGCGCGGAAACCTATCAGACAGTGACCCTGCTCGATGGCTTCAACATCACGCAGCCCTCCAACGGCCAGTTGCTCGCCCGTATCAGCACCGATGCTTTTCGCTCCATCCAGGTCGAACCAGCACGCGAGCCCGCTGAATTCGGCAAAGGTTCGGGCGGTCTGCTGATGCTGAATACGGGAATTGGCAACGATCACTTCCACTTCTATGCCACCGATTTCGTGCCGTCTTTTCAAGACAAGGGAGGATGGAAGTTCGACCAGATCCTGCCACGCCTCACTTTTTCCGGCCCGCTGCGGAAAGGAAAAGTGTGGTTCTACAATGCTCTCGACGGTGAATTTGACAATATTGTCTATACCGAACTGTCTCCCAGTGCCGACAACGATCACCTCTTACGCATAGGCAACCTGGCCAAACTCCAGGCCAATGTCACCAGCCGTAACATCGTTACCGCCAGCTTCCTGGTGAACCATCTCCACGATCAATATGACGGCCTCTCACCGCTAAGTCCGCAGCTGTCGAATCCCAAGGACGTCGAATCCGCCTACGTGGCCAGCGTGAAAGACCAGCACTATTTCCCGGGCGGCGAGTTGCTCGAAGCCGGACTGGCATTCGATCAGTACAACCTGAAGTGGACTCCCTACGGAACGTCACCCTATTCCATCGCCCCGGAGACACTCGGTGAGACAGCCAGCGGAAGTTACTATCTTTCCCAAGCAACGTGTGCCCGCCGCTGGCAGGCTCTATCGAATCTGTTTCTCGCTCCGCAGCACTGGCATGGCCGTCACGATTTCAAGTTCGGAGCCGACTTCGACCGTCTTATCTACAACGCTCAGTTTGCCCGCCAGCCCATATCCTACTGGCCCGTGGCCACCGCCAGCGGCCCTTGTCCCACCAACAGCCACGGAGTCCCCACCCTGCCTTCCCCCTGTTCGCGCTATTCCACTTTTTCCGGAGGTTTGCCTTCCTCCACTTACAACTTCGAGTCCAGTGCCTATGCCGAAGACCGGTGGTTGATCGGCAATCGTTTGCTCGTCGAGCCCGGCGTCCGTCTCGATTGGGACGAAATCATCCGCACTCCGCTCCTCTCTCCGCGCCTCGCCGGAACCTACGTCCTCGACAACTCGGGCAATACCAAGCTTTCCGCAGGAATCGGTTTGGTCTACGATCCTACGTTCCTGTTCCTCATCGCCCGTCCGTTCGCCGGTCAACGCACCGACTATTTCTTCGACACGTCCGACTCGGCGACCGGGACCGTGCTAACTACATTTTCCGTCGACCGAAACGCCCTCCAAGCTCCCCGTTTCATAAACTGGAGCCTGGGCTTCGAGAGAAAACTTCCCGCCGCCGTCTATCTGAAAGCGGAATTCCTCGAAAAACGCGGCTCTCGCGGCTTCGTCTACAACACGTCCAGCGGCTCCAGCGGCAACTTCATCCTGGAAAATACGCGCGACGACCGCTACGACGCCTTCGAACTGAGCCTCCGCCACAACTTCCGGGAAAGCTATATGCTGATGGGCTCCTACACCCGTTCCCGCGTCCGCTCCAGCCAGGCTCTCGACTTTAACGTCGACAGCCCTCTGCTCAGTCCACAACAGCCCGGGCCTTATACCTGGGACACCCCCAATCGCTTCCTGTCCTGGGGATACGTGCCGCTCTTCAAACTGCCCATCATTCACCAAACCGAGATCGCCTATTCGCTCGAGGCACGCACCGGATTCCCTTTCAACGTCACCAACGATCAGCAGCAACTGGTGGGCCCGCCCGGATCGCGTCGCTTCCCCGATTATTTTTCGCTGAACCTTCAGCTCGAGAAGCGCTTCCATCTCTTCGGATACTTCTGGGCTCTGCGCGGCGGTTTCGACAACATCACTGGCCACGGCAACCCGTATGTCGTCAACAGCGACATCAACTCGCCGCAGTTCCTCACCTTCAGCGCCTTTGAGGGCCGCGCCTTCACTTCGCGCATTCGCCTCCTGGGCAGGAAGTGATTCTGGCGTGGGTTGTTATGGCTGAGCATCGGGGCCGAGCAAGATCGCACAGGTTGTGGCGCCATGTGTCCCCTGAACTATTTTGTGCCATCTTTCTGATGGTGATCAAAGGGCGATCTAGTCTGGGCGACCGAAGGCCGGCAGTCCTTCTCGAAGTTGGCAGCCACTCGTGTTAGTTTTCATCATCAAGGCTGCCAGATTTAGAATCCGCTGGGCGGCTTGCTCCGTGCTTACACCGCGAGCGTGAATGTTCGAGATGAGGTTCCGATTGGCGTCTGTGTGCGGCGTTTTCGGTCGGTACGCCATGTAAGCGGACAGGCTTTCGGCCGTTGCCAACCCGGGCCGTTCGCCGATCAGGAGGATGGCAACTCTGGGATCAAGCAACTCGCCAATCTCGTTCAGAATGCCTACTCGGCAGTAACGAACCACGAATGTCTGACCGACACTCCAGCCTCGAGTCTTTGCTCCTTCACAAAGAAGCGGCAATAGTCGAGGAGTTTGCAGGGCAACGGCGGTTACCGAGAGCCCGTCGCCGATCACGATTTGCAAATCGCGTCCCGTAGTGCAACGCCTGTCAACCTCCGCGCGAGACGCGCCATTCAAGTGACGGCCCAGGTCAGGGCGCAAAAGATATTCATCTTTGCTCGCCGCCCGGGAGCAGACTTCAAACAGATTCCACTTCCGCACGAAGTTGTCGCCGGGATCGTCCCCAGGATCGTTCTCAGGACCTAGGAAGAGATTCAACTCCGCGCGCACGGCATCGCGGGCGGCGGCATGCGCCTCGCGCAGCTCTAGTTGAGTATTGGTTCGATACGCGGCCCCGCTGCGGCCTGCCAGCAGACGCGCCGGAGTCCGTGCCCTCACCTTCCTTACGATTTCGGACAAGTCGATTTCTGCCAAGTCGTTGGGCAAGGCGAGTCCGTCTTCTCGTTTGTCCTCTTCCGCAGCCATTCAGACAGTCCTCTCCAGGGACAATTCCAAACCCTGCATCAGTTGCCGCCGGGCGGACGAGTCGAGCGACGCCGGTTCGTCGCCCCGATAGATCCCCATTCTTTGCAGCCACGCGAGGAACTCCGGTGCCGGACGCAACTGGAAGAGACGGCGCGCGGCTAACGCGTCGTGATAGCTGGTGGATTGGTAATTCAGCATCACGTCGTCGGAACAAGGAACGCCCATGAAGTAGTTGCAGCCGGCCGCCGTCAAAAGCAGCAGCAGGTTGTCGGCTGAGTTTTGGTCGGCGGCAGCGTGATTGGTGTAGCAGACATCGCAGCCCATCGGTAAGCCTAGCACCTTGCCCATGAAATGATCTTCGAGTCCAGCGCGGATGATCTGCCTCTCGTCGTACAAATACTCAGGACCGATGAAGCCGACGACACTGTTGACAAGAAAAGGCTGGAAGGCCCGGGCAACTCCGTAAGCTCGCGCTTCGAGCGTAAGTTGATCGACTCCGTGATGCGCCTCGGCGGAAAGAGCGCTGCCCTGACCAGTTTCGAAGTACATCACGTCGTCCCCTGCCCAGCGGGGGTCTCTTTGCCGTTGGCGATGATGCTCGAGAACCTGTTCGCGGCCCTCACGCAGCATGTTTAAGGTGATTCCGAAGCTGCGGTTGGCCGCTTCCGTGCCCGCGACAGACTGGAAAAGAAGGTCCACTGCCGCCCCACGACTTAACGCCGCTAGCTGAGTAGTGACATGCGCCAGGCAACAGGTCTGCGTCGGGATTTCGTACGCATCCACCAGGCGATTCAAAGCCACCAGAATCGAACTGACCGTCTCCACCGAGTCCGTGGCCGGATTTACACCAATGACCGCGTCTCCGCAACCGTAAAGCAATCCTTCGAATGCTGCCAGAAGGATTCCGCCGATGTCGTCAGCCGGGTGATTCGGTTGCACGCGGATACCCAACACCCCAAGCTCTCCCATCGTATTGCGGCAGCGTGTGACGTTGCGGATCTTGGCCGCCGCGAGCACCAGATCCTTGTTGCTCATCAGCTTGGTGACCGCGGCGGCGACTTCAGGAATGATGGCCTTCTGCAGACGCTGTAGCTGGGCGCCGGTAGTTCCGTCGTCCAGGATAAACTCGCGAAACTCCCCGACGGTCATACTTCCGAGGTTTCCGACGGAGCGGAAGGCTTCCCGATCGAATGTGTCCAGAATGAGCCGGGAGACATCGTCCTCAGAAGGGTCAATCAATGGCCGACGGACAATTTCCTCCAACGTCAAGTCTGCAAGGTTGCGTTTCGCCGCAACTCGTTCTCGTTCCGATCGTGCGGCGATGCCAGCCAACTGGTCGCCAGACTTTTCCTCGTTAGCCTTGGCAAAAAGTTCGCGGAGATCGGAAAAGTCGAATCGCTCGATCATGGCGTGGCGCCCGTTCGGAGACACCATGTTACCGAAAAAGTCGTGAGCAACGGGCCACAGTTTGTCTGAAAATTTGGACGCACGGTCTAAAAGGCGTTCTTTTGTTCCGAGATGTCGACGGTGGAGCTACGGCAGAAAAGAGGTCGCAAATGTAGTAGAGGTGATTTTCGACGGTTTCCGCCCCGAGGGCGTCTCAAGTCAATTCTGGGAGGAATCTCACGGCGGTCAGCGGCGGGCGTCGCGCTACAGAAGCCTAGAAGATCAATTTCCCCGCCAACTGGATTACTCTTGGCCCGCCGCCGCCCCAGCCGGGATTGGTCTGCACCTGGTCGGGCGTCTGTGTAATCAGTCCCGGTGAGCCGGGGCTCACGAACCAGTTGGGCAGCCGACCGGACCACCACCATGAATATCCGGCTGTCACTACAGGATTTTCATGATAGCGTTGTTGGTCTGGCGACTTGGGGACGAATAGGAAATTTTCAGAAAGCCGCGTCAGCGAATCCCAATTCCCCTCGTCGAACGTACTGAAACGACCATTTCACCGTGTTCCATGTCAGTCCGGCCTGGACGTGAGTATTGCTGACGATGCGAGTATCGTCATCGAAGTCAATGAACGCGTTGCGAGTGACCGGAACGTTCAGCACTAGTAAGGCGTCCCGGTGATAATGAAAGAATGGTTCGAAGCGCCAGTGCCCGATCAGTTAAGCCCTGTGCTGACTTTACGAATACTCGGCAACGGAACGCTGCTTACGAATTCACCGGGACAGCATACCAGTGGCCTGTCGCGGAGCAAGCATTACCAGACGCCGCATCCGCTGTGACGGTCGCTGAGGCGAACCCTTGTTCACTCAATACCGGTATTCGGCATCATCGGCGAGTACATCGGGAACATCCACACGCAGGTGCACAACCGTCCGCTGGTGGTCGAGCGCCAAAGATTGAATTTCCAGCACGAGCCCGGCGAACCGCTCCCCCGCAGCGCTCTCGCTTCGGGCGCGGCCGCTGGCCACTAAGGGGTGCGGCCGCCACGAGACCGCTAGGAGGAACGCATAACACCTCGGCTGACCAGCGCCCCGGCTTGGACCTGACCTTCTATCTACTCCCTCCAAAATACCTGGAAGGGTTCGAAGCGCGTGCTATGAGGAAATCTTCTCATCACTTCGACGCGCACCTTAGGACTTGTCTGTGCCGAGGGGAAGTAAGGGGAATCAAAGAGGACCACAACCTTGACGTCGGTTGACTGCAGCGCCTTCAGCACTTCTTCGGGCGGCGCCCCGTAATCATCGCGGGTAACGTTCTTCAGTCCCGTTAGAAAGTAAAGCTCCGGACAGTCATTGCCTGCGTACATCAAGTCGTTTGGGGCACGCTGCTGCAAGAAAATCGTCAAGTCCTCGAAAAAGGGCTCGTCTTCAATCTGCAGGCCTCCGCGCGGTACGCGGAGAGCATCCCTGCGGCCGAAGGGATGCGAATATTCGGCGATATGAAGCGGAATCATGCTCACCACTGCGAATGTAAGGTAAAGCCCAACTAGCGAAGCCAGAACGTAGGTTCCACGCTGCTTCCGGACGGTTGTCACAATTGCCACTAAAGCCAGCAGGGTTAAGGGCAACGCGTAGCAAAGATAGATGGGGACGGGAAACGGATACTGGACAAGCGTGCAGGTCGCGGCCAACGCCACTAACAACACCATTCGCTCGCGCTGGAGTTTTGAGACGCTATCCCGCGAGCGCAGCGCAAGGATCGAGGCCACACCCACCGCAACCACCACTGGCGTCAGCATCGCCATCGAGAACCACACACCCGAGTAGACGGCCGCAGACTCCGTAGCTCGCACGACGACCACAACGGCGAGCAGGGCGACAGCCGCACCGACAACCCGTCCCTGGAACTGCTTCCAGTACATACCAGCGGCCAAGAGCGCCACCAGTGGCAGGACGGCCACAATGTACTCGGGTGGTGCTGGCCGAGCCTCGGCTAAATATATCGCGTGGGCGATCGCGCTGGAGGTGGTTCCAGAGAAAAAGCCGCCTGCCGAGCCCGCGAGCGCATACGGGATCAGGAAGATGACGACGGGAATCACCGCACCGCAAATAAATGGAATCACCAGGCGCAGGAGTGCGGCAAAGCGCTCCCCGGTTCCGGCGCCAGCCTTCCGTTCGCCAAGCAGAATCATCCCAACCACGGCGAGCGACGGCAGCAAGAAGTGGTAGAACTCTCCGGCCGCGAGCCGCCTGTGCAACACGTAAATCAACGTACCCAGAAACGCGAGCAATGCACCCGCACTGAACGCGCGGTAACCCCAGGCGTTTTTCTCCGTTCCCTGTTGCGCATTGTCGCTGTCGCTCTGCTCGAGAAAAGCCAGGAACAGCAGAACGCCGGCGATGTAGTAGAACCCGATCACCTTGATGAGAATTGAGATTCCGCCGCAGAGCCCCGCGATGAACAGCCAACGCCTGGTCCGTACTTCGAGGTAGTGGAGTAATGCCGCCGCACCGAACGTGGCGAAAAACAGGTTGTACCAGGACGGCATTGCGGCCTCATAGTTCGGAAAGCTCCAAGCAATCGCCAAGAGCGCGACCATTCCCGCTGTGAGGGGAGGCGTGAAGCGCAGCGCAACGTAATACAGAGCGGGAATCCAGGCCAGAAAAAATAAGAACACACAAATCCGCAGCGACAGCAAATTGACTCCGAATACGCGAAAGGCTGCGGCATGAATGAAGCTGAGACCGCCCGTATAAATTTCAACAAAGTCACTATGTGGAAGCTGGCCTTGAAGAACGCGCAGAGCACTCTGGGCGAGAACTCCATCATCGACTGCAATCCAGCTCTGATTCACTCGGACGCCCACGTACGTTCCGGCAATGACCATTACAAGGCAGAGAACGAGTAGGCGAGCCGGCGAGTCATTCCTTGAAAACATCGCCAGCCTGGCTTCCGAGGCAGTTGTTGCTGGCTTGTCAGAGTCCGCCTCCCGAACCCTTACTTCAACACTCGGAAGCGTTTGCCTTGGTGTGCTGCGGGACTGGTTTTCAATCTGGTGACCTTGGATCTGGTTGTTTTCGATCTGCTTGCTCACTTTGCCTCCAGCGCCGCCAGCCGTATCTTTGCTTCTTTACTGTCCGGATTCAGTTGCAATGCTTGCCGATACTCCGTCCGCGCAGCGGATATATTCCCGCTTTCTTCCAATGACTCTGCCAGCCAGTAGTGGTAGTCCCAAACCTTCGGGTCCATGGCCACCGCCTGCAGCAGGTAAGGTTGCGCCTCCGCACGCCGTCCATCTTGCAGAAGTGCGCGCCCCAGAAAATGTTTGGGAGCCGCTTGCTCCGGCACTAGCTGCACCGCGCGCGACAGCAATTGTTCCGCCTCCCGGTACTGGCCGTTCATCAAGTGAATATTGCCGCAGTCGTAGACCGCGGAATAAAGACCCGGTTCCTTCTCCAGAATCTCCGAGCAAAGCGCAAGCGCCCGCTCATAGTCGCCCATTTGTCCATACAACCCGGCCACAGCCGCCATCCCCATCTCCGACTCCGCATAGTCCGGATTCACCCGCTCCAGCCACGCGCGGCCTTCCTCGAATCGGCCGGCGCGGATATACGATTCCGCCAGCGCCAGCGGCCCATAGCCATACTCCGGATAATCCCTCACGACCGACTCCGCCAGTTCAATCGCGCGATCATGCGCACCCCGCTGGCTGTACTCCTTCGCCAGCCCGGCCATCGTAGACGGATTCCCCGGATATAGAGATTGCCCGCGCACCAGCAGCAGCAGATCGTCTCCCCAGTACACTTGCTGTGTAATCGATGCACACACATAACCACCGCACAGCACGAGCACCGCGCACCCCTGCACGGCCTGAGCATTCCATCGCTTGATGGACGGCAATCGCCGCAGCCCCAATGCCGCCAGAATCGCAAACCCGATCGATGGCAAATACATGTAACGGTCGCGCACAAAATCGCCGTTGCTAAAGTTTCGCAAATACAGCGCTGGCGCCAGCCCAACCAGCAGCCACAAGCCCGCAAACGCGACGGTAGAGTTCCCTTCGCGCCGATTCCAATACCACAACCCAACCAGCGCCGCCCCCAGCACCAACACCGGCGCCACCACTTGCCTGAGGATTGCGCTCGTAATATAGGGTGTGTAATAGAGCCCCGTGATGCCCACCGGAACGAGCAACTGTCGCAGATAAATCGACAGTACCAGTGGCAAAGTCCGCGCCACGTCCAGCATCCCGTGACTCGGATCAAACTGCCCCGTGGCGTGCAGCAGCGCGTGCTTTCGCAGCAGCACGTAAGCCAGCGTCACGACCACGTACGGAGCCGCCTCCGTCGCCGCCCCAAGAACTCTCCGCCCCGGCGATGCCCTCTTTTCCGCTGGATGCAGCCACGCGTAGATTCCCACGAGCGCCGAAAACACTACCGCCATTTCCTTCGTCAGTAGCGCGCACGCGAGCAGCGCCAGCGACGCGATCCACCATGCCGTTCTCTTCTGTCGCTCGGAGTTACGCTCGGGATTGCGCGCCGTATCGCGCCCCTTAAGAAATGCCGCAAACGCCAGCGCGGCGAGCATCGTTACCATCGTGTCCGAAGCTGCCGAAATCCATGTGACTGGCTCAATGTGAATCGGATGCAGCGCAAAAATCAGCGCCGCCAGCGCCGCCGTCCAGTATTCCAATCCCAGCCGTCGCGCCAGCCAAAACACTGCTGCCACCGCGCCCACGTGCAATAGGACCGCTCCCAGGTGCCATCCCCAGGGCCGCAATCCGAACAATGCGTAATTCAGCATCGACCACGCCACGAACAGCGGCCGGTAATATACCTGGTGTCGCGCCACGTGATACCACAGGTCACTTCCGAACGCCCGCGGCAGATTGCTCCATGTCCGGATGATCGGACTGTTTACAATCTGCGGCCAGTCATCCCAGACAAAGTCGAAAGACAGCGAGCCGCTGTAAACCACAAAAGTGACCAGCCCAAGCAAGGGCAGCAGAACGCTCGGCCGCCGCAGATACTTGGCCAGCAATTCCGATGCACTAGGTTCCAGATGCGCTTGTGTTTCGTCCATGTGGATAGTGTCCAGAGTCGATCGTTCCTGCTCCAGATTGGCCCATAGTAACTCCGGCTCTCGCCCCGCGCATGTTACTCAGGTTACCTGCGTCAAAGCCAACGCCGTGTTCTTTGACCGGAAGCCCGGCAGCGAGACTCCGCGGACCAAGACGTTGTGGATTTACAGTGCGGTCGCATGACCTAGGCGCAGAAGGATCTAAAGGCTGAACAAGAAATCTCCCAAAAACAAATCGAAGAACTAATGGGCCCGGGTGGGTCCAACTAGCACTGGCCGCCCAACGACGCTGAGCTCTTGCGTCAATGCAAACGTCACCCGCGCCGGTCGCACATCGGGGCAATACGGGAGTAACCCAGTGGTAGAGGTAATGAAGGGCGATATCTTTCCCGCCCACTTCATGAGTCTTTGACTCTGGCCTTCTGTTTCGCCACCAGTTGCTGCATGAACTTGTGCCCCTCCTTCTTATAGGCCTCGACGTCTTCGTGCAGCAGCATCTCACATCCTTGCTCGGCTCCACGACGGCACTTCGACACTTACATGTCGATTGAAAACAAAGCACTTCTTGGCTTTGTTTGGCAAAAATGTCATCTCCTTCTCTCCAGATTGATGTTGAGAGGAGGGGGCACGTTTTCTCCTCGGCGCTGCCTCTGGAGGCGCTCCAGTTGGTCCATGGCGCGATAAAGTTGCTTGTCCAGATGGGTTTCGTAGCGGAGGAGTTTGTCGGTTGCTTCCGCCGGTGGCAAGCTGAAGCTTCGCGCCTCCGCGTCTCGTGCGAGGTCCTCGCGTAGTGTCACATTTCGCTTGAGCTCGCTAATCATCTCCAGGTAATCGTCAATACTGGCGGCGATGAGAGCGGTCTTTTTTCTCTTGGTTTGTTCGTCCACAGCTTGTTCGTCCGCAACCTTTTCAGATGGTTCGTCTGCCTTTTTTGCTTCCAGGGGACCCGAGAGGCCACAGAACAATGCAAAGCTGTAGTCCCAACCGCGGAACGCAAAAAAAATCGCGTGCCGAATGTTTTGTGAGATGTAACCGTCACGGGCGATCTCGGATTTCGCTTTCTGCAGAAGTGCAGTCATGCGTTCCAGACCGGGGTGATTTTTGTGCAAATCGCGCAGTGCTTCTCGCGCGGCAGACGCTCCGTGCTTGGTTAACACCGGCTGGTCAGCCTGGTTCTCGGCACTGAACAGTATGTGAATGTCCGAGTATGCTAGGTCACGGTTACCCTTGTCGGAATTTCGCTGTGCCCGGTCCATTGCCAGCGTGTCCAGCCGCATGCGTATTTCTCCATTCTCGGCACGAAGGACGCGCGCTGTCCTCCACCAACAAGCCGCAATCCTTCTTACGAGCAATTCCTCGACGACACCGACGGGTTCGTACTCTTCCCAGAGTTGTTCAATCAGAGCCTGAAATTCTTCGGAACTCTCCTTGCCATCGCCGGCCGTAATCACGACTTCCCGCGCGAGGATTCCATGTTTGATCGCGTTGCGGGCCACGGTGCGCTTTCCCCGCTTGGTTTTCGGCCCAGTGGAGCGAAGTGCATTTCTGCGGTTGGCCTGGGTTCTGCGTTCCGATGCGGGCGGCTTGCGGTAAGTACTTGCCGGCGACGTTTGAGCCGAAGAATCTTTCGACGGTAGGTGTAGAGACATGCAGAATTTCTCCTTATTACTTGACCTAGCAACATTGCCGGTACGATCCCAAGAGACTAGAACAACGGTTGGTGGTGTCGTTGCGCAGCTCGGAAACTCTTCCGATGATGCGGATCGATTATCATCGATGATAGGATGCGGGAAGACAAGGGCAATACACCAAAGGGGGATTACCTTGGTTATGCTTTCTATCCATCCTCCCGGCGAAACCCCTCAAGAATTATCGCGGAGATATGCCCGTAAAGGTGGGGCCCAGTGCCTCGGGGTGACGCGGCGGAATCTCCCCTGGATACTCAGCGGCTGGGCCGGTACCTCAGGCGACGCTCCTGTCCTGACGAATCAACTCGCGGACGTATTCACTGGGAGTGCGCAGACTTGTCATCGAATAGGCGGGAAAATGTCACTGCAGTCATCCGTCGACGGGTTGTGAAGGGCACGATCAAGAGCAGCACGACGGTGAGTGTCACGCCTCCGTCTGTCAACGAGGGGCGCCGTCTTTCCCGCCCCGGTCATGAGTCTTTCACCCTGACCTTCTGTTTGGCGACCAGCCGCTGCATGAACTTGGGCCCTTCCTTCTTGGAAGCCTTGACGCCCTCCTGTAGGAGCATTTTGCGGATAGTCCTCTGTTCCTCGTCAGCGGTTCTGCTGAACGTCTCGCCTCGACGCCGAAATCCTGAAGGATTTGCCTTCACGATCAGATCGACGCAATTGACATCAGCGCCGCAGGAAATAGATTCGATTAGTCCAGTCCCAATCCCCAGTTTCTCTCGCCAGTCTGGTTAAGGCCCAGACCAAACCGCCGATGTCCGCGGGCGAAATTGTTTTTTCGTCCACAAAAATCACGCCGCCGTGCGTTCGTTCTTCTTCCGCCCAGGTTTTGAGCAGGGGAGGAATCGTCCTCCGGTCATAAGTAACCAGTGTTAATCCCTGGGCGGCGGCTTCTCGCAAACAAGCGGAGTCCTCCTGTCCCAGAAAGTGCCCCTCTTCCCATTCCACCATGTAGCGAACGTCTATCGCGCGATTGCGGCGACGCAGACCATTCGCTACGTCCGGTGAGATGTGCTCATCGAGAAGAAGCTTGAGCATTTTCAGTTTTTCGCCGCTTTCTTGGGAACGAATTCGGTGGCCTGCGGCAACATGCGCTTCAGCGCTTCAAAATCCGTCGCCTGGTTCTCAGCCATTGCCGCATTGATTTCTTCGGGAAACGCCTCTGCATAGTTGACCGCTGCCTGGACTTTCACTTCTGGCCACTTGAGATGTCGCGCGACGGCCGACACATCTTTCTTATAGCTGTGGACGAGCAACATGACCTCCCATACGGCGAGCGTGCTCCCTTGCAGGCAGGCTTGCCGGCCCGCGGGCGAATCTCGAAAGTCGATGAATCCAAATTCCGACCGGCGCAAGCCTTCTTCCACCAGGCGCGCACTGGCATCGCTGGGGGTCCATCCATGCCGATTTGCCATGCGTTTGAGACGCTTTCCGCTGTCTGCTGGCAGGCGCATGCTGATGACCATCGAATGGGTTGATCTCATGGCAATCTCCGAGTTGTAACTCTTGTAAGCATTGTAGCATATGGGGCGCAGCGCGATCTCCCGACTCCCTCGCGACAACTGTCCATCTCCGGATTGGCGTGGTCGCTCGCACCTTCCGCCATCCGGGAAGAGTTCTGCGAGAGTATCTGGGGACGGTGTCGGTTACAGGCGCCGCCAAGCACCTTGGGGTGACTCGGGTCGCCCTGTCACGCATTTTGAATGGCCGCCCGCGGGAATTTTGGCAGCCATGGCGCTGAAGCTGTCCGATGCCCTTGGCACTAGCCCCGAACTATGGATCGGCATGCAGACCCAGTATGATCTGTGGCGAGCATCACAGCACCGCCGTAACAGGGCGACGCCATTGTCTGTAGGAGCAGGGCACTAAGGCCTGGGCAAACCGCTTCCCATGTTGGGGGGAACGGTCTGTGCGGCTCATGGAGGCGCCCGGCAAGGGGCTTCCGGCTGTGGTCTACTGCAGCAGTCAGAGTGGGAGCGCTCTTAGACGTGGCTATTGAGTAATATATAGTATTAGTTTATATTTCTCATGTGCGCTATATTGCTCGACAATTGGCATCCGTGCTTCTGGCTGCATCTCGGCACTTCCCGGCAGTTGTCGTAACGGGGCCGCGTCGTGCGGGGAAGACAACCCTTTTGCGCAAGTTGTTTCCGAAGGCGCGCTACGTGCTGCTCGAAGACCCTGATATTCAAGCGCGAGTGCGGAGTGATCCGCGCACCTTTCTTGAGGAACTGCGGCCTCCGGTTGTATTCGACGAGATTCAAAATGCCCCGGAATTGCTTGCCTACGTTCGCACGCTTATCGACACCAAGCCGCGCCGCATGGGTCAGTGGCTGTTCACTGGGTCCCAGGAAGCTCCGCTCATGCGCGGCATCACGGAATCGATGGCCGGGCGCGCCGCCATTCTTCAGCTCCTGCCTCTTGGCCTCGCAGAAACCGCCAAAGTGGATCTGCTACACGGAGGCTTCCCCGAAGTGCTGGCGCGTCCTCAGGCTCGGAGCCTTTGGTTCGCCTCCTACCTGCAAACGTATCTAGAGCGGGATGTGCGAGCGATTACCAACGTGCGTGATCTCGTGACCTTCCGTCGGTTTCTTTCTCTGCTGGCCAGTCGTCATGGTCAAGTTCTCAACAAGACCGACCTTGCGGCACCCCTCGGAGTCTCGGTTCCAACGATCGGCGAGTGGCTCTCCATTCTGGAAGTGACCGGTCAAATCATTCTCGTGCCTCCATACTTCGAAAACTTCGGCAAGCGCCTCATCAAGTCGCCGAAAATCTATTGGGGGGACTCCGGGTTCGCCTGTTATCTATTGGGCGTGACCTCCTCGGCTGAGCTTGAGCGTTCTCCCTTTTTGGGGGCCCTGTTCGAGGGCTTCGTCGCGGCGGAGATACTCAAGAACCAGGCCAATCGAGGACTGCAGAAGGAGCTGTACTACTTTCGCGATCAGCAGGGCTTGGAGGTAGACTTCCTCGTGCCACGACCCAACTCAAACCTGTGGTTGGTTGAAGCCAAAGCTGGGAAGACGGTCCGGCCGTCCATGGCCGCTCCGCTCCTCTCATTGCGTCGAGCCTCGCCCAAACGGTCCGGGCGGTTGATCGTCGTCTACCGAAAGTCCCGCTCGCAATTGCCGACAGCCGCGATCGCTGGCGGGGTTGAAGCTTTTGATGTTGAACGATTCATCCAGGAGCTTGGTCGCTCCAGATAGATGTGCACCTATGCGTTCGACTGTTTGGAGCGGCCCACTAGTTGCCGTTGCCTCTAGCAATCCAATCGAGACTCTTGCCGAATTTGGTCCACGCCCAGAAGGATTTCAAGTGTCGGAGCAACTTTTCCTCTCTCGACCTTTGAGAGCTGGCCTTGGGCGACACGGGATCGGGCCATGTCGAGCATCATGCGGCAGGTAGGTAGCTGGTCTATGCGTGGAGGGCGGTCATGCGCTTGAGAGTGGGAAGGGCCTTGATAATTTTTTCGGCTTCCTGCTGGGCGATGCGCATATCGTAGAGGCCTTGCAGATTGATCCAGAATTCGGCACTGGTGCCGAAGAAATGCGCCAAGCGCAATGCCGTGTCGGCCGTGATGTCCCGGCGTCCGTTCAGAATCTGGGTGATGCGATTGGTTGGAACCTGCAGCTGGCGTGCCAGCGAGGCGGCG
>Ga0208820_1001154_pt1 | contig 15577 bp, 14 predicted proteins | sample June2015DPH_16_5_FD_184713 | JGI IMG/M metagenome (GOLD analysis project Ga0208820, IMG submission 184713) | Peatland microbial communities from SPRUCE experiment site at the Marcell Experimental Forest, Minnesota, USA - June2015DPH_16_40... | ecosystem: Environmental > Terrestrial > Soil >...
AACTACTCGCTGACCAATGTGCCGATGGGTTCGCCGAGGATCGCGCGCCGAATGTTGCCGTATTCAAAGAGGTTGAAGACGACAATCGGGATGTGGTTGTCCATGCACATCGAGAACGCGGTGGAATCCATGACATTGAGCCGGCCCTTCAACGCGTCCATGTAGGTGAGCTTGTCGTACCGCTTGGCTGACGGGTCGGTTTTCGGGTCGGCGGAATAGACTCCGTCCACCTTCGTCGCTTTCAGCAGCACATCGGCGTCGATCTCGCTGGCGCGCAGGGCGGCGGTCGTGTCGGTCGAGAAATAGGGATTGCCGGTGCCGGCGGCGAAGATGACCACGCGGCCTTTTTCGAGGTGGCGGATGGCGCGACGGCGGATGAACGGCTCGGCGACGGCGCGCATTTCGATGGCGGACTGCACGCGGGTGGACACGCCGTGTTTTTCCAGCGCATCCTGCAAGGCGAGGGCATTGATCACCGTGGCGAGCATCCCCATGTAATCGCCCGCGGTGCGGTCGAGCCCGTGTTTGCTGCCGGCCAGACCGCGAAAGATGTTGCCGCCGCCAATGACAATCGCCAGCGCGACATCCAGTTCCTTGATCTCGTGGATTTCCTTGGCGATGGCGGCGCAGGTTTCGGGGGAAATGCCGTACCCGCGGGAGCCGAGGAGCGCTTCGCCGCTCAACTTCAACATGACACGGTGGTATTTGGGAGTCAGGGCGGAGGTCTGAACCATGGCCACGGTTTTACACGCAGTTGCCGTTCTTGGCAAGCGCGGGGATGCTACAGGCTGCGCCCCACCTTATGTGGACGGCGTGGAACCCGCGATTTCTTCGCCGAGCTGCCAGCGGATGAAGCGGCGGACCACGATGTTCTCGCCCAACTGCGCGATCTTGGCCGTGACGTGGTCCTTGATGGTGATCTCGGGATCTTTCACGAACGGCTGTTCGAGCAGACACACCTGCGAATAAAATTTCTCCAGCTTGCCGGCGATGATCTTCTCGACGGCGGGCGCGGGTTTGTCCTTCACCTGGGCGCGGTAGATTTCCTTTTCGCCCTCGACGACAGCCGCCGGGACGTCTTCGCGACGGACATAGCTCGGATTGGCGGCGGCGATATGTTGGGTGATGTCCTTGACCAATTCGCGAAAGCCCTCGTTGCGGGCGACAAAGTCCGTCTCGCAGTTCACTTCCAGCAGCACGCCAAGCTTGCTGCCGTGGTGAATGTAGCTGGCGATGCAGCCTTCCTTGGCGGCGCGCAGGGCTTTCTTCCCGGCGACGGCGATGCCTTTCTTGCGAAGGATCTTCTCGGCTTCGGCGAGATCGCCGCGGGCCTCCTGCAACGCCTGTTTGCAGTCCATCATGCCGGCGCCGGTTTTTTCGCGGAGAGTTTTGACGAGTTTGGGGTCGATTTGCATGGCGGTCGTAGTCATGGGGAATGGTTGGCTGCCGAATTGCCTAGGCCGACACCGCGGTTTGTTCCGGGGCCGGAGCCGGTTCCGCCGGTGGCGGAGGCGTGGCCTCGGTCGCTGTCGGTGCCGGGGGCGGCGGCGGGGCGGGTTGCTTTCGTCCCAGTTCCGCCTGCGCTTCGGCAACGGTGTTGGCGATTACATTGGTGAGCAGTTTCACGGCGCGGATCGCGTCATCATTGCCGGCAATCGGGTAGGTGGCATAATCGGGGTCGCAATTGGTGTCCACGACGGCGATGATGGGGATCCCGAGACGTCGCGCCTCGTGAATGGCGATGGCTTCCCGCTGGATATCGATGACGAACACCGCGGCGGGCAGCCGTTCCATGTTCACAATGCCATCGAGATTCCGATGAAGTTTGTTTTGCTCGCGGCGAAGGGATGCGACCTCTTTCTTGGGCAGACGCTCGCCCTCGGGCGAAGCGAGGAGGCGGTCGATTTCCTGCATCCGCTTCACGCTATTGCGGATGGTGCGGAGGTTCGTCAGGGTCCCACCGAGCCATCGATCCACGACATAGGGCATGTTGGTGCGGATGGCGCATTCCTTGATCTCCTGTTGCGCCTGTTTCTTGGTGCCGACGAACAACACGGAACCGCCGCTGGAGATCGTATCATGGAGAAACCCGCAGGCGACTTCGATCTGGGTGAGGGTCTTGTTGAGGTCGATGATGTGAATGCCGTTGCGGGCGGCGAAAATGAACTTTTTCATCTTGGGGTTCCACCGCTTGGTCTGATGACCGAAATGAACCCCGGCTTCCAACAACTCTGCGACTGTTACGTTTGGCAATGCATCCTCCACAGTTTGATCTCGCGGTGCGGCGACGATGCGTCGGCGCGAGACATCCCGTCTGATAACGACTGGATTCTGGTTTAGTGTTATTTTGTCCCGAATTTCTTCGGAACGGTTTCGTACTGCCTCGACCGCTCGTGGCAGGATTTATCATCATAGTCCCATACCGGGGCTTTGCAAGTGGAAAAACGGGCCGTTTTTTGGCCGTCTGGTAGGGTTGGGTGACTTAGAACCTGGCGGTGGAGGCGCCCAATTCGGGCAGGAAGTTACGCGTGGCGGAGTCGTCGTAGGAGAAGAGCACGAAGCCAGGGGCGCCAAGTTGGCGGGTCGCGCCAATCTGCGCGGCCAACTGGCTCAGGCGATCGAATTTCCAGCTGCCGATTCCGACCACGACCTTGTTGCGTTGCGATGCCCAGAGCTGTTCCTTGCGGACTTTCGACTCAAAATCGCGCAGGTCGGGCGTGTAGGTCATCGTGCACACATAATCGACGTAGCCACGGTCGAGCCACAATTTCCAGTCCTGCGCCTTTTCTTCCCTGGCGCGGTCGAGATCGGGAAACACAGCCGCGGAGACGGAAAGGCCCGGGCGGGTGAGGCGGGCGCGGGTGGACAGTTGCTGGACGAACGCGTTGATTTCGTGTTGGCGCCATTGGTTGAACCTGGCGACATACGGCCCTTCCAATACGTCGGCGGGCCAATGGCGGACGCGCGTGCCGATGCTCTGCTCGAATTCGCGACGGCAATTATCACAGAAGCAGCAGGGTTGTTCGCAGAAGCGGATGTAATCGAATTGAATGCCGTCCACGGGATACTTTTTGACCATCTCGGCGACGGACGACTCGATCAGGGCGCGGTTGGCCGGCACCGACGGACACAACCACGTGAACCCGGATTGCATCACCGGACGGCCATCCGGGCCGCGCATCACGCGGTTTTGCGCGATGAGTTGGCGCTGGAAGGCGGGCGGGGCTTTGTACATGAACGTGACGATTTGTTTCGCATTCACGGCGAGCCCTCGTTCGTGAGCGAGGTCGATTCCGCGAGCGATGGGGTCCGTCGCATCGTACACGATACTCGGCAACGCGTGGCTGTTGGGGTAAAACGCGGCGCCGCCAGAGGCCAGGTTGACAAAGATCGTGTTGAAACCCGCGCGGTGCAGGTTTTCCGTCGCGGTGTCCCAGACGAGTTTCGTGGTGTCGCTGACCCAGACGCCGCGCAGTTCGCCGAGGCGGGGAGCCGGTGACGGCGACGGGATATGGCCTGGCGCGGGTGCCGGCTTCGACATGGTCTGGTCGTACGTCGGGCCGAGCCGGGTGCACGAATTCAACAGACTGACGACGGCAACAACGGCCAGCGTTGCCGCCACAACATTCCCCAACCTCCTCATGTTTCTCCTTGTGTGCCTTCGGAGCGCGGTCGCGAATCTCCGCTTTTCCCCAAAAGCGCCGACGAATCGGCGCACTCCAAAAGCCACGGACACTATAAGCAAAATCCCGTGATGTTGCCAAACGAAATGTTTGCTGTTACAAGGGAAATCGATGACGCTTCGCAAACTCTCCATCCTCGGCCCCGGTCTGCTGGGCGGCTCAATCGGGCTGGCGGCCCGACAACGGAAGGTTGCCAAGCGCGTTTCCATCTGGGCGCGCCGGCCTGACGCAGCGGACCAGGCTTACCAGCTCGGCGCGGCGGATGAAGCGACGCAGGACCTCGCGAAGGTCGTCGCCGATGCCGAACTGGTCGTGTTGGCGACGCCGATTGGCGCGATGCAAGGACTGGTCGAGCAGATGCTGCCGGCCCTGCCCGCAGGCTGCGTGGTGACGGATGTCGGCAGCGTGAAATATCCGATCGTCACGGCGCTGTCTCACACGCTCGCTGGGAAGGCGCGGTTTGTCGGGTCCCATCCGATGGCCGGTTCGGAACAATCGGGCATGGAGGCCGCGCGGCGGGATTTGTTCGACAACGCGGTGTGCATCGTCACGCCGGGCGAGGACACGGACCCGGCGGCGCTGCAGATGGTGTACGACTTTTGGAAGGTGCTGGGGTGCTCCGTCAAGACGCTCGATCCACTGAAGCACGACGAAGTGGTCGCACGCATCAGCCATCTGCCGCATGTTGTCGCCGCGGCGGTGGTCAATGTGGTGTGCAGCGACGGGTCGCACCCGTTGAACTTCGTTGGGCCTGGTTTCAAGGATTTCACACGTGTCGCGGGCGGACCGTTTGAGATGTGGACGGAGATCTGCCTGGAAAACCGGGACGAAATCGGCCGCGCGCTCGATGCGTTGATTGAGGAACTCGGCAAAGTGCGCGCGGCAGTGAAGAACAGCGATGCCGTCGAACTGCGGACGATGCTCAAACGCGCGAAGCATTTCCGGGATGAACTGAGGTTCAAGACATGAAGCCTCTGCCCGACCCGTACCCGATCGAGCCGCTGACGAAACCGCCGAATTGCACGATCACGGTACCGGGTTCGAAGAGCATCACCAACCGCGCGCTGACACTGGCGGCGTTGGCGGACGGCAAATGCGTGCTGCGCGGCGCGCTGTGGGCCGATGACACGCAGGTGATGGTGGATTCACTCCAGAAACTCGGATTCGAAGTCGCGGTCGAGCCTGATCCACTTGAAGAATGCAATCGAACCCTCACGGTGGTTGGACATGGCGGCGAGATTCCGGCGAAGAAGGCGGAATTGTACGTTGGCAATGCCGGCACGGCAGCAAGGTTCTTGACGGCGCTGGTTTGTCTCGGTCATGGCGAGTATCGGATTGATGGGGACGCCCGTATGCGCGAGCGGCCGATGAAAGAATTGTTCACGGCCTTGCGTAAGTTGGGCGTGGATGTTCAAGGGGAGAAGGATTGTTTGCCGGCATTGATTCAGGCGTCGGGATTGAAGGGTGGCGAAGTAACGATAGGCACCAAACAGAGCAGTCAGTTCGCCAGTGCCTTGCTTCTACTTCAGAGCAAGGCGCAATTCAAACTATGGTTGTTAGAGCCCGACGAGCCGTACAGCTATGTCGAGATGACTCGCAAAATGATCCGCAACTTCCGCCACGACTATGTGATCGAACCCGACCTGTCGAGCGGCTCATATTTCGTCGCAGCAGGCGCAATCACAGGCGGTCGCGTGAAAGTGGCGGGTTGGCCTCCGAACTCGCTGCAGATGGATGGAAGATTCCAAAGGTATCTGCACTGGCCTCGCAACTCGTTGCAGATTGATGTAAAGGCTCTGACTCCGAAAAGTGACGTATCACGAACGCGGGACCTGGGTGACAGCGTGATGACGCTGGCCATTTGCGCGCTTTTCGCGAAGGTTCCTGTCGTAAGCATTGTCGACGCCGAAAGGCTACGCGAGCAAGAAAGCGACCGCATTGCCGCCATGGTAGCAGAACTGAAAAAAGTGGGGGCGCTGGTGGAGGAGAACGCGGACGGCTTTTCAGTCTATCGCCAAATGCCGGGGCGACAACTCCATGGCGCGGACATCGAGACGTACAATGATCACCGCATGGCGATGTGTTTTGCGGTGTTAGGATTGAAAGTCCCGGGGATTCGCATTAAAAATCCCGGTTGTGTGAGCAAGACATTCCCGAATTTTTTTGATAAGCTGGAGCAATTAAGAACTTGAACTCAACGAGACTGGCGCGAGCGAGCCAAACAACGGCGCGGCCACTTGGGAGCGCGATCCTCCAAATTATGAGCGACAATGCAACGGTGGTGGCGGTGGACGGTCCGGCGGCCAGCGGCAAGAGCACGGTGTCGCGGACATTAGCGAAGATGCTGAGCTATCATTATGTGGACACGGGCGCGATGTACCGCGCGATCACATGGAAGGCGCTGGAGGATGGCGTCGATGTCGACGATACGATTTCTGTGATCGCGATGATGCATCGGGTCAAGATCAGTTTCGAGGTGGTCGATGGGCAAGTGCGGATGCTGATTGACGGGGTGTATCCCGGCAACGCGATCCGCGAGCCACGGGTGACGGACAAAGTGTCAACGATCGCGGCAATACCCGAGGTGCGACAGGTGCTCGTGCACCATCAGCGGTCGCTGACAAAGTTCGGCAACCTGGTGATGGAGGGGCGCGACATCGGGTCGGTGGTATTTCCCGACACGCCCCACAAATTCTACCTCGAAGCCAGCCCCGAAGTCCGCGCAGAGCGTCGGAGGCGCGACCTGGAAGCGATGAGGATTCCTGCCAGTCAGGAGGGCGTTAGGGAATCGCTTCAGAGCCGCGACCTGAAGGACTCCGGGCGCAGCGCATCGCCGCTGCAGATCGCACTCGGGGCGACGGTCATTGAGAATTCGCACTTGTCGATCGAGGAAAATGCCAAGGTGATCTTCGATCATATCCATCAGCAGTCGGTGCGGCGCGGCAGTTTCGGCGTGGGCGGGGCCTGAGCGCGCCATGCGACGGTGGTGGTATCGGTTCTGCCGGGCTTGGTTTCGCCTTTACTTTTATTTGTATCATCGGGGCCGGGTGTATAACGCGGAGCGGCTGCCGGACACGGGCGCGTTTATTCTGGCCGGCAATCACGTGAGTTTTCTCGATCCGCCGTTTTTCGGAATGGCGTGCCGCCGGGAGGCGTTTTACATGGCGCGGGATACGCTTTTTCGGAACCCGCTGGCGAATTGGATTCTGCGGAGTTGGCACTGCGTGCCGATCAGCCGCGAGCGTGGCGATATCGGCGCGATGCGGACGGTGTTGCGGATGCTCGGTGAAGGCAAAGCGGTGCTGATGTTTCCCGAGGGCACGCGGAGCGAGGATGGGGAATTGCAGGAGCCGCGGGCGGGGATCGGGATGATCGTAGCGCGGGCCAACGTGCCGATTGTTCCGATGCGCATTTTCGGGACGGAACGGGCGTTGCCGAAAGGAGCGAGTTTGCCGCGGCCGGCGCGGGTGGAGATCAAGTTTGGCGAACCGTTTACGTATCCGCTGCCCGCGGATTTCGAGAAGATGCGCGGTGAAGCGGTGAAGGCGGTTTATCTGGAAATTGGGCGGGAGATTATGAAGCGGATTGCCGCGCTCAAGCCGGAGACGGGGTGATGGCCAATGGAAGATGGGGAAGGCCGAAGCGAATGGTTAGGCACCTTCTCCAGAACGCGCGTTCTCACGGTCAACGACTCCCGGAATGAACGCTATCGTGAAGGCAGCCCTCCCGTTGTATGCCCGGACAGAAGTGAAACGGCGCCGCGTTGCTGTTGACCGCATCAAATTCCGTGGGCCGGGCGAACCGATGAATTGCGTCAGGCGGCGCTGGAGGCTTGGGGAGTGGAGGCTTCCGGTTGTTGTCTGGTTCGGCGGTTGTCGGCCTGCCTGACCCGCTGAATCACGGTGGCGGCGGGCGCGGGCGAAAGCGGCAGGATGAATTTGTGTCCGCAGCAGTAGCAGTGGGGTTGAGCGGCATAGTTTTGAGCGCCGCAGTGTGGGCATTCATGGAGACCCGGCTTGGAGCGTTGGGCGCGGTTGGAACAGCATCCCATCAAGAGCAGTGGGACAAACACAAAGAGTTGCAGAAGAACCAACACTTCAATGAGGCCGGTGATGCTCATGGTTTCTCCATACTCGAACAGAAACAGCGCGCCCTAGCGTTGACGCGTCGGCACTCTCGCAACGGGCGCTTCGGGCCCAAGAAAAAGGCCCCAAACGGGGTGATGCATGCATTTAGCACGGGAGCGATTTGAAATGCAAGAAATTTTCCGTTGTGGACCAGGCGATAAATTCGCCGGCGACGGAAACGCTGGCGCAGGAGGTGGCGGGTCAATATTCTGATAACGGAGAAGCAAAACGGAGGAAAAATGGGGCGAAAGCCACGAATCGGGGGTTGGGCGGGTGGCGAGGATACTTGCCAGAAATGGCTTGCCACCGCCCCGCTCCAGCGGCTATATTTGTCCGCCTTTCAGCTACCGCACCAGTGTCGTGCTTGCCAAAGGCAGGAGAAAAATCACTCGAATGCAGAATTCAATGGAGAAACTCTTTTCTGAGGTGAAGGCCTTCACCGAGGGAATGCTGGTCAAAGGACGCATCTTGGAAGTGCGCCCGAATGAAGTTTTGGTGGACATCGGCTACAAGTCGGAGGGGGCGATTTCGCTCTCGGAATTCGATGACCCCGACGCGGTCAAGGTGGGGGACGAGATCGAGGTGCTATTGGAGAGCCTCGAAGACGACGACGGCATGGTGGTGCTATCTTTTGCCCGGGCCGAGCAGAAGAAGAACTGGGACCGCATCGTGAGCATTTGTACCGAGGGCGGCACGATCGATGGCAAGGTGCGCGGCAAGGTCAAGGGCGGGCTGATGGTCAATATCGGTGTGGACGCTTTCCTGCCCGCCTCGCAGATTGATGTCATCCCTCCCCGCAACCTCGACGAGTATCTCGGCAAGACTTTCAAGTTCAAGGTCGTCAAGATCAACCAGGAACGCCACAACATCGTGCTGTCGCGGCGCGAGTTGATCGAGCAGGAACGCGAAGACAAGCGCCGCAACCTGATGACCAGCATGCAGGTCGGGCAGATTCGCAGCGGGCTGGTGAAGAACCTGACGGACTTCGGTGCGTTCATCGACCTCGATGGTCTCGATGGATTGCTTCACATCACGGACATGAGTTGGGGCCGGATCAATCATCCGTCCGAGTTGCTCAAGGTGGGCGACACGATCGAAGTGATGATTTTGGAAGTGGACCGCGAAAAAGAGCGCGTGTCGCTCGGGCTCAAGCAACGCAATCGCAACCCGTGGGACAACGTCGAGGTGAAATACCCTGTCGGCAGCAAGGTCCGCGGCAAGGTCGTGAGCGTGGTTCCCTATGGCGCGTTCGTGCAACTCGAGGACGGTGTCGAGGGCATGGTGCACGTGTCCGAGTTGTCGTGGACGAAGCGCGTGGCGCGCGCATCGGATGTGTTGAAGGTGGGCGATGAGATTGACACGCTGGTGCTGGAGATCAAGCGCGAGGAACAGAAGATTTCCCTCGGCATTCGCCAGCTGGAGGCCAACCCATGGTCGCAGGTGCCGAAGAAGTATCCGCCGGGCACGAGAATCAGCGGCAAGGTGCGGAACCTGACCAACTTTGGCGCGTTTGTGGAAATCGAGGAAGGCATCGATGGAATGGTCCACGTGTCCGACATGTCGTGGTCGCGCAAGGTCACCAATCCGGCCGAGATTTTGAAGAAGGGCCAGACCGTCGAGGCGGTGGTGCTGGAAGTGGACAGCGCCAACCAGCGGATTTCGCTCGGCATGAAGCAGGTCGAGGACGACCCGTGGAAGACCATCGAGCAGCGGTACAAGATGGGCGACCTTGTGAAGGGCAAGGTTGTCAAGCTCGCGTCATTTGGCGCGTTCATCGAGTTGCCCGACAAGCTCGAGGGTCTGGTGCACATCTCGCAGATCAGCGAGGAGCACATTGACAAGATCAAGAACGTGCTCAAGGTGGGCGATGAAGTCACCGCGCGCGTGATCAAGGTGGATGCGCCCGAGCGCCGCATCGGGTTGAGCATCAAGGCTGCGAACTACAGCAGCGAACAGCTCGAAGCGGAGAAAGAGCAGTACGAAGCCGCGCTCAAGCCGGGCGAGGCCATCGTGGACCTCGAACACGCGTTCGAACAGGCCGAGGAAGAGAAAAACCAGTAGCCGTTTCCTTCCGAATCTAGTACAAGAAGCCCGGCCCCGAACGTATTCGGGACCGGGCTTCTGTTTGCGTGCGCCATGAAAACTGCCGACGAACAATTGAATCTGCTCGTGCAAGGGTGCGAGACGGTCGTCACCCGCGAGGAACTGAAGAAGAAGCTGGAGCAGAGCCGCCCGCTTCGCGTGAAGCTCGGTTGTGACCCCACAGCGCCGGATTTGCACCTCGGCCACAGCGTTGTGCTGCGCAAACTCCGGCGGTTTCAGGACCTCGGGCACAAGGCCGTGCTAATCATCGGCGATTACACGGCGCTCGTCGGTGATCCGACAGGGCAAAACAAGACCCGCCCCATGCTCAGCGAAGCCGACATCGACCGCAACGCGAAGACGTATTTCGACCAAGCGGGGAAGATTCTTGATGCGGCTCCCGACAAACTAGAAATCCATCGCAACAGCGAGTGGCTGGCGGGAATGAGTTTCGCGGACGTGATCCGTCTCACCAGCAAGATGACGGTCGCCCGCATGCTCGAACGTGACACGTTCGAGAAACGGCACAAGGCGGGTGAGCCGATCAGTGTGCACGAGTTTCTCTACCCGCTCATGCAGGGACACGATTCGGTCATGATTCGCTCCGACGTGGAATTGGGTGGGACCGACCAGACGTTCAATAATCTGGTGGGCCGCGACCTGCAGCGGGATGCCGGCCAGGAGCCGCAGGTCGTGATGATCCTCCCGATACTGGAAGGACTCGACGGCGTCGAGAAGATGTCCAAGAGCAAGGGCAATTACATTGGCATCGGAGAGACGCCTAGGGACATGTTCGGCAAAACCATGAGCATCGGCGATGACCTGATGTGGAAATGGTACGCCCTCCTCTTCTTCAAGACGCCTGTTGAGATTGCGGAGTTGAAGAAGGGTCACCCGATGGAGGCCAAGAAGGCCCTCGCTCATGCCATCGTTGCCCAATATCACGGCGCCGCGGCCGCCGATCATGCGTGCGAGGATTTTGAAAAGCAGTTTTCCAAAAGAGACTTGAAGGAGGTTGCCCGGGTCTTGCCGGTCCCGTCAGGCGAAATCTGGATCATCGAGTTGATCGAGAAGGCGCACAAGTTCGGCAGCCGAAGCGAGATTCGACGGCTGATCCAAGGAGGCGGCGTTTCAATTGACGGCCAAAAGATCACCGACGAAAAGACCAGGGTACCTGTTCGTGACGGGATGCTGTTGAAGGTTGGCAAGCTGATTGTCGTCAAGCTGGCAGTTGCCTAACTTTCCTCTTTGTTCTACACTTCCGCGTCTGGCCGGGACGTAGCTCAGCTTGGATTAGAGCGCCTGCCTTGGGCGTCAAGAAAGCACTTTTCTGCCATTAGCTATCGCTATCTTAGCCAATGTTTACGGGCCTTTTCTGATTTTCGCTTTAGCCCCGTTTAGCCAAAATATGCCCCAAAAAATCAATGGAGTATCAAATGGCAGTATCAAATGGACACCTCTGGAAATGTCGATGAAAGCGCAGTTGCCTTCGGCAAGAAACTGTGTGAAGTCCGTCGCAACAAATCCGAACTAGCACAAAGACGGCAAGTGTCCCATAGGTCGTCGGCAGGGCGATCACTGTTCGAACGAACGGAACTAACTTTGGTCCAGTATAACGGCTGTAAATGCATCATTTTGCACCTGAATCAAGGCGAGCGCAGTCCCTCACCCGCAATCAGTGCCTCCAATGCAAGATGACGAGTCTCACCCCAGTAGATTCTTCCGTTGGGAGGCAACAATGCGCCGTAGTCTCCCTTTGATGTCAGCATCGTCATCGCTTGAATCCCACAAATATCGTGCCGTTGAATCATAACCTTATCAAACCCAGAAGAGAAAAGGCGTTCTATTCTAGAAAGCATTCCTCCCATTCCCGCTATGACTCCCTCAAGGGCGAGGAACTTCTTGTCCTCCTCATTCGGACCAGGGTCAATGACCAAAATTTTGACTGCTTCAGATGCCTGTTTGAGCAGATTGACCAAGTGGGGTAGTTCTTTGGGTCCAAACTCCATAACTCCTTGTGGTTCCGTTAGTTCATCAGTGGGCCACATACTGAGCAAGGCGATTGCCTTCTCCCGTGAAGTGAAAAGCGGAAGCACGCCGCCATATGTCGTTCCTTCGAGTTCGAAGTTGCCAGCGTTGACCAGCATGAGTGCACCAGACTTCTCACCTAAGATGCCGTAGACCGGCAGATCCCACCTGTAGGTCTGGCGTGTTGATTTGGTCTGATCCCGCTTCTCGCCAACCACAGGAAACATGGCTGTGTCATTGGATACGGGGTGCGATTGACTGGTCTTCCCGACGACGACCTGTTCCTGACCGACTGACGGCAGAATGAATGTTTTCAGAAGCTCATTCTGGAGGTTTTCGGATGCGATAAGCCAGCCAATGGGAGGTTCTGTCAGGAAGAAGCTCGGCAAGGTCAATCCGGCCAATTCCATGTCTCCAGGGGACGGCTTGTGCCCTGCTAGGGGAAGCTTCATGAGATGATTGACGGTTCCAGCAAGAACGTCGGCTGCTTGTATCATTTGGCAGTCAACAGAGCGTGCCAGTTCAAACTTAGGGATGTGGCTGAAACTAGAATAGGGAACGTAACTATTTGGAATTTCAACAACGAAATCTTTGGCCTCCCGGTGGAGGCGGAAGATCTCCTGCATATCTTTTTCGAAGACTGACTGCTCGTCATGGACCACTTTGAGCGGTTCAATGGCACCGAGCCGGGCAAGATTTTGAACCAAGAGGAAGAACGCCATCAAGGCGGGAGCGTTGACTGATTGCGAAATCTTCCCAATGGCAGACATCCTTGGATCCTCAGATTCAGCAATTGTTCGTATTTCAGGAAGACACCCTTCAATACAAGCAGCGAGCTCCGGATTCACAAGCGACTTCGCTGCAGTCGCTATGTCATTTACAGACGAGAGAAAGGCTTCAGAGGATGGGTTGCGATAGGCCTGGGCAAAATGATCGATCACTTCCGGCGGTAGTCTGGTCAGGAATGTGTTCGCCAATTCCCTTTTGGTTAAAATGTCAGTGGTAAAACCATTATGCAGCTTCTTGTTGAAGGCCGGATCTAGAAACGTTTCCACGATCTTCCCTGTAACGACGTACCGCTTCTCGGCAACAACTATCAACGGAACGCAACCAGCACTTCCGAGCTCCCTGATAAACTCAGCCGCTCGTGTCTTCCCCTGCTCATTATTCAGGAAGGCGGCGGCCTTCAGTTCCTTTCGCTGGGGACAAAACACCTGACGGATTCTCTCGACAAGCACCGAGGCATTAACGACGGCGTCTTTTGCCACCGCCCAACCAGCGAGCACATACAACGGTTGTTCGCAGTCTAAGTAATTGGCACCCGAATTACCGGACTCATCGCAGTATATAATGGTCTGATCGCTCACGATCTACTTTACTCGATTCTATGGGGACTGGGCAAGTCAAGCTAAGTGAAACCGTTTTTCGGCCGACTGTTAGAAATGGCGTGCATCACGCTAATGCACCGTTGCCCTGTGACTGTGTTGTACCTGGTGTCGCATCGATCTGCCCCCCTTCTCAGATACGGTCTCCTCGGTGTCGCAGGGCGAGTTTGCGTCGAGTCTGTTGGACGCCTGATTCCGGGTCAGGTCCAGTGCCTTCACGATCTCCTCCTGCCGTTGCGTCAGACTTTGCAACTTGGCTTCGTGCTCAAACGGTTCGCCCACCTTCCCTTCCAATTCCGCCATTCGCTTCCTGGACTCTGTAACGTCTTTCTCGGTTTGTGCCAACTTCTGGTCCAGCGACTGCACGGCATGTTCCAACGAGCGCGTCGTGCCGTGGGCGCTGTCGGAAATGCTCGCCGAGTACAGATTCGCGCCCTTGAGGACGAGTTCGGTATGCTCAAACGCGCTGGCACGAAGAACCACCGCGAACCCGGCCAGTTCACCGACCATGTACTCTTTGCCTGAACCCCGGAGTTGCTGAGCGCGGCGATTGATCAACTCCCCAGCGATTCCTCGATCTGTGTAGTCCGTTCCCTCGATGCGAATTTTGAACGCGTCGGCCTGTGTCGGCTGTCGGGAGGCGATGTCCTTGTGGAGATTCTGAGTCCGGCCGGTAAGAATCTCGACCTCCTCGTGTGTTCGTCGGATCGTGTTCCGAATCCGGTACTGCGTCTCGTGGTGCTGGGCTCGCAATCGGCTAAGGCGTCCCAATTCGGCGTCAATGTGGGCTTTCTCGATGACCAGTGGATTTCCCGACGCGATAGCTTTGACCTCGGCGTACGTGAGTGCCGCGCCGTCGATGTCCTCGATATGGCGCAGGTCAGTGCGGCCGGTCATGACCTGGTGAATGAATTTGGCTTTCGTTTCGAGCGTCTGCCACATGTAGGCGTCGAAGCTGCCTTCGGTGACATAGCGGTAGATTTGAACCTCGGCGTTGTGATCGGACCACCGGTTTCGAGCCAGTGCTGTGTTAGTCCAAGGGCATTTATTTTGAACTAGGGTTTTGAGTTTGTCCATCCCCGACGGAGGGAGGGCGAAGCCCGACCGCAGACGGGGATGGGGTTAGTTGGGCCGCAAACCGTGCTGGACTCTGATAGCCCAATCGACTGTGCGGCCGACGTTGGTTGTACTCACGACGGTAGTCTTCAATCACTACCCGTGCTTCCGTCAGTGTCCATAACTGCTCACGATTCAAACACTCATCACGGAAGCGACCGTGGAAGCTCTCCACAAAGCCATTCTGCCACGGGCAACCAGGGTCGATGTAGATCGTCTGGATGTGGTTCTCTCGTAACCAGCGCTGCACGGCTTGCGCGATGAACTCTGGTCCGTTGTCCGAACGCAGGTGTTCGGGTGCGCCATGCTCTTCAATGGCTTTCTGGAGCCACGCCAGTACGTCCTCGGCGCGCAAGGCCCGATCCGCTCGCAGCACATGGCACTCGCGGGTGTGCTCGTCCAGGATCGTCAGCATCCGCAGCGCACCGCCGCGTACCGTTGCATCTGCGATGAAGTCCCACGTCCACACGTGACCGCGATGAGTGGCTTTGACTGGCAATCCGGTCGAGACACCGCGCCGCACCACCTTGCGCCGTGCTGGCGGGACCCGCAGTCCCTCCGCCCGACGCAGGCGCTGCACCTGTCGTTTCCCCACCCGCCAGCCCTCTTGGCGCAACAACGCCGCGATCCGTCGATACCCATAGCGCGGATGCTGTTCAGACAATGCTCGCAGGCGTTGCCCAAGCTGCTGTTGGACTGGCGAGAGCGGTCGGCCCCGATACCAATACGTGGACCGCGATAATCGCAGAATCCGACACGCCGCCCGCCCGGAGCAGATGCCCGCCGCCACGATGGTCAGCGCTAACTCCCGTCGATGCCCCGGGCTTATAATTTTTTTTCGCACACCGCCTCCAGTACCCGGTTCTTCAGCAACGACTCCGCCAGCATCTTCTTGAGTTCGGTGTTCTCCCGCTCCAGTTCCTTCAGCCGCCGGGCGTCGTTGATCTCAACCTGTCCGAGTTGCTGCTTCCAACGATGGAAGGTCACCTCGGAGATGTTGTGCTCCCGACACACTTCCAGGATCGCTTTGCCCCCATCAACTTCCCGTAGGATGCGGATCTTGTCTTCGTTCGTGTACCGCTTGCCTTTCATTCTGGGTCCTTTCTCTGGCCCCAGACTAACACCTCAAGCGGCTCGAATAAACGGGGTCACATCA
>Ga0208820_1001160_pt1 | contig 15516 bp, 12 predicted proteins | sample June2015DPH_16_5_FD_184713 | JGI IMG/M metagenome (GOLD analysis project Ga0208820, IMG submission 184713) | Peatland microbial communities from SPRUCE experiment site at the Marcell Experimental Forest, Minnesota, USA - June2015DPH_16_40... | ecosystem: Environmental > Terrestrial > Soil >...
AGCCGCCAGTCGATGGCAAGCGCATCGCTCTGCTGGGCTTTTCGCTCGGAGCTTACCTCTCGCTCGCCAATTCCGCCATCGACCATCGCGTGAAAGCCGTCGTCGAGTTCTTCGGAGGCATGCCCAAGGAAATGAACCTTTTCATGAGACGCCTCTGCCCGGTGCTAATCCTCCACGGCGAGGCCGATGCGACCGTCCCTGTCGAAGAGGCGTACCAGTTGCAGAGGTTGCTGGAGAAAAAGGGAATCCCTTACGAAATCAAAATTTATCCCGGTGCCGGCCACGGATTCGAGGACCAAACCATCTGGCGCGACGCAGGTCTGAGGAGCCTGCAATTTCTGCAGAAGTACTTAGCCGCGAGAAACCATGAAGAACTCGCGTAGGGACGGCCGCCCTCGCCGGGGTCCCCAGAGAGAGCGCTTTTCGCAGGCTGGGGCGGCCGGCCGTCCAGCCGGGCGAAGCCCGGCAGCGCCTTTAGATTCGCGAAAGACGAAACGGTGCGCTAAGCAAGCGCGCGGGGAGCATCACGACGGCCCAGACCAGGGAAAGTGCTCCGTGGACGGCGATTCCAAGCAGGCGGAAGGGCAGCAACAGCAACCACACGATGGGATAGAGGATCAGCGCCAGCAGCGCCAGGGGCCAGCACAGCACAAAGAGAAAACACCACAGCAGGAAGGCGATCATGGGGACACCTCCTCCTCAGTATGATACGCAGGCGGAGGGAAAAAGTTCGAGCAGGATGGGCGGAGCCTGCGGAAAAAGTCAGATGTTGCACTTGATTTTGGGTGGCGCAGCGGTTCACCGCTGCGATAACTGCCTTCTCTGAGTCGGCTTTACAGATTGCTGAAAAAGTCGTGTTTCGCTCCGAAGTCGCCTCAGCGGCTAAAGCCGTCGATGAAAACGCCCGTCATCGCAGCGGTGAACCGCTGCGCCACCCAAAATCAAATGCGAGTTTTTCAGCACTCTGTTTTAGCCGCCGAGGTCACGTTGCGGTACAGAAGATACCTTTTCCGCAGCCGGTGCGGCCGGCTACTGATTCAATCTTTCCAGATGCCGAAATCCGCCGGTGGCTGCGAACATCGCTACGGCGATGGTTCCGTTGTAGGCCATGTGCACCAGGAAGCCTGCGGCGACTGAATCTGTTCTGGCCCGCACCACGCCGAGAACCATGCCCACCAGGAATATTAAGAGCACAGATGCCCAGGAGTATCCGTACTGAGAGGCGTGCATCAGGCCGAATCCTAAGGCGGTCACGGAAATTCCTGTGCCCATTCCGAAGCGCCGCGCCAGCACAGGGTAGAGGAATCCCCGGAAAAACAATTCTTCCATGAGAGGGCCCAGAGTCACCGCAAAAACCGAGACCAGGACAATCGTCGCGTGGCGCTTCAGGAGATCATCAAAAGGAGTCTCTTTGGGAAACGGGAGAAAGTGTGCCAGGAACAGACAACCGATTTGCATGGCGAGGCCCACCGCCAGAAACGGCCAGATGTTCGCGGGCCAATTCCAGTGCAGCGCTTTCCAGAAGCGCGGACTGCCCCTCTCCTTCGTAACCAGGATGTACATGTAGCCGAGCAGCAACAGGTAGGCCAGCATCTGGGCGACGATGAAAAGTTCAGGCAGCGCACTGAGGCGGAGAACTCGCGCTTTGACGGTTGCGCCGGGCACAACCGCGAGCATGGCAAGAAAGCAGGCGACGATGGCGACAATCGCCATGATCACCAGACGGAAAACATCCAAGCCGCTCCACGGCGGATCGAGCGGCCCTTCATCAAGCAGAGTGGGTACAAGTTCAAGTTCAGGACCGTGACCTGCGCCATCTGCCGAACTCCTCCACCCCGTCAAGCCAACACCGGGCTTGACGGGGGCCCCGGTGCGTTCGGCTTGGACGGGCGAGGGCGCCCGTCCCCACACGGGCGCGGCATCCGTAGGCTTCGGCGTCGGACTCTCGGGCAGATCGTCGGGAGAAAAGTTCACGCGACTTCCCCGGTGCCAGTGGGCGCGAGCACGCTTTTCGCCGATCCATTTCTTGCTGATCCGTTTTTCGCAGACCCATTTTTCGCCGACCCATTCTTCGCCGACCCATTCTTTTCCGGCCCGGTGAAATACGTGCTCAGCGCCTGGCCAGTGTAGGACTTCTTCACCCGCGCGACTTGTTCGGGCGTGCCCTGGGCCACGATGCGGCCGCCTTCTTCTCCGCCTTCGGGGCCCAGATCGACGATCCAGTCGGCGTTGCGGATGACGTCCAGGTGGTGTTCGATGATGATGACCGTGTTCCCGAGATCGGTGAGACGGTGCAGCACATCGAGCAACTTGCGCACATCGTCGAAGTGCAATCCCGTGGTCGGCTCATCCAGCAGATAAAGAGTTTTTCCGGTCTGGCGCTTGCCGAGTTCGCGGGCGAGCTTGATGCGCTGGGCTTCTCCACCGGAGAGAGTAACGGCAGATTGACCAAGGTGAATGTATCCGAGGCCAACATCGACCAGGGTTTGCAGCTTTTGCTTGACCTGCGGAATGTTTTCGAGAATCGGCAGCACATCCGATACGGGCATCTCAAGCAGGTCGGCGATGGAGTAACCGTTGTAGCACACGGACAGCGTTTCATGGTTGTAGCGGCGTCCGCCGCAGACTTCGCACTGCACGTAAACGTCGGGCAGGAAGTTCATTTCGATGCGGCGCTGGCCTTCGCCCTGGCAGGCCTCGCAGCGTCCGCCGGAAACGTTGAAGGAGAAGCGTCCGGGCTTGTATCCGCGCTCGCGCGATTCGGGCAGCATGGCGTAGAGGTCGCGAACCGCGGTGAAGATGCCGGTATACGTCGCGGGATTGGAGCGCGGAGTGCGTCCGATGGGAGACTGGTCGATGCGAATGACCTTGTCGATCAGTTCGGCCCCGGTAATGGATTTGTGCGCGCCCGCCTCTTCGCGAGAGCGATAGAGTTGCTTGGCTAACGCGCGGTAGAGGATGTCATTGACCAGTGTGGATTTGCCGGAACCGGAAACACCGGTGACAACCGTCATCACGCCGAGCGGAAAAACTACGTCGAGATTCTTGAGGTTGTTCTCGCGCGCGCCGAGGATGGCGATAGCTTTCCCATTCGGGCTGCGGCGCTCGGAAAGCATAGCAATCCGCTGGCGTCCGGCGATGTAGGCGCCGGTGAGCGAGGCGGGCGAGTTCATGATTTCGGCAGGCGTTCCAGCGGCGACCAACTCGCCGCCATGACGGCCGGCGCCGGGGCCAAGATCGATGACATAGTCGGCTCGGCGGATGGTTTCTTCATCGTGCTCGACTACGAGCACGGTGTTGCCGAGGTCGCGCAGGTTTTCGAGCGCGGCGAGAAGACGCCCGTTGTCGCGATGGTGCAGGCCGATGGAAGGTTCGTCGAGGACGTAAAGAACACCGCGCAGCTTCGATCCGATCTGCGTCGCCAGGCGGATGCGCTGGCCTTCCCCACCGGAAAGTGTGGCGGCGGAGCGACCGAGCGAGAGGTAGCCGAGTCCGACGTTGTGCAGGAATTCGAGGCGTTCGGTGATTTCGTGCGCGATGCGTCCGGCGATGGCCAGTTCCCTGCCGGTCAGTTTGATGTCGCGCGCAGCTTCGAGAGCGCGCGCAATCGGAAGGCTGGTGAAATCGGCAATCGACATGCCGTTTACTTTGACGGCCAGGCTTTCCGGACGCAGACGCTTGCCGTGGCATACCGAACATTCTGTGGCCGACATGAAATCGAGTAGATATTCGCGATAAGTTTCGGAAGTGGAGGCGTCGAGATTCTGCCTGAGGTGACCGAGAACTCCCAGAAAACCTGTTTTGCCCCCGCGCTGCGGCTCGCCGTACAGCAGAAGGTTCTGAATCCTGTCGGGAAATTTCTCGAAGGGCGTCGTCAAGTCTAGGCGATAGGCTTGGGCAACCAACTGCAGGCCGTGAATCAGGTTCTGCGATGACGAACCGGGACCGAGGCCGCCATCCAGCAGCGGCTTCGACCAATCGACAATCACCTTGCCAGGATCCAAATCGTAGCGGCTTCCGAGGCCGTGGCACTCGGGACAAGCTCCGTAGGAACTGTTGAACGAGAATGATCGCGGCTCCAGCTGCGGAACGCTGATACCGCAGTCGGGGCAGGCCAGACGCTCGGAGTAGAGCGTCTCGTCTCCATTAACGACGGCGACCTGGACGAGACCGCCGCCAAGTTTCATGGCCAGCCCGACCGAAAGTTCGAGGCGGTGCTCGATTCCCGGCTTCACCAGCAGGCGATCCACAACGACTTCGATGGTGTGGTTCTTGCGCTTGTCGAGGGAGAGGTCGTCCTCCAGGTTCACCAGTTCTCCATCGACGCGGGCGCGGGAGAAACCGTGCTGGACAAGCTTCTCCATTTCTTTCTTGAATTCGCCTTTGCGACCCCGAACGATGGGCGCCATGATCATGACGCGATCGTCGGGGGTAAGCGACATGACGCGCTGCACGATCTGCTCGGCAGACTGGCGGCTGATGGGCTTGCCGCAATTCGGGCAATGGGGCACACCGATCGAAGAGTAGAGCAGGCGCAGGTAATCGTAGATCTCGGTAATTGTGCCGACCGTGGAACGCGGACTGCGGCTGGTGGTTTTCTGCTCGATCGAGATGGCTGGACTGAGGCCGTCGATTGAGTCGACGTCGGGTCGCTCCATCTGGTCGAGAAACTGGCGCGCATAGGCGGAAAGCGTTTCCACGTAGCGCCGCTGGCCTTCGGCGTAAATCGTATCGAAAGCGAGCGAGGATTTGCCGGAGCCGCTCAGACCCGTAATGACCGTCAAAGTATTGCGAGGAATCTCGACGTCGATATTCTTCAGGTTGTGCTGGCGCGCGCCGCGCACCGAAATCTGGGTGATGGCCATTTACGCAGTACTTTGTGGACTTCCGTAATGTGGACGGGTCCCAAGAATTGTTGGAGAGTGGAGATACGCAGTTCGATTTCCGTATCTTAGTTGTTAACAGCTGCGGGGGTCAAATGCGGATAAAGTAAATTACTAGCAGCCGCGCGCTTCACAGGGTGGCTGCCGGCAAGGGCTGGGTAACGTGAACGCAGTCTTCGTAGGTTTCTTAATCAGCAGCACTGCAATCTTAAGCGTGATTCTGGGTGTATTCGGAGCGTATTGCGCGATTTGCGGCGTGTTGGCCGCCGTCAACCCCTCTCGATCGTCCAATGCCCTTGCGGCCTTGATACCCCATCAAAGCCACGTGGGCGGCGACTAAGCGCACCGTCGCAACCTTTATCTATCTATATTTATATCGAATAGTGTCTCCGTTGGGTGCCCAGAGATAACCGGCTACTCCTCAGGCGGCGGTGGTGGTGGCTGCTGCTGCTGCGGCGGAGTAGGATTAACCATGGCTCCGCCGGACTGCTGCTGTTGTCTGCGGAGTTCCTCCAGAATCTGCTCGGGGGTCTTCGGCCCCGCGTTGGGCTGACCTGGCTGCGGTTGCTGCTGCTGATCCTGGGCATTGGGCTGTACAGGCTGTGCGGGCTGTGCGGGCTGGGGTTGGGCTTGATCCTCGGCGTTGTCTTCGGCGTTATCCTGATCATCATCTTTATCGTCGTCTTGCGCCATTTGTGCGTTGCCGGCTCCGCGCGGGGGCGGCGGGAAGTTAGGCTGCCGGTTGAACGGCTGAACCGGGGGAACGCCGTTTGAAGGCGTCGGCCGTGGGTTACCGCTCGCGGCGGTCTGGGTGTCTGCCGCCGATGGCTTTAGCATAAGGATCACGCTCGAAACGGCCTTGGGATCTGAGTTTGACCCCAGCATCACGTAATTGAACGAGGTGCCGTTGAGCAATAGCGCCAGCACATCCCGTGGCGCTCCCGGGCCCAAGTCCGCGACCACGCGCTCGCTTGCGCCCTGCGGAATTTCAATCGAAGCCCCGGTCAGCTTGCGCACATCGCGCAGGATTTCGCTTAACGTCGAATTGTGGGCCGAGATCGCCAGCAACCCGCCTTCATAGCTGACTTTCGCGGGCGTTGCCGGGATCTGGTCCATCGGCAACTGACTCAGCGGACCGCTCTGTAACGGCGGGAGCACGAGTGGCTTCGGGGGCTTGGCCTTATGGGACTTGTGCTGCGGGGTGGGGGTCGCGGTTGAGGTCGGCGCGGCGGGCGGGGCCGGGGCCGACGTCTGCGCAAGAAGGACCGGAGTTGCCAGCAAGAGCCCCAAAGCAATCCATCTGCGTGTACGCGGCATCAAGAATCTCCCCGTTTTTGCGCGCGGCTGCTGGTTCCGCAGAAACTGCACCATGGCTGATTCTACCACCGCCATAGAACGCAGCACGGCCTTATTTCTTGCGTACAGATCACCTAGACCACGTTGCAGGTATAGCTCTTGCAAGCATTTAGACCGCCTGCGACCTTAACTGCGCGTAAAATGCCAGCGGAGGCTTTCCCTTTGGGCATTGCTTCAGAACCCACGCTTCGGAATCGACGCCGCCGCCGGCCAGGGCGATGGCTGTGGCTGCTGCTGCTCGGAGCATTGGCCCACGCCCAAACCTGCCAGAGCGCCGCGGACATGGCTGCCCCGGTGCGCGCGGCTCTCGAAACCGCGGCCCAGCGCTATTTCGAAATGTCGGCGCGCGGCGATGTGGCTGCCCTGCAGCAGAACTCCATCGCCTCCGTGGCCGCCAGCTTTACGGGAATCGAAGCCGCAGTCAAAGAGAACCAAGCCGCCTTCGCCGGGGCAAAGGCAACGGTTCGGCCGCCCTTTTTGCTGACCGCCGATGGCCCCGAACCGCTCGCCCGCGCTGAATTTCTGTGCGGAGTATTCGGGCGGTCGGGTCAGACGAAAGACAGCGCCGTATTTATCTTGAATAATCTGCCGCCCGGCAAATACGGCGTGACCATTCTCGACGTGAACGGCGGCCCGGATCCGCGGACGCTGGCTTTCGTCCTACAGCAGGTCGGCGCCGACTGGAAACTGGCGGGCTTTTACGCCAAAGCCTCGCAGGCGTCCGGACACGATGCCGCATGGTTCACGCAACAAGCCCGCGATTTCAAGGCTAAGGCACAGATTCACAACGCCTGGTTGTATTACCGTGAGGCGAGCGCCCTGTCCGCTCCCGTGGACTTCATGAGCACGCTCGCCACCGACAAACTCTACGATGAGGCCCAAGCAGCCCAACCCGCCGATGTACCCGCGAACGGAAGCCCTCTCGATATGAGCGCCGGCGGCAAGGTCTATCATCTGACCGATATCTTTCCGCTGGCCGTGGGCAACGATCTTGACGTGGTAGTAAAGTATCAATCCGCCGATGTATCGAATTCCGCGCTCACGTTTCAGGAAAACACGGCCGTGATCAAGACACTGGTAGCGAAGTTTCCCGAATTTCGCGAAGCCTTTGCCGGAGTAGTGGCGCGAGCCGTCGACTCCTCCGGCCGCGACTACGGTACGCTTATGGCGATGAAGGAGATCAAGTGATTGAATCATTGAGTCATTGAGTGATTGAATCATTGAGTCATTGAGTGATTGAATCATTGAGTCATTAAGTCATTGAGTCGCTAGCCAAATGATTCAATGCGTCAATGATTCAATGCTCTCTCCAGTTGCCTTCGCCATCCCGCGGGATTACTATTTCTCAAGTTCAGTTCGCCGCAACGTACCTCTCTCACTCAATTTCATTCTAAGGAGGATGTATGGGAATTGCAATTTCGCCAATCCAGATTGATTCGCGGGTCAGCGACTTCATCGGGAAGCCGCGCAAAATGCTGATCGACGGCAGGTGGGTGAATGCCGCGTCGGGCAAGACTTTCCCAACCTATAACCCTGCTACCGGCGAAGTCCTGGCGCATGTCGCGGAAGGCGATCGGCAGGACATTGATGCGGCCGTGAAGGCCGCCCGCAAGGCATTCGACAGTGGTCCCTGGTCGCGCCTCACGGCTTCCGAGCGCGGCAAGTTGGTGTGGAAGCTGGCCGACCTGCTCGAAGAGCACACCGAAGAATTCGCCACGTTAGAGACACTGGATAACGGCAAGCCGCTCACCATAGCCCGGGGCGCCGATGTTCCGCTCGCCGTCGATATGTTCCGCTACATGGCGGGATGGGCGACCAAGCTCGAAGGCACAACCATTCCGCTCTCGGTGCCGTATACGCCCGGCGCCAACTACCACGCCTACACGCTGCGCGAGCCGGTCGGCGTGGTGGGCCAGATTATCCCGTGGAATTTCCCGCTGCTGATGGCGGCGTGGAAACTGGCGCCCGCGCTGGCCTCGGGATGCACGGTGGTATTGAAACCGGCCGAACAGACGCCGCTTTCCGCGCTGCTTCTGGGCGAGCTGATTATGGAAGCCGGATTCCCCGAGGGCGTGGTCAACATCGTTCCGGGATACGGCGAGACGGCGGGCGCGGCTCTGGCAGCGCACGATCTGGTCGATAAAATTGCGTTTACCGGATCGACGGAAGTGGGCAAGCTTATCGTTCACGCAGCCACGGGAAATCTGAAAAAAGTTTCGCTCGAATTAGGCGGCAAGTCGCCGAACGTCGTGTTCCAGGATGCCGACATGGATGTGGCAATCGGCGGTGCCGCGAGCGCGATTTTCTTCAATCACGGACAATGCTGCTGCGCCGGTTCGCGTCTGTTCGTGGAGCGCCCGGTGTTTGATCGCGTGGTGGAAGGCGTGGCGGCGAAGGCCAAGAAGATTCGGGTTGGCTCGGGCCTGGCGCCGGACACGGCCATGGGTCCGCTCGTCTCCGAGGAGCAGTTGCAGCGGGTGTGCAACTACCTGGAGATTGGCTTGTCGGAAGGCGCGACTGCGGTGACCGGCGGAAAGAAGCTCGGCGACAAGGGATATTTTGTCGAGCCGACCGTGCTGGTGAACACGAAAGACAACATGCGCGTGGTGCAGGAGGAAATCTTCGGACCGGTGGTGACGGCGATTCCGTTCGACAATCCGGAGGAACTCATGCCGCGCGCCAACGGCACGGTGTACGGCCTGGCGGCGGGCATCTGGACCAAGGACATTTCGAAAGCGCACCGGCTGGCGTCCGCACTGCGCGCCGGAACCGTCTGGATCAACTGCTATAACATCTTCGACGCCGCGCTGCCCTTCGGCGGCTACAAGCAATCCGGTTGGGGACGCGAGATGGGCAAAGATGTCCTTAACCTCTACACGCAGACCAAGGCGGTGTGCGCAAGGCTGTAGTCTAGTAGGCTCGTGGAGGGACGGGCGCCCTCGCCCGTCCAAGCCGAGCGCGCAGCTCGGCCTACCGCAGTGAAGCGAGGGCAGCTCAAGCCCAGCCCGGGGAGGGGCGGCCTAGCTTAGCCCTGCGTTTCAGCGCGGGGTAAAGCGGAAACGACGACTCAAGTCCCGGAGGGACGACCGTAGTTTTACGTACACGTTGCGGGCCGTCCCTTTTTTTCTGCGTCGAGACTTGTGCAGGACGAAACTGGAGGCGCGGGTGAGAATCGAACTCACGATAGAGGTTTTGCAGACCTCGGCCTTACCACTTGGCTACCGCGCCGGATGGTTCTCTAATAGCTCTCTAGAACGACACGCTGAAACGAAAAGCCCTCGCAGCAGCAGGGCTTCAAAAACTGGAGCGGGAGACGGGATTTGAACCCGCGACTTCGACCTTGGCAAGGTCGCACTCTACCACTGAGTTACTCCCGCTCGTCGTCATATTTTACAGTACTAGCGCATTTGGTGCCAATTTCCTGCATCCGTAGCCGATGACATGCAGCACTAGGGGTACTTGACATCCTTAAGCTCGCCGCCGCAAAATATCGCCAATTCAGGGAAAACCACATTCCCTCTCAAGGGTCGAACAGTTGACACGTTTATGACGCTTAGCCAGCCCTCGCCATCCTCCCAGAAGAAAGTCAGTCCCGAACAGTGCAAGCATCCGCAGGTGCAGATCGTCTCCCGCGACGAAGAATCCGAATATGTGGAATGCCAGGAATGTGGGGACGTTTTCGAGTCCAGCGAATTGAAGGACATGGCAATCGAGGAAAAGAAAGCGCCCGACGAAGAGTGAAGAGTGACGCACGTCCGAGCGCGCTTAGCAGCCCGCGGTGCCAGTACGATTTGTATCAAGGGTATGCCTTCAGGCATACCGTAAGTGCCGTGTTGTCGGAGCGCCTTTTAGGCGCTGTTTTGGGTACTGGAGTTTTCACCGCAGGCCGTTAGCCGATCGCGATCACCTTTCTATTTGGTCAATGGCGGCTTTAAGCAGCTGAGGGCAGCCGCGGCCCGCAATGCGACTTTTTCTGCAGCCTGTTTAGCCGTGGCGCTCAGACTGCGGCCCAAAAAGCACTTTTTCCGCAAGCTCAGTAGCGGATCCGCCTGTGCCCGAAACATAACCGCCTCCCCAACCCCGGCTGCCGTATTCTGAAGCAGTGAACGGGAGAACGTGGAAGGCGTGGCTGGTTCCCGGCGGCTTGCTATTGGCGCTGGCGGCGGCGCTCGTCAACAGCTCTCTGTTTGTCCAGGTCGCGCCCTCGCTGCACTTCTACTACGTCTGCGCGTTCGCCGCCGGATTGGTTCTTGCCTGGCGTTTCAATTCCAGCCGCGTTCTGTTTTCCCTGCTGGTTCTGCTGGTCGCGCATCGCGCGGTCGACTTCTTCGCCGCTGGCCAGTTTCACACCGGACCCGGGCGCACCGCCGTAGCCCTCGCCGCCCTGCTCGTCCCGCTGAACTTCATTGTCTTCGCCGCGATGCGCGAGCGCGGCCTGATCATTGCCGGAATCGCTCCCCGCTTTGGATTGCTCTTCCTCGAATCGGTTGTCTTCGCCGTGCTCTGCCGGCCGGAGAATAGCCCAGCCAATCCACCTCATCCCGGCGCCGCCGCGATCCCGCTCTGGATTCTACTTCTATTGACCTTCGTAGCGGCCATCGCCGTGTTCGTCCGGCGTTTTTTTCAAACCCGCAAGCCCATCGAGCCCGGCTTTGTCTGGTCGGTGGCAGCCGTTTTCATGTGGCTCCAATTCGCCCCAGTCGGCAAGGCATCGGACGCCTACGTAGCCACCGCCGCTCTAATCCTGGCCGCCTCGCTGATCGAAACGTCCTACGTGCTCGCCTACCACGACGAGTTAACCGGCATCCGCGGACGCCGCGCCTTCAACGAGTCCCTGCTTTCGCTCGACCAGCAATATGCCATAGCCATAGTCGATATCGACCATTTCAAAAAGTTCAACGACACCTACGGACACGACGTAGGCGATCAGGTGCTGTGCCTGGTGGCCAAGCGTCTATCGCAGGTCGGAGGCGACGGCCAGGCGTTCCGCTGCGGAGGCGAAGAGTTCGCCATAGTCTTCCGCAACACCTCCGCCAAAGAAGCCTTCGACCATCTCGACGCGCTGCGCCAGATCATCGAGAAATCCACGTTTCAGATGCGCGGTTCTGAAAGAAGAGCCGAAGCAAAAGCCGAGAGAACGGCCAACGCAAGCGCCGAGAAAAGCAGCAATCGCCGCGCAGGTGAGTTGGATCGCAGAAAGCCCGCAAAAAAGAAAGCAGGCTTACGTAGGGACGGACGCATTCGTCCGTCCAGCGGAGCGCAGCTCCGCGCAAACCAGCAACCCGATCATCTATCCGTGACAGTCAGCATCGGAGTGGCCGAGCCCAGCACCCGCTATCGCCAGCCCGAGCAGGTAATCCAGGCAGCCGACCAGGCTCTCTATCGCGCCAAGAATAAAGGAAGGAACCGGGTAGAACTGGCCTCCACAGCCCCGCTAAGGCTGGCCGAGAGCAAGCGCGTGAAAGCATCGCGGCTCTGACAGCTTGCGGAAGAACTCTACCTTCATTTGATTTTGGGTGGCGCAGCGGTTTACCGCTGCGATAAGGAACTGCTCGATTTCAACGTGTGGACCGAACAGAAGCAAATCGAGAAGCTGCGTTACATGCATCGTAACCCAGTGAAGCGTGGACTAGTCGACCGTCCAGAGCAGTGGGAGTGGAGCAGCTTTCGATCCTACCTTTTCGGAGAGACCGGCCCGGTACGGGTGAGATCTCAGGAGTGGCCGTTGGAGATCAAGGCTCGTCCAGTCGCGACCTTTGGTGAGGGAAACGCTGCCAGCCTCCCCGTCATTCGCAGTGGCCCACTCATTCGCAAAGAACGCGAATGAGTGGGGCACCCGGCTACTGTGTCCTTTCTCAACCGATCCATGGCAGAATGGCCTCATGGCTGAAGAAGAAAGCATAGTCCTCAAACCACGAGAACCTTTCAGTGATGCTCTCCTACCTCAGAGCGCGGATGAACTCGCGAAGTTCATGGACCAACCGCTCGCGGCCATCGCTGAAACCATCACTGGCGCTCTCGCCGCTGGGCCAAAGGCTTGGACGCTGATGACGGGTCACATCGTTCAAGGAATCTTGCAGGGAAAACTTTATCAGCAGGTGAGCCGGGAGATCAAAGAACTGAGGGATAAGGGTAAGATACCCGACGACTTTGCGGACGAGAAGAAGTACAAATACGGTTTCAAGTCTTGGGTAGACCTGCTCAAGACGATTGATGAAAAGCCACCAGACTCAGACCTCTTGGAGGCTCTGATGGCGATGTTTTACGGTGCCAACAAGGTCAACGCCACCGACGCACAAAAAATGCTTAGCTACCGGCTTTTGCAGATCGCTAGGAGGCTCCATTCCGGCGAACTCTTGCTCTTGAGAGCCATTTATGACGCTTTCAAGCGCAAAGACTTCCAGCAACAGTGGGTAAGCCTATCGGTATGGACAAGTAAGATTGCAAAATTGCAAGGTCACAATCTGACCGCACTCGTACTGAAGGATGAGCACGCATTAGTGGAAGAGGAGCTGATTTCCGGGTATGCGAATGCCGGCACCACGGATTTCAACCAAAGCGTGCTTGGGAATAACGCGCGGCTATCCGACTTGGGGATAGCGTTCTGCCAAAACATCGAAACCTATCGCGTAGAGACGGGACCAGACTCAGCGTGAGCCAAACCCCAAGCGAAGATATCATTGACCTTCTCCCGCGCAGTTGACAATCTGAAGGAAGGTAAAGTCGTGCGGATCCTCAGATCAGGCACCGACTAGAAGGAAACCTTATCGCAAACGAGGCAGCGACCACTTGAGCTGCCCATTGGCGCAGCGATCCCTTTCGCAAGACATTTTGGACACAGTGCTTGTTCCGGATGTGCCTTGTGATACCAGTACGGATCACGAAATTCGTACTCGTCACTTTTGAAGCGCAGCTTCTCGCGCAGTTCGCGGTTCTCGTCTTCCAGTTCCGAGGCTCGTTGTTTCAAATCGCGGAGACTGTCCACGATCTCATCGACGTGTTGCTTAGCTTCGCGATCCTTGAGGGTTTTGCCGAACTCGAAGAGCTTCTTCGAGATCTCCCCGGCAGTCTTGGCGATCGTCCAAGCTGTTGTGACCGTTGTAACTGGCTCCATGAGTTGAATTGTAGCCGGGTGCCCCACACATTCGCGTTCTTTGCGAATGTGTGGGCGTGTGCGCCGCCCCACTCCTCAGCGTGGCGGGTGGGCCCGTCCAAGCTCCGCTTGGGCGGGCTCGTTGATGTTGCAATCTCTCGAACACCCCAAAAATACCTCATCTCTTTTTTCATCACAAACGCCCAGTGAGCACCATCACAGACCTCCAACCGCCCGTCGGCGACAATGGAGATCGACCTGTAGCAGGCCCGAGGTGTGCCCGAACCAAGACGGCCCTCGAAGCTGCGGCAATCCGATTTGCCAGTGGCTCTTTGATAACTATTGTCGGTGGCAACTTAAGGCGATGACCAGCCATCAGAACGCCGCAGAAACTATGAATTTCGAGAGAATCGAGCGAAAAATAGAACTAAGTCATTATTCCTGAATACTTTGACAATAAGTCCTTTGCTCTCAAAACTTTGGCGGGAGGCGTCCATAACCCAATGATTCCAAAGACTATGGTGAGGGGGTGGGGGGGGGGGGGGGGGGGGGGGGGGTGTAGGGCAAACACGGGTTAGTACCTAGAGGGTAAACATGGACTCTGGGAACGGAAAATCGACCGCAGCGGTAAACCGCTGCGCCACCCAAAATCAACAGCCGCGGGCGAGGGCACCCGCGCCACACGAAATCACGCAGTCTCACCATTCAAAAAGGTGGATAAGAAACAGGATCACCGTAGCCCCCAGAGGCAGCAGCAGTCCGGCGCGCAGACTCCCCGTGGCATGAGAGATCACGCCCACCATCCAGGGAATAACCGCCGGCCCCACCGCCGCCAGAGAAAACATGACCGAGCCAAGGCTGCGAGCGGCAACTCCGAAGCGCTCGGAAAACCGGGCCACGGTGATCGGATACAACGTCGAGAAACTCAGTCCCGTAATCAGCGCTCCGGCAATCACTCCCGCGAGTGCCGGAGCCCAGAGCATTAGCGCGATGCCCGCCGCTCCCGCGGCACAGCCTGCCCGCAAGACGCGGCGCTCCGAAAAGTGATGTAGAAATGCGGTTGCGAACGCCCGGCCCACCGTCAGCGCCGACCAGAAAAACGCCGGCATCATGGACGCCATCGCCGCCCCGCGCGATCCCAGCCGCGAGGCATAGGAGCCGATCCATCCTCCCACGGCTGTTTCCGCTCCCGGATAGAGAAAAAACACGGCTGCGAAAAACCAGATCGCCGGACTCTTGGCCATCTCTCGCCATGAAGATGAAGCCGACGATTCCGAGGATTTTGCCTCCGAGGATGTTGCCGACGACGCTTTCGCCGCCGCCGGAAACGGCAGACGGCGCATGGCCAACGTCAGCAACACAAGGAACAGCGCCACCGCGCCGAGGAAAAATGGCAGTAAGCGGTGTGCCGCCGTCCACGCCACCATTACCGAGCACAACACGGCGCCGACGCCCCAGAAAAAATTCAGCAGGCTCACCGCGCTCGCGCTCGAACTTGCTTTCGAAATATCACGCGAACTATCACTCGAACTATCACCCGAACTCAGGCCCGCACCCGAACTGGACCCTATCTCTGCAATCAGCAAATTGTTCGTCGGGATCATCAGCCCCAGTCCCAAACCGTACGCGGCCACAGAGGCCAGCCCTAGCGCGAGCGATCCCATATAGAGAGTCGCCACTCCGCATGCCATCAATAGCAGCCCCAACAGAAACGCGGGACGGAATCCCCAGCGCGTCAGGAGAACTCCCGCGAGTTGCACGCCCACCAACGACGCCAGGAATTGCACCAGAAACAGATTGCCGGCCTGAGTGTCATTCAGCGCCCAACGCGCAATCAGGATCGGCAGCATGGGGCCAAGCAGCGTCGTGAGGATGCCGGTGGGCAAAAAGGCAATCTGGCCGGCCAGGATCAGTTTCCGGTTCGATGATGACGGGGAGAACTCGGCTTGAGGGCTCGCCATGCGAAAGAGGATGTCCCGGTGTCAGGAAATATTCAGCATAACGCAAGGACCGTCGCTTCATAATAGCGGGAAGCGAAATTCGCGGCCGGGTGCAGCGAAAGCGGCAACGTGCACCAAACCGGAAGCCCCACCAGTGGTAAAATGAAATTCCACAACGCCGGAGAGGTGGCCGAGAGGCTGAAGGCGGCGGTTTGCTAAACCGTTATACGGGCTAACACCTGTA
>Ga0208820_1001162_pt1 | contig 15504 bp, 17 predicted proteins | sample June2015DPH_16_5_FD_184713 | JGI IMG/M metagenome (GOLD analysis project Ga0208820, IMG submission 184713) | Peatland microbial communities from SPRUCE experiment site at the Marcell Experimental Forest, Minnesota, USA - June2015DPH_16_40... | ecosystem: Environmental > Terrestrial > Soil >...
ATTTCCAAGAGCCGTCGCAACGCTGCGGGTGCGGCATCTTTCGGGTAGCGGCCCTTGATTACGCGCTGCAAAAAATCGCAGGTCACTGCCTCGGTCAAGTCCCGCACCTCACGACCCGTTCGCTTAAGCCAGCGACCAAACAGATTGAGAGCACAAACCTGGTCGTCGATTGACCGGGCTGCATACCCCTCTGCTCGGATCTGGGTTAGATAATGGTTGATGTATGGAGAAAGCGGCCCGGAAGAGCCGCCCGATAGGATGGATTTTGTATTCATCCACCCCAGAATGACCAACGTCACCCGTCAATGCTTCCCATTTTTATGCCGCACCCAAACGTTCAAACAGAATGTCTCAAAGGCAGATCCCACTGATATGCGGCATAAAACGGGATGCGGTATAACTTCCGTCTGCGGCTCGGCGGCGGGCGTTGCGCTCCGGCTGCGATTCGCTAAACGCTTCTCTCCGCCCTCCGCTCCACTTTCCCCGCTCGCCGACCGCAGACCGAAGCCAGATAATCCGCATACGCGGGCAAGGTGCTGAATTCGCCAATCAGTGATTGGCCAATTCCAGATTTTTCAATCACTGATTGTGAAATTGCAAGCCATTCGGCTTGTCGCCTGGACAGCGCGATGAAACCCTCTTTGATTGTATGGCGTCGTCGGTCGCGTCAAGGATACTACGGCTCGCTCGCTTAAACGCTCGCGCTTCCGTTCCTCCTTTGACCCGACCGCCGCCGCCGGGGACTCTTGCCTCTAGGTTTTCATCGCGGGAAGTCTGTCTGCTCGAAGGAAGATTTCACTGGTTTGCCACAATTCTACGCTGTTATTTCTTCGCGATTTTGCGTTAAATGGATTCATTGCTGAATTATGCAATTGTCGGTCTTGTGAAAAAATCTGTTGAAAAAGCCTTTCATCGGAATGGCCAACTGCGCGAAATAGTGCCGTTGCGAAATGGTCGCAGGCATGGGGTTGTCCGTGTCTGGCATAAGAACGGGGTTCTGGCCAACGAGGAACGCTATCTGAACGGCTTTCTGCACGGTGTCTGCCGCCAGTGGAGTGAAGCCGGACGGTTGCTGGGCGAATATCGCATGGCTCATGGCACGGGCGTTCAACGCACATGGCACGAGAATGGCCGGTTGCAATTGGAATTTTCCACCGTGCGCGGTGATTTTTCAGGACGCTATCGTCTGTGGCTGCACGATGGCGCGTTGATGTCCGAAGAAATCAACTTGCATGGGCGTCCTGTCACCGCCGAGGAATACCGTGCCGCCCGCGCAAAAGACAAATCGCTGCCCATGTTGAATGGTGAAACCGTAATGCCATTGCCGAAAACGGTCGCCACGGAAAAGCACATCCATGAGGTTTTTGTCCGCTCGCTTTTGGCGCAGAAGAATCGCGCCGAAGTGCGGAAGTGGCTGGAAAGCGGCGGCAAGGCCGTGCGCTCGCTCGGACGATTCAAGCGCGTGAGCGATGCCCTGAAATTTGTTGAGGCGCTATACAAGGCAGGCGCGACCGAGGTGATCGCGCCCGACATCTACGCCAGCAAAACCGGCGACCAGTTCGCCGATTGTCTGTTGGTGAAACTGCCGAAGATTGCGCCGAAACGGAAGGCCGTTCGCAAAGTTTGTTCGCAATTGCCGAAGCGCAAACTCGGCGCGTTCCAGCCGGACAAGGACATCGGCGAGTCGCACCTTTATCTTTTGCTGGCCTGAGTCAGAGCACAATCAGGCAGTCGCGCATTTCGTCCAAGGTCAGCGCGCCGCTGGCCGTGCGTTCTTGCAGCAGGCATTCCGACACGGCATCGCCGACCAGCTTTTCCACCGCGTCACGCATCGGCCGCGCTCCCAGCTTCGGATGAAAACCTTTGCGCACAAGAAACGGCAAAACCGTTTTGTCCAATTCCAGCTTGTGTCCGCGCTCCCGTAGGAATTCGATTTCACGCGCAATGAATTTCTCCGCAATTTCCAACTGGTGTTCGTAACCCAAACGACGGAACACGAGTTTTTCATTCACACGCGCGAAAATTTCAGGGCGCAGAGATTGTTGCGCCCGCGTGAGGACGTGGCGCTCCAGCGTCGCGTCGTTGGAATGTTGCAGGCTCATCAGTTCTGCCGAGCCGATGTTTGACGTGAGCCAGATGTAGTAGTTGCTAAAGTCCAGCGTCTGGCCGGTCGCCACCGTGATCCGCGCCGCGTCCAGCAGTTGCAGCAGGATGTCCAGCACGCGCGGATGCGCTTTTTCCGCTTCGTCAAACAGGAGCGAGCCTTCCGCCGCGCGCTCGCGCACTCCGCCCAAATAACCAACTTCGCCAAGCCGCGCGCCGAGCAGCAGGCCGAGCGATTCTTGATTCTGAAACTCCGACATATCGAAGCGGAATAATTGTCCCGCGCCGAAGATTTGATTTGTCGTCACGATGACCGTTTCCGTTTTGCCCACGCCCGTCGGCCCGAGCAGCAGAAAACTTCCGCGCGGACGTCCAGGTTTCGTGAGGCCGAATTCACCGCGTTGAACTGCCGAGACAATGCGTGGCAGCACTTGGGACTGGCCGCGAATCTCGTGTGGCAGCAGCGTATTCAGTTTCTGGAGCTTGTTAAGTTTGATTGTGTCTATGGTTTTATTCATCCCCAACTTCTAGCAGGAATCCATTTTCAAGATGTGTGCCACGCACGCCATCGCGGTTTTTACTTCAGGCAGAGTAGGCGCGTAATGCAGCGAATGAATCGCTGCCCGAAACAAAAAAATAAAACAACGCGTATGAAGATCATCAAACACATCCATCCGAAAATCCGTTCACGGCTGCCGTCGCTCCTCGTGGCCGCCGCCGTTCTCGCCCTCAACACCCTCCCGGCGCTCGCACAGTCCACAACCTTCAGTTCCACCGACCTCAAGACCGGCATCAGCAACAGCCTCGCCGTAATCATGATGTTCGGCTTCGTCCTTGGAATTTCGTGCGTAATCTACGGCGGCTTCGCCATCCGGCGTGGCGACGTGGACCAGGGCAAGATGTCCATCATCGGCGGCGCGATCATCGCGGCGGCTCCGGCGGTCATTTTCGCCTTTTTCAAAATCTTCGGCCTCGATTCCAACAGCGCCGTCGGCGTCGGCACCTTCTGAAAAGGCGAAGCCTTGACCCAATAACCAACCCCCAACCGCCCACGAGCATGAAAACCGAACTGCGATTCACCGAAACCAACGCCGCGACCGATTGCAAAGGCCGCACCTGGGGTCTGGAAGGCGGCTTGTTCTGGTGGCTCGTGGGCGGTGTCGGCGTGGCCATCACGGTGTTCTTCGTCCTGCTCGTGATGATGAATACGTCCTTGTTGACGGCCTTCCTCGCCGCGCTCGTGCCGCTCGGTATTTGCCTCGCCTACATCTTCGGTTTCCGTCAAGGCAAGCCGCCCGGCTACGACCGCGATTGTTTTGAACATTGGTTTTCCGGCGGCGGTTTTGCACCGGAGGTGCAGACCGTCCGCTCACCCAAACACCCATTGACGGAGGCCAGACCATGAATGCCGGCGCACTGAATCGTCTCGAATTGCTGCGACGGACGTTGCTCGGACAGCTTCAAACTGCCGATGTCAATCTGCGCGCCGGGCTGCACCAGCACGGCATGGATGCCATCGTCCGCGCCCATCTGGAACGGGCGCTCGCCCATATCCGCGAAGCCTCCATCGCAGTCAACGAGCAAACCAAAGTCCGCACCGTTCAGGAACTGGCCGATCAGCTCACCCGGATCGAACAAATGCAGGCCGACCTGCGCGCCCAACAAACGCCCGCTGACGAATCCTCAACCTCAATCCATGTCTGACCTATGTTTGAACGCGCTCCCAACGGTTTTTTTGTCCGCAATCTGATTGTCTTCAATCTGCTCCGGCGCGGCGGTTACGTGGCGAAGGGGTTTGTCTTTGAAGCGCCCGACCTTACCAACAGCCAGGTCGCCGACCTCAACGATTTTCAGGATCAACTCTGTCTCCTGCTCGCCTCGCTTCACGAGAACCAGCGGCTGCAAGTGCAATACTTCTGCGATTCCGATTACAAGGGGGAATTGCTGCGCTACCAACAGGAGACGGAGAAGTTTTCCAATGTCTGGACCATACGCACCCGCAACGAACGCTTCGCCCGCTACTGGCAGGCCATGTCCGAACGCAAACTCCGCCGTCAGCGCGTCATCTTCTACATCTCGCGCTCGCTGGAGAACGTGCCGAAATCGTTCCAGTCCGCCGCCGCCCGGCGTGACTACTACCACACGCTGCTCGACCAGCTTGAAACCGAGTTCAACCACGTCCACCGGTTGTTGCTGGAAATCTTCGGCTCTGGCGGCGCACGCATCCTGCCCATGACCGACCTTGACCATTTCCGGCACTACAAACGGTTTCTGAATCCTTCGCTCAACGACCGTTTCGATTACGACCCGGCGGAAGGTTTTGAACCCGAACTTTCGATTCAGGAAAACTGCTGGCACAGCGAAGGCAACGGCCAGTCCGACTTCGGCTTCTTCCTCGACGGCCATTATCACTCGCTCATCGTCCTGACCCGCTGGCCGCGCACGACGTATCCCGGCATCATCCAGCGGCTCACCAATCTGCGGCTGCTCGATTACACCGTCACCGTGAATGTTGATCCGCTCCCGATTTCACAGGAAATCAACAAGGAGGAAAAGGAACACGACCGCGTGGCCGGTGACTACGCCAGCGAAAAGAAAATCTCCCTGCTCACCGTCATGGAAAAGAAGCAGAAGAAAATCCACGCGCTGATGCAGGGACAAACCATTCCGTTCCGTGCCATGTTCGCCATCCGCGTTTGGGACAAGACCCGCGACGGCCTCAATGCCAAGTCCGGGGCCATCAAGAACGCCATCAACTCGATGAACTCGGCGCAATACTTCGAGAGCAACCTGCCCAGCACCTCAAGAAGTCTCTTCTTCCAGACCTGGCCGGGTTGGACATGGGGACGTTACGAACATCGCAAACTTTATTCCGAGCACCGTTTCCTGGCTGACATGCTGCCGGTGTCCAGCACCTTTACCGGACACCTGGCCACGGCGGAGGCAATTTACGACGGGCCGCAGGATAATCTCATCGGCATCGAGACGTTCTCCGGTTCGCTGGACAACAAAACGCCCCAGCACGCTGTTTTGCTCGGCATGAGTGGTGCGGGGAAATCCGTGACTGTTTGCGACCTGCTTTCGCAAACCGAAGGTTATTTTGGTTACACCGTTATCATCGAAGAAGGGCTTTCCTACGGCATCTATACGGCGACGGTCGAGGAAGGTGCGCGGCCCATCATTATTCATCCCGACGGCGACCTGACCATCAATTATCTCGATACGAAAGGTCTGCCGCTGACGCCCGACCATTTGTCGGCGGCAACCGCGCTTGTGGCGCGAATGATTGGCACTTCGAGTCAAGAGGACAAACAGATGCTCCGTCAGGCGCAGATCGCCAAATACCTGAACCTGCTTTACGAGGATTCGTTTCAGGACTGGCAGAAGAAGCGCCACGACCAGTTGCTCGACATCGCCCGGCACGCAATGGCGTTGCAGAATTTTCGCGCCGAAAAAATGCCGCCCGGCGCGACCACCCTCGAAACTTTTGCGGACTTCCGCGACTGGAAAGCAGCCCACCCGACCGAAGCGGAGGAATATCAGCGCCAATTCGAGGAACCGGCGGTGTTGAAATTCCTGAAAGACCCCCGGACCAGCAAGGAAGTCCGCAATCTCGCCTTTGCCCACTTTACGCCGGACGAGTTCCCGACGCACCGGATGCTTCAGGAGTTGATGATGCTCGACCCGATGGGCGGCGAACGCGACCAGATCATGGAAATCGCCACGCTGATTCTGCCGTGGTGTCGCGACGGCAATTACGGCTGCCTGTTCGACGGCACGAGCAATCTCTCGCTCACCGGCAAAATCGCGCACTTCGAGTTGGGCTACATCCCGGAGTCAGCAAAGGAACTGAAAGCAGCGGCGGGCTTTCTCATCACCAACCACGCGCGCAAGCACATCATGACGCTGCCGCGCGCGATTCGGAAACGGAACATTTACGAGGAGGTCGCCCGCTTCCTCGACATTCCCGGCGGTCAAGAAATCGTCCAGGAATCCTACGCCCAGCTTCGCAAATTCAATTGCTGGAACATTTCCATCGTGCAGCAGTATGCGCGCTTCAAACAGTCGCGCATCCGTTCGGCCGTGTTCGGCAACTCGCGCCAGTTCTTCATCATGCGCCAGAACGACCGCGCTGATCTCGATGACATGGGCAAGGACATCGCGCTGCCTGAAGTGACGCAGCACGCCATCATGAACTATCCGCTGCCCGACCATCAAACCGGCCAGAAATATTCGCCGTTCACTTATCTGCACACCGACGCGACGCGCAACCTCTGCGGCACGGTCCACAACGTCGCGTCGCCGGAGATGCTCTATTGCAGTTCGTCCAGCGGCGAACATTTCGACAAACGTGCCCGCGAACTTCGCAAAAGTCCCAACATCGTCGAGGGCATCATCGCCCACGCCAATCCACCGAAATAAACCAAAACCAAAACGCTTATGAAAAAACTATTGATTCAATTCGTTCCACTTGCCTGCGCCCTGTGCCTGTTCACGGGCTGCGCCGCTGTCACCCGACCCGTCACGGATGTGGCGTTGGGGGCAGGCGGCGCGGCCCTTGGGGGCGAGCTTACCCATAACAATCCCGTTGCCATCGTCGGAGGTGCGGCAGGCGGCGCCTTGCTTGGCGAGGGGCTTCACTACGCCAACAGCAAACAGAACGACCAGTCCTATCAGACCGGCTACGACAAGGGCCGCAGCGATGCCGTCAAACAACAATACTGGCTCTACGTCTCCATGCAGCAGTCCAGGGCCGGTGACGATGGCCGGGTCCGGCTTTATCAAGTGCATCTGCCGGAGCAGACCATTGACGGCGTGATTTTCAAACCCACCACCCAATTTCTCCGCATCGAACAATAAACAAACAACAACAGTGAAAGGAAAAGTATGAAAAAACTAATCGTAGCAGCCCTCATCGCCCTGCCGCTGGCGTTCTCCGCCCGCGCACAGTGGATCGTCTATGACCCGACGATGAACATCGAGCAGATATTGGATGAAGCCGAGAGCATCGCCAAATACGTCACCATGATTGACAACCAGGTGCAGCAAATCAACACGCTCACCAGCCAGTTGAGTGAGTTCAAGAACTATGAATCCCTGTTCGGCAATCCGTCTCAAGTGGTGCTGTCAATGGTTGCGCCATTGAACGCCGACTTGCAGAGCCTTGAGCCGAATTTGAACCTCGAAAATCTCGTCGCCAATGCCAACGGCAACATCGCCCTGAACTTTAATGATTCAGGCATCTACGCCACGGTGGGCACGAGCTTCCAGACGCCTCGCGGTCAAACCGTCCAGCGGCCCGCCAGTCAATACGAACCGTTCTCGGCCATCATCAACACCGCCAGCAATTACGTCGCGGTCGCCGACAACGCGGCGCAACGGCGTGCGGCCATCAAGGATCAAATCGCCCAGACCACGCAGCAGCTTCAAAACGCCACGACCGATGCCGAGGTGCAGAAGTTGCATGGCGTTCTCACCAGCCTGAACAGCGACCTTGCCAGCACGGATGACGAGGTGAATCAGGCCGCGTCCGCCGCGATGGTGCAGGACATCCAGAACCGGAACGACCAGCAGAAGCAAATTCAGGCGTTGACCGAGCAGCAGAACGCCGAGTTCGAGGAATCCGTGAGCAACTATTCGGCGAAGTTCCAGTTGCTCAACGCGCCGACCGTATTCCCGACGCCGTAACCACCATCCATAACCGTCAACCCTGCGTTCATTATGGCCACGTTCGACAGCATCTTTCCCACATTCCTCGCCAAGTGTGGTGATCTTCACACGTTGTTGTTGAGCGTGGCCTTCGCGCTTTTCATTGTCGGCGTCATTGTCACCGTGAAGCAGCATTCTTCACACAAATCCATTCTGAATTTGCTCCTGCGCCTGTTGTTGCTCACGTCCTTGCTCGTGTTCCTGCCTGCCTGGGGCAATACCCTGCAAAATTTGCTGCAAACTTCCATCCTCTCCGGCTTGGGCGTTGACCCGGCCAACGTCTATCAGCAGTTCAATCATCTGCTCATCATCAAACGCGACCCGGCCACCCAATCGTCCTGGTGGAATGTCATGTCGCAGCTCCACAATTTTACCACCGACCTCATCATCTCCGCCGTGCTCTGGCTCGTCGGCCAGTTTGCTTCGTTGATGATGTTTTGGGCCTACATTTTCCAGACGATCATCCTGAATCTCGGCTACGCGCTCTCGCCCTTGCTCATCGGTTTCATGGCAATCCCGGCGTTGAAGCACACCGGCAACCGCTACCTCATGAATCTGGTCGGCGTTTTGTTGTGGCCGCTGGGCTGGGCGCTCGCCGCGCTCGTCACCCAGGGCATTCTCGATTTCATGACCGACCCCAGCTTTGAATATATTGATCCGACTTCCACCTTGCCCGATTTGCAGAAAACCATCGGCGTCGCCGTGGTTGGCTTCTGGATCATTTTCAGCACGGTTGCCGCGCCCGTCATCATTCAAAACGTCATCGCGCACGGCATTCAGCCCGGAGGCGCGTTGCTCGCGGGCGGCGTCAGCAGTTTTCTCCAGACCGCCGCCACGACTGCGGGCGCTGCCGCGACCGCTTCCAGCACCGGTATTCCTGCCGTCACCGCTGGCGCGGCGGGCATAGCCGCGCTGTTAAGCACCATGTCTTCCGCCGCCAACATGGGCAGTGCGGGCGCAATCATCATCGCCGGGTCCGGCCTGCCGCCGCGCTCCGCTCGCGGTCGGCCCGGAGACGACATCACTGGCAACAAGGCCGTTCGCGAACTCATCGCCAAATCCAAACCCAATTATTACTGACCTATGGATACCCCCGAATTACGAACCACCGAAACCAAAAGCGCGAATGCCACCAAGACGCCGCCGCGCCGCTTCGACCTGACCCGGCTTTTGACCCAGCGCGACCGGCTGCCGTGGTTCTGGTTCTTCTTCACCGTCGCCGTGTTGCTGCTCTCGGCGATGGACCGCTACCACATCGTCTCACAGTTCAAACAGCGCGAGCGCGTCGTCATCATTGACCCCGCCGGAACGTATTACCTGAGTCCGTTGCTCCAGTTTTCGGAGGCCAAGGATTTGCACGTCCAGCAGGCCGAACTCGCAACGATGGCTTTCCTCGAACGCAATCCCAAGGACTTCGACAATCCCGACTTGCTCAAATTGATGTTCCTCAAACCCGCGTTGGCAAAGGCGCAGGATGAGCGCGTCAAAGAGATGGTCGAATTTCGCGCCAAACAGTTGCACCAGAAAGCCGAGATTGGCCAGATAGACATTCTGGCCACTCGCGACAACGAGGTGCTCGCCGCTGTCACCGGCCAGATAATTCGCAGCGGCATCTTCCAAGACAAGGCGTTCACCGAGGCGTTTCCGTTCACGCTCCGGCTGCGCCTCATCCGCAACCCCAACATGGCCTTGAACGGACGCTTCCCCACCGCCGTGGGCGACTTCAAATATGAAATCAACCGCTAAAATCCTGTCCTTCACCCTATCGGTGTTCACCGCCGCCGTTGCGCTGGCTGATTCACCGGCCATCCAACAGGTCTTGCTCGACGACCGCACCGCCGTGTCTGTGCCGGTTGCAACCAACCGTGTCACCACGATCAGTTTCCCCAGCGCCGTCACCGCCATTGACGGCGCGGGCGTCACGGTGGATGGAAAAACGCCAGGTCTGTTTCAACTGGCCCACACCAAAGGCTCGGCGTTTCTTTCCGTGCGCGCCCTGTTCCCCAAGGCGTCCGCCAATCTCAACATCCGCTGGAACGACCATACCTACGTTTTTGAACTGACCGAAAGTGACCAGCCCGTGCTGTCGCTCAATCTGGCAGCACCACCATCGCCGCAGGAGGAAGGCATCGGCCAGGCCCCCGAAGTCAGCCCGATAAAACTGCTGTCGCTGCTCGACAAGGCCAAGGCGTTTCCATTGCTCAAAGCGCAACAACCCGAAGCCGTGGCCGACGTGGACTTCACCACCTACGACGGCAAGCCGCTCGTCAGCGATTTCAATGATTACGAAATCCAGATTGAAGAAGCCTTCCGATTCAACGCTGAGGACACGTTGGTCTTCCGCCTCGTCATCACGAACAAGATTGACGCGCCCCTGATTTATCAGCCGGACAGTTTCACCTTGCGGGTCGGCGACCGGCTCTATCCTCAATCCATCAGCGACGCCGACGGCACTGTGCCGCCCGAAGGCCGGAGCATCGTTTATTTCGCCGTCAGCGGCACGCCGGACGGCGGGCGCAACGAATTGTCCTTGCGCAATGCCTTCACGGTTTTGGTCACACGAGTATCACCGACACCGCCGCCCCCCGTCGTCACTGTTACCAATACCCCCATCGTGAAACCCATCCGTTCACCCAGAGGCCATCTATGAAACCGCGCGATTTTCTCAATTTTTTCAAAACCAAGACCGGCAAGCTCGTTGCCTTTATCGCGCTGTTCGCCGCCGCATTGATCATTTTCAGTGTCGTTCGCAAACACAATCCGTCTGCCGAAGATGCGGTCAGTGTCACGGCTCTGGCCACCAACGCCACGGACAAGCCCCAGGTGGTGCAGTCCGTCACGCGGCCAATTCAGGTTTTTTATCCGCCGCCGCCCAAGCCGGAGCCAACGACGTTGCCGTCATCGTCGCCGTCTGCTTTTCCGAAACCCTCTCCGTTGCCGGTGGTTCCCGCGAACCAGGCACCAACGCTCTCGCCCATCAGTTTGTTCGCCGACAGTTCGGCGGGAATTCCGCCGGCCAAAAAGTTGAGCGCGGTGTTTGCGCCGTTCGGACGGCTGATTCCCTGTGAGACGGTCATCACGGTGGACTCGGCTTCCATCCAAACACCCATCGTCGGCCTCATCACCGAGAACATATATTATGGCGGCAAATTGGTTATCCCGGCAGGCACGGAGATTCATGGGACGGCCCAAACCGACCATCAACGTGAACGCATCGCCAGCGGCAATAGTTGGACGCTGGTCTGGCAGAACGGGATGGAAATGCAAATCAAGGCCATCGCCCTTGACCGCGAATTTGAAAATGACACCAACCAGACCGGCTGGGCCATCACCGACGGCAGCGCCGGACTGCGCGGCGAGGTAATCAAGTCTGACAACCTGGCCGACATCAAACTTTTTGCCGCGACGTTCCTGTCCGGTGCGGCGGGCGCGTTGACGGAGAAACAACAAACCGTCTTCGGTCCCGTCAACAGTCCCACGCTCAACAACGCGCCCTTCGCGGGCGCGCAGGCGGTGCTGCAAACCTACGCGCAGCAGATTTTTGATTCGATTCAAAAGAACGGTTTTTACGTCCGCGTGCCGAGCGGAAAACAGTTTTATCTCTACGTCCTGCAAACCATTGACGCCGCCGATGCCTCGCTCGGCGGCACCGCCATTCCCGTCACCCAGGAAAACGACGAACAACTCCCAACCAAATCAAGACCATGAAAGCCTATTATCTCATTCCACTGTTGTTTCTCTCCGCGTGCTCCACGACGCCCAAGCTGGTGTTGCGACCACAGCAACCGCCAGCGACGAACGCCGAGGGCATTCGTTATCCCGAAGTCCTCCACGCCTATCACGTCGGTCGCTACGCCGATCCGAATGACGATTTGATCATGCACGAGCAGCACGTCGTCTATCGCGTCGAGGAAAATACGCGCTGGGATTTTCATCCCGGCCCGGCTGACGGCAACCTGCCCGCGTTGCCGTCGCGCGACGCGGCGTTCGCCCCGGCTCCGGTCAACGATGCAATTCTGGCCGAGGTCAATTCGCAGCGGCTCGCCACCACGGAAATTATGATGCAGGCCCGAACCCTGTCGGCAGCTCTGGCGCAATTTCAAGCCGCGTTGCAACAGACCAAAACCAATTTGCAGGAAACGGCGGTGTTGCGCGCCACGGTGAAGGATATGAAACAGCGCCTCGACGCCCTTGAATCCGCCCCGGTGCAATCCCCGGCAAGCAATCTTTCCACGACTAATGCAACCGATGACCCATTGAGTCCGTGAATCACTTTGCCGGTTCAGCAAACCGGCAATTCTAAACAAACATAAACCATACAAACTCATTATGAGCACAAAACCAAAAACATCCGCGCCACCGAGCGCCAGCGGCAATGCCGCCCCAGCAGACGAACCCAACTTTCGGACCAACCCGGAAGTGGATGCGAAAATTGATGCCCACATCAAAGAGAACCCGAAGTATTGGAACTACATTCAAGCCATGCCCCGCGACCGGCTCGAACGCACGGTTGTTCTCAACGAAGTGCGTGAACTGGATCGCCAGCATCGGATGCGTGAGGGGATGATGAAACGCATCAATGCCAACCCTGCGCTCAAGAACGCCTACGAAACGCTGGTGAAAGACCTGCCCGAAGACCAGAAGGAAGGCGTCATCGCTCAGATCAGCCGCACCGCACGCCGCGCGGTCGCCCGCGTGCAAGGCCAGCAACAAAGGCCGGAAGGTGTCGGGGTCTGAAACCAGCCACACCACCGGCCCTTGTCACCGCCAGTCACGGAAGCTTGTCCTCGCGACAGGCTTCCGTGCGTTTTTTCCAATGAATACGCTTCGCTTGGCAGTTTTACAGAATGTATTCACTTGTTGCTATCTGCATACATTATGTAATAATTGCTCTGTGGCAAAGAACCACCAGGAAAAAGTGCTGAAGCTCACGCGCAAGCTGGGAGTGCTGCGCCCTCGTGACCTGAAATCCAGCGGCGTTCCGCGAACTTATCTCAAACAACTGGTTGAGCGCGGCGATTTGCTGAAGACCGGACGGGGGCTTTACGTCCAAACCAGCGCCCCGATGACAGAAAACCACTCACTGGCGGAGGCGGCAAAACGGTCGCCGAGAGGAGTGATCTGTCTCATATCCGCCCTGCGTTTTCACGGTCTCACCACGGAGAATCCGGCCGAGGTCTGGATGGCGATTCCACGCGGAACGCGGCCACCAAAATCCGCCACCCCGGCGCTGCGCGTGGCGACGTTCTCCGGGGAAATGATGACCGAAGGAATCAAACGGCATGTCATCCAAGGCGTGTCCGTGCCCGTCTATGGCGTCTCAAAAACCGTGGCCGATTGTTTCCGTTTTCGCAACCGCATCGGCGTCAACATCGCGGTCGAGGCGCTGCGGGATGCGTGGCGGAACAAAAAGGCCACCTCCGAGGAACTCTGGCATTACGCCAAGGTCTGCCGCGTGCTCAATGTCATGCGCCCCTATTTCGACAGCCTCGCATGAAAAATCCCGCTGCATCCGTCCATGCCCGTCTGGCTCAACGTCGGACCAAAACGGGCGAAGATTACAACGTGCTGCTGGTGCGGTTCACCTTGGAGCGTTTGCTCTACCGACTTTCCATTTCCAAACATCGGGAGCAATTCGTCTTGAAAGGCGCGATGCTCTTTGCGCTCTGGGAACCGGAAATGCACCGCGCCACCCGCGATTTGGATCTGTTGGGTTTCGGACGATCAACACCGGAACGGTTGGCGGATATTTTCAGGGAGTTGTGCAATCTGGAGGTCGAAGCCGATGGCGTTGATTTTGATCCGCGCTCGGTGAGGTGCGAGGACATTCGCGCCCAGGATGAATACGCCGGTATCCGCGTGAAACTGCGGGCCACCGTTGGCAAGGCGGTGGTGCCGTTGCAGGTGGATGTCGGTTTCGGGGACGCGCTGCCCGTTGCGCCGGAGGAAATCACTTTTCCCGTCATGCTGGGCATGGCGGCGCCCAAGTTGCGGGCCTATTCGCGCGAAACCGTCGTGGCCGAGAAACTCGAAGCCATCGTGAAATTGGGAATGCTGAACTCGCGTTTCAAAGATTATTTCGACCTGCATTATCTCGCGCAAAAATTCCCCTTCGATGGCGCATTGCTGGTCAAGTCCATCGCGGGGACGTTTGCCCGCCGTGGCACCGCGTTTCCCGAAGGGCTGCCGGCTGGTTTGACGCCCATGTTTGGGACCGACCCGGCAAAAATTCGCGGCTGGCAGGCGTTTTGGCGGAAGACCGGGCCAAAGGCCGCAGCCCCGACGCTCGAAGCCGTCATCCAATTGTTGATCGAATTTCTGGAACCTCCGCTGGACGCGGCGGCAAAAGGAAAGCCGCTGACTGCGACTTGGAAATCAAAGCGCTGGCAGAAGTGAGGCGCTCGAACCCGGTGCGCTGATGGCTTGTGCCGGTATTCACCCGCCGCTCTTTTCAACCGGCGTTTACACCGGCCACAGGCGTGGTTCTCCGTCAAATTCCGCGCTCACCACTTCGCGGACATCACCCACCAAAGAGGCGGAGTCGCCAGCCTTGATTTTCACCTTCACCGGCATCCATAGAACTTTTGAGGCGTGTCCTTTTGTCCCCGGCAGTTCGGCGGCAATTTCCTTGACCATTTTCGCCGTCGCATAAGTGGCCGGCCCGGCATAACCGGACACAACCAGCCACACATTGCCAGCCGCGCGCCGTTGTGCGGCAATGACGCCATACATGGTCCAGACTTTGCCCTTGTCCAGAACACCGTGTGGAACGCCATCAAGGATAAATGCTCCCGCCTGTTTGCGTTTCACGAGTTTTGCAATCGCGGGCAAATCGGATTGCAGTTCACGCCACGTCAGCCCAAAAGCACTGCGAAAATTTCCAGCTTTTTGTGGAAGCCAGCTAAAGAAGAACGGCAGTTGCCGGCCCGCCTTGAACTGCGGTCTGTCAAATGGCTGAACCCCGAACATTCGGGCGAGCATGACCTCGCTGCTCAAGGCGGCCAGCGGCGAACCGATGGAGACCACCGACGCCCGGTCTTCATCCAGAATGTGATGCCAGCGCTCGGATTGTAGCGCCGCCGGTTCAACCGGACTCCGCCAAAGCACATCTTCAATGTCAAATTCGCGATGCAGGTCGAATTTGGAAGTCTGGGTCAGCAGCTTGGCCAATGAACGCGTATCCCACCGGCTCATGTCAGTCCGCTCTTTAGGCCGGGCTTTTGCACCAAGCATGAAAACCACACGCGGGGAATCCACCAAAACTTCCAAAACACCACGGGTTTCAAGAATCGGCAACTGTTGCAATCCCACCCCGCGCTTTTTGAAATAGGTGTTCAGCGCGACCAATATGTTATAGGTCAGCCCGACTTTATGCGGCATGTTTTTGATTTTAGCCAAAGTCCGGCGATTCAAAAAACAACCGGTTCCAGCTTCCCGGTTGGCTTCGTTGATCAGTTCTGCCAGGCGGTTTAATGTGATCGCGCCGGAGGTTTCATTGGCGATCAGTGTGCTCAAACGCAATGCGGGTTTGGTGCTCATACCGATGATTTTTAATCCACGCACGTTAAATTGAAAGATCATTCAAGGGACAACTTTTGACCGTTTCAGCCAACCGGACAGACGAAGAACCGGCCCTCCACGCTTGACGCCGCAAACCGGATCGTGGCCGCAAACATCCGTTGGCAGCGTCAG
>Ga0208820_1001164_pt1 | contig 15494 bp, 7 predicted proteins | sample June2015DPH_16_5_FD_184713 | JGI IMG/M metagenome (GOLD analysis project Ga0208820, IMG submission 184713) | Peatland microbial communities from SPRUCE experiment site at the Marcell Experimental Forest, Minnesota, USA - June2015DPH_16_40... | ecosystem: Environmental > Terrestrial > Soil >...
CTCAACCGCCTGGTGGTGTCCTCCTGCTCGCCGCGCACGCACGAGATGCTTTTCCAGGAGACGCTCCGCGAGAGCGGGCTGAACCAGTATCTCTTCGCCATGACCAATATTCGCGACCAGTGCTCGTGGGTCCATAAGGACGACCCGGAGGCGGCCACCGAGAAAGCGCTGGAACTGACCTCGATGGCGGTTGCCAGGGCGCGGCACGTGAAAGCCCTTCCGACGGGCCGCTTGCCCGTGACGGCGTCGGCCCTGATCATCGGCGGCGGCCTGGCTGGCATGACCGCGGCTTTGGGCCTCGCCGACCAGGGGTTCGCAGTGCACCTGGCGGAGAAGGAGCCGCATTTGGGCGGCCTGCTGCGCAATGTCCACGGCACGCTCGAAGGGGCCGATGTCGAGACCTACCTTCACCAGCTCGTGGCCCGTGTGCAATCTCACGAAAAGATCAAGGTGTACCTCAACGCGACGCCCAGCGCGATTAGCGGCCACGTGGGCAATTTCAAGAGTGTGCTGAGAGTGGCCGGCCGCGAACAGCCCGTCAGCCACGGGGTGGTGATCGTGGCGGTGGGCGGCGAGCGGAGAGAGACCGCGATGTATCTCCACGGCCAGAACCCGCACGTGACCACGCAGGCCGCGCTCGCCTCGGCGCTCAAGGGCGAAAACCTGCCGCCGGAACTCGCCGGCAAGCCGGATCCCACCGTGGTCATGATTCAGTGCGTGGAAAGCCGCAACGGCGAGCACCCCTATTGCAGCCGGATCTGCTGTTCGGAAGCGGTCGAGAACGCGCTGGAGATCAAACGCCGCCTGCCGCGGGCCAAGGTGGCTATCTTCGGCCGCGACATCCGCACCTACGGGTTCCGCGAGTTGTACTATCAGAAGGCCCGCCAGGCCGGGGTGCTGTTCGTCCGCTATGCGGACCAGAGCGACCCGGTGGTGATCGAGGAAGGCGGCCGGCTCAAGGTTACCGTCCACGATATTGGGAGCAACCGCGACCTGGTGCTGCGGCCGGACCTGCTGGCGCTCTCAACCGGCATCGCTCCGGCCACGGACAACCCGGCACTTTCGATGTTGCTGCGAAGCGCCCTGACGGCCGACGGCTTCTTCCTGGAAGCCCACCCGAAGCTCCGTCCGGTGGATCTGGCCAACGAGGGCGAGTTCCTCTGCGGGCTGGCCCATTCGCCCCGATTCATCGACGAGACCATTGCACAGGCCCAGGCCGCCGCCGGGCGGGCCGCCACCATCCTGTCCAAAACTCACCTGGAGGTTCCCGGCCAGGTCGCCAGAGTCAACCCGGAGAACTGCGTCGCTTGCGCCACCTGCGTGAAGCTCTGCCCGTACGGGGCGCCGGCGATCAACGATCTCAACAAAGCCGAAATCCAGAGCGCCAAGTGCATGGGGTGCGGAAGCTGCGCGGCGGCCTGCCCAGCCAGGACCATCGTCCTCCAGCACCAGGAAGACCAGGCCTTGGTGGCGATGCTCGACGAGCTGCTCGTCGCTGGAGTGAACGCATGATCGAACTGGATCGAGAAGAAACCGTGAGCGGGGCGCCCGCCGGGCGCTGGGAGCCGCGCATCCTCGCCTTCTGCTGCAACTTCTGCGCGTACGCGGCAGCCGACCTGGCGGGATCCAAGCGGATGCAGTATCCCGTCAACGTGCGCATCGTTCACACGCCTTGCACGGGCAAGATCGAAATGGAACATGTCCTCGACGCCTTCGAGAAGGGCATCGACGGGATTCTGGTGGCCGGATGCCTGGAAGGCGGCTGCCACTTCCTGGAGGGCAATCTCCGGGCGCGCAAGCACACCGGCCGCATCCGCGAGATTCTCGATGAAATCGGCGTCGGCGCCGAGCGGCTCAAGATGGTGAACCTTTCGGCCGCCATGGCGCCGACGTTCGTCGAGCGCGTCCAGGAGATTGTCGAAACCGTCCGTGCGCTGGGCCCCAGTCCGCTGCGGCCGTCCAGCCGGAAAGAAAGTGCAGGAGAACCATGATCGTCGCTTCCCCCAAGTCCGTTACCGAACTCAAGAACCTCGTCGCGCCTCACCGCAAGGTCCTGTTTGTGGGCTGCGGAACCTGCGTCACGGTGTGCCTGGCCGGCGGCGAGCGCGAGGTCGGCATCGCCGCCTATGCCGTCCGCATGGCCCGCAAGATCGAAGGGAAGCCGCTCGAACTCACCCAGATCACGATTGAACGCCAGTGCGAGAACGAGTTCATCAAGGACCTTGCCTCGCCGGCGGCGCAAGCCGACGCCATCGTGTCATTCGGCTGCGGCGCGGGCGTGCAGGCGATCGCCGAGCGATTCCCCGCGAAGCCGGTTTACCCGGCGCTGAACACGCAGTTTCTCGGGATTCTGGAGGAACAGGCGGTCTGGACGGAGAAGTGCCTGGGCTGCGGCGACTGCATGCTGGCGCAATTCGGCGGCATCTGCCCGATCACCCGATGCGCCAAGCGTCTTCTCAACGGTCCCTGCGGCGGATCGACCGAAGCCGGATGCGAGGTGGACGACGGCCGCCCCTGCGCCTGGCAGCTCATCTTCCAGCGCCTCAAGGGCATCGATCAACTCGACCGCCTGGACTCCATCGTTCCGCCCAAGGATTGGCGCCCCAGTTGGCACGGCAGTCCCCGCAAGATCGTCCGCGAAGAGCACAGAGTGTAAGCGGCCTCGCCGCGTTATTCTCCCTTGCTGCCTTTGGATGCTTCGAGGAGTGGTTCCAGCACCCGCGTCAGGGCCTCGTCCGTCAACTCGGGGAGCTGAACGTGGCGGAAGGCCGTCCAGTGCTCGGTCTGTTCCACCGTCTGTCCGGGCAGCACCCGAGTCAAGGGGCCGAGCGTCTCCATCTCCAGGAATTCGTTGTTGGTGAATGTTTCGAACGAGCATCCGAAATCCGGGTAGGTCTTCGATGAATCGGCCTGCGCCCGCTTCAGGAAAGCTTCGCCATTCAGCACGTAGAAGGCCCAGGTATCGCGATTGAACAAGCCGATTTTCTGAGCGTCGCTGTTGTTCGGGTCCTGGCGCAGCGTCAGGTACTTGCGGGTGAACTTCCAGCGCGGATCGGCCAGGTTGGTGTACGCCCACATCACCAGCGGGTTGGTCGCCTCCAGATTCTGCGGATGATGCCCGCGCGGCGGGAAGCCGGTGATCGCGGTGCCTCCCTGCGCCATCATGGTGAGGACCCAAGGCGAAAACTCCAGCGGGAACAAGGCGTGATTGGTGATGCGATGGATGACGGTGACCCCGGTCCCGGAGGAGGCCATGCTCACTTCGATTTCCTTCTGCAGGCCGGTGAGCGGCTCGACCGGCGCCCGGGCAATCAGTCCCGCGGGAGTGACGTGAATGTCGACCGGAACGTTGTCCGGGGCCCAGGTAGCCACCGGGTCTTCGGGGGCCTTCCAGACACGATCGCCGCCGCGAAGCTGGAATTTCTCCTCGCCGCTCTTCCCGAGCTGCTCCGGATATTCCTTGAAGAGGTTCTGCCCTCCCACAAACCCGAAGCGAATCACGCGCGGGCCTACATCCGCCGTCACAATCAGCTCAACCTCGCCGTTGCTCACGCGGTAACAGTTCTGCCATCCCTTGTAACTGGTCTTCTCGACCCCGACGGCCGCATCCAGGTTTGTCATGATCGCTCCCCACAGAATTGTCATCAACAGACTTCGCCGGACTGTCACAGTGCCTCCCGTTCCCTTTTGCAGCGTAGCGCATTACACCGCATTTCTCACAGCCACTCGACCGCCGCGAGTTGCTGGAGTCCGGCGCACACCATGCGGTAAGTCATTGTTCGGCATGAGTCAAGAAAAGTGCCGCACGCTGTGATTGCGCTACTGCGTCTTGGCCGGCAGCACGGGCGGTTGCGGCGGGCTGGCGGTCTTGACGACGTCCTGCTTGGTTGGCAATTGCGACGTATCCCAGCCGCCGCCCAGGTTCACCACCAGTTGCACGCTGGCTTCCAGGCGGCGCGTCATGAGATCGATCTGGGTTCTCTCGGCGGCCAGCGCGGTGCCCTGCGCGGTCAGCACGGTGAGATACGCCGTGGTGCCGGCTTTGTACTGCGCGGTCGAGACATCCAAAGCGCGGCGGGCGGACTTGACGGACTCATCGGCGACCACGGACTCCTCCGCCAGGACGCGCAGCGTCGAAAGGCTGTCTTCCACTTGCTGTAACGCCGTCAGCACGGTCTGGCGATAGGCGGCCACGGCGGCATCGTAGGCGGCCAGGTTTTGGGTTACCTGCGCGCGCCGGCGGCCGGCATCGAAAATGGTTTCGGCCAGCGTGGGGCCGACCGAGAAGAACCGGCTGGGCCAGCTTAGCCAGGTGGTGATGCGCGAAGCCTCGAAGCCGGCCGTGGCGGCCAGCGTGAGGGCGGGAAAGAAGGCCGCATCGGCGATGCCGATTTGTTCGTTGGCGGCGGCCGCCAGCCGCTCATTGGCGGCGATGTCGGGACGCCGTTCGAGCAGCATGGATGGCAGGGCGATGGGAACTGGCGGTGGCGTCGCCGTCAAGATCCTGGCGGCGACGGTGACCGCCGCGGGCGGCTTGCCGGCGAGCACCGCGATGGCGTGCTCCAGTTGCGCGCGGGTCACGCCGAAATCGACCAGTTGGGTCTGCGCCGCGTAGAGCTGGGCCTCCGCCTGGGCCACATCCAGGTCGGAGGCAATACCGCCGGCGAAGCGGTTGTGCGTCAGCTCCAGGTATTCGCTATAGGACTTGACGGTGCGCGTCAACAGTTCGATATCGCCATCCAGGCCGTGCAAGGCGAAATAGTCCTGGGCCAACTCGGATTGGTAGAGCAGCCGCGCGTTCTCCAGGTCGGCGGCCGAGGCTTGCGCCTGGGCGGCAGCGGCGGTTACGCCGCGCCGGATGTTGCCCCACAGGTCCGGCTCCCAGGACGCGCTGATGGGCAGGCTGAACGAGCTGCGCATGCCGCCCGCCGCCCCCGTGCTCGCCCCGGTGCGCGACTCGGTGATGGAAGGCGCGCTGGACACACTGGGGTAGAGCCCGGAGCGGACGATCTTCACCGCCGCGACCGCCTCGCGGTATTGGGCTTCGGCCTGCAAGACATTCTGGTTGTCGATGGCCACCTGCTCTTCGAGCGCGTTCAGATCCGGATCGTTATAGATCTCCCACCATTTGCCTTTAAGCTGGCCGTCGTTGGGCTGCGCCAGCTTCCAGCCCTGTGCTTCCTTGAAGTCGGCGGGGGGCTGCTCCTTGAACGCCGGTGGGACAACCGCGGCGGGCTGCTTATAGGTAGGTCCGGGCGTACATCCGGCCAACGCCAGCACGCCGGCCAGCGCCGCCACAACCGATGGCTTCCTGTGTTGCATTGAGCTTTTAAGCCTCCGATCCGACCGCTTGGGCCTCGCGCCCGCGAACCCGGTTCCACCAGTGCTGCAAACGGTCGAAGTAGAGATAGACGACCGGGGTGGTGTACAGCGTGAGCGCCTGGCTGAGAACCAGGCCGCCGATAATGGTGATGCCGAGCGGGCGGCGCAGCTCCGATCCCACACCCCTGCCGAATGCCAGCGGCGTGGCGCCCAGCATGGCCGCCATGGTGGTCATCAGGATGGGGCGGAAGCGCAGCAGGCAGGCTTCGAAAATGGCGTCGTGCGAGTTCTTGCCTTCCAGCCGCTCCGCCGCCAGGGCGAAATCGATCATCATGATGGCGTTCTTCTTGACGATGCCGATCAGCAGAATGATGCCGATCATGGCGATCACGCTCAAGTCCGTGTGCGTAACGGTCAGCGCCAGCAGGGCGCCCACACCGGCCGAGGGGAGCGTGGAGAGAATCGTGATGGGGTGAATGTAACTCTCATAAAGGATGCCGAGGACCAGGTACACGGTCAGCACCGCGGCGCCGATGAGGATGGGCTGGTTGGACAGCGACTGCATATAAGCCTGCGCGGTGCCGGCGAACATGGTTTGGATGGTGGGAGGCAGCCCGACCTTCTCGGCAGCGGCCTGGATGGCGTCAACCGCATCCCCCAGCGCCACGCCGGGCCGCAGGTTGAACGAAATGGTGATAGCGGGGAACAGGCCCTGGTGGTTGACCGAGAGCGGGGCGGTGGCCGGAGCGAACCGCGCCAAAGCGCTCAGTGGAACCTGCGCACCGGAGGGCGCGCGCACATAGATATTCCGCAGGATATTCGGGTCCTGCCAGTAGACCGGCGCCACCTCCATCACGACGTGGTACTGGTTCAGCGGCTTGTACATGGTCGATACCTGGCGCTGTCCGAAGGCGTCGTAGAGGGTGTTGTCGATCAACTGCGGCGAGATGCCGAAGCGCGCCGCGGTGGCGCGGTCGTAAGTCACCAGCGACTGGAGGCCGCGGTTCTGCTGGTCGCTGTTGACGTCGACGATGACCGGAATCCTGGATATTTCCTGGAACATGCGCGGCGCGTAGGCGGTCAGATCGTCCAGGTTGTCGCCGCGCATGGTGTATTGATATTGCGCGGCGCTGTTGCGGCCGCCGACGCGGATATCCTGGTTGGCCTGCAGGTAAAGGGTGGCGCCCGGAATCCGTCCCAGCTTGGGCCGCAGCCGAGCAATCACCAGGTCGGCCGAGATCTTGCGTTCCGCCAGCGGCTTGAGCGAGATGAACATGCTGCCGGTGTTGGTGGACCCGCCGCGGCCGCCGCCGGTAAAGCCGTTCACCGCGTCCACCGCCGGATCGGCGGCGACGATGTTCACCATGGGCAACAGGATCTTGTTCATGGCCTGGAACGAGGTATCCTGGTCGGCCAGGATCTGGCCCGAGAGCCGGCCGTTGTCCTGCTGCGGGAAGAAGCCCTTGGGCACTTTGATGAACAGCCGCACGTTGAGGGCGACGGTCGCGAGCAGCACGCACAGCGTGATGAACCGATGCCGCAGCACGAACTGGAGCGAGCTGCCGTAGCCGCCGATCAAGCGCTTGAAGCCGCGGTCGGTGGCGAGGTAAAGCCAGCCGTGATCGGTGTGCTCCTTCAGCATGTGGGCGCACATCATCGGCGTGGCGGTGAGCGACACCACCATGGAGACCGCGATGGCCACCGACAGCGTCACCGAAAACTCGCGGAACAGACGGCCCACCACGCCGCCCATCATCAGCAGGGGCAAGAAAACCGATACCAGCGAAATGCTGATCGTCATCACCGTGAAACCGATTTCCTGGGCCCCCTTGAGCGCCGCCGCAAAGGGCTTCATTCCCATTTCCAGGTAGCGGGTGATGTTTTCGATGACCACGATGGCGTCATCCACCACGAAGCCGGTCGAGATACACAGCGCCATCAGGGACAGGTTGTCCACGCTGTATCCCAGCAGGTACATGACGCCGAAGGTGCCGATGAGAGAAACCGGGACGGCCACGCTGGGGATGAAGGTGGTGCGCGGGCTGCGCAGGAACAAGAAGACCACCAGAATCACCAGCAGGATGGAGATGATCAGCGTGCGCTCCACATCGCGCACGGATGCCCGGATGGTGGTGGTCTGGTCCATCGCGACGGTCACGTCGATGGACTGTGGAATGGCGGCCTTCAACTGGGGGAGGGTGGTGCGAATGCGGTCCACGGTATCGATAATGTTGGCGCCGGGCTGGCGGAAAATGACCACCAGCACGCTGGGCCTGCCGTTCAGGTAGCCGGCGTTGCGCAGGTCTTCCACCGAATCCACCGCCTGGCCCACATCGGCGATGCGTAGCGCCGTCCCGTTGTGGTACGCAATGACCATGGGCTGGTAATCGACCGCCTTAAAGATCTGGTCGCTGGCGCCCACCTCCCACATCCGCGTGCCGTCCGAGAAGTGGCCTTTCGGAGTATTGGTGTTGGCGCCGTTCAGGATGGTGCGCACCTGCTCGAGGCCGACGCCGTAGTTGGACAGCGCGTCCGGATTGAGCTCGATGCGCACGCCGGGCAGCGCGCTGCCGCCCACGAAAACCTGTCCGACTCCCGGAACCTGCGACAGTTTCTGCGCCATGATGCTGGAGGCCGCGTCGTACATGGTCCCTTTGTCGACAACCTTGGAGGTGAGCGCCAGCATGAAGATGGGCGCGTCGGCCGGATTCACCTTGCGGTAATTCGGGTTGGAGGGCAGGTTGGTCGGCAAATAGCCACGGGCGGCGGCAATGGCGGCCTGCACGTCGCGCGCGGCGGCGTCGATGTTGCGATTCAGGTCGAATTGCAGGGTAATGCCGGTAGAGCCGAGGCCGCTCGAGGATGTCATCTCGGTGACCGACGCGATGCGGCCGAACTGGCGCTCGAGCGGCGTGGCGACCGAAGTAGCCATGGTTTCCGGGCTGGCCCCCGGCAGGTTGGCGCCCACGTTCACAGTCGGAAAGTCCACCTGCGGCAACGGCGACACCGGCAGGAGCCGAAACGCCACGCTGCCTGCCAGGGCGATGGCGACCAACAGCAGCGTGGTGGCGACCGGACGGCGGATGAATGGCTCGCAGATATTCATGGCTTACCGCGCCGCCACCGGCTCCTGGCCGGCCTCCAGATGGTGCTCGCTCTTGTGCGAGAAGCGCCGCGCCAGCCGGTCGAACCAGAGGTAGATCACCGGCGTCGTATAGAGCGTCAGCATCTGGCTGAAGATCAGGCCGCCGATGATGGTGATGCCGAGCGGGCGGCGCAGCTCCGATCCCACACCGGTGCCAAAAGCCAGCGGAACCCCGGCCAGGAGCGCCGCCATAGTGGTCATCATGATGGGCCGGAAACGCAGCAGGCAGGCCTGGTAGATGGCTTTCTCGGGTTCCATGCCCTCCTTGCGCTCCGCGTCCAGCGCGAAATCGATCATCATGATGGCGTTCTTCTTGACGATCCCGATCAGCAGCACGATGCCGATCAGCGCGATCACGCTGAAATCGCTGTGGCAGATGTTGAGCGCCAGCAGCGCGCCCACGCCCGCCGAGGGAAGCGTGGACAAAATGGTGACGGGGTGAATGTAGCTTTCGTACAGCACGCCGAGCACGATATACACCGTCACCAGCGCCGCCAGAATCAGCACCCACTCATTGGCCAGCGCCGCCTGAAAGGCCTGCGCGCTGCCCTGAAACGCCGCTTGAATGCTGGCCGGCAGGCCCAGTTGGTCCTTCAGCCGGTTCACCCCGTTCACCGCGTCGCCCAGCGAAGCGCCGGGCGCCAGGTTGAAGGAAAACGTCACTACCGGGAACTGGCCCTGGTGGTTGACGGTGATGGGCACGGAGATCAGTTCCACCCGGCTGAAGGCGCTCAGCGGCACCTGGCCGCCGGTGGGAAAGACGCTGGCCGAGGCGATTGGTGCGCCGAACACGGCGCTCGAGCCAGCCGTGGAATTGGCGGCGGCCGCGGTGCTGGCAGAGGCGCTGGGCGCCAGGTTGGAGGGCCCGCTGGCGACGATGGCGCTGGAAGACCCACCCGAGACCACGCCTGTCGACCCCGAAGGATAGCCGGTGCCGGTGCGGATGTACAGTTCGTTCAGATTCTCGGGGTTGCGCGCGAATTCCCGGGCCACCTCGAGGATCACGTGGTACTGGTTCAACTGCGTGAACATGGTGGAGACTTCGCGCTGGCCATAGGCGTCGTACAGCGTCTGGTCGATGGTGGAAGGCGTGATGCCGACGCGAGCCGCGGTGTCGCGGTCGAATACCACCCTGGCCCGCAGCCCCTGCACCTGCTGGTCGCTGGCAACGTCGATCAGATCGGGCAGCCGCTTCATGCCCTCCAGCATGCGCGGGGCATAGACGTTCAGCTCGTCGGCGCCGGGATCTTCGAGCGTGTACTGAAACTGCGTGCGGCTCACCCGGTCGTCCACCGTGATGTCCTGCACCGGTTGCATGAACAGCGTGATGCCGGCCACCTTTTCCAGCTCCGGCTGCAAGCGCCGGATCACGTCGCTGGCGGAAGCGTCGCGCATCTCGAGCGGCTTCAGGTTGATCAGCACGCGCCCGCTGTTCAAAGTGGTATTGGTGCCGTCGATGCCGATGAACGACGACAGGCTCTCGACCGCGGGATCCTTCAGAATCGCCTTGGTGAGCGATTGTTGCAGCCGCGACATCTCGCCAAACGACACCGTCTGCGCGGCTTCGGAAACGCCCTGGATCACGCCCGTATCCTGGATGGGGAAGAAGCCTTTCGGAATAAAGTAGAACTGCAACATGGTGATCACCAGGGTGGCGATGGCGACCAGCAGCGTGATGGTCTGGAACCGCAACACGAATCGCAAGGTTCTGCCGTAGAAGGCGATGACCGCGTCGAACGCACGCTCGGACTGGCGGTAGAACCACCCCTGCTGCCCCGCGGGAGTGTGCTTCAGCAGCTTGGAGCACATCATGGGAGTGAGGGTGAGCGACACCACCGCCGAGACCAGGATGGTCACCGCCAGCGTGACGGCGAACTCGCGGAACAGGCGGCCCACAATGTCGCCCATGAACAACAGCGGAATCAGCACCGCGATCAGCGAGATGGTCAGCGACACGATGGTGAAGCCGATCTGCGCGGAGCCGCGCAAGGCGGCTTGCATTGCGCTTTCGCCTTCCTCGATGTAGCGCGCGATATTCTCGATCATCACGATGGCGTCGTCAACCACGAAACCGGTGGAAATGGTGAGCGCCATCAGGGTCAGGTTGTTCAGGCTGTAGCCCAGCAGGTACATCACGCCGAAGGTGCCCACCAGCGAAAGCGGCACCGCGACGCTGGGGATCACGGTGGCGGCCAGGTTGCGCAGAAACAGGAAGATCACCATCACCACCAGCGCCACCGTCAGCATGAGCTCCAGTTGCACGTCCTCGACGGAGGCGCGGATGGTGTTGGTGCGGTCCGTCAGGATGGTCACGTCGACCGACTTGGGCAGGGAGGCGGTGAGCTGCGGCAGCAGCGCCTTGATGCGGTCCACCACCGAGATGATGTTGGCGCCGGGCTGCCGCTGGATGTTCATGATCACGGCCGGCGTGCGGTTCATCCACGCCGCCTGGCGCAGGTTTTCCGCCTCGTCTTTCACCACCGCGACATCGGAGAGCTTGATGGGCGCGTTGTTGCGGTAGGCGATGATGAGCGGTCTATAGTCGGCGCTCGAAAGCAACTGGTCGTTGGCGCCGATCTGGAAAGACTGGTGCGGCCCGTCGAAATTCCCCTTGGCCAGGTTGACGTTGGCGGCCAGGATCGCGCTGCGCAGATCCTCCAGGTTCATGCCGTAGGACGCCATCTGGGTCGGATTGGCCTGGATGCGCACGGCCGGCTTCTGGCCGCCGCTGATGCTGACCAGGCCTACCCCGGCCAGTTGCGAAATCTTGGGCGCCAGGCGCGTGTCCGCCAGGTCTTCCACCTTGGTGAGCGGCAGCGTCTTGGAAGATAGCGCCAGAGTCAGGATGGGCGCGTCGGCGGGGTTGGTCTTGCTGTAAATCGGCGGCGCGGGAAGATCGGCCGGCAGGAAGGTGCCGGAGGCGTTGATGGATTGCTGCACTTCCTGCTCGGCCACGTCGATGTTCAGGTTGAGGTTGAATTGCAGGGTGATAACCGAGCTGCCGTCGGAACTGGTCGACGTCATCTGCTGCAAGCCGGGCACCTGGCCGAACTGGCGTTCGAGCGGCGCAGTCACCGACGAGGCCATCACGTCCGGGCTGGCGCCGGGGTAGAACGTGGCCACCTGAATGGTGGGGTAATCCACCTCGGGAAGCGCCGATACCGGCAACTGCTTGTACGCGACCGCGCCGGCAAGCAGGATGCCCACCATCAGGAGCGAGGTTGCGACCGGACGAAGAATAAATGTCCGGGACGGGCTCACTGCGCGTTTCCTCGGCCGGCCTTTCCCGCGCCGCCGCGGCCGCTGCGACCGCCTTGGCCCCCTTGGCTGCCGCGCCCACTCGCCGGCTGCTCGCCGGCGATGGTGGCGACCACCTTGCTGCCTTCGTTCAGCTTGTCGACGCCCTGCATCACCACCACGTCGCCGGGGTTAAGGCCCGAAACCACTTCAGTCTGATCGCCCTCGGTGGTGCCGGCGGTGATGTTGCGCACGGTCACGGTGGAATCCGGCTTCACCAGGTATACGTACTTATTGTCGCTGGTGATTTGCACCCCACCGCTGGGAATCAGCACCACGCCATGCTTCTGTTCCACCAGCAGCCGCACGTTGACGAACTGGTTGGGGAACAGAGCGTTGTCCGTGTTGGGATAGATGGCCCGCAGGCGCAGCGTGCCGGTGGTCTGATCGATCTCGTTATCTATGGTAGCCAGCGCGCCGGTAGCGAACCTCTTGCGCAGGTCACTGAACGTTCCCGCGTCGCGGTCCCAGGCTTCGACCGACAGCTTCTGGCCGGCGCGGAAGCGGCTCAGCACGGTTTGCAGCTTGTCCTCGGGGATGGTGAAAACCACGCTGATCGGCTGAACCTGGGTGATGACCACCAGGCCCATGGCATCCGAGGCATGCACGATGTTGCCGGCGTCCACCAGGCGCAAGCCGACGCGCCCGGTGATGGGCGACGCGATGTGGCAGTAAACCAGGTTGAGCTTGGCCGCATCGATCTGGCCCTGGTCGTTCTTGACCACCCCTTGTTCCTGCTTCACCAGCGCTTGCTGCGTGGCATATTGTTGTTCGGGAATGGCGTTCTGCTTCAACAGGCCGGCGTATCGGCTGAGATCCACGTTGGCGTTGTCGAGCAGCGCCTGGTCACGCAGCAGTTGGCCTTCGGCCTGTTCCAGCACTGCCTGGTAGGGGCGGGTGTCGATCTCGACCAGCGGGGCGCCCTGCTGCACGATCTCGCCTTCCTTATATTTCACCTCTATCAACTGGCCATCCACGCGGCTCTTGATGGTGACCGTGCTGAGGGCGGTGACATTGCCGAGCGATTCCACGTAAACGGAAATATCGCCCTTCTTGGCGCGCGCGGCGACCACCGGGGTGATGCTGGCGCCGCGGCCGCCCCGGCCCCCGGAACCAGCCGTGGCAGACGCATTTCCGGCGCCGGGCTTGGCGCCACCCGATTTGGGCCAGTAATAATAAGCGGCCGCCGCCGCAATCAGCAGCACCAGCAGCCAAAGCCATCCCTTGCCGGAACGCGGCCTTTGCGGAGGGTCTTCCCGCTGCTGCGCAGGAGCGCCAATCACCGGCGCGGAGGAGGATGATTCGCTCATCGAACGCTCAATCTCTGGGCGGCCCGCCAGGAGGCACGCTTCGTCGTCAGATTCAAGTATGCCATTTCACAAATCGGCCGGCCTGCCATCCACCAAGATAGCGCCGTGGGCCGAAACACAAAGATAGCATCGGGTCGCTTTCGCTTGCTTAGGATGGCGACAAGACACCCTGACGAGGTTACCCCCAAAGCTGGTAGCCCTTTCGAGCCGTGGCGGGGCGGGGAGGTGGAACTGGCTGAAAAACACCAAAATCATTCTTGGGCCACGGATGAACACAGATGAACACGGATTAAAGAGAATTGGTTTATCCGTTCATCCGTGTCCTCCGAATGCTCTGTCGGACTTTTTCAGCAGCCTCTCTAGCCTCCCGTTTATTAGCCCGGCCGTAGCGGGTAATATGAACTACATGCGAATGCTTGCCGCCCTGCTGCTGGCTGGTTGCGCCGCCGCGCAGCCGCCATTCACCCTGAACCAGGTTCTGGGTTCGGCCTTTCCCAGCGGTCTCACCGCTTCACCGGCGGGCGGCAAGTTCGCCTGGGTGGAAAACGCGCGCGGCGTGCGCAACATCTGGGTGGCCGAAGCGCCGCGCCACCAGGCGCGCCAAATCACAGCCTACACCCAGGACGACGGTCAGGAACTGGCCGGCCTGGTCTGGACGCCGGCGGGCGATGCGATCGTCTACACACGCCTGGAGGGCACGAACCGCGCCGGCGAGTATCCGAACCCCACGCTGGATCCGAAGGGCACCGAACAGGACGTCTGGATGGTGAGCCTCTCCGGCGGCGCGCCGCGCAAGATTGGGGAAGGCCATTCGCCGGCTGTGGCGGCACGCGACGGCCGCATCGCATGGATCAATAAAGGCCAACTCTGGTGGGCGCCAGGCGATTCGAGTGCGCCGGGCGTCGCTATCAAGACGCGCGGCCAATGCGCGGGCGCGGTCTGGTCGACGGATGGAACGCACGTCGCATTTGAGAGCGACCGCGGCGACCACGGCTTCATCGGCGTTTACGATACTGCGTCCGGCACCCTGCGCTACCTCGACCCCAGCACCGATCGCGACATCCAACCCGCCTGGTCGCCCGATGGCCGCAGCGTGGCCTTCATTCGCATTCCATCCACGGGCGTGCGCGACCCGCGCGAGCCCCGCCGCGCGGGCGAACCCTGGTCCATCCGCGTCGCCTCCGCCGAGACCGGCGAGGGCCGCGAAATCTTCCGTGCCCGACAGGGGCCTGGCAGCGTCTTCCGCGAAATCACCGCCGCGAGGCAGCTTCTGTGGGCCGGATCGCGCTTGGTTTTTCCCTGGGAGGCCGACGGCTGGACGCATCTTTACTCGATTCCCGCCGCCGGCGGCGATCCGCTGTTGCTCACGGCTGGCGCGTTTGAAGTGGAAGAGGTTGCCCTGGCGCCGGACGGCCGCGACGTTTTCTTCAGTTCCAATCAGGGCGATATCGACCGCCGGCATCTCTGGAAGGTGGCCGTTTCGGGCGGCGCGCCGGTACGGGTCACCGGGGGAGACGGCATCGAATGGGCGCCCGCGCCGGCGGCCGATGGCGCGCTGGCGTTTCTCCGCTCCGATGCCCACCACCCCGGCCACGCCGCCATCCGCATCGGCTCAGAAGTGCGCGACCTGCATCCCAAATCCATACCGGCCGATTTCCCGGTTGGCCAAATGATCACGCCGCAACAGGTGATCTTCTCGAGCGCCGACGGCCTCGCCATCCACGGGCAGCTTTTTCTGCCACCCAATCGAAAGCCCGGCAGCCGCGCACCCGCGATGGTCTTCTTCCATGGAGGGTCGCGGCGCGAAATGCTGCTCGGCTGGCACTACATGTATTACTACGCGAACGCCTACGCGATGAATCAATACCTCGCCAACAGCGGTTTCGTGGTGCTGTCGGTGAACTACCGCAGCGGCATCGGCTACGGCCTGGATTTTCGCGAAGCGCTGCGATACGGCGCTTCCGGCGGCAGCGAGTACAACGACGTGCAGGGCGCCGGCGTGTATCTGCGCTCGCGCGCCGACGTCGATGCGGACCGCATCGGCGCCTGGGGAGGCTCCTATGGCGGATACCTCACCGCCATGGCGCTGGCGCGCGCCTCGGATCTGTTCCGCGCAGGCGTGGACCTGCACGGAGTTCACGATTGGGCCACCGAGCTCGAAATCCCGGCGACCGCGCCCGATTACCAACTGGCGTTCGAATCGTCGCCGATGGCGTTCCTCTCCACCTGGCGCTCGCCCGTTCTGCTGATTCAAGGCGATGACGACCGCAACGTGCAGTTCAACCAGACCGTGAAACTGGCCGACGCGCTGCGCCGCCAGCACGTGGAAGTGGAGGAGCTGGTCTTCCCCGACGAGGTGCACGATTTCCTGCTCTACCGAACCTGGCTCGCCGCCTATCAGGCCGCCGCGAGTTTTCTGG
>Ga0208820_1001167_pt1 | contig 15460 bp, 16 predicted proteins | sample June2015DPH_16_5_FD_184713 | JGI IMG/M metagenome (GOLD analysis project Ga0208820, IMG submission 184713) | Peatland microbial communities from SPRUCE experiment site at the Marcell Experimental Forest, Minnesota, USA - June2015DPH_16_40... | ecosystem: Environmental > Terrestrial > Soil >...
CGTGCATCGCGGTGCGGCCTTCGAGCAGCAGGTCGGACTCGGTCGAAGTGCCTTCCAGCAGCAGATCGAATTCCCTCCCGATCAGCGACTTCTTCTTTGCCCGGCTGATCTTCTTCTGGATCGACATCAGCGATTTCCGGCGGATCTCGATCTCGCGTGTGGAGAGCTTCTTGTCCCGATCGAAGGCGCTCGCGCCTTCCTGATCCGAGTAGCCGAAGGCGCCCATCCAGTCGAAGGCCGCGTCTTTCACGAAGGCGCAAAGCTCCTCGAATTCCTTTTCAGTTTCGCCCGGGAAGCCGACGATGAACGAAGTCCGCAAAGTGACGCCGGGAATGACACGGCGCATTTTCTCGATCGAGCGCAGGAACAAGTCGGCGCTGCCACCGCGCTTCATGCGCTTCAGAACGGTCGCCGAAGCGTGTTGCAGCGGCACATCAATATAGGAACAAATGTTGTCGTGGGCGGCGATCGTCGCCAGCAGTCGCCCCGTGATTTTGTTGGGATACGCGTAGAGGAAGCGAATCCACTGCAGGCCTTCAATGCCCGCTAGCTTTTCGAGGAGCAGGGCGAGGCCGTCTTTCAGTCCAAGATCCTCGCCGTAGCAGGTAGTGTCCTGTCCGATGAGCGTAATTTCGCGGACGCCGGATTGCGCCAAGCGCTCGGCTTCGGCAATGACGGATTCGAAACGCCGCGAGCGGAACTGTCCCCGCAACTGGGGAATGATGCAGAAGGTGCAGGGATGATCGCAGCCTTCGGCGATTTTGATGTAGGCCGTGTATTTGGGCGTGGTCAGCACGCGTGGCGTGTGGTCGTCGTAAAGGTAGTTGGGCAGGTCGGCGACGGCGCCGTCCCAGGAATCGCGGGCGAAGCGCCCCTGTCCGCGGCGATGATCGCCCTCGGGGCGCGTGGCCGTGATGTTCGAAGTTAAGGTCGAAGTTAGCGTCTGCGAATTTAGAATGTTGAAGGGACTCGGCGTGCGCGGTGTTTCCGCCACTCCGGCAGCGGCCAGAATTTTCTCCAATTCGCCAGTACCAACGACCGCGTCCACTTCCGGAATGTTCTTTCGGATCTCATCGCGAAAACGCTCGACCAGGCAGCCAGCAACCACCAGGCGCTTCGCCTTGCCGCAAGGCTTTGCCTTGTGGCGGGCCATTTCGAGGATCGTATCGATGGATTCCTGTTGCGCGCTGCCGATAAACGAGCAGGTATTGACCACGATGACGTCGGCTTCCTCAGCGTTGGGAGTAAGTTCGGCGCCAGCCTGGGCCAGCATGCCCATCATCACCTCGCTATCGACGAGGTTCTTGGGACAGCCGAGGCTGACAAAACCTACCTTGGCGGGGGCAGCCGGCTCCGAAGTCGCGGATATGATTTTCTTTGCGGGCACTGGGACGATTGACGACAACGATCAGCAGGGAACGAATCTAAGCAATTCTAGCATCCTGCATTGCCGTGTTCGCACACGAGCACCTAGGAGGAAACCGCATTTCCGCCATCGGGCGGCCCGTGCTAATCTTAGGGACACAAAAAATACATCCCTCAATACTCTGGAGGAGAGATGGCGGCTAAAGGGCTCGCAGTTCTATTGGTGCCAGTTTTGGTTCTCGTTGCCAGCGCTGGGGCGCAAGACCTCAATCGTGGGACACCCGTAAATGAGATTTCCGTCACGGCCGGGCGAACTTTCGTCAGCACCCAGACGATCCTGAATCCGACCCCAGACAACCCCAATCCCCACATTCATTTCGGAAACCGGGCGAGCTTCGATGTGGACTACGCCCGCCTGCTCATGAGCCATAGGATTTTCGGACTGTATGCGGAATTGCCGGTAGGGATCTTTTATCATATGGACCTAAACACCTTCGAGGACAAGATTCCCCAGAACATTTCGGCGCTGTTCATGACTCCATCCCTGCGCATGAACATTTTTTCCGGCCAGGCAGTCACTCCGTGGGTTAGCGCGGGCGGCGGCTACGGACGATTCTGGGAATCCTCGAATCTGGTTTGGGGCGGAACGAACCCTGGGCCGGGCGGCACCAATACCGGCGTAGTCCAGTTCGGAGCTGGATTGGATGTGTGGCCGTGGCGTAACTGGGGTGGGCGGATCGAAGCGCGCGATTTCTACTCCAAGGCCCTGTGAGCGTTGATTCCTGCCGGATTACCACTCAACCCATTCATTCCAGACTAATTAGCGAGAGGTGGAAGCACTGCAATAGCAACTGAATTGCCTGGTTTTGGTGCAACTATGCCCAAACTCTGCCCAACTTCAGAAGTTTGAGCATTCCGCTTTTCGTCCAACCGTGCGGCTGCGTCTGCAAGGTCGGCTTCGTCCGTGATGTCGTAGCGACGGAACACGGATGCAGTCTTGTGTCCGCTGATTTTCATCGCCACCGACTCCGCTATGCCAAGCCTGCGCAAATTGCGCACGCCTGTACGCCGGAGATCGTGAAAGAACAGTTTGGGCACGTCTGCCCGTTTACAGACGACACGCCAGCGTTTGCGGAAAACCTTCACAGGTGCGCCGTTTGCACGTGTAAAGGCAAAATCGTCCTTTTGCTTTCCGGCAACGCAAGCACTGAGCAACGTGAATACTTCCTGCGTCATCTTGACCGTGCGCCCGGCCCCGTTCTTGGTGGAACCAACCTCAAGCCGAATGGTGCTGGACGTGAGGTCAATCTGCCGGACGCGCAAGGCCAGGAGCTCGCCTTTGCGCCATCCGAAGTTGTACGCAACGGCCAGCAGCGCTCGGAGCCATAAGCCTTCTTTGGCGCACTCCGACGCTAACCGGCTGTACTCTTCGTCTTTCAGGAATCCCGTGCGCGTGTTCGATTCGACTTGCATGGGGATATAGGGCACGGTTTTCACTTTCGGCGGCGTCGATTCCAAGGCGAGATTGAAGGCTCGCTTGAGAATCGAAAGTTCCCGGTTAATCGTGGCGGGCGCGGCTGTTTGCTCGCGCCTCATGTCGCTGTAGCGCCGAATTCTATCGGTACCAATGTCAGTCACCCGCGTCCGTGTGAAGAATGGCTGCAGATGCAGCGTCCAGCGCGCTTTGACAGCATCAATGGACTTGAGTTGCTTCTCTTTGTACTCGCTGAGTAGATCCGCGATCAATTCATCCATTCGGACGTTTTCACACGGAATATAGGTCTTCGTCTCGACTTCGGCGAGCCTTCGCTTCAACAGTTTTTGGGCGGCCTTATGGTCAGTCGAAAGGCTGCTTTCTCGCCGAGCGATGCCCCGGTCATAAAACTTGATCCAGAAAACAGAACTGCCGTTCTGGAAAATTGAACCACTGCCGCGTGCTCTCTTCTCTTGCTTCTTCATTTGTGAATTCTCCTTCGTCGAAAACTTGAGCACAGCAGCCCTGCAAAGGAGATTGCGACTGTCACCGGAACGGCGATAATGGTGGGAGCCACGTTTCCTCTCTTGTAGGACACTGTGGTCAGTGTCGGGCTCGGTGTTCTCGCACCGGCCCGGCACGCTCTCAGTGTACGCCTGAAATGACATAAATTCACCGGGTTTCCCTCGCTTGGCAACTGCGACAAAAGAGTTCGGAGCATCCGAAGCTTCTTTGTTTTGTCGGGCAGCATTCGGGCTGAGCCCTCCCGGAACCCGCGTTACTGCTGATTTTCTAATGGCTCTCGGGATAGCTAGTCCCCGTGCTCCTTCAGGCTCTCGTGCGTACTCCGCTTCCAATTCACCCGGCTTTGGGCGGACAGACTCTAAAATCCCTCTGTGCTCATGGAGCACAGGTTCGCCCGGCTTCTTTCTCTTCGCTGGCCTACCGAAGAGCCGACAAAACCTCAGCGACAGCTCAGCGCTCCTCTGGCGGCGATATTCGTGTGCATGGGTCGGGCAGCAGGTCACCGCGGCCCGGCGCTGACGATCTTCCGGAATTGGCTCTCGGCGGAGAATGCAGAACGTTTCCACAGCGAACCTCACTCCAACCGGATTTTGCTTCGCTCAATCCAGCCGTCTAGATCGGCGCGGTCAATCAACCATGGCGCGTGACCGTTCTCTGTAAGCCGGATAACCGGGATTTCTCCATGCTGGCAGAGCGCGCGCAGCGTTGCGGGAGAGACGGACAGGTACTCACTCGCTGGCCGCAAGCGCAATAGCCGTCTCGCCGAGTTGTCCCGCTTCGTCATCGGGTTCGCTGTCCTGCCTTCTGTGCTGCCATGCAATCGCTGGCTGTGCGGTTGATGATTGCCAGTTGCGCCTTGGCTGACGCATCGGTGACGCCAAACTCGCGCGCAAGACGGCAGGCGAAATCATGAAGCAAGTTCACCGCCTCGCGATGAGCGTTGATTCGACTTTGCCGTTTATCTGTCACGGAAAGACCCGCGCTAGACTCCTGCGTTCCCACCATGGCGCTGGCGTTTCCGGCTTGGTGGGGAAGAACTCCATGGTGGGGAAGGACCATGGAGACGACAAAAAGCCCGTGGTGGGGAACAGCCAAAAAGCCCATGTTGGGAAATGGATCAACGTCCATAGTGGAAACATTGCTTCCCGAGCGGGGGGAAAGTTCATTTGTTGCATCGCGGGCAGTTTCTTGCTCTTGTGCGGCAACGTTGGTTTGGCTGCCTTCAGTCTCGGCCTCAGAAATGGGCTCACGAATTTGGGGCACGCGCAATGCACTTCGTGACCTGCGGAAGCTTTCAGCCTCAGCGCGACGCAATTGAACTTGAAATTCTCATCGCTAGCTTTGTGCTCCGCGCTCCGCCTTTGCCATCGCGAACCGGGTACGGCAACAATGCCAGCAACAGCAGCGGCGGCGAGTTCGACAATTGCGAAAACACCCACGACCGTCCTACTCACGACTGCTCTCCTGTCGGAACGACACCCTGGCAATTCTTCTCCGGGCAGCGATAGCCCGATGCTTTCCCGTTGAACCAATTCGTTCCCAGCAATTCCGGACTAGCCCAAAAGAGCTTTCCGCATTCGGGGCATTTCAGCCGATAGCGCTGTTCGAGTTGGCCGATTCGAGTCAATACGTCCGATTTCAGCGCTTGCTCTACGAGCTTTCCAAAGGCTTCTATTCCCGCCCGCTCGCGAATGAACATCTGCACTCCGCACGGCGAGCAGATGACATAGGGCTTCTTCCGCTTAGTCATTCGCACGTCAAGCGGTTTCAAGCAAACCGGGCAGGGGAACCACTCTGTGTTCGTATTAAGCATGGTAACCTCCGTATAAATAGGTACTACAAGTCTATCAAGCTGGCAAGGCATAAAGCTAGTAACATCATTAGTTACATATACATAGATGAATAATGAGAATTTATTTGTACCTATTATTTGTGACTCTAGCCAACATATTCCCGTATAATTATGTCGTTAACAAAGGAGAATTCCTGGAAAATGCCAAAGGAAGGCAAAGATTACTCAGCGCAAAAAATAATTTCGGGTGGACCGTCCCAAAAGCGCCGAAGGGGTAGGCCACCCAACATAGACCCTTCGATCGTGGTTGGATCAGCCGACACCTACCGCATGTGGTTGCTGCAGTTCTGGTCGAAGTTGGGCCCTCGATTATTAGCGGCACAATCTTCGGAAGAAACAACCAGGGTCATTTGCGAGAATGCGGCGGATGTTAGCGCGAGCCTCGTTCCGCACTCGGAACTAATTCTCAAGATCGTGCGAGATCCGAAATTCCCCACAGTTCGGTCAGCATCTCAAATTCATTTCTTGGCGGACTCTCTTGGCGGGCAGGGGCTTGTGAAACCCCGCCGGTCCCGAGAAATCTGTGCGGAAGAAAGAAGCAAAGTGCGGCACGTGATTGTTCGGCGGGAATACTACATTGAGTGCTCCTGCGGCTACAAAGGGCCAGCGCTGGGCGGAGCTTGCAGAGAATGCGGCACAGGGGAGTTGTCATGGGACTTGATTTTGAAAAAGAACCACTAATTCAACGCGAAAAATTCCGCGCCACGGGACTTGCGTTACGTACGTACGTAACGTTATCACTATCTCAAGAGCTTTCGACGCAAGTATTCCAGCCTCGTACGTCCTCTTTCCGTGAGGCAGTAGGTCAAATGGCCGCGCCTAGAGATCGGATGTCGGTCGAGCAAGCCCTGACTTTTTAGTCGTCCGAGATAGCTATATAGGGAGCGGCGTTCCGGAACTGGGCGAAGCTGGCCAAGGACGTAGTCGGGTTTAAGAAATCCGTTAACTTGCGAGAATATCCTTAAAACTTCCAGTTTCGTCATTGTGAGAACGCAGAAGGCAAAAATTAAGTTGAGCACCGATCTTAGAGCGATAGCACATGCTAGTGTATGATAACGCTAAAACCTGCATTACCGAAACTGATCATTTTTATTTCAGATCATCCGTAAGTTTAGCGTTTACGCAATCCTGTCCGACAAATAGGTTCTGTGTTCAAGTTGTTGGAGCGGGAAGATGGGAATTCACAAGAATCACCCCTTCCCTGCGACTGAGTGCTTTCACCGCGGCATAAAACCCAAACAACTTCTGCAGGGGGATACCCCTGCGTAGTGACGGATCATCGTTATACGACAAGTGAGTCCTACCCGGAATGTCAACTCTCGGTAATAGGTGATAACTTGCAATCCGGTTTTTGCTCGGGCTGATTTTGCAAAGCAATGTAATGTGCTCACGTTCGGCAGAAGTCGGCCGGACTACCCAAAACCTTTGTCCTCCGGGGCGTTGGTAACACATGCAAAGTAAGACGGCGACCATAAAGCTATGGTCTACCTCCAGAATCGATCGACCTGAATGCGGCAGGCTTGTGACTCTCACGTGCTCTGGGAAAATCTCACCGAGTTGTTTCACCAATTGTCTTCGTAACCGCATCGAGGGCTCGGCAAGTTCCCCATGGTACAAATCGTGAGGTGGGAGCTGATACCCAACCGCTTTGTAAAGTTGTCTATACGTTCCAAAATGGCTGTGAAGAGTGTTGGACGAAGGCATGCCAGAAGTTCTTAGAATGAGACTCTCACTCAGGTACCCTTTGGACGCGAGCAGGCGGCGAAGCTTTTTAAGTATTTCCTCGTCCGACCACAACGAATCTGATCTTCGCGGCAGAGCGGCCTGGGTTCGGTCGAAGGTGTCGTGATCTATGATTGGCGCAAACGCAGCCGGCTTGTTTATCCAGTGTTGAGGCTCCACCGCCGATCGCTTCTCACGTAGACGCTGCGTACCGCGATACCAGACGTTACAACCGGCATATTTCGGGTTAGTAACAATGTTGTAGACATCTCGGCAGTACCAAGGCTTTCCACTACGTTTGAATTTCCCCCTTCGATTCAGGTCGCGCGCTATGGCGGTGCAGCCGAGTCCGTCAAGAGCCATCGAGAACATTTCGCGCACACGTTCCACTTCCACTCGCGGCCCTAGAACGAGTATTACGCGATCCGTGGTGAGGCTCTTGTGTTCACCATATTCCAAAATTTGTTTTCGCTCACCATCTGCGGAAACCATCAGTCGTCGATAACCGTAACCGGCAGCGCCTCCTACCCAGAATCCGAGTTGTACGATTCGGGTCTTACCTCGAAATACTTTTTCTCCAAGCTCACGGCTGAACTCCGCCGCCATGCTACGCTTTAAAGCCTTGAGAAGAGAACTGGATGCCGTACCGTCATTTGTAAAAGGCTCAGCACAATAGTGAAGCGGTATCCCGGAACTGGAGCACAGAAATTCATAATGCGCGGCTTCATCGTTATTTGGGAACCGACCCCAGCGGCTGACATCGTAAACTAGAATTGCCTTGTACCCGGTATTGCCACTTACGACGTCCTTCAGCAAATCGCGAAGCGCCGGCCGGTTCTTAGCGATCACCCCACTCTTCCCGGCATCCGCGTAAGTCTTCACAATCAAAAAGCAGTGCCGGGCGGCATACTCCTGAATGGCAGTTTTCTGATTCTCGATCGAGTACTGCTGAGCCTCGTCTGACATGCGGACATACTGGGCGGCAGGAATCAGGGGCGCAGGTTCTGGAGAATGTTTTCGGCACTGCAGCTTATTTCTAGTTTGCAAACTCATTCAGCCCTCGATCCCGCGCAGAATCTTGCTTTGGAGAATGTCCTATGCATTTGACACAGACGTGGCCCTCTGCATCGCTAAATACGACTTGATCCCGATGGTGCGACCGGCGAATGCCATCAATGCTGCGAGTTCCTTCTGTTGTCTATCGCTCAAACGTTTCGGGGCACTTGCTGCTTCCAATACTAGGTTCTTGGCGGTCAATTCCGCTGTCGCTTGCTCTGATTCTGCGATGCGCACCCCAGCAGCCGCAATATCTTTCCGAGCTTCTTCTGATTTTGCGGTCGCTTGGGCTATTTCTCCTTGCCGCGTGTTCGATCCTTCGGTTGATTGGTCTAGCGATAAAGCTGCCCGCAAATTCTCCAGCTACGCCAATGCGATCCCTGAACGGCACTTGCCGCATGCCCTGCAAATCTCTGTCTAGAAGTTGTCAGAGAATGATCTGGGACAGGCGCTCCGATCATTTCAATGCCCGCCTTGGATTTTTTCTGAACCAGCTCTTCCCAACTTCTCCCCAAGCACACCAGTTTTCTGCCAATTGGTCTGACCGCCACTCCGACATCACTGAGAAGACCCGCCAGCAGTGGGCGGCGCCCACCCGCCACTTTGAAACGGATCTTTGTTTTTCCTACACGTCAAGCCGCTAACTCCGGTCCTTTTCGATGACGTTAGTACTCTCATTTGCGCATCGTCGGTACTCTTTGCGGCCCCGCCGAACACTTGGACAATATCATCAAGCGCCTTAGTCCGCCTCGCATGCTTTTGGAACAGCGGTGAAAGGTCTTAGAACTGGACACGGATGATCGAAGGTCCAAACAGAACGAATCGTACCTTTGCCTTGCTGCGATCTAAGAACGTTCGCAGAAAGCAAATGGTGCGCGTCATCGTAACCGTGGTAGTCACCTTGGCTCTCCTCGCGCTGTCCAAGTACGAGTTCCACGCTGATCTTCGGCTAGACCAGATCGTGTTCGTGGCCTTGGGGTGGGTCCTGGCGGTCGTGATCGGTCGTTCCCATGACGAAAAGGTAGTCGCCCAAGTTCCCCTCGCTCGATCCCAAGAGCTTTTGCAGCAATCCCAGAAAATGGAAGCTCTCGGTCTCCTCGCCGGCGGAGTGGCCCACGATTTCAACAACTTGCTCGCAGTGATTACCGGCTATAGCGATCTGCTGTTGGAAAGTCCGGCTTCATCTGAGCCCGATCACCGGAAGGTTGAGCAGATCAAACAAGCTGCGAACAGCGCGGCTTCCCTCACCCGCCAGCTCTTAATGTTTAGCCGCCAGCAAGTCGTTCAACCGGTGATCCTGGATATTAACCAGACCGTCGGCAATATAGAAAAGATGCTCCGGCGCCTGATCAAGGAGAACATCGAATTCACGGTTGTGCTGGATCGCTACCTGGATCGCGTAAGAGCAGATCCTGGGCAGATTGAGCAAATAGTCCTGAATCTGGTGGTCAACGCGCGCGACGCGATGCCGAACGGCGGAAAGTTGCGCATCCAGACGACCAACGCGCATCTGGAGAAAGACTCCCCTCAGGCTGGAGCAGGCGCACCGCGGGGCCGCTTCATATTGCTGGACGTGACCGACACAGGAACTGGCATGGACCAACAAACCCAGGCGCGCATCTTCGAACCATTCTTCACTACGAAAGCAGTGGGCAAGGGCACCGGGTTGGGCCTGGCGACGGTCTACGGAATAGTAAAGCAGAGCAATGGCCATATCGAAGTCCAAAGCACGTTGGGGCAGGGCTCGTCTTTCAAGATCTATCTTCCTGCTGCCGAGCAAACGGAAGCAGACCACGAGTCGCGGAACAACAGTGCTGAAACTGCTTTTTCTGGAGAAACCGTGCTCGTCGTCGAAGATGCCAAGCCACTTCGTGATTTGATTTGCGAAGCATTGAGCGCGTCTGGGTGCACCGTGTTATCGGCGCGGGATGGCCGGGAAGCCTCGCAAATAGTCAACGAACGGAAAGGTGTGATCGACCTGCTGTTGACGGATGTGATTATGCCCGGAATAAGCGGCCCAGCTCTCGCAAAACAGGTTCGCTCACTTCGTCCCCAGACGAAAATACTCTACATGAGCGGATATAGTGGCGAGTTTCTCCCGGACATGTTGACACCGGGTGTGTCGTTCATCCAGAAGCCCTTCACACTTGCCGATCTCGCGCGCAAGATTCGCAAGATGCTGGCCGCCAAACCCAAAGAAACTTCGGCAAGCGCTGCCGCCTTCTCGCAACAAACCGCCGTAGCTCGAAAAGCCGCTTCGGGCGCACGCTGAGCTACTCCATCTCCGGTGAGAACCCAAAGCGAAAGCCGCGTCCCCGTGTCACCCGAGCAGCATCGACGTCAGTCCGCAAAGACCCCAGAGCTGCTTACGCCATTGACCCGGTCGTGAGTGTTAACTGGTTACATCAACCATCAATAAACATCTTGCATGAGGGGGTTCGATTTATCGAGCACGGCGTTGAACCTGATCCCAAGACAAACGCGCCCGGATGCTAGCGCGAGCGCTTCGCAAGCTCGGGTACGAAGTCGCAATCACACCCATAAACCTTGCTACCGCCGAAAACGGAGTGCAAATGTAGAGGAGGATTTTCGACGGAGTGCGCGGCTATAATATTCCCGTAATTCCCCAATTTGGGGGTCCACATGAATCTTCTGGGCATCGCATTGGTACTGTCGTGGCTGCTGCCGATTCCAGCCACTGTCCAAGACGTGGGCTCTGTCACCTTCCTTGAAGGCTCACTGCGAATAATTCGCGGTACAACCGCGCTCCAAGCAGCCGAAGGAATGCGCCTGAGGCAGGGCGATATTATCGAGAGCTCCGACGAGGGATTCACGCAATTGGAATTTGTTGGCGGCGCTATTGTGGCGCTCGGCCCTTTGAGCCGCATGTATGTCTTCCGGCACAGGATGGGAGGAAAGTCCGGGAGCGACGCCACTGAAGCGGAGCTGGTGCTGTTGAGCGGCTGGCTGAAGGGTCAGTCGGGTACCCACGCGGGCTCGTATCGGTATGAAAGCCCCATGCTCGCTGCTACGACTGGAAATGGTACTGTCGTTTTTCATAACAACGAAAGTGGGTGCGAAGTTTTTGTCGAATCGGGCACGGCGGCAATCGGTGAGGTGAGCCCCGACGGAATCGCGGGCAAGCCAACAGCTGGGAATGCCGGCCAATTTTTCTCGCGCCGCCGAGGCAAAACCCTAGTCAACTCTTCGCGTCCCAGCGCTCCCTTCGTCGAAGCGATGCCGCGCTCGTTTAGAGATGCTCTCCCGTCGCGCCTCGCTCACTTTGGCGGTAAGCCCGTCGAACCAAAAGCACAGCATCAAGTGTCGTACGTCGAAATTCAGTCGTGGCTGACAATGCCATTGGCGTGGAGACGGGGCTTTGTGGATCGGTTCGAGCCGCGACTGAAGGACCCCGAATTCCGGAAGCAACTTGAAATTCACGCGGCCCAGTACCCGGAATGGGGACCGGTTTTGCATCCGGAAAAGCAATTACCGGAGAGTCCGCCGGCTGCAGTGCCTAATTAAGAATCTCCGCATCCGAGGGTTTGAAAATGAAACTTTTGGTGAAATTTAACTTGGTGCTGTGCGCCGCGTTTGCGGTAGGTTTCGTGACCGCAGGTTACGTCTGCAATCGACTTCTGCAGCAAAATGCCAAGGCCGAAATCATGGAGAACGCACGAATCATGATAGAAGCTGCGATTGCCGTGCGGACCTACACGGCCACGCAGATCAAGCCACTACTCGAAACACAGATTAAATATAGCTTTCTACCACAGAGCGTCCCCGCCTATTCGGCTAATTCCTATTTCAGCCAGCTGCAAAAGAAATTCCCTGATTATTCCTATAAAGAGGCAACGTTGAACCCAACGAATCCGATCAATCGCGCGACCGACTGGGAAGCCGATCTGGTCGAGGAATTTCGCAAGTCACACGACAAGAAAGAGATTGTGGGCGAGCGCGACACTCCGAATGGCAGGTCGCTGTATATTGCCCGTCCGATGACTGTATCCAGCCCGGCTTGTCTATCTTGTCATGATACAGCGGAGGACGCTCCCCGAACGATGGTGGAGCGCTACGGTAGCGCTAACGGCTTTGGATGGAAATTGAACGATATAGTGACGGCGCAGATTGTCTCGGTGCCCACGCAATTGGTCATCCAGCGAGCAAGAGACGCATTTAAGACATTCATGATCTCTCTCGCAGCAGTCTTTGGAATCCTGCTTATCGCGATTAACGCGCTTCTTATCTTCATGGTCATACGTCGCGTTAATCGATTGTCTGGCATGGCCAGTAGCGTGAGCTTGGGGAATTCAGATATAAGCGAGTTTCCTGTGTCAGGTAAGGATGAGATCGCGGAGCTATCGCAATCCTTCAATCGTATGGCAAGGAGCCTGGTCGAAGCGATGAAAATGCTCAGGACTTAAATGCGATAGCTTCTTTTGCCTGGGTGTCGCGAACGCGAATAGTGTGGCGGTCGAGGTCGGTAACGCAGTTGTTGCTCGATCACGACTCTGGGAAGCCTGCTTCCAGAAGAAACCGGGCACGCTCAGCCCGGTCTTTTAGATGCTCCCCAAGAATGAGATAGAGCGCCCGCAGGCTATCGGCGCGCGGCACTGCCCGTTCGGTCAGGACCCGGGAGATTGGGCCAACGTATCGTGCCAGCAATTCGGCTGCATGACGGATTGCGTCTGGGGTAATCTCAGCTGCGCGTGGAGCAGCCGATGGCTGCCATGCGCCCTCCCCTATCGAAATTTCTTTCACTGGTTGGATCTGTGCCACAACATTAAGGAGTTCATCCCTTCGAGCAAGGAAGGCTTGACGATCTTTTTGCGACGGAAGCGTCGAGGCGAGAAGAGCGAACAGCTCTTTCTGATCTTTCGCTTTAGACGCGGCCCTTTGAACAATGATGCTCGCCATGGGACCGAGAAAAGTGGCGAGATACCTTTCGATGGGCCCAAGGGCCTCATGCTCTTTCTCTTTCCTTCGGAGATCGACCCCTGAGTTCGAGGGTGTGGGCGTCGAGGGAGCCGGACTCCTCAAGGCTGAATCGCTGGACACCGCCGGGGCGATGGCTGGCAACTGCGTCGTGGGTGAGGCCGATGGGACAGAGTCGGAGCCGCTGAGAACGACTGAAGTCGTGTCGCGCATGACTCGCTGCAATTCCGCGCGCATGTCGGCCGCGTGCTGGAAACGCAAATTGCGGTCCTTCTCGAGTGCCCTGTTGATCATGTGTTCGAGTTCCATCGGCAAATCTGGATTCAGCCGCAACGGCGGAACCGGCGCGCGATGGAGAATGGCGTCGGTGATGAGGCCGGAAGTCTCGCCGCGAAATGGCAGCATACCGGTGGCCATTTCATAGATCACCACGCCGAAGCTGAATAGATCCGTGCGCGCATCGAGATCCTTGCCCCGCACCTGCTCGGGAGACATGTAGGCAACGGTGCCAAGAGTGGTGCCCGGGATTGTCAGCCCTTCGGGAGCGAGGCTTGCGGTTGCGAGCGTCGAGACGCCGGCGGTTTCCGAGATCTTGCGGGTTCCCATCGGCGTGAGCTTTGCCACTCCGAAGTCTAGGATTTTGGCGTGGCCCCGCTTGGTCACGAAAATATTCGCCGGTTTGATGTCGCGGTGGACGATGCCTTCGGAGTGAGCAGCATCCAGTGCGTCCGCAATCTCGATGGCCAGCGAGAGAATCAACTCAGTTTCCATCGGTCGGCCAGCAATGCGATGCTTTAGCGTCAGCCCATCCAGAAATTCCATGGCGATGAAAGCCTGTCCATCCTGCTCTCCGATGTCGTAGATCGTGCAGATGTTCGGATGATTCAGTGCGGACGCAGCCTTGGCTTCGCGCTGAAAGCGGCTAAGTGCCTGCGGGTCTTTGGCGAGATCGTCGGGCAGGAACTTGAGAGCCACAAAACGATCAAGGCGCGTGTCCTCGGCCTTGTAGACGACACCCATCCCGCCGCCGCCCAGCTTCTCGACGATGCGGTAGTGAGAGATGGTCTGGCCGATCATGCGTGGCAAATCTTACGTGGATGAAATGGGCAAGTCAATGAAAGCCGTGGAGTTGGCAGCGCCTCGAAAGGGTTGTTGTTGCAAAATCCCGATTTCACCAACAACTTCGTGTGACCCGACCACCCGATCAGCACCATTCGCGCCGACGACATCACACCGCTCTGTTACTCCCCTCACCGACCATCGCACTGAAGTGGCGTAATGTATGATCGAGTCGCATTCCACGCAAGTGCTTCTTTGTCGGAGGCCGCCGTGCAGCCACGAGTGCCGATGCTGGTGCTCTTATTGGTCTCATTGGTCGTCTCGGCCTCCGCACAAACCAGAAACCAACGACAACCACCAATCCGTCCGGTGGACGGGGCCAGCATCTTTCGAAATTCTTGCGCTGCTTGCCACGGACTCGATGGGCGAGGCAATGGCCCGGCGTCCAAGGCGCTGAAGGGCGGGGTTCCCGACCTGACCAGACTTTCGCAACGCAATGACGGCGCATTTCCAGCCATTCATGTGCAAACCATCATCATGTTTGGCAGAGACGATCTCCTCCCTGCACACGGCTCCAAGCAGATGCCGATTTGGGGGCCGATCTTCCACGAGATCGAGTTTGATCAGGACTTAGGCCATGTGCGGCTGGAAAATGTGACCAAGTATTTGGAGTCCATCCAGCGGAAGTAGCGCGCAGAGCGCAATGGGCGGGATTACCTGCTGATTGCTGTCGCAAAATCCCCATCCTGATTGTGCTTCCGAATGATTGGCGAAAATCCCGATTTCACTCATTAACCCCCGCTCGGGGGTTTTGAGCGTAAACGCCTGTTAGCGGAAGTTGACCCGAAAGCGCCAAACATCTAGGACACGGCCTATATCGCGTTTGGAGCTATTGCAGCTTCGCGTACTCTGGCTTGGCTTCTTTCAGGATGGGGATGTCGGGGTCGGCGTCGCGCCAAATCTTTGAGAGGGTCCTGGTAGGCGGCCCTCGCCAGAATCAGAGCCGCCAAGAACAGGGTTCAGTCATTTCGCTTTCACTACCCGACAGGGCCATTGTCGTTTCGGGCGGGGAGAGAATACGATCAGCGGCATGATCTCCTCTAATTGTGGGCACCAACACGAGAACGCACGAGGCGAATGCCCATTCTGCACCTTTTCTGATCGGAGAGCTTTACCGAGACGGCAATTTAAGTGTATTAAATGCGGGGGAGAAGTGACGTTTGTGTCAGTGCCTAAAGATGGTCAGGCGCTCGACGTTCCGGTGCATGTTTCTTCAATAACCATTGCATGCCCGGATTCAAAGTAGCCCACTTACCTTGGTCTCGAAGAGACGCCCTCGTCATAGTGTCCTGCCTCAGTTGGAAATGGAGAAAGCGTTCGTCCGTTAAGATAACGGAGCGAACGTATGAGGAAAGAACGAAAGCATTTCACCCCAGAAGAAAAAGTAGCCATCCTGAGGCGGCATCTTGTGG
>Ga0208820_1001168_pt1 | contig 15459 bp, 10 predicted proteins | sample June2015DPH_16_5_FD_184713 | JGI IMG/M metagenome (GOLD analysis project Ga0208820, IMG submission 184713) | Peatland microbial communities from SPRUCE experiment site at the Marcell Experimental Forest, Minnesota, USA - June2015DPH_16_40... | ecosystem: Environmental > Terrestrial > Soil >...
GTTCTAACGCCCCATCTTGCCAGCGCCACAGAGCAGACGCGCAAGGCCATGGCCGATCTGGTGCTCGCCAATTTGGAAGCACACTTTGCCGGCAAGGGCGCGCTTACTCCGGTTCTGAGCTAGGCCAGTAAACGTTTCGCGTAGCCCCTCAGAATGGTCTACAGAATAAGGAGTCCGGCTTTAATAAAACCTATTCTCGACTGGCAAGATATTCCAGTTTTTGAATGAGTGTTTCATGCAGACGGAAAGTAGTGGCAGGGCTGTTTTTTCGCAACCGTCAGGGAAAATACGCATTCAGCCTGCCAACGGGGTTCCAAATATCTACATTGCATATCTGCACCGCGCTGGCAGACGCGAGGACATAGGCCGTTAGACTATCTGTCAAGGTCGAAGGGTCGGGCAGTTTGGGCAGGAGGAATATCAGATGCAGTCAGGAGTAGTGACGGCAGCTTTAGCAAAACCGATTCCCCACGTGCGCTGGATTCGGATAATACCACCTGCGATCGTTGTTTACATGATTGCCTATATGGACAGAATAATGTTTAGCTTTGCTATGGCCGGAGGCATGAATGAGGCGTTGAGACTATCCATGACCAGTGCAGGACTGGCTGCAGGAACGTTCTTCATCGGGTATCTTCTGCTGCAAGTGCCTGCTGGCCATGTCGCAGAACATGGAAGTGCGAAGAAATATATCCTTTGGGCCATTGTAGCTTGGGGAAGCTGCGGTCTCCTGACGGGCTTTGTCCAGAACACTTGGCAGTTACTAACATTGCGTTTCTTACTTGGAATTGCCGAAGGTGGGGTATATCCATCACTGTTAGTGATTATTAGTAATTGGTTTCCACAAAGGGAACTTGGTCGCGCAAATGCACTATTTTTGTGTAGTCTGCCCCTTTCAGCTGCTATCACGAACCCCCTAGCAGGATGGATAGTTACCAATCATGGTTGGCGTTGGCTGTTTTTCGTGGAAGGCGCAGTGTCGCTAGGGCTTATCTTTATTTGGTTGCCCCTCATTAGTGATCATCCAATAGAGGCGAAATGGCTTTCTATAGAAGAAAAGGAATACTTGCTTACAACCTTGGCCGCTGATAAAGCCGCCCGCGGGGCGGTCGGTATGAGAGGGCATGCGAAGTACTCCTATAAACAGTTGCTCGCCGACAAGTACCTTTGGTTGATGACCGCGATTTTCTTTTGCTTCTGCACAGGTACAACCGGATGGGTAATGTGGTTGCCTACGCTGTTGAAGAATATCATGAAAATGAGTTTAACCAACGTGGGTTGGTTAAACGCACTGCCGTTTCTGATGTCGCTAATCGGGTTATATCTGATGGGTGCTCTGTCGGACAAGAAAGGTGATCGGCGGTTTTACATAGTCTTTTCCCTAATTATGTTCGGTGTGTGCTTTTCTAGCGCAACTCTATTTCCTAGCCACATTTGGCTTGTTTATGGACTGCTTGTATTGTCAGGGCTCGTTGAAAAATCCATGCAGGGCCCATTTTGGGCTATACCATCGCTCATATTCTCACCCGGGGTCGCCGGGGGAGCTCGGGGCCTAATAAATGGCATAGGGAACTTAGGCGGCTTTTGCGGGCCCGTATTGGTCGGCTGGGTTACGACCAGAACTGGAAGTATGACTTTTGGCATATGCGGTTTAGCCGTCGTTTCGGTATTGGGTGGCATTCTTGCGATGCTTTTACCCAGAATAACTGCCGGGTACGAATAGAGGTAAAAGCGAAATGATGGCACGCGAAGGTAAGAAGCTAGAGAGAGGGCGCGATGCCAAGTGTAAGCTACTGGTCTAGACAGTGGACTACTATAACGCTTCCTGGGAATGGAGTTTGACCAGCTTCACAAATTCCGTTGCTGCGGCACTCAGGGGTACGCTTCGAAGTTTGAGAATGCCGGCAGTCCAGACGATGGGAGTCCCGGGAAGAGGGATGCGATGAAATAAGGCGTCTTCTATTACCTTGGAAGAGGCGATTCCGGCCGCTTTGCCACTCTTTACCATTGAGAGGAGCATAGGCATATCGCTAAGTTGAAGCACAATGTTCGGCGAAATGTTTTCTTTGGCGAAATACAGATCGACCAACCGGCGCATAGTATTTCCGATGCTCTGAAGCACAAGGGGAAGCTTACTCAATTCAGCTTTCGATATTTCGGTTTTCTTTGCGAAAGGATGTCGATGGGAAACAGCGAGGAACACTTTATCGGAGGTGAGTATCTCATACTCGATTTCGTTGGACTCGGGCGGCAGGTAAGCGAGACCGACATCGATACTCCCGGTTAAAATATCGTGCTCCACTTCACGGGAGCTTCCCATTTCCGCGATCAAGCTGATGTTCGGGTGGGCCTCGTGATAAGCTGCCAGAACCGCAGGTACTAACTTCTTGCTAAACAGGTGGGTAAAACCGATGCTGAGGGTGCCACGGAGAAGCCCTTGAAGGTCAGCGATTTGCTCCTTCGCTCGCTCTAGTTCCAAAACGGCAGCGCGGGCATGAGCGAAGAGAAGCTGGCCTGCTTCCGTCAATCGAAGCTGGCGACAGCGTTCAAAGAGTGGAGCACCAAACTCCTCCTCCAACTGTCGGATATGAATGGAGAGTGAGGGCTGCGAGACGTAAAGCGATTCGGCTGCCCGCGTAAAGTGCATGAGTTCAACGGCACGAAGGAAATACCGGATATGACGCAGTTCCATTGGCTTGTGGAAACCGAGATGGGCAGGCCGATAGCAGTCGAAAAACGCTATTCCTTGCAGCGGCGGCCGCCCTTTTCGCCCGTCCAACCCTTCCTGCACCCGATCGCCTGCTCCTGCATTGAGGCGCGATGCTTCGAGATCGCGACCCGCATACTACCGCGAACGTAAGGATAATTCAATGGTAGCTCAAATTCAGAGCATTTTTTCACAGTCGCAAGTCACTGAAAAGCGGAGTGTTATAGCTCGCCGATAGCGTCCGGGCAGTGTCGGGTCCGCAATGTCCTGCGACTCAGATGGCCTGGACATGGATTGGGGGAATGCGGAGACTGCTGATGCACTGCAACAGATCTGTCAGTGGGAGGGAAGGAAGCGACGACTTCTTGACCGAAGGGGTAAGACGGGTTTCCGAAAATCTAGGCGGGGATGCTGCAAAGATGGGAGCTTACGTACTCAACTGATTGTTTGTGTGGAACTTATCATCGATAAATAAGGAGGTCCAGAGTGTTCAGACAGTATATTAACGGCGCGTGTGTGGTAGGGGAAGGCAAATCCTTTGATGTGATAAACCCTGCAACGGAAGAAGTAAATGCCACTGTTAATGCAGCCAGTGAGGCACAGACAATCAAGGCACTTGAAGCCGCGCAGCTAGCATTCAAGACTTGGTCCAGAACTTCCATCAACGAACGCATAGGATGGGTCGTCAAGCTGCGCGAAGCCCTGCGCGCGGAAATGGATACATTAACCGATCTGGCGGCTCGCGAAGTGGGCAAGTCGTATCCAGAGGCCGCGGCTGAATGTCGCATGATGTTTAACGTCCTCGACTTCTACTGTGAAGAGGTCAAGCGGGTTTACGGCACTACCATTAAGGATTACGACTCCAAACCCGGGGAGGTATTTCATGTTATGCAGCAGTATCCTGTAGGGGTTGCCGTCGGACATCTGGCTTGGAACTTCCCTATACAAAATGTTGCCCTTAAGCTTGGGCCAACGCTCGCGTCGGGCTGCACGTGCGTTCTCAAGCCTTCCTCCAGCACTCCGCTGGCGACGCTTTATCTTGGTGCTATCGGCGAGAAGGTAGGCTTTCCTAAGGGTGTGTTCAACATCGTCTCGGGCCCTTCCTCAGTGGTGGGCAGGACGCTTAATGAGAGTAAAATACCGCGATTAATCACTCTTATCGGCTCATCCGAAACCGGTCGTCAGGTTCTGGCTCAGGCGTCCACGTCCATCAAACGCTTCTCCTTGGAACTGGGGGGCAATGCGCCAGCCATCGTAATGCCCGATGCGGACCTGGAAAGCTCTGCCGTTTTTATGGTCAAGCGCAAGATCCGTGCCTGCGGTCAGGGATGTGGGAACATCAATCGCATCTACGTCCACAAGAGTGTGCATGATGAGTTCGTCAACCTATTGCGTGTCAACATCGAAAAAGTAAAGGTCGGCTGGGGCAAGGAATTGGGCGATATTATGGGACCGCAGATCAACAAGGCAGCACGTGACCGATTGCTCGATCTAATTAAGGATGCGACAAGCAAGGGTGCCAAGCTGGTATACGGCGGCAAGATTCCCGAAAACCTGACTAAGGGATCGTACATCATGCCGACCTTGTTGGACAATGTGCCGGACAACACGCGTCTCTGCCACGAAGAAGTCTTTGGGCCCATTCTCCCCGTGTACAACTTCAGCGATCTCGACGATGTGATCAACAGAGCGAACGATACCGAGTATGGCCTTGTTTCGTACATTTTCTCGCACGACTCCCGTGTCATCGCCAGAGTTACGGACGAACTGAGCTTCGGCGAGGTGCACGTGAACAATCCAAGTGGCGGCAGTTTCGTTCCTCTGCCACATGTTGGCATCAAAGAGAGCGGAGTGGGTTGCGATGGGTCGCGCTGGGCGCTGGATGAGTACTTCTGGATGCGACGTCTTTCCATCGGGCCGTAAGCGCGAACCATGTGCTGTTTCGCCGATCTCTGAGTTCCGCGGGAACCCGAATAACGGCTTGGTGTCAAACAAAGTACTAACTCACCGGCCAGTTCATAAATTGTTTGCCTTAACGGAAGGAGTTCTTGAGAAATGAAAATCGGTTTTACCGGCCTTGGTCAGATGGGCAAGCATATGGCGATGAATATGCTGAAAAGCGGCGCCGAGGTCATTGTGAGCGACGTGCGGAGCGATAGCTTTCACGAATTCGAGCAGAAAGGTGCCCGAACAACCACCGATTTCGGTGTCGCGGCCCAGGCCGACATCGTCTTCCTGAGTTTGCCGAGTAGCCAGATTGTCGAGGGCGTCCTGCTTGGCGAAAACGGTGTTCTGCGGAACCCGAGAAAAGGTCAAATCGTGGTGGATACCAGCACGATCACCTATTCCACCACCATGAAAATCGCAAAACGCCTGGAGGAGCACGGGATTACCTTCCTCGATGCGCCCGTCTCGGGCATGGAGGCCCGGGCGATCAATGGCACCCTGACCGTCATGTGCGGGGGCGACGCAGGTATCTTTGAGATTGTCCGGCCCTATCTCGAATGTATCGGCAATAAGATTCTCTACATGGGTGGGGTCGGCAGCGGTCAGTTGACCAAACTCATCAACCAATTGCTCTTCGACATCAACGTAGCAGCACTGGCTGAAATTCTGCCGATGGCGGTCAAGATGGGGTTGGACCCGGATCTCGTCGGGGACGTCGTCAATAGCGGTACCGGTCGAAGCTATGCCTCGGAATTCTTCATTCCGCGCATTCTCAAGAACGGCTTCTCGGATGGCTATCCGATGAAGCGTGCATACAAGGATCTGGTGAGCGCGGCGGAAATTTCCGCCGATCTGGGCATCCCGCTGCCGGTCTTGGGCGCGGCGACCACCACCTACCAGATGGCTCTCTTGAAGGGTTTTGGCGATCTGGACAAAAGCGGCATGATTCGCGTTTTCGAAGAACTTCTCGGTGTTCGTTATCGTGGAAAATCAAGTGTATCCAACTAACTGCAGTTCATCTCCAATTCATCTCTCAGTCATCTCAGGAGACGTTCGATGAGGGAACCACAGGGTATCGATGGAGGTCTTACCAACTACGGCGATCGGGATTTTGCCCGTTACCTACGCCGATCCTTCGCCCGGTCGATGGGGTTTTCTCAGGAACTGTTGAACAAGCCTGTGGTCGGCATCGCGGTATCCCCGAGCGGATTCAACAATTGCCACCGCTATATGCCGGAACTGACCGAGGCGGTGTCGCGAGGGGTGCTCTCGGCTGGTGGCTTGCCACTGTCCTTTGCAACTATTTCCCTGGGCGAGGTCTTTCTGAACCCGACCAGCATGATGTTCCGCAATCTGATGTCGATGGATGTCGAGGAGATGATCCGGGCGCAGCCAATGGACGCGGTCGTCCTGATCGGCGGTTGCGACAAGACCGTACCGGCGCAGTTGATGGGCGCGGCCTCGGCCGGTCGGCCGGCCGTCCAGGTGGTCACCGGTTCGATGACGACCGGGCGCTATCATGGTGAGCGACTGGGCGCCTGCACCGACTGTCGCCGGTTCTGGTCCAAATATCGGGCCGGCGAAGTCGACAAAGAGGAAATTTCGGAAGTCGAGGGCCGGCTGTCGGTCACCGCCGGCACCTGCGCGGTGATGGGCACGGCCAGCACCATGGCTTGCCTGGCCGAAGGCCTGGGCATGTCGTTGCCCGGTACGGCGGCGATTCCCGCCGTCAACTCGGCCCGCCTGGTGGCCGCCGAGGAATCGGGGAAACTGGCGGTCCATCTCAGCTGGAATCCGATCACCCCAGCTCAGGTCATTACGACGAAGTCGGTCGAGAACGCATTCCGCTTGTTGATGGCACTGGGTGGTTCGACCAATGCGATCATCCATCTGACGGCGATCGCCGGACGCCTCGGCATTCGCATCCCCATGGCACGCATCAACGAGATTTCCGACGAGACACCGGTCCTGGCGGATTTGAAACCGGTCGGCGAAGGCTATATGGAGGACCTCTACGAGGCTGGTGGTGTCGGTGCGGTGCTGCGTGAATTGCGGCCGTTGCTCCACCTCGACGTCATCGACGTCACCGGAGTCACCCTGCGCGAGAGGCTCGACGAGCCCCTGAATTGGGTGGACCGCAAGGTCATCCGCCCCTTCGCGGAACCAATCTCCCCCGTCGGTGGCCTGATCGCCCTGACCGGCAGCCTCGCACCCGACGGAGCCATCTTCAAGCGCGCCGCAGCGACGCCCTCGCTGTTCGAGGTCGAGGGTCGGGCCGTGGTGTTCGAAGGTCTGGAGGATCTGTCGCGCCGCATCGACGATCCGGACCTTGACGTGTTGCCGAACGATATCCTCGTGCTGAAGAACGCCGGGCCACAGGGCGCGGCAATGCCCGAGGCCGGCTATTTGCCGATCCCCAGCAAACTCGCGCGGGCGGGGGTCAAGGACATGGTCCGCATCTCCGATGCCCGCATGAGCGGAACCGCCTATGGGACCATCGTTTTGCATGTCGCGCCCGAGGCCGCGATCGGCGGACCCTTGGCCGCCGTCCGCAACGGCGACCGCATTGCGCTTTCGGTGGCCAATAAGCGCATCGACCTGCTGGTCGACGACAGCAAAATCAAACGTCGCTTAGAGAGCTGGTCGCCTCCGCCGGTTCCTCCACGCGGCTATGCGGCCTTGTTCCGGCGGTCCGTTCTGCAGGCCTCGGGAGGATGCGATTTCGATTTCCTGACGGGGGTCTCAAGCAATAAGTGACGTCTTCGATTCCGCTCCGGCGGCATCGCTCCCGGCCCATGCCTTTGAGGACGGGTATGCAACTGGCCGAACTGCTCGCGGAGATGATCAACTTCCCAATCTTCCCTTGCTCCCAAGTGTGTCCGCGACTTTCTTCAGACCCAACCCTTCCAGAGTCTTCCGAGTGGGCCAGCCGGTGTCAACTCCCCAGCCTTCTAACTTGTAAAAGCCAGTCTTGAACAGTTCCACGCCCTCCTCGTCCAAGAACATGTCCGTGAGAGGCTGCCACCCCCACTGACCATTCTCATACACGGGCCTTCCACCGCCTTGGGCGATGTAGGATGCCCCGGGCCGGTACATGAACGGGGCAAACTTCTCCAGATTCCGATGTCTTCCCTGCATCACCCGGATCGCCCGCTGCAGGTTCCAGATTTTCCTGCCAACCTCCATGGTGTCGGCAAAGGTAACTTTATTCCCGGTAACGGCGTGGTAGTAACGCAACTCCGCGTCAGGGCTGGCCCCCCTCAAATCCGCATGGGAAGTACTTATAAAGGACGGTGCCACCGTTTCGCAGAATGCCATCGATTCATTCCAGAAATCCGTATAATGCCGGGCCCAAGCTACCAGCTTGGCCTTATGCTCGGAATAGATGCCGGTGGTTTTGGCCTCCTCTCCTTTCCAGGCGAAACTGAACATGTAGGGATCCCCGGTATAAGGAATAGTGTTGGAAGACATTATTTGCAGAAGTCTTTCGATGGTATAGGGCCCGCCGCCGTTCGTCCCACCTATAACAGCGAAGCCATGCCACATCACATCGCCGGCGCCCAAAAGCGAGCCGAAAGCCCACTCTACACCCGGCAATGTCCAGTGAAACACGCTTCCCCAGGCGGGAAACCGCAACGCACCAGATTCCATATCTTCATCTAATCTTCCCCACCTTTTTGCAGCTCCCAAGGTCCCTTCCGCCAGAGCATCGCCGATCCCAACCCTTCTGGCTATCGCATCGCAAAAGGCCTCACGAAATTCTATTTCGCCCCATTGATCCATGGGCAGCGGAGCTGAATCGATCTGCTTGCCCGGACCCAGGACTCCGAGGTCATAGAGGTACTTGATGTACCAGCCTACTGCCGGTGCGTCCGGCACCTTCTTCTTGAACAAGGCAGGCGCCCCGGGTATATCCGCATTGAGAAAGCCACCGAAGGGGGCGACCCAAGAGCTGATGCCCCACTTCATCGCTATGTCGGCGCCCTTCATTTGTAGGTCTTCGCCTTTCCCGAAGTACCAGAGGCTGTCGGCGCAGATGGACTCGCCGCCATAATAGGAGTTCCTCTTCCGCTCGTTGTTGATGCAAGGCATACAGGCGGATGCCCCTGCGGACACAGTCGTTATCTTGGGGAAGTTTTGTAGATGCCAAATCCTTGTATCCACTACTCCTTTAGGATTGGCCGCTTGCACGCTTCCCGTGCCCGTAACGCTGATCGCCTTCAGGTTCTTGGCTCCGAAAACGCCCCCGAAGCCGCCATTGCGGCCGCTGACGCCGCTGCCGTGAATCAGGGCGGCGACCCTGGCTCGTGCCTCTCCCACTGGGCCGATGCAGACAATCTGCGGCCTGGCAGTAGTGTAACTCTCTCCGATTTGCTGCCATTCATCGCCAAATCTGGTTCTCCCGCTCACCATTGAGACGATCTTGTCCTGCGTCTCGTAGGTATTGAGCCCCCACAAGGACCTAGCGTCTTCAATCGTAGGTTTGTCATTGAGGATATTTATCCAGACCGGCTTATCCGCCTTGCCCTCAACAACAATTCCATCCCACCCGGCCAGCTTCAGAGTGGTGGCAAATCTGCCTCCAAAGTTGGTCCTGTAGAACATGTCTGTAGGATAGGTCGAGGACGCTACGCCGCAGACGCTGGTCCTGCCGGCTGCAGGGGTTCCTGTGGCTGCCAGCGGACCGCTCATGAGGGCAATGACATTTCTCGGGTCGTGTGCATCTTGCAAATCCCATTGACCGGGTGCGACGGCCAAATCCCAAAATATGGCTGCGCCAATCCCGAAGCCTCCCGCGAACTCCTCATACTTGGCGGTATCGATGGTGCTGATTGTCTTGCTCGTTAGATCTACTCGTAGAATCTTGCCTGCATATCCACCTGTCATTCTTGCCCTCCTTCCCCTAGTCTTGCTTGACTGACGGTTCGGGCCGGGGGTGTTTATGGCGCCGCCGGCGGCGGAGCCAAATTAATGTCGTAGCCGGCAATGTCCGTTTGTGAAGGGGCTTCAGCCACCAACTTCAGCGCCTTGACCGGGCAGGTTTCCACGCAGGCTTGATGTCCGGCGGGACCGCCCGGCTGACTCCAAAACGGGGCATCGGCACACAAGTCGCATTTTGAAGATTTGCCTTTTCCGGGATTCCAGACGGGCCGGTGAGGCCTTTGCGGGCAGGCATCTATGCATTTCTTGCAGCCGATGCATTGCGATTGGTCGATCATCCTTACATTGCCATGGGCTTCGTCCACGTGACAAGCGCCAGTGGGGCAATTCTGCACGCACAGCGGCGAGACGCACTGCCGGCATACCGACATCGTGATGTCATAAGGGTATTTGGTAAACGATGGAGCGTCCCGAATGATCTGGATCCTGGACAGTGAAGGGCTCGCCTCCCCCTCATGGGACATGGAACAGGCAAACATGCAGCTCTGACAACCGAGACACAGCCTGCTGTCATAGACAAGATATCCCGTCGAGGCCGCATAGGACGGCCCTGCCGTCTCGGTTAATGCCTTCGCGACCGACGCAGGCACCGCTAAAACGGCGGCTGCAACACCGCTGCCCAACAGAAAATCGCGCCTTAGAACCGATCTCTTCTCGTCTCCGGCTTTCTTTGATTCAGCCATAGAGCAGTCTCCCTGCGGCCCATGACTGCATCTCAGGACACTCTACTAATGTCCAGCTCGCCTTCATCCCTTCGAGATACAAAGCGGTCTTTGGGGCCTCCGTCGAGGCCCCCAGACTGTTTCTGTTTATTGCTTTTTCGTCTGCGCCGTCTCCGATGCTCCAGCAGGGATCACCGGTAGCAGCAGGCGTGATTTGCCAAAGTGAATCGTATGCGTCACGTCCTGCATGAAAGGTAGGAAATAGACGCCCCAGGTTCCCAATCTGCTCAGAAGGTCATCCTGATTCCTGATTATCAGTTCCATCGAATGGCCTTTTTGGAACACAACGGACGTATCCATCATCGTTATGGCGTACTCAACGACCTCGCCCGGAGTGATCGGCACCGGCTCCTGCCGCGGGTGCACCGGCCGGTAGGGCTCCGATGCGCTTTCATTGATCGCTCTGAATTTTGCCTTGAGTTGACCGGTGCTGACCCACTGCCGGTGGCCCTGCGGGTCCACATCCACCAGATCGACGATCCAGTTGGTATCATCTCGGTCGATAGCGGCATCCAGATACAGAGCGATCGGTCCCGAAACTTCCATGTCTTTCTTCAAAGGACCCGTATTGTATCGGATAGAGTACACGGTTGGGTCCTTGTAAGGCGCAGGTTGTGTGAAGCTCTCGGGTTTATCGTCCTTAACGGGTTGAGTGGACAGGCCACCCCCCGGCTGCAGGTAGTAATCGGTCCACTGCGTTCTCGCCAGAGGCCATTCATTCTCAAATTTCCACTTATTGATGCCCATGACGAAGATCTTCACCGGAGGCTCATACTTGACTCCCGTATCTATGCCTTTGAGCCAGTAGTCAAACCACCTGACGATGTTGTCGTGGTAAGTGTTATAGGGGCGCGGTGGAAAGCCGGGAGGATAGATCATCAACCTCTTCTTGTCATTGGGCAGTTGGATATGGTCCCAGAAGTAGAAGCAGCCCCAAATATAGAGTCGGGTGTCCCAAGGTGTGCCGATGAACGTGGGGATGTTTATGTCTTCGACTTTACGTGCCGGAGTCGGCTTAGGATGCAACGAGTCAAGCAGCCAGTCGAAAGTTTCCGGATGTTTCCGCGGATACACGATCATGGAATACCATTTGCTGTTGTATTTTATGTCGGGGTCATTCAGCGCCTCTTTGACCAACCGGTCCAATTCTTCCTTCGGAAGGCTGAAGTGAAGTGGAGCAGGGGGAGTGTACTCATAGTTCGGCATCACAATCATACTGTCATTTCCATGCCGGCCGAAGGTTATGTGATAACTGATAGTGTCAAAGATACCATTGAAATAGTCGCCGTACGCCCCTGCGATTCCCTCATCCATATGAATGGCCGTCAGGTGGGGCGGTCTTAGCGGAGCTACGTCGGACTGAGACATCGAATAAGCAGACGGACCCATCATGCCCACCTTACCATTGCTCCAAGGTTGCGCCGAGATCCATTCTATGAGATCGTATGCGTCTCTCCCTTGGGCTTCAGCGGGAGGACCCGTTCTGCCATAGCCCTCTGAATTCCCAATTCCCCTCGGATCAGGAATGACATGCACATACCCTCTGGGCACGGTGTACGTGTAATTGCCGCCTTCCATGGTTCCGTCCCAAAAGGGACTGTAATAGTAGGGCTGCGGGTAATCGGCGGTCCAGGCGATCGACTCCTGTAAGTCCTTGCCCCAGACACCGTAAGCCAGGAGGGTCGGAAACTTCTGGCCATTATCAGGATCGGGCATGTAAATGTCCACAGCTAAGCGAACACCATCCCGCATGGGAACCATGACATTCTTGACCGTTTTCACCTGATAAGTAGGCTTCGTGGCTTCTTCTTTTACGATTTCAGGGTAGCCGTCGAAAAGCTGACCGGTCACGTTGGTGCCGTATTTCACGTATTGCGCCTTGGGCACATACCCCTTCAGACTGACATTGATCTCATCACCGTGGTACACGGTTACACGTTTGCCGGCCATACCGGATCCATGGTTGTCGGCGTCTGCCTCTTTGGCCGATCGAGCCCATCGAGCAGCCCCCAAAGCACAGACGATTACCAGGACCACTGATAAACTAAGGAAACTCTTTCTCTTCATTCTCTTCTCCTTTGTCATGCGGTTTTCCCCGTTGACGAAAATTGATTCGAGCGCGCTGCCCGTTGTGAAACTGTTCTTTGTTTTTCGACGCTTGCATGGAAAACACCCAGCATGCAATACCTGCATAACAAAGCCAAGAACACTATGGGGGCAGTCATAACTCGTCATATTTCCTTATTCCCCCGCCCCAATGTTAGTCAAATGTTAAGAAGTAATGATGCCTATTGACATACATGCGAAAAGAAGTGAGTAAACATCTGATTTCAGTTGTCAGGATTTGCCTCCTACAAGCCGGAATCTCGTTCTTTGACTTCAAAACGGGCATGAGTATACATCTATTTCGCCTGCTCGCCGCATTGTGTATTGTTATGCGTCCATTCAATTAAACAATTGGACTTGGTGGGGAGTAGTTCATATACTTTGTGCCGCGTAATTAAAATCAGGAGATTGCGACAATGAAGCGGACAACTTCTGGCCTGTTTGCGGTGTTTTGCATTTTGCTACTGGGCGCGACCTGCCTTGAGGCGCAAACTATCTCGGGTAACGTGACCGACACCTCGAACGCGTCGATCGCCGGTGCCAAGATCGAGGTGAAGAATGTTGGGACCAATGTCATGCAAACCACTGTAACCGATGGCCAGGGGCGGTATACCGTGCCCAATTTGAGTATTGGCGAGTATGAACTTCAGGCCTCCCGGCAGGGGTTCTCCACCGTGGTTCGCAAGGGTATCACATTGGCCGTTGGCAGCCAGATCGTGGTGGACTTTTCCTTGCCCGTAGGACAGGTCAACCAAACCGTTAGCGTGCAAGGCGAAGCTTCCCAGGTGGAAACTTCTACCACGACGGTTGGTGCGGTCGTGCAGCCGGCACAGATGGTAGAACTGCCGTTGAACGGGCGGAATTTCTCGCAATTGATTCTACTGGCTCCCGGAGTGCAGTCGACACAGGCGGGTTCTGGGTTTTATGGCAAGTCGGAGAATTACTCTATTGCCGGATCGCGTCCTGAGGGACAGGCATTCCTGCTCGATGATACGGACATTCAGGGGTTCTTCAACCACGGAGCGGGATCTCAGGGCAGCGGTACGACAATGGGCGTCGAGGCCATCGCCGAGTTCGAGACGATGACCAATACCTATCGGGCCCAGTACGGCGGCAACGGTTCCGTCATCAACGCGGTTAGCAAGTCAGGAACCAATAGCCTGCACGGCTCGGCCTACGAGTTCCTGCGAAACAGCGCGATGGATGCGCGCAATTACTTTGACGGACCAACAATAGCGCCGTTCCGCAGAAACCAGTTTGGAGTTAGCCTGGGTGGCCCGATTAAGAAAAACAAGGCCTTCTTTTTTGTGAATTATGAAGGTTCCCGGCAGTTGCTGGGCGAGACCCAACTTGCATTCGTGCCGGATGCCAACGCTCACAATGGTTTTCTGCCGTGCGCCAGCGCGCAAGGATCTTCTTGCGATCCGACCACCGGCTTGGCGAACGTGGGCGTCGCCCCCAACGTTGCATCGACCTTAGCCCTCTACCCGGTAGCAACCACGGAGATTGGCGGCGGCATCGGAGCCTACACTGAGGTTGCTGACCAAGTGGATAACGAGAACTACTTGCTCGGACGCTTTGATTATGTTTTTTCCGACAAAGATTCCCTTTTTGTAAGGTATGTCATGGATCGAGCGCAGCTGTTTGAACCCTTCTCGGCCGAGCCTATACCGCTCTGGCCTGAACAAGATACGACACGCCACCAATACCTCACCATTGGGGAAAGACGCGTGTTGAGTTCAACCCTGGTCAACTCAGCACGTTTTAGTTTTGTGCGGCCTGTGGAGCTACTGGAGGCGCCGAACAACACCCCTCCTCTCCAGTTCTTCCCCGGACGGGTGGATGGCAAGGTGGAGGTTGGCGGTCTTACACAAATCGGCACCAACAATGAGGTGCCGGACACCTTTTACCCGAACAGATTTTCCGCTGGCGATGATCTTTACTGGACCAAGGGTTCCCACAGCTTCTACATCGGCATGTCGGTAGAAAGAACTCAGGATAATACCTGGGGCCCGTTCCTTCTTGGTGGGCAGTGGGTATTCCCCAGCCTTCAGCAGTTCCTTCAAGGCAGCCCGTTTATAGTCGTTGGCGCCTACCCAGGATTGTCCAATGCCTATCGGGACTTTCGTGAACTCCAGCTCACGCCCTACTTCCACGACGAGTGGAAGGTAAGCCGACGGCTAACCATGAACATGGGCCTGCGGTACGAGTGGGCGGCGAACCCAACTAGCGTGCAGCCGCTCACCAACATTGTGAATCCTCCGTTCGGGAGCGGATATACTGCGGTCTCACATGTCTTTCGTAACAATCCGTCTCTCAAGAACTTCGACCCCCGAGTCGGTTTTGCGTACGATGTGTTCGGGGATCACAAGACTTCGCTCCGCGCCGGCTTCGGCATGTTCCACGACGTCATCACAGCTCGGGCCTATGCTCCCGGCTACTGGCTAACTCCGCCCTATTCCCTGGGCGCACAGATCTTCCCGGTATATCCCACTCCATTTGCGGGCGGCGGTGGCCCGACTGCTCCTTCGGAGGCGGAAGGAATCAATTACAACACCGATCGAACCCCATACATGATCCAGTACAACCTTAACGTGCAGCGCCAGATTTTCGATGAAGCTACAGTTCTGACGATCGGCTATGTCGGCTCGCGCGGCCTTAATCTGTTTACCATGTACGACTATAATGGGCCCGTGCCAACCATTGATGCCAATGGCGTATACCACTGGGCCACGTTACAAAATGGCCAAATCGTTCAAAATCCACGCATCAACCCTGCATTCGGCGGGCTAGAGATGAGGGCTCCAAATGGCAGCTCGAAATATAATTCACTGCAGGCAAGCCTGAATCGCCGGTTCAGCCGGAATGTGCAAGGCCAGGTGAGCTACACCTACTCGAAATCTCTGGACGATGGTTCTGTGAGCTATGGGATTGAAACAAGCTCAACGGGTTCTACTCAGGAGATCGAAAACCCATATAAGCCGCAGCTCGACTGGGGACGCTCCAACTTTGATTTCACGCAGAACTTCCGAGCAA
>Ga0208820_1001169_pt1 | contig 15453 bp, 6 predicted proteins | sample June2015DPH_16_5_FD_184713 | JGI IMG/M metagenome (GOLD analysis project Ga0208820, IMG submission 184713) | Peatland microbial communities from SPRUCE experiment site at the Marcell Experimental Forest, Minnesota, USA - June2015DPH_16_40... | ecosystem: Environmental > Terrestrial > Soil >...
AAACAGCGTAATTTCGTAAGGCTCGCGCCAGAACTTCAGCACAAACTCATTGTGGCGAACTTTGCCGTGAGGTTGAAGGCGGGAGCTCAGTTCCACAAAGTCCACCGGCCGCTGCCGCTCATGAATCTGCACCGAATTCCTGCCGCACAAAGTGATGTGAGGCCGCCCCACACCAGCCAGATGAACAAAGTCTCGCAAACAGGTGCGGCATCCCGCCCGAGGATGAATCGCCGCCACCTCCGCCCGTTCGTTCGTCCACACATCCCAGGAAAGAAGCGTCCGCCGCATTTTCGAACGAGCACCAACCAGAAACTTCAACGCCTCAGTAGCCGCAATCGACGACACCAGGTTCACGGCAGAATTCAAAATGCCGGCAGTCTCACACGTCTCTACCGTCCCACGGGGAGATTCCGGAAAGATGCAGGCCAGGCAAGCCGTCTCGCCGGGCAGGATGTTCATGGTCACGGCATAACTCCCGACCGCTGCCGAGTAAATCCAGGCCACGGAGTTTTTCACCGCATAGTCGTTGATCAGGTAGCGAGTTTCAAAATTGTCCGTACCGTCCAAAATCAGGTCCGAGCCGCCAAGCAGGGAATCGACATTCGCCGGAATCAGGTCGGCAACCTGGGGCTCGACGACAATCTGCGAGTTGAAGCGCGCAATTTGCCGCGCCGCCGCGATCGCCTTAGGCACAGATTCGCGCGCGTCTTCCTCATCAAACAAAGCCTGCCGCTGCAGATTGCTCGCCTCGACATAGTCGCGGTCGAGAATCCGCAGCGTCCCGATGCCCGAACGCGCCAGCAACGAGGCCAGGGCAGAACCGGTGGCGCCGCATCCCACGATCACCACACTGGACTGCGCCAGCTTTTTCTGCCCCTCCGCTCCGATCTCCTTAAACAACACCTGCCGCGAGTATCGCTCGTCGATCTCCAAAGCGCCCATTTCCAAAGCAATAACCTCTGCGATTACCTTCCCCGGAGCTTTCCAACCAGTATTATAGGTGCCGGTCGTCAAACTTTGTTCGTGCGAGCAACGTGTGCCCTTGAGCGATTCATCGAACCCGAAGGGTTTCATGGTTGACCAGTTTGAATTCCGCGATAATTTGCTCGTATGGGAATGGGCGCCCTCGCCCCTCCAAGGTTGCGTAGGGACGGCCGCCTCGGCCGTCCAAGCCGAGCGCACCGGGGCCCCCGTCAAGCCCGGTTTTGGCTTGACGGGGTGGAGAAGCTCGGCAGTTGCCCGTCGTCACCGCAACTCTGAATTCGCTAAGAGCGGCGCTCTTTATGTGCTCGTACTTCTGTTGATGTTAGCGCAGCGCCCAAGCTGGGCAACCGGATCGCCTCCAGCCGGGCAGCAGCCTGCCGAATCGCCCGCACAATTCGGAACCCAGTCCGGAGCAAGTTTTGGAACCATCACGCCCTATCTCGGCCTAGCGATCGACCAGATCGAGTTGCCCGACGTTCCGCCCGAAGAAGCGGCGACGCTGCTGGCGGCCACGCCCCTCAAAGTCGGCGAACCGCTCACGCGCGAAGCGCTGCACGACGCCATGCAGGCTCTTTTTGCCACCGGACGGTTCTCCGACATTCAGGCCGAAGCGGATCGCACCGACACCGGCGGCGTCAGGCTGCGCTTCCTGACCACCGCCAATTTTTTCGTAGGCATGGTGACGATCCGGGGAGTCTCCACCAATCCCTCCGCGAATCAACTGGCCAGCGCCACCCGCCTGCAACTCGGCGAACTCTACGCTCCGGAGAAAATCGACCGCGCTCTAACCGGCATCCAACGAGTAATGGAAGAAAACGGCTTCCACCAGTCGAAGGTCACGACCTCGGAACAGCGCGACGAACCGCAGCACGAAGTAAACCTGACCTTCCGTCTCGTCCCCGGGCCGCATGCCGCAGTCGGAGAAATCACTCTGGAAGGCGATGCCGGCTATTCCGTCGAAGCGATCAAGGATATCGCCAAGCTGCATTCCGGCGATCTGGTCCGCTCGAATCGCATTACGCGCGCTCTGCAGCGCATTCGCCGTCGCTATCAGAAGCAGAACCGTTTGCTCGCCCAGGTCTCGGTGGCCAGCCGCACCTACCAGTCCAAGCGCAACACTGTGGACTTCGTTTTCAAAGTGGACCGCGGTCCCGTGGTAGAGATTGCGGCGGAGGGTTTCAAGCTCAGCCAGCGCATCCTGCACCGGCTGGTGCCCATCTACGAAGAAGGCGCGGTCGACGACGATCTACTCAACGAAGGTCGGCGCAACATTCAGAACCATCTTCAGACTCTCGGTTACTTCGATGCCTCCGTTAGCGTTAGCCAGCACAGCACCGAGGGCGGCAAGAATTTGCAGGTGGTTTACGCCGTCAATCCCGGGGATCGCCACAAACTCGCTGCCATTCGCATCTCTGGCAATCGGTTTTTTTCCGACGACCTCATTCGCTCCCGCATGCAGGATCAATCCGCCGGACGCCTGTTCAGTCACGGACGCTACAGCGAAGTCCTGCTCGAAGAGGATGTGCGGAGTATTGAGGACCTGTATCGCGCCAGCGGCTTCCGGCAGGCCGAAGTCACCAGTAAACTGGTCGACAAGTATCAGGGTGAGCCATCGCAACTGGCCATCGAAATCGTCGTCAAAGAGGGCCCGCAGACACGCGTGGCGTGGGTCCGCGTCGAGGGCAGTTATACGCTACCGCAGGAACAGCTTCCCGAAATTCAGACCGAGGAAGGACAGGCCTTCGACGAATCGAGTCTGGCCGATGACCGCGACACGATTCTGGGAAAGTATTTCGATAATGGCTTTCCCAATGCCACCGTTGACGTCGCCTACGTTTCCGTTCCGCCGACTGACAACTTGCCGCGCGTTGGCGTCACCTTCTCGATTCATGAGGGCGAACAATTTTTCGTCAATCGAGTCTTTGTCGATGGACTGCACCATACCCGCCCCGGAGTCGCCCGCCGGGCAATCCGGGTGCAACCGGGCGGGCCCCTGAGCCAGAAAGACATGCTGGAGAGCCAGCGCCGCCTATACGATCTCGGCCTGTTCAAGCAGGTGGACACAGCCATCCAGAACCCGGACGGCACCGAGTCGCGCAAGAACGTGCTCGTCACCGCCAGCGAGGCCGAACGCTACACCTTCGATTACGGCGGCGGTTTCGAGTTCCAGACCGGTCAACCAACATTCGGAGTCAACCAACCGCTCGGCCAGACCGGCGTCAGCCCCATGGTGTCGGGTGGCGTCAGCCGCATCAACGTGGGCGGTCGCCATCAGACCCTAAGCCTTAAGGGCAACCTAGGCCGCTTGCAGCAGAGAGCGCTCTTCAGTTACGACGTCCCCAAACTCCTCAACCTGGAAAATTTTCGTTTCACCGCCACAGCGCTTTACGACAACACCGTAGACGTCTCCACCTTTACCTCGAAACGGCTGGAGGGCACTTTGCAAGTCCTGCAAGTGCTCTACAAAATGCAGGACCGCGAACTGACGACCTTCGCCTACCGCTTCAGTTACCGCCGCGTGGAGGCCAGCAATATTGAGGTCACCAGCAATCTCATTCCGCTTCTCTCCACCCCAACCCGTGTAGGAATGCCTAATTTTCTCTACGTGCGCAACCGGCGCGATAACGATTTGGAAAGCACGCGCGGCAGCTACACCACCGTCGAAGGCGGCGTTGCCTCTGGCTATTTTGGCTCGGAGGCCGACTTCAGCCGGTTTTCGGCTAAGAACTCTACCTATCACACCTTTTTTCGCAAGCGCAGCACGGGACAAGGATACGTCTTCGCCCGTTCCACCACCGTCGGCATTGAAAACCCTTTCGGAAGCACGGTTTTGCTCGACCCGGCGCAACCCGTGCCCGCTGGCCGCACCCTTGTTCCTCTGCCCGAGCGTTTCTTCAACGGCGGGGGCAACTCCAATCGCGGATTTGGGTTAAATCAGGCAGGACCGCGCGATCCCTTCACCGGGTTTCCCGTCGGGGGCAGCGCCGTGTTCCTCAACAGCCTCGAGATGCGTTTTCCAAACGTCATGGTGCCGTACCTTCATGACAACATCGGTTTTACTATTTTCGAAGACATGGGCAACGTTTTCGCGCGCCCACAGGAAATGCTCTCCAGCCTGGGGCGCTTTCACCAGCCCGGTCGCGATTTCTGCTTTCATGAGCAAACCCACAATCTGTGTAACTACAATTACGCTTCGCACGCCGTTGGCCTGGGCGTGCGCTATCAGACGCCGATCGGCCCGTTGCGTTTCGATTTCGGATACAATTTAAATCCGCCCTACTTTCCCGGCTACTACAACATCGTGACCAATACGGTGAATGGGCAGCAAACGGGGCAGTTTGGTTACCAACGCGCCGGGCATTTCAATTTCTCGTTCAGCGTCGGGCAGTCTTTCTGATGAAACTCCGTCGACTCAAACTCGCAAAGCATTGCGCCCTTCTGCTGGCGCTGAGCATGGCGCTGGCGATCTCATCCCGCGCCGGTCAGATCGTGGATCGTGTCGTCACCAACGTGAACGGCCACGTGGTGTTGCAGAGCGATTGGGAGCAGGAAATCGCCTTCGAGGCCCTGGCCAATGGCCGCGATCCCGATTCGTTCACCTCGGCCGAGCGCAAAGCGGCCCTCGATCGCCTGATCGATCAGGAACTGCTGCGGGAACAGGTTCGACCGTCTCAACCCGCTCCCGCCGAGGAGGTAACTTCCCGCCTCGCCGAAATTCGCAAACTCCATCCCGATTGCGTCACCGACGATGGATGGTACGCCAAGCTACAACGCTATGGGCTCACCCCAAGCTCGCTGAAGAAGCGTCTGGGCGACCAGATCCAGCTCATGAAGCTCGTGGAAGACCGGCTGCGCCCCTCGATCCAGATTGATCAGCAGGCGATCGAGACCTACTACAACGATCAGTTACTGCCCGATATGAAACGGGCCGGCAGTCGCACAACGACCTTGCCCGAAGTCTCTAGCCGAATTAAAGATTTACTGGCCGAGCGAAAAATGAACGAACTGCTCTCCGGGTGGCTGGCCAGTCTGCGCTCCGGAAGCCGCATCCTGACTCCTGAATCCAGTGCCGGAGAGCGGAACCGTTGACCGAACCCTCGACCGAACCGCCCGTCGAATCCCCGACTGAAATCTCGACCGATCCTGTTCCCCCCGAGCGCCGGCGCATCCTGTGGAAACTCTTTCTCGGGTTCTGCGTTTTCAGTCTCATCGGATTCGGCCTCCTCGGCTGGTACGTCACCACCGATTCTTTTCAGCGGAGGGTTCGCCGCCGGGTGATCGCGTCGGCTGAGAAACTCACCGGCGGACGCGTCGAACTGGGAGAACTGCACACCATCCCATTCCGCCTGCGCGTGGACGCTCGCAACCTGACCATTCACGGCCGCGAAGCTAAGGATCAGGCCCCATTTCTGCACGTCGACCGCGTGCAGGCGGAAATGAAAATCATTTCACTCCTCAGCACCACCATCGGATTGCATTCTCTGGTGCTCGAGCACCCTGTTGCCCACGTCATTGTCTATCCCGATGGCGCCACCAACGTTCCCGTGCCGCCTGTGAAGCCCTCCTACGATCAGGGGCCGGTGGAGCAACTCATCTCGCTCTCGGTTTCGCGCATCGAGGTGCAGCGCGGCGAGCTTCTGTGGGAAGACAAAAAAGTGCCGCTCGATTTTGACGCCCGCGACGTGGCGCTGCTTTTGAACCACTCTTTGCTGCGCCGTCAATACGAAGCTCACATCGTCGCGGGAAGCGTCGCCACGCGCTTTCAGGACTACCCCGCGTTTGTGTGGCGGGCTGATGCTGCGCTGGTTCTGGCCCGCGGACGCGCCGACATCAGCAGTTTGACGGTGACTTCCGGAAAGTCTGAAATTCACTTCGCGGGCCGCCTGCAGGACTTTCACGACCCTCAGGTGAGCGGTGATTATCATGGCGTCGCTGACCTCGGCGAACTCGCGTCCCTGGCGAGGCAGGCGCAAGTTCGCACAGGGTCGGTGCAGAAAGGTACCGCCCAGTTCGAGGGCAAAGCTTCCTGGAACCTGCAGGATTTCTCCACCCAGGGAACCGTGCAGGCCAAAGACATCGAATGGTCAAACGGTAAGCTGTCGATGCGGAATGGCCGCATCACTGCAGGCTATTCCGTTACCCCCGACCGCTTCCGCCTTTCCTCGATCAAGGCGAACCTGCTCGGTGGCGACCTCGCAGGCGATGCCGACGTGACCAACTGGCAGAGTTCGATCCAAAGCCCGCTCGAACCGTCGCCGGCCCCGGGCCGGCGCCATGTGATCGGACGAGTCCCGCCGGGAAGTCTTCAGCGCGGATCTGTGCGCCTCCAACTGGCGGGCTTCCCGCTGCTCCCCGCCCTCGAATTGCTGAGCTCAACCAACCTTCCACTGGACCGCCTCGACCTGTCCGGAAGTGCCAGCGGCAAGGTTGAGATGCTCTGGGTTGGCTCGATCCGTGACGCGGAGACTCGCCTGAACCTTGCCATTGCGCCTCCGCTAAAGCCCACGCCGGCCGAAATTCCCGTGCGCGGTCAGATTGATGGCATCTACCGCGGATCGCGTGATGAATTGGAGATGTCCCAGTTTCACCTGACCACGCCCAGTTCCGAAATCACAGCCAGCGGCAATTTGGCCGCGACTTCGTCGTTGCGCTTCGCGTTCACCAGCCACAACCTCAGGGAGTGGACGCCTCTGCTCGAAGCGGCTTACAGGTCGAGCTCTGGATCGTCGAATTTGCCCTTCACCGTTCACGGCTGGGCCAGCCTTACCGGCAGCGCCAGCGGCCGACTCTCTGAGCTTTCCGTCAGCGGAAATCTCGAGGTCTACGACTTCGACACTACCTTGCCGGCGACCCAACGAGCTTCTTCTCGAGTAGTTCACTGGGACGCGCTCTCCACCGCCGTCCAATACTCGAGCAATCACTTCGCCGCGCGCAATGGGTCGCTCATTCACGGCCACACCACGGCGCACTTCGACGCCAGTACCGCGCTTACAGCGGGTGCGCTTCAGGAGAGCGATCCTTTTGCTCTGCACTTTGATATACGCAACGCCGAAGTCGCCGAGCTTGTGCAATTGGTCGGAGTTCAACACCCATTGGCTGGCACGTTGAATATGTCCGCCACCGTTTCAGGCACACGCGCCAATCCCCACGGGGATGGCCACATCGAGCTTCACAACGGAACAGCCTACGGTGTGGCCGTTCCTTTGTTGCAGAGCGATCTCCGCCTCGCCGGCGGCGAGCTTCAGTTCAACAACATCAAAGCCAGTGTCTACGGTGCTCCACTTTCCGGGAGCGCCGCCGTCAGCACGTCGAGCCACGAGTTGTCGAAGAACAGCTCGTCAAACTTAAACAATGACCTGTCGAATCGCGAGTTTCGCCTGAATCTTTCCGGAAGTAACCTCGATCTTGCCCGTTTGCCGCGCGTGCAGACCGGCCGCTTCACGGCCGATGGCGTCGCCGATTTCACGCTGCGAATCAGCGGCACTCCCGCGCAGCCGTCGATCGAAGCCCACGTTCATCTCAAGGACCTCGCCCTGGACAAGGAGCGCGCCGGAGATTTCTACCTCGACGCGGTCACGAATGGACGCCAGCTCGACCTCAAGGCCCACTCGGACTTCGATTTTGATTCTGATAAAGATAAAGATAAAGATAAAGATAAAAAGGTTAGAGCCGACTTGACCATCGCCGGGACCGTTGGACTAGAGCATGACTTTCCCGCCGATCTGAAACTCGACTTCCATCATCTGAATGCCGATGCGCTTCTTCGCACTTACTTGCCGGGAAAGGTCACGGGCCACTCTTCCATGGACGGGACCCTCCACCTTCGCGGTCCTCTGCGCACGCCACGCGATTTGACGGCAGCCGCCGAGATCCAGTCTTTCAGCGCCCAGGTCGAGCAGGTGCAGATACAAAGTGTCGATGCCATTCGCTTCCAGGTTGCAGATCAATTGCTGCTGCTCGAAAACCTCCACCTCGCAGGCAGTGGAACCGATTTCACCGCCCACGGCCGCGCGCACTTGACCGGCGCGAAAGAGCTCGACCTCCGCTTGGACGGTTCGGTCAACATGACGCTCTTCCAGTCGCTCAACCCCAAAATCCTGGCGCGCGGCACTTTGGGCGTAAACCTCAACGCCAGCGGTACGCTGGCGCAGCCCGTCCTGCAAGGGCGTCTCGACGTCAAGGACACCTACGTCAGTCACAACGATTTTCCCAGCGGCCTAAGTGGCCTCAACGGTGTTTTGCTGTTCGATCGCAACCGCATCCAGATCGAGCGCCTCAGCGGTACCACCGGCGGCGGCACCGTGGCGCTGACCGGCTCCGCCACTTATCAGAACGGCCTCTTCCTCCTCGATTTCGGCGCCACGGCGCATGACGTTCGCCTGCGTTATCCTCCGGGAGTAAGTTCCACCGCCAACGCCGACGTCCGGCTAACCGGCACTACGAATTCCGCTCTGCTAAGCGGCGATGTCATGGTCACCAAGCTCGCCGTTACTCCAGGCTTTGACTTCGGCGCTTATATCGTGCGGAGCAGACAGACGATCGTCCTCACCCAGAGCGATAGTCTACAGAGCCGCCTTAAGCTCGATGTCCACGTGGTGACAACTCCCGAACTGCAGATGCAAACCGCCATCGCCAGGCTCTCGGGCAACGCCGACCTCAGGGTGCGCGGCACCGCCGAGCGTCCCGCAATTCTCGGAAGAGTGGAGGTTCTGGAAGGCGAGTTCACTTTCAACGGCACCAAGTACAAGCTAGAACGCGGCGATGTTACCTTCGCCAATCCGGCCAAGACTCAGCCCATCATCGATCTGCAGGCGACCACGCGAGTGCGCGATTACGACATCACCGTCCAATTCCGCGGTGACGCCAGCGCGCCCAACGGCTTGAAAGTCACCTGGCAGTCCGAGCCTCCGCTTCCCCAAGCCGACGTCATCGCCTTGTTGGCCATGGGCCGCACCCAGGAAGAGTCGGCTGCCGTAGCCTCGAACGGATCCTTTGGATTTGGCGGAGAAGCCTCCAACCTGCTCATCAATCAGGCCCTCAACAGCACCGTTAATAGCCGCCTGCAGCGTTTGTTCGGAGCCAGCCGCGTCAAGATCGATCCCCAGGGCCTGGCCAGTGAAACCGCCGTCGTTCGAGGGCCGCAGGTCACCGTCGAGCAGGAGGTGGTCAGCAATCTCACCTTGACCTACAGCACCAATGTCTCCGTTTCGAACCAGCAAATCATCCAGGTGGAGTACAACCTGACCCGTACGATTTCGATCGTGGCGCTGCGCGACTGGAACGGAGTAGTCAGCTTCGACCTTAAAATACGGCGGCGGATGAAGTGATCGCAGGAATAGGATTTTGTAATCTGATAATCGGGTAATTTTGTAATTTAAGAACACTAGAAGCCTTGCCTTCAAATTACCAAATTACCCGATTACAAAATTACAAAATGGATATCCGCCTTGACATAATTCTCCAAACCAGCAACTCTATTTGTTTTCACTACTCGTCAGAAACGGGTAAGGAAGCTAACTTGCGAGTGCGGGTCTTTTATCACGACAAGTGTTTTGACGGGGCGTCCTCGGCCGCCCTGTTCTCCCGATTCTACCGGGAACGAATTAGCGGCGATGTCGACTTCGTCTACTCCGGCCTGCTGCATCGTGCCGGCGCTCTTTTCGACGAGAAGCAGTTCGACGGCGACGAGAATGCCATCGTCGATTTCAAGTATTCCAGCTCGTCCAAGATCACCTGGTGGTTCGATCACCACGAAAGCGCTTTCCTTTCACCCGCCGATGCCGCCCACTTCGAGCACGATCAGAGCAACCGCAAGTTCTACGATCCGGATTTCAAGTCCTGCACCAGTTTTATTGCCATGATCGCCAAAGAGCGCTTCGGCTTCGATCCCCGCCCGGTGGCGGAACTGGTCCGCTGGACCGATATCGTCGATGGCGCCATGTACGAAGACGCGAAGTCGGCGGTCGAAATGCAAGCGCCGGCCATGAAGCTGACCATGGCCATAGAAGCGTCCAGTGATAGGAACTTCGTCAAGAACGTGATTCCACTGCTCGCTTATAATCCGCTCGCTGGCATTCTGGAGCAGCCATTCGTAGCCGCCGTCCTGCCACCGCTGCTCGAACGCCACCAGCTTTCCATCGAGATTTTGCGCCAGCGCACGGAAGAAAAAGACGGCACGATTTTTTTCGACATCACCGACCTCGACCAGGAAGGCTACAACAAGTTCATCCCCTACTATCTGCATCCCGATTCCGTCTACAGCATCGGCCTCAGCAAGAGTTCATTCCGCGTAAAAGTTTCGGTCGGGTCGAATCCTTGGTCGAAACGCGAGCCCACCGTCAATCTAGCCAGGGTCTGCGAGCGCTATGGTGGCGGAGGCCACGCCCGTGTAGGAGCGATCTCCTTCGAAGTCAACCAAAGTGAAGCCGCCCGCAAAGCCGCGCAGGAGATAGTAGAGGAGTTGCGCGCCAGCGTCCGCCAGCAAAGTTGAGAAGAGAAGCTCCGTATCAGCAGAAGCCTGTATAAGCAGAATCCAGCCCCGTAGGGGCGTCCTAGCTTAGCCCAGCGCTTCAGTGTGTGCGTGAGAACTGGCTTTTGGGCAATCCGGTGGAACGAAGAGCTCGAGAATCCAGCCCCGGAGGGGCGAGCCAACTTAGCCCAGCGCTTCAGCGCTGGGAAAAGTGGGAAGAATGAGCTAAGTCCCGGAGGGACGACCCAGTTCTCACGCACACTCTTCAGCGCTGGAAAAAGTGGGACCAATGGTTCAAGTCCCGGAGGGACAACCGACTCCTCACCCCCACTCTTGAGGGGCCACGCTTTAGAATGAATCCGCGTCAAAAATTCGTGCTTATTCGATATGCATCCCACCATCCACGATCCCGGACACATCAAAGGCGTGCGCACCGTCGCCACCGTTGAATTCGCGAAAGGGATCATCGTAGTGCTCGCGGGCCTCGGCGTCTTCTCCATGCGCCACAAAAATATCTGGGGAGTAACCGATAGCCTCCTGGAATTTCTTCACGTTAGTCCTCATCACCTCCACTTCGTCGGCGTCTTCGTCGCCCTAATGCACCGGGTCAGCGACGTGCGCCTGTGGAAGATCGCCACCGTGGCAGCTGTCTACGTGACCCTTCGATTCATAGAGGCATACGGGTTGTGGCACGTCCGCCCCTGGGCGGAATGGCTGGCGTTCGCCTCCGGAGCCATCTACATCCCCTTCGAAGCAGCCGACCTGCTGCGGCGTCCAGACTGGTTTCGATTGCTGGTTATAGTAGTCAATGTGGGGATCGTCCTCTACATGCTGATGCTGCGCCTGGAAGCAGCAAAAAAGCGCCAAGCAGAACGGGCGCATCCGTAGTTTCCAGAGCGACCCAACCCGGTGCCCCAGGTTCGCGTCCGTTCTTTGGACGCTAACCTGGGTGGAGGGTGATCGGCACCGATGGGCTTTCCTCTTTCGTCACCATCGGGCAGTGCGACGCGTCACCGCTCCGACGCCCCAACCACTGCGTTCCTCCCAACTTTTTTCATCACATTCTTCTCGTACGCTCATCACAGACTTGCACCCCAATCGGTGCGAAGATACCTCGACAGTGCACCATCCAGAACTACGCCAGTCTCCAGAGACGAACGCATTTCCAGCCTCAAACTTTTCACGCGCTCTTTGACAACAAGGTCCGACAAATGGCCCCGGTCACCACCCCCGCAAGTGCACGCCAAACAGCAAAATTCGATGCTAAGTCCTATCTTTTGAATATTTTGCCTATAACTACCTTACTATCATCAACTTAACTTATTTTGGGGTAGGGGGGGCACCCCCCCCCAAATTTCGGAATTCTTACCCGCCGTTTGGCCCACATCGTTGAGCGTGGAGACGAAATAACTGCCGGGTGCCCCTCGATAAGAGAGAAGGCACTGTCAAGGGCAAAAATATCCTGGGTAGTGCCGAAGCACGGCTTACAACATGGCGGGTGACGCAGCCCCAGAGCCCAGCATTGCGGCGACCGACTCGGCCAGTCCTAACTGAGAACCGGGAACTGAGAACCGGGAACTGAGAACTGCCCTACTCATTCAGCGAGCAACTGCAATCCGCCGGAGGAACGTGCGATTTCAGAAAGTCAGCCACGCGCTTGTAGGCGTCGATCAGATTTTCCACGCGAGCGAAGCCGTGGCCTTCATTCTCATAGACTTTGTATTCGACCACCCCGCCGCGCTTCTTGACCGCATCCACCACCTGCTGCGCTTCTTCCTTGGGACAGCGGGGATCGTTCCCGCCCGCCAACAAATACAACGGCGCCTTGATCTGGTGCACGAAGTTGATGGGCGAACGATCTTCGTACAGCGCCTTGTTCTTCTCCAGATCGCCCATGGTCGCAAGGTCTGACTGCTGCAGCACCGGGTCTTCGTTCTGAATCTCGGTGAACCAGTTCACAAAAGGCACAATCGGAACGCCGGCCGCCCACACCTCGGGAGTCTTAGTCACGCCCATCATGGTCAAATAACCGCCATAGCTGCCGCCCATCAGAATGAGCTTCTTGGGATCGACGTAGCCAGTCTGTTTGATCCAATCGGCGGCCCCAAGCACATCCTGCAAATCGCCGCCGCCCATATCGAAAAGATTCGCCTGCTGGAATTCTTTTCCGTACCCAGTCGATCCGCGATAGTTGGGCGCGATCACAATGTAGCCCTGGTTGGCCATGTACTGGACGAAGCGATTGAAAGTGTTCATCGTCTGCGCAGTGGGACCGCCGTGAACATACACAATCGCGGGATGCTCGCCGTTGCGCGGCAGGTTATATGGCACATAGACGAACGCGGAGATCGTCCACTTACCATCCTTGCTGGGATAGTGAACAAGGTAAGGTTCGACCATGTCCTCAGAGCGCACGCCGCCCACCAGCGAGTATGTAAGTTGATACGATGGCTCGTGTGGCGCGGGCGCCCCCGCCCGCGTGCTCTTGATCTTCGCCGCTTCATCAGAAATGGTATAGACCCACAAATCCCCAGGAGCGTTTGCGCCAGTGTGCGAATAGAGCATCCGCGAACCGTCGCGAGCGAAGGGCGAAGGCCTGCCAGCAGTATGGTTCACTCCTTTAGGCAGGAGCAGGGCGCGCGCCTTTCCCGATGCGATGTCATACAGGTAGATATCGGTGTTGCCATCTACATTCGCGGTGTAAGTCAGAAACTTGCCATCGGGAGAAAAGCTCTCGCCAGAAACTTCCCACTTATCGTTCGTGAGCCAGCTGATTTTCTTGTTCGCGATTTCAAGTAAGCCGGCGTTGTCGTAGCCGTCGCCGGCATTGGAGGTGATCAGAACGTTCTTGCCGTCGGGCGAAACGTCATTTGCCGAGTAAGTATGTTCGCCATCATGCGGCGTCAGGAGCGTGCTTTGCGCGCTCGCAACGTCAACCAGAAAAATATTCGAGTCCGTCCCTTTCGATTGCTCCTGCGTGTAGACGATGAACTCACCGTCCGCCGACCAGATGGGCGCGACGTTCATGCGATCTTTGGCGGTGCCGGTGGTCAGGTGCTTCACTTCGCGCATGAGCGTATCGTAGACGTCAATCTCGAACACTGACGACGTCTTAGGCTTGACCATGTAGGCGAGATAGCGCCCATCGTGCGACCATGCGGGACTTTCCTCCGCGATCTCGCGGGTGTTAGTTAGGTTCACGACCTGTCCGGTTTTGGGCGACACCAGAAAAATATCCCATTGCTCGTCGCCGTCGTAATCGGACATATAAGCGATCCACTTCCCGTCCGGAGACCAAGTCGGGCTGGTCTGGCGCTGATCGCTTACCGTAAGTTGCATCGGCCATCCGCCGTCGGAGGGCACGAGCCAGAGATTATTGCGGCCGCTCAGGTTACTGACAAAGGCGACTGCCTTCCCATCCGGCGACCAGGTCGAACCGCCCACTAGGCGCGTCGTATAAAGCTTCTCGATCGAGAGACTCTTCTCGACACGGGCATCGGGTTTGGAAGCGATCTGTTTCGGGTCAGTGATGGCTTGGGGTGCGGTCAGAGTTTGTGATGTTGCGAGGATGCTCGTCATCATCGGTATGACCATAACAAACGGGCGAAGAATGCGCATGGCGCCTCGAAGTGAATTCGGGAGTGTGAAAAGTTTAGCAGCGTCAACAGGCTCCAGAGCAATGCTACTCGACAGTGACCTGGTAGTCGCGCCCTTCCCAGCGCGCGGTATTTTTCCAGTAGAATGTGAAAATTATTTGGCGGCCCGTGGGAAGAGTTTCCGTCGGCAGATCGACGTGCTGAAGGTTCCATCCACTTTCCTCGGAGTTGCTGTCTTCACTGGTTTGCCACTTGTCAAAGCTCCAGTGCACCATGGCCGGTTCCATCAAGAGAATCCGAAGCTTTTTTCCGCACGGCATCGTGCGCGGCTTGTTGTTGAAACGCCAGTTGAAGTACTGCGCTGATGTTTTCTTCGTGAGATAGCGTTCCACCGTTTGCGGAGGCTGATCGAAAATCTTTCCGTCGACGAGCGACCGCCGCAGCTTGATGTATTCGGAGTGAGCCCACACCAGAGGGCACGCCGACCCCGACCCTTTTCCGATAAACAGCTCACGCTCCGGGATGTCGGTTGTGTCCCAAACTTGTTCGGGAATCAGGCGGCTCGCTCCCGTCGAACTTTCCATCACGCCCAGCAAGGCCTCGGCGGAAGCGGCGCGTCCCACGGCTAGTTCATAGTGGGCTCGTTCCCCCGCCAGCAGCGGCCATGGGCGACCAATCCCCGTGCCGTCGAACGGAGATCCATCCTCGTGCTCCCCGTAGCCGTCGCCGTTGTAGCGGTACCAGCCCGAACCCTGCGGAAGTTTTACGCGCAACAGTTCATCGACCACTTTGATCGTGTTCACCATTCGCGGATCGCCGGGTGCGCGCAAGCCGAAGCGCACCAGAGCCAGCGCATCCGGACTGACGATCTCGACCGCCGGCGCCTTCGACCGGCCGAGAGCACGATTCTTGATGGGAACGAATCCCTGCAAGGGCGAGGCGGCTCCGTCTTCGTCGGGAGGTGTGATGCGGACGTAGTAGCCTTCCACGCCGATCTGCCGGGCGAGATCGCTGTTGACAGCATATGTCCAGCGTTCGATGTTGCCGTTCCAGGTGTCGGCCATCTGGCGCAGAAATTCGGCGGACTCGGCCTGCCCCATCGACTGCGCGAGATCGGCGGCAATCAGCAGGGCGGAGACTTCGGCTGCCAGGGTGAACGACGAATAGCCGCCGTCTTCTTCCCAGCGATCTTGCTGCGTCACCGGGCCATTGGCCACAATGAACGCCGCCGCTTTGCGCACCATCGGCCACCAGCGACGGCTCTCACCGAAGCAGCGAGGCGATTCGCGGCGCAGCAGATCGACCAGCAAAATCGGAAAGGCGGTCTCATCCATTTGCGAGCCGCTCCAATACGGGCGCCCATCCAACCACATGTTCTGCGCCCAGTGTCCATCGGCTTCCTGG
>Ga0208820_1001177_pt1 | contig 15337 bp, 10 predicted proteins | sample June2015DPH_16_5_FD_184713 | JGI IMG/M metagenome (GOLD analysis project Ga0208820, IMG submission 184713) | Peatland microbial communities from SPRUCE experiment site at the Marcell Experimental Forest, Minnesota, USA - June2015DPH_16_40... | ecosystem: Environmental > Terrestrial > Soil >...
TGGCGCAGTTCTTGTCGATGTCGAGCTTATAGCCGTCGGCCATGGCATCGGCACGGAACGTGAAACGGCAAATCTTGTCATGATCGGCATTGGAGAATTCCCACGCGCCGATCATGGCGCTGGCGGCATCGCTCAGGGCCGGCGAATCCTGCGCCAGCGCGCCGCTGCAAAGGCTCACCACAACGGCAACGCCGATGATTGCGCGACGACCAAAGTGCGGGATGCCGAACCTGCTTGCGTTCATGCCCGAACGCTAGCACGCACCCGGCGCGCCGTCATGATATCCGTCAGCAACAGCCGTCTCAGCCTTAATGAGGGCCGGAACCTGGACCCTACTCCGCCGTTCTGCTACCGGTGGTCGTCAACGGCGGATGAGCAAATCCAATACCTCGATGCGCGCAGGTCAAGTTTTGTCATGAGCGGAACATCGGATGACGTCGCGGCGGACGGGAACGCCGAGCGTTACTGTCTCGTCCTTGGCGCGGCGGCCGCGGACCTTTGGAGCGATTTGCCGCAGGAACTTCAGCAATCCTTGTTCGAACGGGCCGTCGTGCTCGGCCACAAAGGCGAGCAGGACGAAAGCCTGCGCGAGCAGCTGGCCAAATTCCTCCATGATCATCACACACGGACCCACCACGCCTAAGAGCGGCAACCCGCCGCTTGTGGGGGCGTGCGTGAACCTTACATACGGTTGGCCGACGCAGATCAGGCACCGAGCGCTCAGTCCATGGTTGACGATCCAGACCAGCCGGAACGGCCCCGCGTAGAGCCGGAAATCATTCCGCCGGACCGAAACCCGCGTCGGCCCGATTGGCGCCGGCAGGCTTGGCGCCGGCAGACTCGGCAGCCGTTCTTCTCAACGGCAGCGGACGAGACGCATCGCATCTACGTCACCAGGCTTGGGCCGCTCGGCGTGGCGCTGCTCATATTGATCGTCGGCGTCATTGCCGCTGTGATCCTGCTCGCCTTGGTTGGCGCGGTTCTGATCTGGATTCCGGCCGTCGCGCTGCTCGTCGCGGTCGGCGCCCTGTTTCGCCTCTTTCGCCGGTAATGCCGCCTGATCGGCACGCCGGCATCGCCGCCGCGACCCGGTTGAGAATGCGGCATACACCGCGCATTAACCCTAACCCCTTATGAACTGATTAACGGCGCGGGTCGCCTGGACGTGCCAGGCCGCTTGTCGTTGAGTCGCCGTGGGGTAACGCGTCGATGACGGCGTTGATTGGCATCAGCCGAGCGCCGGCGCTGCGCTGCTGCTGTTAAGAGAGTCGGTTAGATGTTCGAAGCGCCGCGCCAAATCCAATCGGCCCTCGCCGGCACGGCGGACGTCACCGTCGGACCTGCTCCCGCCCTCGGGATCGACTTGCAGCGCATCTGGTCCGTCCTCTGGCGCGGCAAGACAACGATTTTGTGGACCACGGCGGCTTCGCTCCTCCTGGCCGTGGTGGTCGTGCTGGCGGTGCCGCATCGATTCACGGCGGCGACGCAGATTCTCATCGACCCGACCGATTTGCATGCGGTGGGCAACGAACCTAATCCGGCCAATCAGACCAACGACGCGGCCGTGCTGCAGGTCGAGAGCCAGGTTCGGGTGCTGGGCTCCGACAGCGTGTTGCGCCGCGTGGTCAGCGCAGAGTCGCTCGACCGCGATCAGGAATTTGTCGGCTCGTCATGGAGCCTTCGCGGATTGCTGGGGTCTTTCGGCCTCGGCGCCGCGCGCCCTGCCGACCCTACCCTGGGGGCGCTCAATGCGCTGAAGCGGAAGGTCCAGGTGAAACGCGCTGAACGTACCTACGTCGTCGACGTTAGCGTCACCAGCAAAGACCCGGACAAAGCGGCGCGCCTCGCCAACGCGATTGCGCAGGCATATCTGGCGGAGCAAACGGACGTCAGGTCCGATGCCGCCCGGCAGATTTCGCAATCGCTGTCGGCGCGTCTCAACGAGCTCAAGGATCGTGTGCGCGAGGCCGAGGATCGGGTCGAGACGTTCAAGGCCGGCAACAATATCCTCGGCGCCAGCGGACAGCTCGTCAGCGAACAGCAGCTTTCGGAATTGAACAATCAACTCGGCGTGGCGCACGCCCGCACGGCGGCGGCAAAAGCGCGTCTCGACCAGGTCGAGCGCCTGCAACTTTCCAAGGACGAGACCGGCGCTTTCCCGGAGGCAGTGCAGTCGCAGACCGTCGCCGCGTTGCGCAGCCAATACGCCGAGGTCATGCGTCGCGAGGCCGAGCAGATGACTTCGCTCGGCCAGCGTCACCCGGCGGTGATCGAAATCCAGGCCGAGGCGGCGCGGCTGCACAAGATGATCGAGGACGAGGTCCATCGGCTCGCGCTTTCCGCGCGCAGCGAATACGAGAGCGCCCGCGCCAACGAGGCGGCGCTGGCAGCCAGCCTGGAGACGCTTAAGAATAGGGCCGTCACCACCAATGAGGCCATGGTGACGCTGCGCGAGCTCGAGCGCGACGTGCAGGCCAGCCGTGCCGTCTACGAGTCGTTTCTGGTTCGCGCCCGCGAGACCGGAGAACAAGAACAGCTTGACACCAAGAACATTCGCGTGATCTCCCGCGCCGAACCACCGCAGGGCCGCAGTTTCCCGCCGTCGAATCTGTTGCTCGCCGTGGGCGCGCTGCTGCTCGGAGTCGGCGCCGGATCCGGCATCGTCATCATGCGGGACACAGGCGGCCGCGCGTTGCCGCGCGCCGGCGGCATCAGCGCCGTTCGCCGCAAAGTGGTGAGCGCTGCCAAGGACTTTCGGTCGTCCGCTGCGTCGGTACCCGCTATTCCAGTGCTTGCGGTGTTGCCGAACGTCGACACCTCGTTCGGCTTGAACGCCGCGGAGGATCCGAATTCACGTTTGCCCATGGAAATCCGCAAAGTGCTCGATGCGGTGCTGGCAAGCCACAAGACCCGCGGCAATCCGACGATCCTGATCGTCACTGCCGATGATGAGGACGACACCGCAGCGGTCGCCCTGGCGTTTGCCGCGGTCGCGGCTGCAACGCAACGCGTGCTGCTTATCGACGCGGACTTGCAGCGCCGAACGTTGTCGGCCATCGATGCCGATCAAAACCAGGCCGGGCTTGTCGATGTCGCCACCGGCCGTCGTACACTGTCCGACGTGATCACCCGCGACCCAGAGACCAACCTCAATCTGGCGTCGTTTGTCTCGCCAAACAGTCGGCGCGACCGGCCGATCAGTGAGGCGGACGTCAAACAGGCGTTCGACCAGACCAAACGCTTCGACATGGTGATCGTCGCGGCGGTCGAGTTGAGCAGCGATCCGTGCGCGCGCTTCTTTGCCGGCCTCGTCGATCACATCCTGTTGGTCGCCAGAGCCGACGCGCAAAACAAAGCCGCTATCGAACAATTCATCGCGCGTCTCGGGTTCGACAGGCGGAAAGTCCGTGGCGCGGTGCTGACCGAAGAAGAGGTCGCCTAGCGTGGCGCCCGAAACCGCCGCTCAGGCGCGGCGGCGGGCGAATCCGGGTCGTGCGCGAAAGGCCCGCCGCAGCGCACGCACGAGTTTGCGGACTTGGTGGTAGTTCGCGAGCTGAGCGCGACCCTGCCGATAGGCCACCACCGCCGCGCCCTTGGGCGTGCGGGCGTGCACCTGCTGATGCAGCGACAACATATGGTCCGACCAGTGAAGTTTGTAGGCCTCGTGGCCGACGGTCAGATCGAAGACTTTGACGTCGCGCTGCGATATGCACCATTGCACGACGCTTTCCATCAAGAGCCTTCCTACGGAAAACTGCGACCAATGTTTGTCGTAGCTCGACAGTAGGAAACAGTAGCGGTCGCGGAATCTCGAACCCCACATGGTGGCGACGATGCGCTGCCCGACGCGCAGCGAAGCCACCACGATGCCGCCGGTCTGAAACGGCGTATTGGTCAGCCGCTTGTAGAACTCGCGGACTTCCGGCCTGGCGAATAGATTTGGCAGGCCATAATGGGTCAACCATTCCGTCTTCTGCTCGGCGGCTACCTGCATGATTTGGTCCCGCTCCGCCTGATCGCTTGGAAACCGCACCTCCACGGCGCCCAATTTCGCCAAACGGCGCCATTTGTAGCGGTTCTGGCGAAAAAAGTCGGCGCTGCGCGCGGCTGCGAAATCCGCAAAAGTCCCCGGCAGGGTCGCCGCAAACGCAGTTTCGTTTGGGCGGACTGCGGGCAAACACAGCATGGGATTTGGCGTTTCCTCGATGGTTTCCGGCATCCTCGACAAGTAAACAAGATCGAACCTCGGCATGAGCCCGATGACGATCCGCCATAGCTTCGCAAAACCGTTTGCCGAAACCTCGCTGGCGAATGCGCGGTCGATAACCGGCGCGTTGTAGTCGGTGGCGTCGCCACCGAGGAACTGCAGGCTGGTGAAATAGCGGTTTTGGTAGATGCCGAGCGGAAGCAGCATCAGCGTCCGTCCATCTGCAGCAGCGACGTGGACGACGCATGCCGCTACCCGCTGCGTGCTGCCGATTGTATTCATCCAGACGTTGGTCCACTCGAAAGTCTGGAACACATAACAGGCGCACGCGGCGACGGCCTCGCGCCAGACTCGTTCCGCATCCGCGAGCGACGTGTAGACGGTGACGCTGGCCCCTAGAACGGCCGCGTCATCAAGCGTCGGATCCAGATCGGAGACGAGAAGGGTCTGCATGTCGGCCTTAACCAATGAACCGAGCGGCACCCATAGCAAACCTGCACGGCCCGGCGACCGCATTGCTGGCTGCAATCGTTGTTAAGGTTAGCCGCATAATTGGCAGCGCGAGCGGAATCGAGCACGTTACTATCGGCCAGTGCAGGTCGTGTAGTGCATCGGACTGAGCGCGAAATACTCCTTGACCTGTGTTGACGCGAAGGGAGCACATGAACGCTCGCGCCGCCCTGAAATCGGCAGCACCTGCCATTGCCTGCTACAGCGGGATCGCCAGCGCGCTTGCCTTCCGCTACGGCGGTCCAGGCGTCATATTCATGCTGCATAGTACGGTCGGAACGGCGAATACTTTCCTGCTGGAAGACTTGCGCTGTCCCCTTGCGACGCTTGAGGGGATCCTATCCTGGCTGAAGGACAACGACGTCCAATTCGTCAGCCTGGACGACGCAATGCAACGCTTGAGTCGACCGTTGTCTAAAAGATTTTGCGTATTCACATTCGATGATGGCTATGCCGACAATCTCACCCACGCATTGCCAGTCATGGAGCGCTTCAACGCACCGTTTACCGTCTACGTTGCTACTGGCATGAGCACCGGCACAATCGACGCTTGGTGGCTTGGTCTCGCCGCCCTGATTAACACTCACGATCGCATTGAGCTGCCAGACCTTAATTGCCGGTTCGAATGCTCCGATCAGGCGACAAAAAAACGAGCTTATATCGCCATCACCGAACGCATCCATTCCAATTACGATGCGCTTCCAGCCGTTAAGGCTGCTATCTCCGCTGCCGGTATTGATTCCGGGGCGCTTGCACAGCGAGAGGCCCTGAGCAACGAGCAACTACGTCGTCTCGCCGCCTCCCCGCTTGTCACCATCGGCGCCCATGGGGAGCGGCACATTAACCTTGCGCGCGTGTCGGTGGCAGAGGCGCAACAGGAAATGATTTCAAGTCGACGATTGCTGGAGCATATTGTTGATCGCGAGGTCGTGCATTTCGCTTATCCGTTCGGAAACGCCAATGCTTGTGGACTTCGAGAAGCGCAGCTCGCCCGAGCGGCTGGGTTTCGCACGGCAGTGACAACGCGGCACGGTACGTTATTTCCGCAGCATCGGGATCATCCGTTTGCCTTGCCCCGCGAGGCGCTTCGCGCCGACGAAACGGCTGCTTCATTGCGCTGCAAGATTGCCGGCGTCTACCGCGCGTTGCACTCGCGCATCGGCGATCCGGTCGCAGGTATGTGAGGCGGCAAGAGAACCATGGCGAGCAGTAGACGAGTTGTGGCCATGTCCCGCCTTTTCGCCTTGACCGCAGTTGGGCTCTGCATCATTGCCAGCCGCGCCGATAGTGCCGATATCGGTACGTCATTTCGCCGCGGCATTGGCATTTCCCATGCGATGGCGTGGGCCCGAATTGACAGCGTGACGCGAGACTTCGCATTCCCGCCCTTCGCGGAACCAGCCAATGCATTAACCGGCAACGAGTTGCAGTCGCTGCGCCGGACCGGCTTCGACTTTGTGCGCCTCGCGGTAGATCCGGGTCCGTTCCTTCAATTTCAAGGACGGCGCCGCGATGCGTTGGACGATATCCTGATAGACTGCGTGAGCCGGATCCTAACGGCGCGGCTTTCGGTTGTTGTTGACTTCCATCCCAGCGATTTGCATCCGGACTACACTGCGCGGGCATTGACCGCTGGGTTGGACACCCCGCTCTACCAGTCGTATTTGCGGATGCTTGAGCGCACCGCCCGACTGCTCGACCGGCTGCATTCGCGCAAGGTCGCGCTCGAACCTATGAACGAGCCGCCAAGGCCACCCGATGTGTGGCAGCCAATGCTGGAGGCCGCCTATGCGGCGGCCCGGCGCGGCTCGACCAATCTTGTTCTCGTCCTTGACGGCGGCCAAGAAGCGTCGGCGGCAGCATTGCTGGCGATGCGAACGGCTGCATTTGCTCAGGATCCGGCGGTCCTATTCAGCTTTCATTATTACGATCCGTACCAGTTCACTCATCAGGGCGCGTCGTGGAATGATGCGCGGTATCTGGCGGACGTGCCTTATCCAGCACTCGCGCGTTCAGCGGCGGACAGTCTGGAAGCAACAGCTACCGCGATCGGTGAAACGAACCTCGATGAGGATCAGAAATCCTTGGCATACCGCGATGCGCGGAACCGGTTGCAGAGCTATCGTCGCTCCGAATTCGATGGCAACGCGATCGCCAAGAGCTTCGAGCAAATCGCCAATTGGGCGCGATCGCAAGGCGTGGCGCCGGATCGGATCCTGCTCGGTGAATTCGGCGCCAGGAAAACCGATCTGCAGCTTTCCGGTTCCCGCGCTGCCGAGCGTGCGCACTGGTTCCACGACGTGCGCGAACAGGCAGAAGTGCACGGCTTCGGCTGGGCCGTTTGGGCCTATCGGGGCGGCGGCGGCTTCGCCCTCGTGCGCGCTGAAACGAGCGACGACATCGAACCTAGTATCGCGCAAGCACTCGGGTTGGCCACGCCGCCGCGGGCCGACGCGATTGCACCATCTCTCGACACCTTGGAGGCAAAGCCGTGATCGCGACGCGGCAGACGACCGTCAGTATCGTCATCAAGGCGTTGAACGAAGAGCGCCACATCGCGACCGCGATCGAGGGAGCGCTTGCTGCGCTTGACGGCATCAGTGGCGAAGTGGTTTTGGCGGATAGCGCTTCGACCGACCGCACCATCAAGATCGCCGAAAAGTATCCAATAAAGATCGTCAGGATGAGCAGGGTGGAGGATCGCTCTTGCGGTGCTGGGGCACAGCTTGGTTATCAATACAGCTGCGGAGAGTATGTTTGCCTAATCGATGGTGACATGAGGCTCTATCAGGACTTTCTTTCTTCGGCGATTCGCTTTCTCGAGGACAATCCAGGGGTTGCCGGAGTTGGCGGCATGATCGTCGAACGGGAAAAGGGCAATTTCGAATACGTTAGGCGGGCGGCTAGAGATGAGCCGGATCGCCGGCCTGGTATAGTCAGTCGTCTCGACTGCGGCGGCGTATACCGCCGGACGGCCATCGAATCAGTGGGATACTTCACCAACCGCAATTTACACGGGGCGGAAGAGCTGGAACTCGGCGCCCGTTTGGGTGCCAAGGGCTGGACGCTTGCCCGCATCGATCGACCAGCGATTGATCACTATGGTCACGCCGGCAATGCGTTTCGCTTGCTACGAAGGCGCTGGACGTCGCGGATGGCATTCAGCATGGGCGAGTTGCTGCGAGAATCGTTCGGTCGACCGCACTTCCAGACGTTATTCCGACAAGTCAAAAGGGAACTTTTGCTGTTGGCCGCTGTCCACGCTTGGTGGCTCTGTATGTTGGCAACGCCTTTCATCGTCGGCGGACCGCTGTTGGCAGCTGGCCTGATTGCGACCCTCGGCCTGGCTCCATTCGCCGTGATGTCGGTGCGATGCCACTCCATCAGCCTCGGCATCTATTCGGTCACCGCCTGGAATGTGTACGCTCTCGGCATCTGGCCCGGCCTTTTGCAGCGGCGTTCGGACCCTACCGAATGGATCACAAGCACGACCATTCGCGAGCCTACATCCGTGTTTGAGCAAGCCGAGGTTCCCTGACAGAGCGCCGCAGGGTCCAGTTAACGTTATTCATAAACTACCGTGCGAGACTAACCAGTTTCCTGACAAGGAAACTAGTAAGGTTGCTGCCGCAACCGGCGAAGCACATGGTGGCATTTCGCCAACCGAGGATCGAGTGCAAGTCATGACGACGCAGGCCGTATCGGTCCGTCATCTGGTAACTTTCAATGGCGATCGTCTGCTTCGGAACGCTCTCTTTCTCGCGACGTGCTTGCTGTGCTGGTTCACGGTTGCGCCGTTTCCGGATTTAAGCGATCCGCAACTGCTTGCGCCGAAGGCCGACGGCGACCTGCTGAGTCAAGTGACAACCGTGCTGCTTACGGGCGCACTGGCGGTCTTCGTTTTCGTGAAGCGATCATCGCTGGTACTCCGCACCGTCACGCTGCCGCTTGTCCTGACCTTCGGCGCGTTCGCAGTATCTGCGGTCTTGTCCGCGCATCCAGATGTAGCAAGCCGGCGAATAGTGCTTGCCATGTTCACGATTTTTCAAGCATCCGTTCTTCTCCTCCTGCCATACGGGCGCGAGCATTTTGCTCGTTTGCTGGCGGCCGTCGCAGTCATTGTTCTTGCCGCCTGCTACTTTGGGGTTGCATTCCTTCCGCAATTCGCAATTCATCAGCTTAACGATGTCACCGAACCCGCACTTGCAGGGGACTGGCGGGGATTCTTTACACATAAGAACGGCGCCGGAGTCGGCATGGCTCTGTTGATTTTCATCGGCATCTTCGTCTACCGCGTTTGGAACAAGTTGGTTGGGACTCTTATCGTCATATTTGCGACGGTCTTTTTGTATTTCACCCAGGCAAAATCGCCATTGAATCTGTTGCCGATTGTGTTGCTCCTTTCTTATGTCGTTCCGCGCGTGCGCAGCACCTCGCTAGCGCTGGTGTTGATACTCGGCACGCCTATCCTGATTAATCTGTTGACCATCGGTTCGGTAATGTTCGAACCGGTCAGGGAATTGATCAGTCGATTTATGTCCGACCCAACCTTTACCGGTCGTGACGAGATCTGGCGCTTTGCGCTGGATAATGTCGCAAAACATCCACTGTTCGGCTTCGGTTTCGAGGCGTTTTGGGGGATGCCTGATCTGGTGAACGCTTGGAGTTATCAGGAGTCTTGGGGTTACCGCGCCAGCGACGCGCACAACGGTTATCTCAATCTCGCCGTTACGACCGGGCTGGTTGGACTTGCGTTGTCACTCTGCTGGATCATTTTGCAGCCGTTCGCCGACCACCGTCGCGCCCAAACGCTCAACACCGACGGCGCGCTCCGGACGTTATTTTTGCAGATCTGGATGATGGGGTTTTGCCTGTCGGGTTTCGAGTCGGAGCTGTTCCGGGGTGGCAGTGCATTGTGGTTCTTGACGGTCGCATCGATCGTCGGAATTCGCCTGATGACCATCGCACAGAATCGCGAGTGATGCCATGTTGCAAAGCACCAATTGCCTGCTTGCTGTCAACAACTACTACTATTCGCGCGGTGGCGCCGACGTGCTCTTCCTCGAGCACAATCGAATGATGGAGAGCATCGGCTGGCAGGTCGTTCCTTTCGCGATGCGCCACCCGAAGAACCTTGACACGCCGTGGTCAGACTACTTCCCCGACGAGATCGAGTTTGGTTCCAGCTACAGTCTCGGCGACAAACTGATACGGGCGCCGCGCGTCATCTACTCGATGCAGACGCGCCGCAATATGAGCAAGTTATTGAATGCAATCAACCCGTCAATTGCGCACATCCATAACATCTATCATCATCTATCTCCGTCGTTTCTACCTTTGTTGAAGCAACGCGGCATTCCCGTGGTGATGACCGTGCACGATCTGAAGCTGGCATGCCCGGCCTACACGATGATGTTGGGTGGCAAGCCGTGCGAACGCTGTCGCGGCGGCAAGCTCTACAACGTCGCCGTCAACCGCTGCATCAAGGGATCGCTTGCACTTTCAAGCCTGGTGATGGTCGAATCCTACCTGCATCGGCTACTGCGGGCCTACGAAGGCAATATCGATCGTTTCATCGTCCCCAGCCGGTTTGTGCTTGAAAAGTTGGTGCAATGGGGCTGGGCACGCGAGCGCTTTGTACACATCCCTAACTTCGTCGATATCGACCGGTTCAAGCCAGGCTCCGACGCTGGCCAGCGGTTCGTCTATTGCGGCCGGCTAGACGAACTCAAGGGTGTCGAGACCCTCGTGCGGGCTGCCTGCTTAGCGCGGCAACCACTCACGCTGGTCGGCAGCGGACCCCTGGAAGCGAGGCTGCGGGCCCTCGGCGAAGAACTTGGCGGCGACTTGATCTTTACCGGTCATTTGACGAAGGATTCCCTTGTCGCCGTGATCCAGAGCGCCCGCGCCGTCATCGTGCCATCAGAGTGTCATGAGAATGCGCCGCTGGCGCTGCTCGAAGCCTATGCTACGGGGCGCCCCGTCATTGGTTCGCGCATCGCCGGCATTCCAGAACTCGTGCGCGAGGAGGAAACTGGCATGCTCTATCCGACGGGCGACGTCGAAGCACTGGCGGATGCGTTGGTACGGTTTGCAGAGTTGCCCGACGCCCGTGTCCTGGCCATGGGTGCAGCGGCGCGCGCTTGGGTGGAACGTGATTTCAATGCAGCGGTTTATCTCGAGCGCCAGCTTGACCTCTACGGCACGCTCTCGACGCGGGTCCGATAAAGAATAATTGTCCGACTGCGAGCCGCTGTCGTACCGCGCCGGCGTCCTTCCGGCGCCAATGTTAACGTTTCACTAAGATTAATTAAGCGTTGCAACCGGCGCGTCGCTGAAACCAGCGCGATCGGCACAAGCTCTGCTGCTCCCTCCAATGCACTGCCAAATCCGGCGAACCTTGTCCCAGTCCGGGACAAGGTCAGCAGCGCGCGAGCACGAGAGCAGCTAGTTCATGGAACACCCTGCAAGCCAGGGCCTCTATGCCTGGCGGGAAGAGCGTGGGACACGTCCGGCGCCCGAACGTGCCGACATCGTCCAGGAGAGGCAGCGCGTCCTTCGCGTCACCATGCTCGGAATGCGCGGCTTTCCGAACGTGCAGGGTGGCGTGGAAAAACACGCCGAGAAACTGGCGTGTGCGTTGACCGAACTCGGGTGCCGAGTCGAGGCGATTGTTCGCAACGGCTCCGTGGTAAAAGATGGACGGGCAACTTGGCGCAACATTACGATCACTCGCATTTGGGCGCCGCATGTTTCGGGCCTCGAAGCGTTCGTCCATACTTTCTTGGGGGTGGTCTGCGCTGCCTTCAGCCGTCCCGATATCCTGCACATCCACGCCATTGGTCCGGCATTGTTCACGCCTCTCGCGCGCGCTCTTGGGCTTCGGGTCGTCGTGACCTACCACAGTCTCAACTATGAGCATGGAAAATGGGGCCGCGTTGCGCGATCCGTTCTGCGGCTCGGCGAGTGGGCCGGAATGGCCTTCGCGAATGGCCGTATCGCCGTTTCCGAAGGTTTGGCGAAACAAATGGGGCGGAGCTATCGGGTACCGATCAATGCTATCCCAAACGGGATCGACGCACCGCAGAGGGTGCGGTCAACCGCATTCTTGGAGGCTTGCGGCCTCGCCCCCAACCGCTACGCCCTGACGGTCGCCAGGATCGACGAGACGAAGTGCCAACTCGATCTCATTGCCGCCTATGCGCGCCTGCGAGAGCCGACTTGGAAGCTTGCGCTCGTGGGCGGAGCCGATCATTCCAGCAGCTACGCCCGTGCAGTTGTCGAAGCCGCCCGGAAAACTCCCGGTGTCGTCATGCTTGGGCACCAGACCGGAGAGCGCCTGGCGGAGTTGTACACACATGCCCGCCTGTTTGTTCTGCCTTCCAGCCACGAAGGCCAACCGATCGCAGTGCTCGAAGCAGCGAGCTTTGGGCTCCCCGTCATACTCAGCGACCTTCCTGCACATCGGGAAATCACTTTGGCGCGCGCCCGCTATTTCAAAGTGGGCGACATTGCCGCGCTGTCCGCGCATCTTGCCGCAATGTTTGCAGCTCCGGTCGTCGAAAAGCTCGATGCCGTCGAACGCGCCCGGCTCATGGCAAGGCATGACTGGCACAACATCGCGCAGCGCACCCTTGCCGTCTATTTCGACGCCTTGTCCGGCACCAAGAGTGGCGGGCTCGCGGACGCCACCTCGGCACGAAAGATGAGAGAATTATCGTAGGTATCGACGGCGGAACGCGCCGTCGCCATAATGATATAGTAGGTGCCGATCGCGCCGAGTATTCCGCACGCTATCACCGCGTTCAAATTTGAGTTGGCAACGGCGAAACCGACAAGCGAAACGCTTCCGCACACCATGATTGCCCAGTCGCGCAGAGCAAAGGTGCGCAGCCCCAGCAACTGACGGGTGCGCACAGCGACCAGCGGGTTAACGACCAGCACCGAAAAAATCATGGCGGCAGGAATCGCCACAGGGCCGAGCCACGGCGCTGTTGCAAATGGACTCGCTACCAGCACGATGAAAGACGAGGCCGTCACCACAAGAGCCACACTTGACTGCCCGGCGATGATAAGCAACCGGTCTGACGTCGCGTAGAATGACATAACAAACGATGGGATCGCCAACCAGATCAGCAGCGCGCGGGCGTCGAGGTAATTACCGAGCAAAGGCAATAGTACGGGCGTCAGAAGCAGAACTCCACTGATGCTCAATGCGCCGCAGCCTATCGTCAATTGCCGACACAAGTCGAATTCCCGATGCAATGCACTGTCATCCTTCGTCTGAAGTAAATGACCCGCGCGCGGCGCGAACCGCTTCAGCAAAGCGAGCTGAAAGAATGTAAAGAGAGCCGCCAAGCGAGCGGCTACGGCGTAATCGGCCACAACTTCCGACGAAAACAGCACACTGGCGATAACAATGTCCGCTGCGCCCAGTTGATTAGCGAACAACGTCGCCACCACGAACTTACTGCAATAGCTAAAGTCCCAGCCCGACCAGGATTGCCATCCCTTTACCGAACGATCCCACATGCGTCGGGCCAACCACAGCCATGGGAGAAGGACCGAAAGGGTCAGCACATGGGCCACATAGATTTCGGGCAAGTTCAGCACGGCGACCAACGGCAGCAGCACGATCCGCACCGCATTGGGCGCGACTTCACCCCAGAAGATCGATTCGGCAATCCGCGACCGTCCCTCCAACGCTCCAGTCGCGATGATGAGCAAAGTTGTGAAGATCAAAAACGGAGCGAGCTGTTGCAGCCAAATCCCTAGCGAAGGTTTGCCGAGGGCGCTCGCTACGGACTGAGCCGCAAAAATCGCCAGAACCGCAATCGCCGTCGAGGGAACAGCGCCCATCAGCGCTGAAAAACGCTGAAGTCTGATCTCAGCCTGATAGTCATCCAAACGCCGCGAAACATGGAACAGCAAAACCAGCGAGCCGCCCACGCCGAGTGCCACACCAGCGAGCCGATAGAACCCGAACGCCGTCATCAAGTCGCCGAAGCTGTCCTTGGGCAGGAACCGACTCAACATGATCAGCACGACAAACTGTGAGGCGAGTCCAAATATTCTGGCTCCCGAACCGACGACCAGAATGTCGAGATACGGTCGCAACCGCCCTTTCAAGAGAACGTCCGAAAAGGATTTTGTGAAGAAAGACGCCAACAGCCTGTGCCTCAGTTTCCCAAAGGCGAGTTACGTATAGTCCATATCAGGATTGTTACGTTGGCGCGGTTATCGGCGGTTGGATTTGATCGCCTTCTAACCTATTTACCTTAACAACCATCAGGGGCGTGCGCGACGACGCCCGACCTCGTTTAAGGCAAACGACTTTACCAGGCATCTCGACGTTCAGTTACTCCCGGTTTGCTCCGCCGTTCGGCAACGGGCTCGATTTCATCTGCCTGTCACAAAGCATGCGCAGAGTTGAGGCCCTTTGGACGAACGGGGGCCCCATGAGCGACATTGCCTTACCCGGCTCGATCGAGCCCGCAGCCCGCAAGAGGCCGGACCTCGGTGGCGGCATCAATCCTCTGACCGGCATCCTCTTTGGCGGCGTCGTCGCCGCGGTTCTGCTTTTCGTCGCCTACAGCATCTATTCCGACATCGGTCAAACCGGCGCAAAAGTCACGAGCTACGCGCCCTTCCTGCTGCTGTTCGTCGCGCTTTTGATCGCGCTCGGCTTCGAATTCGTCAACGGCTTTCACGACACTGCGAACGCGGTAGCGACCGTCATCTATACGCGGGCGCTGCCGGCCAACTTCGCGGTGGTATGGTCCGGAATGTTCAATCTGCTTGGTGTTCTGGCGTCCTCGGGCGCGGTCGCCTTCGGCATCATCTCGCTCTTGCCGGTCGAACTGATCCTGCAGGTCGGCAGCCATGCCGGCTTTGCGATGGTCTTTGCGTTGTTGATCGCGGCCATCATCTGGAACCTCGGAACCTGGGCCTTCGGCCTGCCGGCATCGAGTTCGCACACTTTGATCGGCTCCATTATCGGTGTCGGCATCACCAACGCGTTGCTGCATGGCCGCAGTGGCACATCCGGCGTCGATTGGTCGAAAGCCAAGGAAGTCGGCGAGGCATTGCTGTTCTCACCCCTGTTCGGCTTTGCCCTTGCCGCCCTGCTTCTGTTGACCCTCAAATTCGTCGTCCGTAGTCCGGCCCTTTATGCCGAGCCGAAGGGCGACCAGCCGCCGCCATGGTGGATCCGCGGCATCCTGATCCTGACCTGCACGCTGGTGAGCTTCTTTCACGGATCCAATGATGGCCAGAAGGGCATGGGCCTGATCATGCTCATCCTGATCGGCACGGTACCGACGGCCTATGCGCTCAATCGCGCTCTGCCGCCGAACCAGGTGCAGGCCTTTGCGTCAACATCGCAAGCCGCAAGCGCCGTCATTGAGCAAAAGGCGGCCGGTTATAACGTGTTGGGCAATCCGCGCCCGGCGGTGACTGCTTACGTGGCCAGCCACGAACTCACCGAAGGAACCTATCCCTCATTGGCCGCCCTGGTGCGGGAAATCTCCAAGGAAGTCACGCAATACGGGTCGATCGCCAGAATGCCGGCGGAGAGCGTGGGCAACGCGCGCAACGATATGTATCTCGCGTCGGAAGCGA
>Ga0208820_1001181_pt1 | contig 15296 bp, 9 predicted proteins | sample June2015DPH_16_5_FD_184713 | JGI IMG/M metagenome (GOLD analysis project Ga0208820, IMG submission 184713) | Peatland microbial communities from SPRUCE experiment site at the Marcell Experimental Forest, Minnesota, USA - June2015DPH_16_40... | ecosystem: Environmental > Terrestrial > Soil >...
CTCGACTGTAAATCGTCAGTCGAGCATGATAGTGATAGTCCATTCGGTCTCCTGGGATTGCTTTTGTTTCGCAACTTCAGCTTCCCAGTTCTCGACCGAATGGACAACAACCTATTGAAACTTCACATTTAGCCCCTGAGGGAATGTATTTCAATAACCTGCATTCCCTCGGCGGCTAAAGCCGCGATCTATTTTGGCCGTACTTCGGCACGGCTAAAGCCGTGCCCTTTCAAAACTGCGACTGATTCAAAGATTTCTTAGCTCTCGCCTATTTCGCTGCCGCCTCCGGCAACCCGGCCTCCGCCAGCGAAGGCAGCGTATGCGTATCCCCCCACTGCTCCATCACCTGGGTCCGCCAGCGGTCGCTGCGTGCGATCCAAAGTTTCGTCGACTGGTCGTAGCGGGCCAGGTTGTTCTCCAGCCAGTAGGGCCGGTTGTCGCGCAGCCAGGCCTGCTGGTAGAGTTCGCGCGTCAGCGCATAGCCGTCGCGAAGGTCCAGAAAGCGGCCGTTGTCCAGCCCGATGCTCCACACGATTCTATCCACTTCACTCTGGCGGTTTTTGTCGCCGGCCAGCGCCTGCGCCTGCTCGTAGAGCGCCACTGATTCGTCGGCTGCCTGCACCTTCAAACCCACAAAGTCGATGCGCCGCGCGCCCAGCTCCAGCGCGTCCAGCGCTTCAGGATTATCCAGCTTCCCAGCCGCCCGCGCCTCGGCCAGCAGCGTAATGGCGCGCTCGGCGTGCAGGCGCAGTTCGCTCGCCGCCGGCCGCAGCTTGACGGCCAGGCGCTGGCCCTCCGACGAAAACGGATCGACCCAGAAGTAGCTGTCATTTGCGTCCCCAAGCCCGGCCCTGGTGAGCACCGCGTGCGCGGCCATCAACTCCCGCTGCGCCTGGCTGATCTTGCCCGTCTGGTCGCGGTGAAACGCCAGCCCATACGAATCCGTAAAGGCGTCTTCCGAACTCTCGCCCGCCTGCCAGCCCGCCGCCGCGCCAAACAGCACGCCAAACCAGTTCTCGTCGAAAATCCCTTCCCCATCGTCGTTCCAAACCGTGTTCAGCTCGCCCGTCGATCCCAGCTTCTGCCCATCGCGCACAAAGCCGCGGATGTTGCCCAGCGCCTCGTTGTTGTTCGGATACAAGCGGTTCCAGTTGCTCACCCCCGGCGCAACCCAGGTCTCCAGTCCCGCCTTGGTAAAGGGCAGAATCGCCGGCGTAAAGTCCGGCCTGGCGTCGTAGATCCAGGGCACGGCGATCATGTCCTTGGGAAGCGTGCTCACCAGCTCCGGCGACTTGAGCGCAATATCGCCCCAGAACAGCAGTTGCTTGTGATTGGGCTCGAGCGTCGAGTGGATCTTCGTGAGAAAGTCGATATAAATCTTGCCCAGCCCCTGCTGTTCGACCGCCTCCCGCGTCTTTCCCAGTCCCAGCTCGAAGGTCTCGTCGGCCCCCACGTGCGCCCAGGGCCCGGGAAACACTTTGGCCAGCTCGGCAAACCAGCCGCCGATCAGGGGTAGCGAACCAGCGTCGCCCGGAGCAAGAACGGAACCGTGCGTGGTCTCGCCCAGCGGCGAAAACTGCTCGAACTTGAGCACGTTGTGCAGGTGCCCGAACGACTCCTGCTCGGGGATGATAGTGATGTGGTATTTGGCCGCGTACTCCACCATCTCTCTCGCCTCGTCGGGGGTCATCGCACCGCCGGGATACGCCGCCACCGGCGAACTCGCGTAAGCGTAGGTGTGTTCAAAGTAAGGCGAAAAAATGTTGTACTTATAAGCCGCCAGCGTACGAATCTCGCGCTTCAGAAAATCCATATTGGGCAGCGGCCCGCGCGACCAGTCGTCGGAGAGTCCGCGATGCGCCATCGCCGGCCAGTCGCGGATGGTGGGAACATAGAGCTGTGGAAATGGCTCTTCCCCGCGTAGTAATTGCTTTAACGTCTGCGCGCCATAAAAAAGACCTGCTGAAGTCTCGGCGATTACCGCGATCCAATTCTGGCTGGTGAGAGCAATGACATAGCCTTCATCATGCATCACAGCATCAAATTTAAGATGATGCAGCGCCAGCGTCTCAATCGCTACCTTGTCACTTGCAAATAAAAAGAGGACGTGTGTAGCGTCCAGATGAAATCGGACTCTATCTTTAAGAGACTCATAGTAATCGTCGCGGATGAATTTTACTTCGGGATTTTTTATAGCAAACTGGGGCTGCCCAAAGCCTGTGAGATCCTGGTCTCCTCCGGGCAACCACGTCACCTGTGAGCACTCCCGCACAGCAGGCACCAGGTGCAAGTCCGCACAGGTGGGCGCTGCCGTTTTGGGCGATTGTCCCGCCGCGCCAACTCCAGCGCACAACAGCAGCAAGGCCACAACAGAAAAATGAATACGCATCGGCTCTACCTCTCCCTCACGAATCGCCTGTCAGGTTAGCGCATCTCCTTCTCCGCTGTAAACCGGAGCAGGGAAGTGGCAGGTGGTTGGTTTGAGGGTAAGGGCTGCACAGGCTGCGGGAAAAACCTGTTTTGTGTCAGGGCTCGACTTCAGTCGTGCCGTAAATAGCAGCAAAATCAACGCGGGCTTTAGCCCCTGAGGGTTAGCTCTTTCAAACTGACCAATTACCTCGAAAGTTCCGTGCGTCCACTCAAGCCAGGCTACAGCCCAAGAAACCCGCGCAACGCTTCGTTGACAGCCTGCATGGTGGTCCCATCCACCTTCCCGATCCGTGCTCCCAGTTTGACGCGCGGTACTGTCGTTGCCTTGTCCACCATGATCTGCGAGGGCATGCGCAACCCTGTCTTTTTACCGGCTGCCACCTTGACCCGGAAGAGCGGCGTATCGTGGATTTCGCTGGTAAGGGGCAACACAATCACCGAAGGGTGCCCGTCGAAGACGTCCGCCTGCACTACCAGTGCCGGGCGCGGTTTCCCGTAGTCCCCTGAAACAGCCACCGTCACCAAGTCGCCGCGCCTCATTGGCCGCTGTCCAACGCGCTCACGTCCTGAATCCAGCGCATCACCTCCGCCTCATCCTCCGATGCGGCGATCAGTTGAGACTGGCGCCGCGCCTCGGCGGCAAAGCGACGCTTCCGCGCTTCCTCCACATAGTCGCGCATCAGCGAGCGCAGCACCTCGGCGGCCGGCCGCTCCTCCGCCTCAACTACCGCCGTAAACTCCTCCTTCAGATCGGCGTCGATGCGCAGGTTGAATGTCGATTCTCTGGGATGAATATTTGCCAGTGCCATATATTCCACTCCTACATACATAATAGAATAACAATATGTAATTACAAAGTCAAATTACGAAATATCCATACAAACTCGCCTTGAAATCTGTTCATCTCGCAGAACCACATTTTTCTACCGCAAACTCTTTAGTGCCGGGTACAGCTTCCGCCACTGCGCATATCCAGCCCGGTAAGCCTTCAAATCCGCCGCATCCGGCTCGATGCGTTGCGCAACCTCGATCGCCTGACCGCAGGCTTCGTCCAGATTGGCCCAGTGCCCCGCGCCCACTCCGGCCATCAGCGCCGAGCCAAACGCTCCGCCCTCTTCGGCCGTCAGCACCTCGACGGCGTGCCCGTAAATCCCCGCCTGAATCTTCCTCCACAGCGGCCCGCGCGCTCCGCCGCCGCCCAGGCGAATCCCGCTCACCGGAATGCCCAGTTCGGCAAACAGCGTAAACGTATCTTCGAGCGAGTAAGCCACGCCTTCCAGCACCGCGCGCACAAAATGCGCCGCCGTATGCACGGTCGAAATGCCGGCAAAGGCCGCCCTCACCTCCGGGTCCAGGTGCGGCGTCCGCTCGCCCAGCAAATAAGGCGCCCACTCCAAACCCTCGCTGCCCGCCGGAACCTTCTCCGCCGCGGCGGTCAACTCGTCATAGTTATGGCCGGGAAAGAAGGTCTTCCTGAGCCAGTTCAAGCTCAACCCCGCCGACTGCGTTACGCCCATCACGTGCCACAGCCCCGGAACCGCGTGGCAAAACGTGTGCAACCGTCCCCTGGGGTCCCTGGTCGGGGCAGCCGTCGCGGCAAAGACCACCCCCGAAGTGCCGATGGTCGCCGAAACCGAACCCGGCTGCAGAATCCCCATGCCCACCGCGCCCGCTCCCTGGTCGCCCGCCCCGGCCACCACGGGCGTCCCGGCGTCCAGCCCGGTCAGTCCCGCCGCGTCCTTGCTGATGCGCGCGCAAACCTCCGGCGACTCATAAACCCTGGGCAGCCAGCTCTCCGCAATCCCCGCCGCCTCCGCCACTTCCCGCGACCAGCGCCGGTGCGTCACGTCCAGCAGCAGCGTCCCCGAGGCCTCCTGCACGTCGATGGCGAACTCGCCCGTCAGCCGGTAGCGCACATAGTCCTTGGGGCACAGAATATGGCGGATCTTCTTGAAGATCTCCGGCTCGTGCTCACCAACCCACAGCACCTTGGTCAGCGTAAAGTTGGGCAGCGCCGGGTTGCAGGTCAGCTCGATCAGCCGCTCGTAGCCAATCTTCTCCGTCAGCCAGTCGCACTGCGGCTGCGTCCGCGTATCGCACCAGATCAGCGATGGCCGCAGCACCTGGCCCGCCTCATCCAGCAGCACCGCCCCGTGCATCTGCCCGGTCAGTCCAATGGCGGCAATCGGCTGGCGCGGTTCGGGCGCGGCAGCCAGCGCCCCGCGAATCGCCTCCTGCGCCGCACGCCACCAATCCTCCGGGTCCTGCTCCGCCCAGCCGGGGCGCTCCGTCCTGAACGCCGCATGTTCGCTCGATGCCCCGGCGATCAGCTTCCCCCTGGCATCCACCACCACCGCCCGCGTCCCGCCCGTGCCCACATCCATGCCCAGAAACCACATACCCGTTCTCCCTCTTGCCTAAATCGCTTTTCCTGGCGCTGGCAAGAATATCATTCCAAGCTGTTATAGAGACAGGGACCCGTACGCGGCGCGCAGCTCACCTAGTCTCTGATCAGTTTCCGCAGTGCGGAGAATTATTGCGGCAGTACTTCAATCCCGGTCACGGTCGCATAGCCCTGCACAGGAACGAAACTCAGAAGCAATTTTCCCTGCGCATTCGGTTCGAGGCCCGTGGCCTTGCGGATGACCACGTCCGTCCGGCGCGCCTCCCTGGAGAGATTGAAGTCTTTGAGCAGCGTGCTTCCATTGCAGAACACATTGAAGATATGCGCGACTGGAACCCTGTCGCCGTTCGGCGGAGAGGAAGGCTGATCCCAGTTGCCGTGGCGCGCCGCGAAATGCAGCCATACGGAGTACTTTCCCGGCGAAACGGGAATCGCATAGGAGAAGTTGCCCCAGCGCTCGGTTTCATACAATTCAGGATCGTCGGTCCCTCTTACCGGCGCCGTGTAGGCAGCCATCTGGCCACCCTCGAAATAGTTATCCGGACTCCACCAATGGCTGTCGTTGGAGTAATAGGGGGTCTGGCGGGCCAGCAGGCGCACGGGCCGGATGTGTCCTCGAAACCCGGGCAGAATCTCAATGGCCGAAAGAATAGCCTGCTTCCCATCCTCGCCGGCAAACTCCAGGTGCAGCAGCCCATCCGTCGCCGGCGCCATATCGGTGAATACCTTCACGTCGGCGGTGCGGCTGCCTCCGGCATCGGCCACGATATCGAAGCGGTTCAGCAGCGTCCTGCTGTTGGCGCGCACGGTCAGGATGCGGCTGCCTTCTCCGCCTGTTTCTGTTGACTCCGGGCCATAAACCGTCTCCGCAAAGTGCAGGCGAAGTTCGTAGATGCCCTTCTTCAGCGGAATCCCGTAGCTGAATTGTCCTTGCCGGCTGGTGCGGTAGAAGTCCGGGTCCTGCGTGCGCCAGACATTCTCGACGGAGCTTTTCACGGCGGTGCCGCCGGCAAACCAGGCATCGGCGTTCCACAGCTTGCCCGCATGATCGACAAAGCTGCGGCTTGAGCCGGCCAGAATGCGCACCTCCTCCCCCATGGGCGGGCCAACCTGCGATTCCGCGGGCTGGGCCAAGGACTGATTCGATGCAACCGGCTGTCTCTGCCTCTGCTGCCGGAGGGTTAGCAGGACAAAACCGGTAACCAGGAGCACAAGCGCCAGTGCTGCGACCAGCCACCTGGTCCGGCCGTGCTGACGAACCCAGTGTTCCGCCAGTCTGCCGGCAGCGCCTCCGATTCCTCGCCAGCCTGCAACGGGCGAAACATTTTGAGCCGTCTGACTTTCTTCCTGTGCCGGGGCGGCAATTTCGAACTCCGGAACATATTGTCCCAAAGGAATGGCGATATGGAGCCGATGCGATGCGCAGTCGCCGGCATAGTACTCAGCCAGCCGCTTGCGTAATCGGTTGGCCTCCACGCGCACGATGGAATCGGAGTCCTGATCGAAGGAAGGTCCGCGATGGAAGACCTCCACTCCCACGGAATATTCCTTGATCTGGTTGGCTTCTCCGGCAAAGAGCTTTTCGCATAAGTAAGACAGCAGATTGGCCAGCGTAGGCGCGCGCGTAAAGTACTTCGACTGAAGCACTGCCTCCAGTTCCGCGCGCTGCGCTTCGAGTTTGCTCGATACCTGGCTGTCTACCGCCATCGTTTCCATCCCCGGACTGATTGTAATGCTAGTACTCCTTGATGATTTGTATAGCGGTTAACGGTGAAGGCGGCGGGAAAGAGATGTTGTAACAGAGGGATTCTCTCCATCGATGTAAGTGCAGGCAGTAACAGTAGTTCTCCCCATCTCAGCGGAGATTTAACCCCGCCGGAACGGGCAGGTAGCAGGTGTAGCGTTGTGGTCTGCTCCTGCGGCCTTTCTACTGATATGGATGCAGGGAGTCTATCGCGGAGGGAGGCAGGTGCTTGAGCCTCCTCCCGCCGGATGCCCATACGCAGAAGAGGTGACCCATGCGAAAACTCGTGATGATGTTCGTAGCCGCAAGCCTGCTGGTTTGCGCGGCCCCGTACGCCAGGCCGGACCCCCTTCAGGACGCGGCCAAGACTGACAAACTGGAGGGCGCCAGAATGGCAGAGGAGAACGGAGACCTGGCGCGCATCCACAAGGATTATGCGCTGGCAATTTCGTCCTATCAGGCAGCCCTGCGCCTCAACCGCCGGGATGCCATGCTTTATGACAAGCTGGGCATTATCCAACTCCTGATGGACCAGAGGGGTGCGGCGCGCAAAAACTTCGCCCAGGCGCTGAAGTACGATCCCGGCTACGTTGCCGCCATCAACAACCTTGGAGTCGTAGCCCTTCTGAACAAGAAGTACAAGACTTCCGTCAACTATTTCAAGCAGGCGCTGGCGCTGGAAGAGTCCAATGCGTCCATCCATGTCAACCTCGCGGAAGCCTGGATAGGACTGGACGAAACCGATCGCGCCATGACCGAATACGCGCGGGCTCTCGAGCTGGACGCCGATGTGCTGACCAACAGCACCGAGGGAATTCTGGCCCAGCTCAGTACGCCGGAACAGTACGCCCGCGTTGCCTACATCATTGCCAAAATGTACATGAAGCGCGGCAACATCGACGGAGCCCTGGACTATTTGCGCAGAGCCAAAGAGGCGAACTATCCCGATCTGGCCAGGGTGTATGCCGATCCGGATTTCTCCGCTCTCTGGAAGGACCCCCGTCTGGCTAAAATCGTCCGGCGATAGACCTTCCTGTCCATCCGGACCATTCTGCCTGCTCCCGGATGAAGGCCGATTGACCGATTGCCCCACGGGCGCTGCCCGTGGGGACGCACTCCCGCCGCGGCCCTGCTGCGGCCCGCCAAACCCATCCCGCCATGCGGTACAAAACCCCGTACTGTGATCTTTGGCACATGAATTTGCCCTCCGCGGGGCCGAGAATAAATGTGTGAGGCCAGCCAGCTCTCTGCTCGGCAGGCCAGGAGAAAATGCACATGAGCGATCTCGCCCAGCTGGCTGAATCCGTTGCCCTTGATCCGTTGGTCGGCCACCCCGCCGATTATCACGTCTTTCACAAGTTCATTCAGCGCTGCAAGAATTTGCCAGCCCTCTCCACCGCGGTCGTCTGGCCGCTCTCGGAAGTTGCTCTGAAGGGAGCCGTCGAAGCAGCGGTCGAGGGCCTCATCGAGCCCACGCTCATCGGCGACGAAGCCGGCATGAAGGAGCTGGCCTCCAGGATCGGCCTGGATATCAGCGTCTATCCCATCCTCCACGCCGAAACCGAGACCCGCGCCGCCGAACTGGGCGTGGCCATGTGCCGCTCAGGCAATGCGCTGGCCATGATGAAGGGCAGCCTGCACACCGACGAGCTGATGAAGGTGGCCATGCAGCGCGATACCGGGTTGCGCACTACCCGCCGCATTTCTCACGTTTTTATCATGGATACGCCGGCCTATGCCCGCACCCTGCTCATCACCGACGCGGCCATCAACATCACTCCCGAGCTCGAAGACAAGATCCACATCGTCCAGAACGCCATCGACCTGGCCCATGCCCTGGGCATTCCCGAGCCCAAGGTGGCGCTGCTCTCGGCCATCGAGACGGTCAACCCCAAGATCAAGTCCACCCTCGACGCGGCCGCCCTGTGCAAGATGGCCGACCGCGGCCAGATCACCGGCGGCATCCTCGACGGCCCCCTGGCCTTCGATACCGCCGTCAGCGTCAAGGCCGCCAATATCAAGGGGCTGGTCTCTCCCGTCACCGGCCAGGCCGACATTCTCGTCGTTCCCGACCTCGAAAGCGGCAACATGCTGGCCAAGCAGCTCGAGTACCTCGGCGGCGCCCAGCTGGCCGGCATCGTCCTCGGCGCCCGCGTGCCCACCATCCTCACCAGCCGCGCCGATTCTGCCGAAACCCGCCTCACCAGTTGCGCCGTGGCCGTGCTGCTGCACTATGCCACCCACCCGCAGGTCAAAGTCTAGAGCTTAACCGGAGTGAGCGAGTCAGCGACCCCAAACCTGCTGGCTCGCCAACCCGCCAACCCGCAGACTCGCCAACCCGCCCACCCGCTAACTTGTAACTCGCTAACTTGCTAACTTGCTAACTTGCTAACATGCCGACCCGCTGCCCCCCTCCATTTGGCCCGCCGCGCTCCACTCTGCGAAACTGAAAACGTGTCCACCCCACTCCCCGCCCTCATCTTCGACCTCGATGGAACTCTCACGGACTCCAAACCCGGCATTCTCGGCTGCCTGCGCAAGGTGATCGAAGCCTACCAGATCAGCTATTCAGGCCCGCTGGACCGCTTCGTCGGCCCTCCGGTGGAAGAGTGGACCGTCGAACTGATGCCGCAGGCAAGCGAAGAAGCCCGCGTCGCCCTGGCGCGCGACTACCGCGCCTGCTACGACCGCGAAGGCTGGAAGAACAACTCCGTCTTTCCCGGCGTGCGCGAGATGCTCACCCAGCTTCACCGGCAGGGTTTTCCTCTCTACGTCTGCACCTCCAAGCAGCATCGCTTTGCTGTCCGTATTCTCGAGGCCTTCGAGCTGGCAGGCCTGTTCACGGCCATTTATGGCGACAAAGCTGAATTCGCCAACCACAGCAAAGTGGGCTTGCTTGCCGCCCTGCTCCGCGAGTCTTCGCTCGAGAGAGATTCTGTCTGGATGATTGGCGACCGTATCTACGATTTCCAGGCCGCCCGCGCCAACCATATCCGTTGCCTGGCCGCCGCATGGGGATACGGCTCGCCCCAGGAGTCTGCCCTGGCCGACGCCGTTGCTGCCACTCTCGCGGACGTGCCCACTCTCGTCGTGCCGGAAGACCTCGGCGCCAATCTTCGCGATAAGACTGGCATCCCAACTGCGTAACCGCGCGAAAGAGGAAGCAAGGCCCCAGGAATCGTTTTTTACTTGAATACGAAACCTGGGCAGCCCGGTTTACCGGGAAATCCCGCCTTCCGGGAGAAAAAAAGTGAGTATAACCCGTATTCGGAGTAAACTCGTAGGCAATTCACCCGATCCTTGACAGATTCTTAAAGGTCGTCTCGCCTTTTCCGATAAGAATGGGATACCGGTTTTTAGGGGGACTTGCATCTTGAGTTGTTCCGGGCAAGCGGCCGCCATGGTTTGTTTGCCCATGTCAACCCTCAAGGTACGCCTCTGCTTTTGCCCATAAGGCATCCCCGGTCGGAAAAGGTCGAAATGCCCAATCAAGCCAAAGCCAATCTCTCGGCCTTGATCGAAAGCACGGAAGACCTCATCTGGTCGGTGAACCTCGACTATCGCCTGATCGCATTCAATAGCGCATTTCAGAAGCACATTGAGGACACATTCGGCGTCCGGCCCGAAGTGGGAATGTGCCCCGAGGACTTCGCCCCGCCAGAAAGGGCGGCGCTTTGGCCTCCGATTTATGAGCGCGTACTGCGGGAAGGCCCTTTCCGGGTCGAGTATCCTCTGCTTCTTTCCCGGATATTGGAGCTGTCCTTCAACCCCATCGTGGTCGCTGGGGAAACCACCGGCATCTCCGTCTTCGGCAAAGACATTACGGAACGAAAAGCGGCAGAGAGCGCTCTCAAGGAAGCCGAGAAAAAATATCGCGACATCTTCGACGGGGCCCTGGAAGGAATCTTCCAGGCTTCCCTTGAAGGTAAATCCATGGCTGCCAACCCGGCCCTGGCCAGGATGCTGGGTTACGACTCCCCGCAGGAACTCCAGTCATCTATCAAAGACCTGGGGAAGGATGTCTGGGTAGACCCGGATGAGCGCACCAGGTATCTGCAAATGGTCAAAGAGCAGGGCGCCGGAGCCGTTCTGGGCTACGAGTGCCGGCTCAAGCGCAAGGACGGAACCGTCATCTGGGTTTCGCTCAACGGCCGGCTCGTCTGCGCGGCCGATGGAACGCCGCTCCGTAACCAAGGCTTCATCATCGACATTACCGAACGTAAGCGGGCTGAGGAATCGCTGCGCGAAAGCGGGGACTTTCTGAAAGAAGCGCAGATGCTTGGATTCCTTGGCTGCTATGTCCTGGATATTCCCTCGGGGGTGTGGACAAGTTCGGATGTACTGGATGGGATCTTCGGAATCGACAGGGAATATGCCCGCACCATAGAGGGATGGATGGCCCTGATCCATCCCCATGACAGCGCCATGATGGCTGCTTATTTCCAAAACGAAGTTGTTGCGCGGGGAAAGCCCTTTGATAAGGAATACCGCATCATTCGGCAGGCAGACCAGGCGGAACGCTGGGTGCATGGAACGGGCAGCCTCGAATTCGATGCCCAGGGCCGGCCCCTCAGGATGCACGGCATTATTCAGGACATCACCGAGCCCAGGCTGGCGGAGATGAAGCTGCGCGAGAGCGAACTGCGCTATCGAACCGCATTCCAGACCGTCCCCGAAGCCGTCATTATTGCGCGGGTGGCCGATGGGACGATCATCGACGCCAATCAGGCATTCCTCGATTCGTCGGGGTACGAGCGCGACGAAGTCGTCGGGCGCACCACGCTGGAACTCGGAATATGGATCGATCCCTCCGACAGGCAGAGGCTGCGCGACGCCTTGACCCGGAACGGCGAGTGCCGGGATTTGGAAGTCCGGTCCAGGAGAAAGGACGGGGAGATATTCTGGATGCGCTTGTCCGCCTCCCTGATTGAGATCGGAGGCAGCCAATGCATGCTGACGTTCGCCAAGAATATCTCTGAGGCCAGGGCCGCCGAGGAGCGCCTGGCCGCAGCGATGGAAGCGCTGCGCTTAAGCGAGGCTCACTACCGCACCGTCTTCCAGACCAGCGTCGATGGCATCGCTCTCAGTCAGATGAGCGATGGGAAATACATCGATGCCAACGCGGCGTTCCTCCATCTGATGGGGTACGAGCGAGATGAAATCATCGGCCGCACATCGCTGGAACTCAACTTCTGGTTCGATAAGGGAGATCGGCAGAAGATGCTTGCGGCGCTCCGCGAATACTCCAGCTTGCGGGACATGCAGATTCAGCACGTAAGGAAAAACGGGGAGATCATCTGGATCCTGGTATCGGCGACGACCATCGAGATAGACGGCAATTTGTGCATGATCAGCGTCATTCAGGATATCTCCGCTGCCAAGGCCGCCGAGCAGCGCCTGGCCGCGGCTGCTGAAGCCTTGCGGGCCAGCGAAAAACGCTACCGCACCGCCTTCCTGATGAATATCGATTCCGTCGATATCTGCCACCTGGAAGATGGGAGGTTCATCGACGTCAACGACGCATTCCTCGCCAGCATGGGCTTTGAGCGCGATGAAGTCATCGGCCGCACAGCCCTGGAACTGGGCATCTGGGCCAATCCCGGCGACCGCAAGCAACTGCTCGAAACCATGCGCCTGAATAAATCCTGCCGGAACATGGAAGCCCAGTATCGAACCAAGGACGGAAGATTGCGCTGGGCTTTGCTCTCGGTGTCGGCAATCGAGCTTGACGGCCTTCCTTGCATCCTTTCCGTCACCCGGGATATCACCGACGCCAAGGCCGCCGAGCAGCGCCTGGCCGCGGCGCAGGAAGCGCTCCGCGAAAGCGAGGCACGCTACCGTTCCACCTTCGAGCAGGCCGCGATCGGCATCGTGCACGCCTCGTTCGACGGCCGGATTCTCCTTTGCAACGCGCGCTTTGCCGCTATCCTCGGTTACGGTGCCGGGGAGCTTTCCGGAATCAATGTTCAGCAGGTCACGGCGGAGGAGGATCGCCCCGCAAATATCGAGGCTATGCAACGACTCCTGGACGACGCTACTGTCAACGAGAGCTTGGAAAAGCGCTATCTTCGCAAGGACGGCAGCCCGACCTGGGTGACAGTGACCCTCTCCATCCAGCGCGACGGCGGGGGGCGCGCGCTTCACTTCATCGCCGTAGTCGAGGACATCAATGCCCGCAAGACGGCCGAGGATAAGCTGGCCGCGGCGCAGGAAGCGCTGCGGGGAAGCGAGGCACGCTACCGCGCCGCATTTCAAATCAGCATCGACGAAATCGCCATCAGCCAGGTTGAGGATGGAAGGTATCTCGACGTCAGTCAGGCGTTCCTTGACGCCAGGGGATTCCAGCGCGAAGAAGTCATCGGGCGGACCTCGCTGGAACTCAATATCTGGGAGGATCCGCGAGATCGGGATAGCTGGATCGAGTTGATGCGCCGGGACTCTGTCTGCCGCGACCTGGAGGTCCGGCTGCGAAGGAAGAACGGAGAGGCCTTCTGGGGACAGTTGTCCGCGTCGCTCATCGAGCTGGACGGCGTTCCCTGCATCCTCTCCTTTACCCGGGACATAACCCCCGCCAAGGCGGCCATGGAAGCCCTGCGGGCCAGCGAAGAACGTTACCGCGCCACATTCCAGTCCAGTATCGATGCCATCAATATCAACCGCATGAGCGATGGCGTCTTTGTGGATGTGAATGAAGCCTTCCTCCGCTTCGTGGGATTCGAGCGCTGGGAGGTGATTGGCCGCACCTCGCGGGAGCTCAACTTCTGGGTGGATCCCGACGATCGGCAGAGAATGATCGAGACTCTGCGCCAGAATGGAAGCTGCCGGGATTTACAGGCCCGGTTCAGAAGGAAGAACGGGGATATCGTCTGGGGGCAGTTGTCGTCGTCGATCATTGAAGCCGACGGAGTCCCCTGCATGCTTTCCGTCACCCGCGATATCTCCGCCGCCAAGGCCGCGGAGGAGCAGATCAGGGATCTCGCTTTCTACGACTCGTTGACCCACCTGCCCAACCGCAGCCTGCTGATGGAGCGGCTGCGCCAGTCCCTGGCCGCCAGCTCCAGAACCAACCGCAAGCGGGCGCTGCTGTTCGTCGATCTCGATAATTTCAAGATCCTCAACGATACCCTCGGTCATCGCACCGGCGACCTCATGCTGCAGGAGGTCGCCGTGCGTCTTGCCGCCTGCATCCGCGATGCCGACACCGTGGCCCGATTGGGCGGAGATGAGTTTGTGGTCATGCTTGAAAACCTGAGCGACGTTCCCGAGGATGCGGCCGCTCAGGCCGAAATCGTCGGCGAGAAAATCCTGGCTGCCATCGATCAGCCTTTTTGGCTCGCCGGACGCGAGTGCCTCAGCACTTCCAGCATCGGAATCACTGTCTTTGGGGATAAGCGGGAAAGCACCGATGAGGTCTTGCAACAGGCCGATATTGCCATGTATCAGGCCAAGGCGGCCGGCCGCAATACCATGCGCTTCTTCGCCCCCGCCTTGCAGGCTGCCGTCAATGCCCGCGTTGTGTTGGAAGAAGATATTCGCCAGGCCATCAAGGCCAGCCAGTTCGTGCTCTACTATCAGCCCCAACTGGATAGCATCGGCCTGGTTGGCGCTGAGGCTCTCATCCGATGGAACCATCCCCGCCGCGGCCTTTTGCTCCCCGGCGAATTCATTCCCCTGGCCGAGGAAACCGGGCTCATCCAGCCTTTGGGTGACTGGGGGCTGGAAACTGCCTGCGCCCAGGTTGCGGCCTGGGCTGACCGCCCGGAAACCGCCCATATCTCGCTGGCCATCAATATCAGCGCGCGCCAGTTCCGCCAGCCCGGCTTCGTGGACAAGGTCCTGGCGGCGCTCTATCGCACCGGGGCAAATCCGCAAAACATCAAGCTCGAACTCACCGAAAGCATGTTGGTGGAAAATATCGAGGATATCATCGCCAAAATGACTTTATTAAAGTCCCATGGCCTGAAGTTCTCCCTGGATGATTTTGGCACCGGCTATTCCTCGCTGGCCTACCTCAAGCGATTGCCCCTCGACCAGTTGAAGATCGACAGTTCCTTCGTCCGCGACATCGCGGCGGATATCGGCAGCCGCGCCATTGCTCAATCCGTCATTTCCCTGGGCCGGGCATTGGGCCTGTCGGTGATCGCCGAGTGCGTTGAGACCGAAGAGCAGCGCGCCTTCCTCAGCCGGCTCGGTTGCCATGCCTTCCAGGGCTTCCTGTTCAGCCAGCCGCTGCCCCTGGCCGAGTTCGAGAGGCTATGGCTGCCCTCCTCCGCCTTCTCCATCTCCGTCGCCGGCTAAGCCCAAAACTAGGGACTAGGGACTTAGGGACTAGGGACTAAGGGACTAGAGCGTGTTTCATAAACATTTTCAAAGCTGTAAACTATTGATTTCAATAGGTGGGAAGTGTTGAGATTGCATTTATGAAACACGCTCTAGGAACTAAGGGACTAAGGGACTAAGGGACTAAGGGACTAGGAATAAGACCTATCTATCGTCTCAACTGATAAAATCAGTCCACTTTAGGAAGCAATCTTTTGCAGACTCATTGGTACACCGCTTTTCTAGTCCCTAGTCCCTTAGTCCCTTAGTCCCTAGAGCCTGTTATTAACTTCAAGCGAACAGCCTGAAGAGGTTAGCGATCATGAGGCAGGCGAAGGCGAGGAAGTGAAAAGCTCCGAGGGTTGAGGCGAGTCTTTCGTAGTCGCGAGCCAGGCGGCG
>Ga0208820_1001186_pt1 | contig 15223 bp, 10 predicted proteins | sample June2015DPH_16_5_FD_184713 | JGI IMG/M metagenome (GOLD analysis project Ga0208820, IMG submission 184713) | Peatland microbial communities from SPRUCE experiment site at the Marcell Experimental Forest, Minnesota, USA - June2015DPH_16_40... | ecosystem: Environmental > Terrestrial > Soil >...
CTTTCAAACGTATGCTGGATTTACGACAGCAACCACATCACGATTGAGGGCAACACCGATCTCGCGTTCGACGAAAATGTGGCCGCCCGCTTCGCCAGCTATGGTTGGGATGTTCAGCACGTCGGCGATGCCAACGATCTGGTTGCGCTGGCCGATGCCTACACGCACGCGCTCAGTATTAAGGATCGCCCCAAGCTGATCATCGTCAACAGCCACATTGGTTACGGTTCGCCGCACCGGCAGGATACAAGAGAAGCGCACGGCGAAGCGCTCGGCGAGGAAGAAGTGAAACTGACGAAGCGCGTGTACGGCTGGCCGGAAGACGCCAAGTTCCTGGTGCCTGACGGCGTGCGCGAGAACTTTCGCGACGTCATGGGCAAGCGCGGGCGGCAATTGAGCGGGCAGTGGAACGCGCTGTTCGGCAAGTACAGCGCGCAGCATCCGGATTTAGCGGCTCAGTTCGAACGCATGCAAAGTCGGCAACCTGTGGACGGATGGGACAAGGATCTTCCCACCTTTGCGCCTGATGCCAAGGGTCTCGCGACCCGCGATTCGTCCGGCAAGGTTCTCAACGCCATTGCCAAGAACGATCCGTGGCTCATGGGCGGCTCGGCCGATTTATATCCATCGACGAAGACACGGCTCACCTTCGACGGCGCGGGCGATTTCGAAGCGGGTCATTACAACGCGCGCAACTTTCACTTTGGCATTCGCGAACATGCGATGGGCGCGATCGTCAACGGCATGGCGCTGTCGAAAATCCGCGCCTACGGCTCGACTTTCCTGATCTTCAGCGACTACATGAAGATGCCGATCCGCCTCTCGGCCGTTATGGAAGTGCCCTCAATCTGGATCTTCACCCACGATTCCATAGGCGTCGGCGAAGACGGACCGACTCACCAGCCCATCGAGCAACTGATCACGCTGCGAGCGGTTCCCGGGCTGATGACGCTGCGTCCCGCCGACGCCAACGAAGTCGTCGAGGCGTGGAAAGTAATCATGAAGCTGCGGAAGGAACCGGTGGCGCTGATCCTGACGCGACAAGCTGTGCCGACATTCGATCGCACGAAATACGCATCCGCCGCAGGCTTGGCTCGCGGCGCTTACATCCTGGCCGACGCCGAAGGCGGCAAACCGCAAGTGATCCTGATGGCCACCGGCAGCGAGGTTTATCTGTGCATTGACGCCTACGAGAAACTGCGAGCGGAAGGCATCCGGGCGCGCGTCGTCAGCATGCCTTCGTGGGATTTGTTTGAGCGTCAGGATCGGAGTTACCGCGACGCGGTGCTTCCGCCCGACGTCACGGCGCGGGTCGCGGTCGAGATGGCTTCGACCTTCGGATGGGCGCAATACGCGGGAGCGAAAGGACGCATCATAGGGATGCACACTTTTGGCGCGTCCGCGCCGCTCAAGGATTTGCAGAAGAAGTTCGGCTTCACTACCGATGCCGTTCTGCAGGCCGCACGCGAACTGCTCGGGTAGTAGAGCTGGCTTCACCAATTGGTTTTTGGTAGGGCACGGCTTTCAGCCGTGCCGTTCAGGACTTGGAAAAATGCGGGCTTTAGCCCCTGAGGGACGCGCCTTTCGAGCTGAGGGGCGTCTGTGAAACCGGACCTTAGCGTGGTCGTAACAGCTTATTAACCCCAGGCAGTTATTCTGCTGCCTGGCTCAGTTTAGGAGATGATTATGAATCCAGTAGGCACGCTCGAGATTGCAAAAGCCGCGAATCCTCTCACCCAACTTCAGACTTTCGGCCAGTCCATCTGGCTCGACTACATCCGCCGCGACCTGTTGCAGGGCGGCGAACTGCAGCGCCTGATCACGGAAGACGGCCTGCGCGGAATGACTTCCAATCCATCGATTTTCGAGAAGGCCATTGCGGGGTCGACGCAGTACCAGGATTTTCTGGACTCGCTCGCCGGCCGCACCGACCTTGACGCCAAAGGCCGCTATGAACTGCTGGCGATCCGCGATATTCAGGACGCGGCCGACCTGCTCGCGCCCGTGTACCAAAGCACGAAGAAGCGCGACGGCTACGTGAGCCTCGAAGTATCTCCGTATCTCGCGCACGACACCAACAGCACCATCGCCGAGGCGCGGCGGCTGTGGAAGAGCGTGGCCCGCAATAATGTGATGATCAAAGTGCCAGGCACCGCCGAGGGCATACCCGCGTTTCGCCAGCTCATCGGCGAGGGCATCAACGTCAACGTGACGCTGCTGTTTGCGCAGGAAGTGTATGAGGAAGTCGCCGCGGCTTTCATTGACGGGGTTGAAAAATTCGCCGCGTCCGGCGGCGATGTGAGCAAGATCGCGAGCGTGGCCAGCTTCTTCATCAGCCGCATCGACTCGCTCGTCGACTCGCTCGTGGGCGATCAACTGAAGAAAGAAACGGACGCCTCGCGCAAGGCGAAGTTGCAGGGGATCTTAGGGAAAGTCGCGATCGCGAACGGCAAGCTGACCTACGAGGCCTACCAGCGCATCTTTTCTTCTCCGCGCTGGAAAGCGCTGGCCGCCAAGGGCGCGCAGACGCAGCGCGTGTTGTGGGCGAGCACCAGCACCAAGAATCCGAATTACCGCGACGTGCTCTACATCGAGGAATTGATCGGGCCGGACACCGTCAATACCGTTCCACCGGCGACGCTCGATGCCTTTCGCGATCATGGCAAGCCGCGCCCGAGTCTGACCGAGGACCTCGACGGTGCGCGGAAAACCATGGCCGATCTGGCCGGCGTTGGCATTGTCATGAAAGACGTGACCGACAAGTTGACGACCGACGGCGTAAAACTATTTGCCGACGCCTTCGACGCCCTGCTCGCTGCGGTCGAGAAAAATACGAAGCGAACAACCACGCCGACGCCGCAGGTCAATCGGCAGACGGCATCGCTTCCGGGCGATCTTGACACTGCGGTAAAAAAAAACCTTAACGACTGGCGGGCGTCGAAAAAGGTAAGACAGCTCTGGCAGGGCGACGCCTCTCTCTGGACCGGCGATGACGAGGCCAACTGGCTGGGCTGGCTCGGCATCACCGACGAACAACTCGCCGGCGCCGCCAAGCTGAACGACCTGGCCAACGAGGTCAAGAGCGCGGGATTCTCCGACATACTGCTGCTTGGCATGGGCGGATCAAGCCTTTGTCCCGAAGTGCTCGCGCTGACCTATCCGCAAACCCCGGGATTCCCGCGCCTGCACATCCTCGACTCGACCGATCCGGCGCAAATCAGAAGCGTCGAAAAAAAGGTCGACCTCGCCAAAACCCTCTTCATCGTCTCCAGCAAATCGGGCAGTACACTCGAACCCAACATCTACAAGCAGTATTTCTTTGAGCGCGTGCAGCAGACCGTGGGCAACGATAAGGACAAGGCGGGCAGCCACTTTATCGCGATCACCGACCCTGGTTCGAAGATGCAGCAGGTTGCCGAGCGCGACCGCTTCCGCCACATTTTCTATGGCCTGCCGTCGATCGGCGGACGCTATTCGGCGCTCTCGAACTTCGGCATGGTTCCCGCCGCAGCCATGGGCCTCGACACCCGCAAGTTCCTCGAGCGCACAAAAGAGATGGTCGAAGCCTGCAAACCGTCCGTTCCCGTGGAACAGAATCCGGGAGTAATGCTCGGCCTGATCATTGGCACAGCCGCAAAACTTGGCCGCGACAAAATTACGCTCATCACCTCGCCCGGAATTGCCGACCTCGGCGCGTGGCTCGAGCAGTTGATCGCGGAATCCACCGGCAAGCTCGGCAAAGGCATCATCCCGGTCGATCGCGAAGCGCTGGGCGCACCGGAAGCTTACGGCAACGACCGCATCTTCGCCTACCTTCGGCTGGAGACCGCGCCCGGCGCGGCGCAGGATGCCGGGGTCGCCGCGCTGGAGAAAGCCGGGCACCCTGTGGTGCGCATCGCCGTGTCCGACACCTACAGCCTGGGGCAGGAGTTCTTCCGCTGGGAAATTGCCACTGCGGTTGCGGGCTCGATCCTCGGGATCAACGCCTTCAATCAGCCCGATGTCGAAGCGAGCAAGATCGTCACGAAACAACTCACCTCTGAGTACGAAAGCAAGGGCTCGCTTCCTCCCGAAAAGCCGATACTTGAAGAAGCGGGCTTCAAGCTCTTCACCGACGACAAGAACGCCGCCGACCTCAGCCACGCCGCCGGCTCCGGCCACTCACTGAAGAACTATCTGCGCGCGCATCTGGCACGTCTCGGCGTCGGCGACTATTTCGCGCTGCTTGCCTATGTCGAGACGAACGCCGAGCACGAATCGCTGCTGCAAAACATGCGCATAGCCGTGCGCAATCGCAAACGCGTGGCGACGTGCCTCGGCTTCGGGCCGCGTTTCTTACACTCAACGGGACAAGCTTATAAAGGCGGCCCCAACAGCGGCGTGTTCCTGCAGATCACGTGCGACGATGCCCAGGACTTGCCGGTTCCCGGGCAGAAGTACACTTTCGGAGTGGTGAAGGCGGCCCAGGCTCGCGGCGACTTCCAAGTTCTCGCCGACCGCAAACGCCGGGCGCTGCGCGTGCACCTCGGCAGCGACGTCAATGCAGGACTCACCAAACTCACGGAACTGGTAAAGCAGATTCTGTGATAGCTTCTCGATGAATCGCGAGTCGTGTGGCGACGGGCCTTTGGCCCGTCCCGACCAAGCGAAATTAAGGAGCAGCCATGCAACTGGGAATGGTAGGTTTGGGGCGCATGGGCGCCAACATGACGCGGCGCCTAATGCGCGGCGGTCACACCATGGTGGTTTCCGATCTCAGCGCCGACGCCGTCAAGGGTATTGCCGGCGAAGGCGCGGTGGCCTCCTCTTCGCTGGACGACCTGGTCGGCAAGCTGACCGCTCCGCGTGCCGCGTGGATCATGGTGCCGTCCGGCGATGCGACAGAAAAAACCGTGCAGGCCCTGCTCAGCCGCATGCAGGCGGGCGACACCATCATCGATGGCGGCAATTCGTATTTCAAAGATGACGTACGCCGCGCCAAAATCTGCGCCACCAAAGGCCTGCACTACGTCGACGTCGGCACCAGCGGCGGCGTCTGGGGGCTCGAACGCGGATACTGCATGATGATCGGCGGCCCGAAAGAAGCTGTCCAGCGCCTCGACCCGATCTTCAAAACCCTGGCGCCCGGACGCGGCGATATTCCGCGCACTCCGGGACGCGAACAACTGACTGGAACTGCCGCTGGTACTTCCGCCTCTACTGCCGAAGACGGTTACATCCACTGCGGTCCCTCCGGCTCCGGACATTTCGTCAAGATGGTGCACAACGGTATCGAGTACGGCATGATGCAGGCCTACGCGGAGGGCTTCGACATTTTCAAGAACGCGACCAGCAAAGACCTTCCCGAGGATATCCGCTACGATCTCAACCTGCCCGATATTGCCGAGGTCTGGCGGCGCGGCAGCGTAGTGAGTTCATGGTTGCTGGACCTGACGGCGATGGCGCTGCTGGAAAATCCCACGCTCGCCGAGTACAGCGGGTTCGTGCAGGATTCCGGCGAGGGGCGCTGGACGATCCAGGCGGCGCTTGAAGAGGCGGTTCCGGCCGAAGTCCTCACGGCGGCCCTCTACACGCGCTTCCGCTCGCGGCAGGATCATAGCTTCGCGGAGAAGATGCTCTCCGCCATGCGACAGAAGTTTGGAGGGCACGTTGAACCGAAGAACCATTGAGTCATTGAATCATTGAGGTATTGAATCATTGAGAAGTTTGATTTCAATGGATCAATGATTCAATCGCTCAATGATTCAATAGTTCCACACGAGGAAACGATGGCTCAAACAGAGGTTCTGCCAGCAACAACCAAGCCGCGCGTGGGGCGTACTGGAGATCCGTGTGTCATGGTGATCTTCGGCTTTACCGGCGACCTGACGCGCCGGAAGCTGATTCCCGCTCTTTACAATCTCGCCAGCCAGCAATTGCTCTCGCGCGAGTTTGCTGTGATCGGCGTGGGCCGCACTCCCATGAGCAATGACGACGCGCGGAAGAAGGTCAGCGAAGATTTCAAACAATTCGCCACTGCCGGCGTCGATGCCGATTTGTGGGAATGGTTTGTCCGCCGCATAAGTTACGTCAGCGGAAATTTTGACGACCCCGCTACCTACGACAAGCTGAAAGAAACGCTGGCCAAGGTTAACCAGGAACACAACTCGCACAGCAACTATTTCTTTTACCTCGCCACTGCGCCCAACTTTTTCGGCGACGTGGTCGAACGGGTCGCGAAAGTCGGCCTGATGACCGAAGAGAATAGCCATTGGCGGCGGGTGATTATCGAAAAGCCTTTCGGCCACGACCTGGATTCCGCCAAGGCTTTGAACCAGCAGCTGTTGAAAGTCGCTTCGGAATGCCAGATCTACCGCATCGATCACTACCTGGGAAAAGAAACGGTGCAAAACATTTTGGCGCTCCGCTTTGCGAATGGGATTTTCGAGCCGATCTGGAATCGCCGCTACATCGACCACGTGCAGATTTCAGTCGCCGAAACCGTCGGCGTCGAGAAACGCGGCGGCTACTACGATGGCGCTGGCGCCTTGCGCGACATGGTTCCCAACCACATCATGCAGCTCATCACTCTGACCGCGATGGAACCGCCGATTTCGTTCGATGCCAACGCGGTGCGCGACGAGCAGGCCAAAATCCTGCATGCCATTCAGCCTTACAGTAACGAGGATGTGCTCAGCAAAACCGTTCGCGGGCAATACGGAGAAGGCGTCATGGACAACGAGCCTGTGCCCGCCTACCGCTCCGAAGTTGGCGTGCCCCCGGACTCGCGCACCGAAACCTTCGTCGCCATGCGACTCTTGATCGACAACTGGCGCTGGGCGGGAGTTCCCTTCTATCTGCGCAGCGGCAAGCGGCTGCCCGGGCGCAATACCCATGTCGTGATTCAGTTCCGGCGCGCGCCCTTCATGCTGTTCCGCGAAACCCAGGTCGAACACATGATGCCCAACCAACTGGTGCTGCACATCCAGCCGGAGGAAGGCATCTCGCTGCGCTTCGCCGCCAAAACTCCCGGCCCCGCCATGCAACTGGGCGAAGTAAATATGGATTTCGCATACGCCGACTATTTCGGGGTCTCTTCTGCGACCGGCTACGAACGCCTGCTGCATGACTGCATGACCGGTGACGCCACTCTTTTCCAGCGCGCCGACATGGTCGAGGCCGGATGGAGCATCGTCAATCCCGTACTCGATGTGTGGAAAGCGCTGCCACCGCGTAATTTCCCCAACTATCCCGCCGGAACCTGGGGCCCGAAAGAGTCCGACGAGTTGATGGAACGCGATGGCCGGCGCTGGAGAGATTTCGAGAAATGATGGGGAATTTGTAATTGGTAATTGGTAATTTGTAATTGGTAATTTGTGGTTTGGAGATCTCGAAGTTTGCTCCAGCAAACCCAAACTCAGGTTACAGATTTGCCAGAGTACTAAATTACAAATTACAAATCGCAAATTACCAATTTCCTATGCCCTCGACTCGAACCATCGAAGTCCTGGCCACTGCGGCCGATCTTTTTCACGGCGCCGCCGAAGAATTCGCGCGCGCGGCCCGCGCCGCCATTGGCGCCCAGGGACGATTCGCGGTGGCGCTCTCCGGGGGCTCGACTCCAAAAGGTCTCTATTCTCTGCTCGCCGCCAGTTACGCCGACTTCGCCTGGAACCGCGTCTTTCTATTCTTCGGCGACGAGCGTCACGTCCCGCCCACCGAGGCCGACAGCAATTACCGAATGGTGAAGGAATCACTGCTGACGAAGATTGCGATTCCAGCCGAGAACGTCTTTCGCGTGCCGGCGGAAAATCCCGATGCCGCCGCCGCTGCCGCAGACTATGAAGCCCAGCTCCGCCGCTTCTTCGAGCTTCGGCCCGGCGAATTCCCGCGCTTTGACTTGATTCTGCTCGGCATGGGTCCCGATGGCCACACCGCTTCCCTGTTCCCCGATTCCCTGGCGCTCGACGAACAGTCGCGCCTGGTGGTCGCCAACTGGGTTGCGAAGTTGAACACCCATCGCATCACCTTTACTTTCCCTGTGCTCAATCGCGCTGCTGAGGTGATGTTTATGGCGAGCGGCGCGGACAAGGCCGACATACTGCATCAGGTTCTCGAGGGTAAGAGCATTCCTCCGCTGCCTTCGCAGAGAGTGCAACCGTCCGACGGGAAGGTGTTGTGGATGCTCGACGAAGCCGCCGCCGCTAAGCTAACTCGCTGAAATCGGGCATTCAGCTCAATGAATGCCAGCCCCAGGTAACACAGCACCGCTCTTTGTTCTGATTTCGTAACAAATAAGCTCTGAAATCTGCCCCTTTAGACCGTTCCCGATCACAGCTCTTTAGCCGCCAAATGGTTGCCAATACTCGTCTTGAGTCGATGAGAATGTCTAAGCTTGTTCGTGTTTCGTAACATAACGAGTTAGCTCTTGACACTTTGTAGTACTAAGCCTAAGTTGCGCCTTCCGTTGCGGAGTTTAGAAGCGATGCTGCAGCCTGATGCGGGTCGTCCCAAATTAAGCAAGGTAATTCGCATCCAGACAGCGATGGACCGAGCGACGAGGGCGACGAGGGCCGTCATGAGTCGGAAGTTGGTATGGGTCGAACAACAGCGTTTTCGTGGTTTTGGTTGCTCCGAATGCGCCTGGGTCTTCAACCCTTCGAGCGCGCCCAACTTTGAGTTGCAGCGCGACAAAGAGTTTGCATTGCATGTTTGCGCCGATCACCCAGGAGCCAAAGCACCAGGAGCAGGAGCGCTCAAAGATTCAGAATACCAAGATTGGGGAAAGCTTTACCGCGCCGCAGTCCTCGAGTCTGACCGGAGCAAATTGCTGCAGCGGATCGAGCAGGCAGAGGTCGCGATTCTCGAGCGCTCGCGAAGTTTATCGAAGTCGCCAGGCAACGATCGCAAAGAGCAAGAAGTTATCACTCGTGCACTGCACATCTTGAGCCTGCTGCGTAAGGCCGGGCAAGAGCCGTAGCCTCACGGGATTGCCGCTGGAAAGAAGATCGGCTCCCACTATACTCGTCATCGTCGTCTATGCCGCAATCCTGCGAGAGCAGTTGGTGGAAACAGTTTTGCGTCAACAATTCACTTTCATCATTTAGGGGCCACTCGCACCATCCCGGCCCACCATCCAATCAAGCCCGGTAGGGGACCCCACTACCCTCATCCACGCCCGCACCACCCTAACCACAAACCACGGACAAGATTGGTGCCCCATCAATTCGTGGCACAAATAAAAATTTTGGGAGGTTATGAGCTTACCTCAACTGTGGTCGTTCGTTGGTGGTCGCGAACGCTTAGGCGGCGTGGCCGCGCCAGTCGGCGATCTCTTTCATACCTTCGCCGCGGGCGTGCTCGAAAAGTCTGACTTTGTGGCGGGAATGTTCGAATTCGTGGATGTCAGCCCAAACCTCCGCCTGCCACGATCTGTCGTGGGCTGCGGCCTCGCCGCAACTGGCACAGCGCGTATGAAAGGTGACACCCGGCCTCGGAGCAGTCTGCACGTCCTGCAGTTCGAGGAAGATGCAACGCACTTCTTCGATCTCTTCGTCTGGACCCAGAATGTGCTCGTAGCGCAGCAGGTATCCAAAACCGAGTTTGCGGGCTTCGCCTTCCGCTTGCTCCCGGGTGTGGAACGGACCGTATTCGGCCCGCAGTTGCTCCGTCGAGTCGCAGGCCATCCAAAAAATGTCCTTGTAGAGCATACCTACCTCAGTCCAGGTCTGAATGAAAGAAACGCAGAAGCTTTGAACTATGACGCTCCGAACTAATGAAGCGGACGAACAGCTACAGCAGTAACCGAGCAATTTGATTACCGGGATTGCAGCAGTCGGCGCGGCCTTCATGCCGGCTGCTTCTGGCAGAAGTTGGTGGGCTATTTTTCTGAAAACATGGTACTTAGACCGGCAGTCCCGCGAACCCAAGGGCCCGCGGGACCCGCCGGGTATAGCGGCCGGTGTGAAATCAGTTTCCGTCCCCAAACATGGGAGGGGACAATTCCACTCCAGCCGCTGCGGAGGCGTTCCGTGAACTCACAAGTCTATAGCTAGTCTTTGCGAGAGCTAGTCTTTGCGAGCTAGTCTTTGCGCGAATGCTTCGCACCGAGGCCTCACAGCAATGACAGCGCCAACCGGATGGCGCTGCCTGCAGCATCCCACGCTGATCTCGCAACGGGTGGAACCCGTTTCGAAGCCGCGCTCGGCCTCCACGCAAAACAGCAACTTCACCGTGAGCAACTCACGACCATCAGCTTTACAAAGATGCCTGCGACTCGCCGGATTCGCAGTTTCTAGCTCGTTCCTCCGGAAGCTGTCGCACCCGCCTTTCCTTCAGCATCCGCATAGGCAATTCCTACCTCGCGCCCGGCTCTGCTCCACCCTGCCTCCGGTGACAACAGCCCGTTCCCCAGCTGCACATGCCAGTTCGCTCCGCCGTGGCTGGCCACATAGAGCGCGAGTTCGAGCCGGGTCCAGACTCCCAGTTTGTCGAAGGCGGTGCGCAGATAGTTTTTCACTACCTGCTCGCTGGTAGTGAGCACGCCGGCAATGTCTTTATTAGTAAGCCCCTGCCAGACCAGGGTCGCGACCTGAATTTCCTTCGGGGTTAGCCGATCACGGGGTTGCATGGTTGCACCTGCTCCTTGATGAACATGGCGGTGGCAAGTTTCACGCGCTTGCGGCCTTCTTTGATGCCTGCGCGCAGAAACAACGTGCGCAGGTGCTGTTTGACGGTCCGCGGGCTGATGTTCAAGTGGCTCGCGATTTCTTTGTTGCTGCATCCTTGCACCAGCAGACGCAGTACCTGCTGGTCTCGGGGCGTTATCTTGATTTCATTGAGGTTGATCATTGGCTTTTCGTCGGCTCCTTCAGTTCAGTCTTGGGGTCGCGACCCGCCGTAAACAGAAGCAACCCATTCGCCAAATCTTCGCTACCTAACAACGCCATTTAAAACCATATAGTTACGCTTCACGCTTCTACTTTCCTTCGCCCTTTCTTGGGCCGTTCTCATGAACCGCTTCCACATTGGCATCCAAAAACGGGAATCCCTCCCAAATAGCCCTCCTTTTCTTCGTTTCAGATGACCGGACTTGCACTACAATGGGTGTAGTCTGGACCATCTTTCTCCCCCGCCGACGCCAATGCCCTCAAACCGGCCCAACCTGACACTGGACGAGCAATCCTTTCAGGAGTTGCTGTCAGCTGCCTTCACCATTCAGGAACATAACGACTATCTCAGACAAGCTCAACCAGCGCAGGCAGAACCCGAAGCCCACTCCGAACCCGAAGCCCAGAGCGTTTGCCAACATTGTGGCGCTCCCAAGCCAACCGACGCATCGCTCTGCCCGAACTGCGGCCTCGACGAGTTTCGCCCCGGGGAACGCATGCAGCGCAAGTGGGCCTCGATGTGGCTGATGAGCCAGGAGCAGGTTTTATGGCCCGAGCGTAGTCCCGAGACTCGCGATGCTACCCAGAAGGACGTCCTGCCGCGAGCGGCCGAGCGCACGCCGCTCACTCATTCGGTGAGCGATCCCGGCAGCTCCGGCCTTTTCGATTTACCGGTTCCAGGGGCAGCTGCAAAGAAAACGATCGCACAGGAAGAGACCGAGACCATCCGCGACCGAGTACGCGGCAAATCAGCCCTCGACGGTCTAGCTCTCGACGATTCTGCTCTCGACTATCGAGCTCTCGACAATCAAGCGCTCGACGATCCAGCGCTCGACCCACCGGCACGCGCCAAAGCGCCAGCGGCAAACGAATGGACCACTGCAGCGACCAAAGACTTGTCGCCGGAAAACTCGTATCTGGCCATCCGGACGTTCCAGTTATCTGCCAGCGACGAATCTGCCGCGACCGAAGCAGTGACCGAAGCAACCACCGACGAATCGACCGAAGCAACGGCCGACCCAAGCGATGCCGCCACGAGCTCCTTGATGCAGCGGTTTGCGGACTGGCGTGTGACGCTGCGCTTTCACCGGGCCGACATTTATCTAGGGGTGGCTGTCTTGGTAGCTGTGATAGCCGTCTTTTGGCCGGTGCCCGGCTCGCCTCAACCGGCAGCGCTCGGTCCTTGGGATAGATTCCTCGTGGAGATCGGAATCGCCGAGGCTCCCCCACCCGTAATCCACCTTCAAGGAGACCCGGGCGCTGAGGTCTGGGTCGATACGCACAGCGCTCTCTACTACTGCCCAGGAGAAGAGCAGTACGGAAAGACCGCCGACGGCCGCGTCACCAGCCAGCGCGAAGCGCAGATGGATCGCTTCGAACCCGCCGGTCGCCTCGCCTGCGAGTAAGAGCTAAGTAAGGTGTAGGGCGGACACTCTTGTCCGCCCATGCCCGCGGAACCAAACTTGGTCGCCGCTCGAACCGTACACTCTCCACTCGATACCACGGTAGCGTCGCGAAATGTATCATTGGGCAGGTGGCAATCAAATGTTCCCAGGATCTCATTTAGCTGTCTTTTCGGTCTCCGCAGCAATCGCTTTCGCCGTGATCTCGGACGGGGTCGCTCTGGCCCAGAACAATAAGCAGCAGAACAATGTCTCGCAAAACAGTGTTCCGCAGAGCACTGCTCCGCAACGTCAGAGCAAAGCAGGAGGCGCGGCGGCTGACGTCGCTCGTGGAAAGTATCTCGTCGAAGACGTGGCCGTCTGCGGACAGTGCCACACGCCGCGCGACAGCAATGGGAATCTCGACCGGACGCGATGGCTGCAGGGCGCTTCCGTCCCCTACCTGCCGTCGAAGCCCGACGTGGATTGGCCGCTCAACGCGCCGCGGATTGGCGGCACTCCACCCGCCAACGATGCCGACATGATCAAACTGCTGACGACCGGCATCTGGATCGACGGCAAACATCTTCGCCTCCCCATGCCCCAGTTTCGCATGGACCGCGGCGATGCCGAAGCTGTCGTCGCCTATCTAAAGTCGGTGACTTCGCAACCGTAGCCCGCCGCATTTTGACGAAGTGTTCCACGTGGAACACTTGTGCAGGTGATATTGTACGTATTTGTATATATTTACATTGGCCCTATATGAAACAGCGGAAACGGGTTACGAGGCGCCGGAAGGTTCGGCGGCTGCGGGCTGCCGCCGACGAAGGCAAGCGTCCGTGGGGGCCGGAGGCGGGGAGATGCTACGGGCCGGGCTTCCTTAGGACGACCAAGAAGCGGGTCACGTTGAACCTGGATGCTGACGTACTGGCGTGGTTCCAAAAGCAAGGGCGGGGCTACCAGACGACGATCAATCGGGAGCTATGGAAGTTCATGATGGAAGAGAGGAAGAGATCAGGGGAATAAGATTGGAGCCATTGTACGTATAATGCTGTACATACTACAAGAGCAAGATGCCAGCGCACAAAAAGCGAAAGGACGGGACTCGGCGGTGCTTTGTAGTGACCAGTGGTCAGAATTTATGGCTGAGATGCCCGCCCAAGTCATTGATAATGCTAGGGGTCGCGTGTGGTCAAATAGGCACAAGCGGGTAATTGTTACACTGTAATTATTACAAACTCATTTTTGGTGGGCGGACATTCCGGTCGAGGGTTCCCTTCGATGGTGGAATCCGGCGGCATGTCGATGAAAAATGATCGGGTGTCAGACCCAAAGAAGCGGGTCCGGGGCCAAGGCGGCTAGGTCGGCGAAATGCTTGGGTTGCAAGACTTCAAACCCCTTCTGTGGAACTTTCACGTAGCGCCAGGGAATCTTAGTAAGGGTGGACGCGTTCTCACACCAGTTCGCCGCCGCTGCATCTTTCTGCGAGACTTCTGACGATTCCATCCCCTTCGTTTCAATCAGCCAGTGCTGCCCTGACGAATCCAGCGCGACGAAATCTGGATAGTAGGAACGAAGGTTCATCCCGAGGTCCACATAGTCAATCGAGAAGCCAAAGGGCTGCGGGAGTTTGGCAAAGGCGCTGATGTCGTCGGCGTTGTCCAGAAAGCGCGCGAAACTTTTCTCGAAATCGTTATCGCAAGGCACCATATTGAAGACGCAATGATTGGCTTCGTAGACCTTTCGCGACCACGGAAACGGCGGACAGGTCGAAAGCATGCGAGCGGGCACAACAAGCTCCGGCGCTTGATCGGCGATGCTCAACTGTTTCAACACCCGGCTGAATTCTTGAATGCACACGTACGAGGCTACTTGTGTGCTCATGGCCCTTACCGTGACCATGTCGCTCAGGTCCACCCATCGACCGAAGGCCTTATTTTCGAAGAACTCCCGAATCTTGGGAGCAAGCGCCGCGAATTGTGACGGCAACTTTACAGCCTCGGCGATTCGCCGGGCGTAGTATCCGATCAATTCCTGCGCTGTCTGCGGCTCCGGCACTTTGTAATCGCGCTCGACAATTTTTTGCAGCGTGATGATGTCGTGGCCTTCATACCGGAAAGTTTTGTTGTTGGGGTCGTCCGGGGTCAGAGGCAAGAGCATCGTCTGGAAAGTCATTACGTCGAGTGACGCGATTTCCTCAGCCAAACTCTTTTTCCGGACCAGAGTGGGTGTCAATACGGGCATGCCGACATCGAACGCCTTGCGCTCTTCGAGCGGCATAATGGTCAGGATTCGCAGCTTGTCCTTGCCGATCTCGAACGTTTCCAGCTGTAGCTCTTCCAGCTTTTCCAGATCGTCGACAAAATCGAGAAACCTCTGGTTGCCGATGATGTCCACATGCTCGGTATAGTCTGCGGTCAGATCGCGGAACATGAGGCGCAGCCCGCGCCCGATGGCTTGCTCGGGAAGAATATTGGCTTTCGCCGTGTAAGGTCTTAGTCCGACGACGACCGTCACATTTTGCACATCCCAACCTTCGCGGAGCATCAGCACGCTGACAATCGCGTTAATCGAACTCTCGGCGCGATCTACGTTCTTAACGGTTTCTCGCGCTTTATCGAGTTCCTTGTCACTGATCTCTCCAGTCTTCTTGGTGTGGATGGTCTGAGTCCTTCCATCTCCGAACTCGGCGGGGTAGGCTTTAGCCAACCACTCGGCCACATCATCGGCCTCTTCGGTGCTATTCATCATGACGAAGAGGACAGGTTTGCGGTGCAACGGCTTAAGTTGGTCGCGATACTCTTTCCATCGCTCGACCGCGGCTGTGAGATAGCCCCGGTAACGCACGCTGGCCCAATCGGACTTGGGCTCTGGGATTTTGGCTATGCCTTTCACAGGACGCTTGACCACGCCTTCCACTATGGCCTGCTTGAGCGGATAGTCGGAGACGGTCCACGGAAAAATGGTGCCCGT
>Ga0208820_1001190_pt1 | contig 15158 bp, 10 predicted proteins | sample June2015DPH_16_5_FD_184713 | JGI IMG/M metagenome (GOLD analysis project Ga0208820, IMG submission 184713) | Peatland microbial communities from SPRUCE experiment site at the Marcell Experimental Forest, Minnesota, USA - June2015DPH_16_40... | ecosystem: Environmental > Terrestrial > Soil >...
TGCGTCTTAAACGGACGCGCCACCGCCCCGCCGGCAATCGGATGCATCATCGGCGTCTCGACTTCCATGAATCCCTGCGCGTCGAAATACCGCCGCAACGATTGCACCAGCTTGCTGCGCTTCAAAAACACTTCGCGCACTTCCGGATTCACGACCAGATCCACGTAGCGTTGCCGATAGCGCAATTCAACGTCGGTGAGCCCATGAAATTTTTCCGGCAAAGGTAGTAGATCTTTCGAAAGAAAAGTCAGATCCTCGGCATGAATGCTGAGTTCGCCCGTACGCGTGCGAAACAGATATCCGCGGACGCCGATGTGATCGCCCAGGTCGAGCAGCTTCCACAGTTCGAAGTCGGCATCGCCGACCGCATCTTTCTTGACATAGATCTGCAGCCGCTGCCCGTCCTGCTGCAAGTGCGCAAACCCGGCCTTGCCCATCAGCCGGAGCGCCATGATCCGTCCCGCAACTCGCACGGTCACCCGCGGAGCATCCAGTTCCTCCGTCGTCTGCCCGGCATACTCGGCCAGAATCTGCGCCACGGTGTGGCTGTAGTTGAACTTCCGCGGATAAGCCGGATGCCCGAGAGCCTCAATCTTCTTCAGCTTCTCGCGCCGGATTTCATAAATGTTTTCGTCGAGTGCCAATGCGTGTCCTTGAGTTTCACAGCAAGCGTTTCAGAGTAAGCTTCTGATTATAGACAAGCCCTGGTGAGATTCATGCCTCCAGATGCCCTGTGGACCATTGGCGTGACGGCCCATACGCTGTGACCCAGGTCACAGCCTCTGCTTGTCGGCAAGAGCAGACTAGTAGTGGTCGCCCGGCCCCTGCAATGCCATTTACGAGCTGCACGTGGACGTGTTTCCGACCAAACGGAATTTCCAGGAGAAAATCATGGCATTCACCAAACAGCAAGCACTCGACTACCATTCTCTGCCGCGCCCGGGAAAAATTGAGGTCACCCCCACAAAACCCTGCCGGACGCAACGGGATCTGAGCCTGGCCTATACGCCGGGCGTCGCTGTACCATGCCTGGCGATTGAGAAGAATCCGCAGGACGCCTTCAAGTACACGGGCCGCGGGAACTTGGTCGCCGTGGTGACCAACGGAACCGCCGTTTTAGGGCTGGGCGACATCGGGCCCCTCGCCGGCAAGCCCGTCATGGAGGGCAAGGCCGTCCTCTTCAAACGCTTCGCCGACGTAGATGTATTTGATATCGAGGTTGGCAGCCACGATCCCGACGATGTCATCAAGGTATGCCAACTTCTGGAGCCGACCTTCGGCGGTATCAACCTCGAAGACATCAAGGCTCCGGAGTGCTTCTACATCGAGGAGACCTTGAAGAAGACGATGAAGATTCCAGTCTTCCACGACGACCAGCACGGCACCGCCATTATTTCCGGGGCTGCGTTGTTGAACGCCCTGGAAGTGGTGGGCAAGGACATCGGCAAAATAACCCTTGTCATCAACGGGGCCGGCGCCTCGAGCATTGCCACTGCCGAGCACTACGTTCGGCTGGGCATGAAGCGGGAGAACATCACTCTGTGCGACACCAAGGGAGTGGTTTACAAGGGCCGCACCGCAGGCATGAATCCTTACAAGGAGCGCTTTGCGCAGGACACCAAGCTGCGTACGCTGGCCGAGGCTATGGCGGGCGCCGATATGTTCCTCGGACTCTCCGTCGGCGGCGTGGTCTCGCAAGACATGGTGCGCTCGATGGCGGCCCGTCCAATTGTGATTGCCATGGCGAATCCCGATCCGGAAATTACTTACGAGGACGCCACAGCCTGCCGCCCCGACGTCATCATGTGCACCGGCCGCTCGGATTATCCCAACATGGTGAATAACGTGCTCGGCTTCCCCTCCATTTTCCGTGGCGCACTCGATGTGCACGCTACCGCCATCAACGATGAGATGAAGCTGGCCGCGACCCGAGCCTTGGCCGCACTTGCCAAGGAGGACGTACCCGACTCCGTCTGCCGCGCCTATGGAGTGGAGCGGATGAAGTTCGGTCCCGATTATCTGATTCCGAAGCCGTTCGACCCACGCGTCTTGATCTGGGAGGCCTCCGCCGTGGCCGAAGCTGCCATGCGCACGGGCGTAGCCCAGCAGCCGGTCGACCTCAATGAGTACCGGGAGCAACTCGAGCGTCGTCGCGGGAAGGCCCACGAGATCTCGCGGATAATGATTCGCAAGGCGCAAGCCAAGCCTAAATCTGTGGTCTTTCCGGAAGGAGAGAATGAGAAAATCCTGCGCGCTTGTTACACCCTGATGGAGGAGAAAATCGCTGTTCCCATCCTGCTGGGCAGAGCCGCGGTGATACAGGCAAAGTCACTCGATCTGGGGATGGATCTGAAGGACGTGCGCATCATTAATCCAGCGGAGTCTCCGCTCCGCGAAGCCTACATTCAGGAACTCTGCCGGCTGCGGCAGCGTCGAGGTATAACGCTGAGCGAAGCCCACAGGCGGATCAATGACCGCAACATCTTTGCTTCCATGATGGTGCGCATGGGGGATGCCGATTCGCTGGTCTCCGGCGTCGTGCAGAACTACCCCGATGCCATCCGCCCGGCGCTGCAGATCGTGCGCATGCGCGAAGGGCTGCACACGGTTGCGGGGTGCTATGTCATGATCACACGCAATGGTGACATTTACTTCATGGCTGACACCACGGTGAACGTCGATCCCACGGCGGAAAATCTGGCGGAAATTGCCCTCTGCGCCGCCGAGACGGCTCGGCGTTTCGACGTCGTACCACGGATCGCGATGCTCTCGTTCTCCAGCTTTGGGAGCACCAAACACCCGCTTTGCGAGAAAGTTCGCAAAGCTGTGGATCTCCTGCACAAGGCGGACCCGACCCTCGTGGTGGATGGCGAGGTAATGGCCGACATTGCCGTCTCCCCGGAGATGCTGGAGGAACTGTATCCTTTCAGCGCGCTCAAGGGTGGCGCTAACGTGCTGATCTGCCCCGATCTCAATTCCGCCAACATCGCTTACAAGCTGCTGGCCAAGGTTGGGGGCGCCGACACCATTGGTCCCATTCTCATGGGGATGAGCAAGCCGGTGCATTTGCTGTCGCGAGGCGCGGAGGTGGAAGAGATCGTCAACATGGCCGCGATCGCTGTTATCGATGCGCAGGAATTAGAACGCTCGGAGTGGGTGGCAACAGAGGTCTCGAAACCGGCTGTATTGGCCGACTGAGAGAGTAGAACAAAAGAAGAGTAGAACAAAACAAATTGGCTGTGTTGACATGTCAACACAGCCAATTTCTTTCCAAAGCGGGCTCCAAGCTAATGACTACCGGCCGATGACTACCGCCCAGTACCCGTCAGAGATTTCTCCTCCTGCGCCTTTTTGGCCGTGGAAGCTTGCGCAGCCGATGCTTCTGCGAGCGCAATTGCGTCCGCTTTGGCGATGGCGCGCGCCGCCACTGGTTTCAGCCACAGCAATGCCATGAAGGCGGCGACGATGTCGCAGGCGATCATGACGTAGAATACCGGGACCCAGGAGCCTGTCCTGAGCATCACGTACGCAGCGACCGGAGCGGAAAAAATGGCTGCTGTGCCTTTCGCGGTATAGACGATGCCGTAGTTCGTCGTGGCCCATGTCCTGCCATAAAGGTCCGCCGTGATGGAGGGGAACAGCGAGAAAATCTCGCCCCAGGCAAAGAAGACGAGGCTGGACAACAGGACGAACATCACCGGCCGGTGGATAGTCTGCAACCATCCGTATACCGCCAGACCTTCGATCAGGAAAGCGGTGAACATGGCGTTCTCTCGGCCAATGTGATCGGAGATCCAGCCCCACAGAGGACGGGTCACACCATTTACGATGCGGTTCAACTGGATCGCCAGAATTGCCGCTGACATGCCAAAGGCAATGATGACCTTGTCTACTTTGTAAAAGCTGGCAATCTCCTTCAGTTGCGAAGTGACCACCAGGCCACCGAACGCCACCAACGTCATCATGATGTAGATGAGGTAAAAAGATGGTTGCTTCAGCATCTGCCACCAAGTCATGTCAATAGCGGCTTGATGGACTCGGGCGACACGTTTCCACGCTTTTGGCAGCCACCCCTTCGGCGGCGCCACGATAAACATGGCCGCAACCGTCACGATGATGCCTTGCAGGATGCCCCAAAAGATGAACGCATGCCGATAACCGGAAGCATGGATCATTGTCTCGATCGGAGCGACGGTCACCGCGGTGCCGATGCCATAGGCGCCGGACACTATGCCCGCGCAAAGTCCGCGGTGGTCGGGAAACCACTTCAGCACGTTGCCGGTGCAGCCGCCATAAACGGCGCCGGCGCCGATTCCACCGATCGCGTACCAGATGTAAAGTCCGGTGGTCGTCATGGCGTAGCCGGAACCGATCCAGCCCGCGCCCACCAGCAGGCCGCCGATCCCAATGATCAGCCGCGGCCCCATACGATCAACCAGATAGCCTTCGAATGGGACCAGCCAGGTTTCACAGAAGATGAACGCGGCAAATGCGATCTGTACCGCGGCCAAAGTCGCGTGCAGGCTTAAGGTTAAGGGTTTAGTGAAAAGCGTCCAGGCATATTGCAGGTTGGCGATGGCCATCATCGCGATTATGCAGGCGCACATTTGAACCCAGCGGTTGACGATCTTGGGCTCTGTAAGAACTGCGGAGGTCACATTCGTGGCCATAGGCATCCTCCTGGGAAATTGTCAGAATTAGTCGTCTCTTCTCGCTTAGCACTCCTTGCCGGAAAGCCTCCGGGTAAATGAAAAACCCGCCCCTTGTGGGGCGGGCGGGCTTATTCGGCTTCGATTTCTTTCTGGAGCGGAATGATTCCCGGCACCAGCCACTTGTCCCACATCTCGTCGATCTTGCTCTGGAAGTATTCGATGTCTTCGTCGATAAAGTGCGCGAACCTTCCCTGCTTGAGCAAGTAATCGCGAACCGGCAGACGTTTGAATTTGTGGTTCGCAATATCCTTGGTCTTGCCGTAGAGCGACAGCTTGCCGTTTTCGATCTCGTACAGTGGCCAAATGCCGGTGTTCACGGCAAGTTCGCCCAGTTCGAACGAAAGCACGGGATCGAAATCCCAGCCTTTCGGGCAGGGGTTGAGGCAGTGAATGAACGTAGGACCGCCGATCGAAAGCGCCTTGCGAACGTTGTTCATCGCCTGCAGCGGGTAGGAGGTAGAGATGGTTCCTACATACTTCACTGTGGGATGGCCAACCATCATCAACGGCGCCATGTTCTTTTTCCACCGGTGATTCATGATGCGCTTCACTTTTCCTGGCGTGCTGAACGAGGTGTTGACGCCATACGGCGATGTCCCGGAAATCTGGATATCGGTATTGGCATAGGACTCGTTATCGTACATCAGGATCAGCAGGTTGTAGTCGGGATGGCACATGGTGGCCGAGATTGCGCCCAGTCCCATGTCCGCACCGCCGCCGTCGCCGCAGAAGGCGATGACGTTGATGGGCTCATCCTTCATGACGCCCTTGCGCATCTGGACGCGGAATGCCGCGGCCGCTCCCAGTGCGCTGGAGCCCGAACTGCCCAGTTGCGTGTGCATCCAGGGGACGCCCCAGGGGGTCGCGTAGTAAGAGGTGTTAGCCACGTACATGCACCCAGTGCTACCCAGAACGATGGTTCTGGGTCCCGCGGCCTTCGCCATCAATTTCATGATTTGCGCAGACTCGCAGCCCTGGCAGGTGCGGTGGCCGGATGTGTAGTACTCCTCGTGCGGAACCTTCTTGACTCCTTTGAAGGGTTCCAGGTTTTGCGTCGGTTTTTCGTCTACAAAAGTGCTCATAATTGTTATCCTTTCCGGCTCTCGGAACGCTGTGTGGAGGCGGGGCTTAGCCCCGCCTGGACGGGGCAGAGCCCCGTCACCACACATTTATCCTCGCAGCCCGATCCATTGCGTCAGGGGTTGCGCTTTACCTTTGGCGGCTTCGAAGGTGATCTCCGTCATCTTCTCGACGTCCGGCACTGTCACTTCACGTCCACCCAGCCCGCAGATGAAATCCAGTACGGGTGGCCGGGTGGCCGCGCCGGTGTACATGGCCGAGCGAACTTCAGTGGCCACGACGCCGCTAAGATTGGGCGAACCGAACGAGAAGTCGCGGTCGATCACGCCAACGGCCTTGAATCGCTCCAGGCATTTGGCAATTTCCGGACCGGCAAAGGGCCGGAACCAGCGCAGCCGCACGAATCCGACTTTCTTGCCTTCCTCGCGCAGCTTCCGGACCGCAACTTTCACCGGAGTCGACATCGTTCCCATGCCCAGCAGCACGACGTCCGCATCTTCGGTCATATACTCTTCGAAGAACGGGTTGCCGTATTTGCGTCCGAAGATTTTCTCGAAGTCCTTATAGACTTCGCGAATCACATCGCAGGCGATCTCGGTGACTGCGTAGTTCTGCCGTCGAATCTCCATCACCCAGTCCTCGTTGGCCTGTGGGGCCACCGAAATGACGTTGTCGGGGTGGAGCAGCAGATCGCCGCGGTTGTAAGGAGGCAGGAACTTTTTCACCTGCTCCAGTGTCGGGATCTTGACCAGGGCCTGGGAGTGGGTGAGGAACGCGCCATCGCAACTAATCGCCAAAGGAACGAACATGCGGCGATCTTCCGCCACGCGATAGGCGATCAAAGCGGTGTCCAACGCTTCCTGCGCGCTATCGACCCAGGTCAACATCCAACCTAGATCGCGTACCGCCAGGGCATCGTTGTGTTCCACACCGAAGGCGCCGGGATCGTCGAGCGCCCGATTGCCCACCATGGCAACCATGGGGATGCGCAGGGCGGGAGTTACCGTCAGGCATTCCATGGCATACATCCAGCCGACGCCGCTGGACCCGCAGAACACACGCGCTCCGCAAGCGGAGGCGTGTTTGACGATTTCGAATTGGGAATGCTCGCCTTCCGCCACGATGTACTCACAGTCCATTTCGCCGTCTGCTACCAACTGGCTGATGTACTGCATCACCGTGTCATAAGGCCGGATCGGGTAAGCCGTGACTACGTCGACGTTGGCCAGTTTGCAGGCAATCGCAATGGCCTCGGCGCCCGTAATCAGGGCTTCCTGCTCGTGGGTTTTCTTTTTTTCTTCAACCGGTATTGTCAGTGTTGCCATCTTAATCTCCTTGTCTTCAGGTTTGCCGCCGGGCCACTAGCCTTTGTTAGCGATTTCCATGGCTTCGGGGACCTGTTCTTGATATTGACCGCGATAACGGAACCCATGCGACCGATTCTTGATCGGGTCGGCTTTCTTAATTGTGGCCTCCAGCCACTTCAGGTATGCGCCCTTGTCTTTCTCGAACGCCGCCCACGGGCTGTTGTTATCGTGGAACTCGGACTCGTTCACCATGGTGATGCAGTTCTTCACCGGGCAAATCTCCTCGCAAATGCCGCAACCGGAGCAGGCTTCGAGGTTGGGGTCGTAGGTGCCCGCGGCCGTGATATCGAACGCCGCATCGGGACAGTTCAGCCAGCACAGCGTGCACTTGGTGCAGGTGGAGAAGTTGACCACCGGCCGTTGCGTGCGCGTCGAGTACTTCTTGAACAGCTCGTTGCGGCCGGGCCGGAAGCCCCCGACTTCCCCGGTCACCGGATCGGCGAACGGGCCGCCTACCTCCTGACCCTTGATGGATACGCCGCAGCGCATATCCTCCCAGCGGGGCAGCCCGACCTTGACTAACTCATCGGGATTGCCCTCGCCCGCCTTTACGCCGATCGCGGTAAAGCGCTCGAAGGCATTGCGGGCGGTCGTAACTTTCAGGGTGTTCTTGAGTTTTTCGTTGATGAATTTCTCCACCGACTCCAGGCTCATCACCGCGGGCAGCGCCTTAGCGATGGCGCCCAGGATGCGGACGTCGGTGTGGTCATCCTTATAAACCCACATGCCGGAGAAGCTGGTAACGCCTCTCACGATTCCCAGCTTGTAAGGCTCTTCCCGGCGGTGAATGTTCTTCAGCAGCGCGGGTGCGTCGTCCAGAGAGATTACGATGAGTGTGTGTCCGGGTTTCAGAGCATGGTGTACGGGTTGTAGCCCCGACCACGCCCACGACTCCGCGCCCTTACAGAGCGTGTCATCGAGAACCACGGTTACGTCGACTTGCTTCGGCTCGTACTGCGCCATTCCCGCTTCGAGCGTCTCCTCGTCGTTGGCGACGATCGCGAAACTCTTCGCTGGAATCCCATTGCGTTCCGGCGCGTCTCCATAACGGCCAAAGGAAATGCCCAGTTTGCCTTCGTTGTGCGCGGCCAAAACAATGCCGCGAGTTATGTTCTTGGCCAGGGTCTTTTGGAAGACCCCTCGGTAGATGACTTCAACCGCTAATAGCTGGCCCATTTTTCAACCTCCATTCATTTCTCTTACAGCTTCTTCAGTACTATGCTTTCGACTTCCTGCAGGTGCCGGCGCATGGCAGCCTCGGCGGCTCCCGCGTCGCCCCGCTTCAGAGCGGAAAGAATTCGGTGGTGACCGGCGAGCGACTTTTCTTGCCGTCCTTCCACCTGCAACGTGCGTTCCCGGGTCTCGCGCAACAAATCCATCAGCACGTCCACTATCTTCAAGACCGCGCTGTTGTTGGACGCCAGAGCGACGTTGTAGTGAAACTCGGAGTCCTCGTCGATTCCTAGTTCGCCCCCGCGCACCTTCGCCTCTTGGCGTACCAGAATCTCCTCCATCTCAGCGATCTCATCGCGAGAGACGTGCAGAGCGGCGCGCCCGGCCAAGGGCGGCTCGATCATATTGCGCACATCCAGCAGTTCCGCAATCATCTTCCGCTTCTCCAGAAGCGCGGTAGCCAGGGGACCTGGGGCAGCATGAGGACTGCAAACCACCGTGCCGATACCCTGGCGTGGCTCAAGCAGGCCCTTCAGTTCCAGGCTCCGGATAGCATCGCGCACCGAGCTGCGGCTGACCCCAAGCATTTGCACAAGCTGACGCTCTGGGGGCAGCAGATCGCCGGGTTTCAACTCTTCCGTGATGTGCCGCTCCAGTTGCTTGGCGACCTCTTGGTAGACCTTGTTTCTGGGAATTGCCTCGAACCCGAGTTTCGCCGGCGATTCAGTGCCCATGATTGGCATTGGTCTGATGACTGACCATCATTAAAGCCCTGAGCCCCAAATGGCGCAAGTACATTAATCACGTGTCGATGTGACCAAGATCACATCAGGCTTTGGTTGGGGCAGAGACTTTGGGTGGCGCAGCGGTTTGCGGCTGCGGTAACTGGCGAATTTTCATCGACGAGCTTTAACAGGCTGTGGAAAATCTTGGGTTTCGTATCAGGGCATCGCTTTAGCGATGCCGTAAGTCCTTCGAAATCAGATGCCCTTTGGGGTCTGGGCATCGAGAATCGACTTTTTCCGCAACCTGTGAAGCCGTGCCCTTTCTGCTTGGGAACTAGTTTTTCCGCATCCGTGGTAACTTTTAGGTTTGCACCTAAGCCACGCCATTTTCCTGTTTTTCGCTGCGGTCATTGCCGGGACGCTAAACGCGGTGGCGGGCGGCGGCACTTTTCTTTCGTTCCCCGCGCTGTTGGCTACCGGTGTGCCGGCGGTGGAAGCCAACGCGACCAACACGGTCGCGCTGTGGCCTGGGTTGGCAGCCAGCGCCGGTGCGTACCTAAGACGGCTGAATGTGCCGCGACGCTTGCTGGTTCCCTTGCTGCTGACGAGCGTTGTCGGTGGGCTGGTTGGCGCGTTGCTGCTGCTCAAGACGCCCCAACATACCTTCCTGCGCCTCGTCCCCTGGCTGCTGCTGGGTGGTACCTTGCTGTTCGCCTTCGGCAACACGATCCGCACCATAGCCGGGAAGACTGCCGCTGTGGATGATTTGCGGAAGATGTCATGGCAGGCGATCACGGCAACTTCTATGGCAGAGTTGCTGGTCGCAATCTATGGCGGGTATTTCGGGGCGGGAATCGGGTTCATGATCCTGGGCATGTTGGCGGCGTTGGGGATGCGTGACATCCATGCCATGGGTGCGATCCGGACATTGCTGGCGGTCGTGATTAATGCTGCGGCGGTGCTGACCTTCATTCTGGCGGGTGCCGTGCTTTGGCGGCAGTGCGTGGTAATGATTGCGGGTGCTCTGCTCGGCGGCTGGTTCGGCGCGCACTATGCGCAAAAAGCCGATCCCCGGAAGGTACGGCTCGTCGTGATCGCCGTCGGCGTGGCGATGACCGCGTACTACTTTGTCACGGTGCGGTAGCGGGCATTATTCATGAGGCGAGAGAACCGGGAAGGGCACGGCTTGAACAGGCTGCTGAAAGACCCGTGTAGAGAAGGGGGCTTGCCCCGTCTCAGACTGCCCAATAATCTCCGTTCGCGCCGGTTTTGGGTAGGGCACGGCTTCAGCCGTGCCGCCCAGAGCCAATAAAGACGCGGGCTTTAGCCCCTGAGGCCGGCCCTTGCCCGGTGTTCACTTTGGCTGCTGCCGAACCGCACACTGGGACAGTAGCTTGGTGCAGTTGTACACCGTGCGGGTGCAAGTCATGGGAAGCCCTACCCGCTCCCCTAACTCCACCACCGCGCCCACCAGTGCTTCCAGTTCCATCGGGCGGCCCGCTTCGAGATCCTGCAGCATCGAAGTCTTGTGCTCCCCAACTTTTTCCGCGCCGGCCATTCGCTGCTCGATGGAAACCGGCAACTCCATGCCCAGTTTGAGGGAGACCGCTTCCACTTCCTCCATGATGTTGCGGATCACCGACGAAACTCCCGGGTCGCGCACCATCTGAACCAGCGTGGCCCGCGTCAGTGCGCTGACCGGGTTGAGGGATGCGTTGCCCAGAACCTTCACCCAAATCTCGTGCCGGATGCGGGTGGTGATGGGGCAGCGCAAGCCGGAGGCGATGAGCGCCTCCGCAATTCGGCGGCAGCGATCGGAGCGCGTGCCGTCCGGTTCGCCGAGAGAAATGCGGTTGCCCTCGATGTGTTGAATCACTCCCGGAGCTAAAATCTCGGTCGAAAAGTAAACGATGGACCCGACCACCCGTTGCGCTTCGATGGCCGAGGAGATCACGCCGCCGGGATCGACCCGATCAAGGCACAATCCGTCCCAATCGCCGCCGAAACCCTGGAAGTACCACCACGGAATTCCATTCTGGGTGCTGACCACTGTGGTATCCGGCCCCAGCACCGGCCTCAACTGCGGCGCAAGTTGCGGCAGGCCGTGCGCCTTCACCCCAAGAAAGACAACGTCCACCGCTCCCACTTCTGCGAGTGAGCTGGCGATGGTGGGCCGCGCCACGAAATCTCCCGCGCTGCTTCTGACCTGCACGCCGTGCTCCTGCATGGCGCGAAGATGCGGCCCGCGCGCAAAGAGCGTGACCTCGAACCCCGCCTGCGCCATGCGCGCACCGATGTAGGCTCCGATTGCGCCCGCCCCCGCGATCAGGAATCTCATGCTCGATTATCCACGTTGCTCATCCGTGAGCGCAGCGGCGACTGCGCGCCGGCGAATTTTTCCGGTGGCGGTGGTGGGGATACTGTCCACCAGATAAATCTTCTTTGGACATTTGTATTCTGCCAGCAACTCGCGGCAGTGCTTGATGAGTGCCGCTTCGGTGGCGCCATGGCGTTCGTGCAAGACCACGGCTGCCGCCACTTCTTCGCCCAGCGTGGGATGCACGCAGCCAAACGTGACCGCCGCCGCGACCGCGGGATGCCGCAGCAGAATCTCATCGACTTCGTGAGGCGCGATGTTCTCGCCTCCGCGGATGATGATGTCTTTGATCCTGCCCGTCAAATGCAAATAGCAGTCTTCGTCAAGCAATCCTTCGTCGCCGGTGCGAAACCATCCATTCACAAAGGCGTGAGCGTTGGCCTCGGGATTGTTTGCATATCCGCGAAACACATTGGCTCCCTGAATGGCGACTTCGCCGCGCTGGTTTGTTCCCAGGTGATTGCCCGCCTTGTCCATGATGGCGATGCGAAGCCCTGCACCCACGCCCACAGAACCTGGCTTCCGATGGCGCGGGGGTAAAGGATTCGAGGTCATCTGGTGGGCAGCTTCCGTCATTCCGTAGGCTTCGACGAAAGGCACGCCAAAGACGTCCTCCATCTTGTGAATGAGTTCTGGCGACAAGGGCGCGCTGCAGGACCGTATGAAGCGCAGAGAGGCAGCTTCTTCGGCCTTGTGGCGGGTACGGGCGAGCACAAGCTGATGCATCGTGGGCACTCCCGAATACCAGGTCACGCGATGTTCTCGAACCGTCCGCCAGAAAGAAAGCGCGTTGAACTTTAGGGGAACGACCACGACACCCCCGGAAAGCAAAGTGGCCATGGTTGAACCAATCAAACCATGAATGTGGAACAGCGGCATGATACACAGCGAAACATCTTCCTCGGAAAGCGCGTATGTGTTCGCGATATTAGCCGAGGATACGGCCAGGTTGTAATGCCGCAGGGGAACACGCTTCGGCCGCCCCGTGCTGCCGCTGGTGTGCAGGATCAGGGCAATGTCGTCAGCCGTGGGCTCGGTTGCGGAAACACCGGTGGCGGCATCCAACAAGTGAACGTTGCCCTGGTCGCTCATCTCCACCGAGAGCACTGGGATCTTGCGGTCCGCGGCTGCGGTGCGCACGAATTCCGCGCCTACCGCGGGGCAAAGTAAAATGCGGGCATTGGTGTCACCGAGGAAAAAATGAAACTCCTCATAGGGATACGCCGGGTTCAAAGGGGCTGCGGTTCCGGCGATGGAGGCAGCGAGAAAGCTCACAATCGCAGGCAATCCGTTGGGCAATGCAATCGCTACCGCATCGCCACGGCGGATGCCCGCGGAAGCCAAAGCGTTCGCCATGGCCAGCACCTGCTGCCGGAGCGAATCGTAGGTGACACGGATTCCAAGCTCGGGAACGATAATTGCCGTGTGACTGTCAGCGAAATGTAAAACGTCAAGAAGAGTGTGTACGGACTTCAGTGTCATTCGTTATTTCCTCTGCCCCCGGGGGTCCTCCGTGCACCCCTGTGTACCCTGTGGTGAATGCCTTTTGCCGATACTTAATCAAAGTTTCCCTAGATCGAGTAGCCCTCTGCGCTCAGGATCTTTTTGAACTCTTTCAGGAAGAACTGCACGTTGTCTTCGGTGGCCAACGGGCCCATCACGCCAATGCGGAAGATTTTGCCGGCGAGCGGCCCAAAACCGCCGGCGATTTCAATGCCCGGTTCGTCCAACAGGCGTTTTCGCACTTTCGCCTCGTCAACGCCTTTTGGGACACCCACCGTGTTCAGGGTCGCAATTCGATGCGCTTCGGGAACGTGCATGCGTAGACCCATCGCTTCTATGCCCTTGACAAAGGACCTATGGCAAGCGCGATGCCGCTCCCAGCGGTTCTCGATTCCTTCCTCGGCGATGACCATGAGCGCCTCGCGTAGCGCGTAGAACATGGAAATCGGCGCCGTGTGATGATAGCGGTGCGATACCGTGGAGTAGTCGTAAATCAGCTTGAGGTCAAAATACCAACTGCGCACCGGAGAAGTCCGAGCGCGCAGCCAGTCCATGGCCCGCGGTGAAATCGCCATTGGAGACAAACCCGGTGGACAGCTTAGCCCTTTTTGCGTGCAACTGTAAGCGACATCGATACCGGTTTTGTCGAACTCCACCGGAACTCCGCCGAGCGAGGTAACGCAATCCGCGATTACCAGAGCGCCAGCATCGTGAGCGGCGGCACAGATGGCCTGGCCCGATTGCAAGGCTCCGCTCGACGTCTCGGCCTGAACATAAGCCACAACTTTGGGCTTTTCGCGACGGATGAACTCTCTCGCTTCATCCGGCGTGTAGGTCTCACCCCAAAGCTTCTCGAAGCGTACGACGTTGGCGCCGTGGCGCTTCGCCATCTCCGCGAGCCGATCGGAGAAAAACCCATTGGCGAACACCGCGAACTTGGCTCCAGGTTCCACGAAGTTCGCAACGGCAGCTTCCATGCCCGCGCTGCCGGTGCCAGAAATCACTAGTGTGGCGCCGTCTTTGGTTCCGAAGGGCGTTTTGAGCAATTGCTGGACGTCTCCCATCACCTGGATGAAGTAGGGGTCGAGGTGTCCGACAATCGGCTTCGACAGCGCCTCGTAGACCCGCGGGTGAACCATGCTGGGGCCAGGCCCGAACAAATAGCGGCGAGGCGGTTGCAGGGCGGGGAAATGATGTGCAGTATTTTCCTGTTCTATGACGCTCATAGTCCTCGTTTCTCTTCAGAGATAGTTAGATTTTACGGCACGGAGCGGACAATCTCCAGAACCCCACCCGAAATGTGACGTTCAAGATGCGATGCAGTTTGGCAGGGAAGCACCGGTGACGCAAGTGCGCCGGTTTAGGCAGACCGGACTTTGGGCGGAAGAATTCAAGTTGCACAAGAAACTTGTAACCAGAAAAACCGATCGAACTGGTCAATAGAATTGATTTATCAGGTGCGCGCCAGGTCCGGCGCATCTGAACCCTAATACAATTCTTTGACTTTCTTTCTCAAGGCTGCGAGCAGTGGCGGAGGCAGTGCGGCATAGCCTTCCTGAGCCGCGTATTGCTGGCCATCCGTGTACATCCAATCCAAGAAATCGCTTAATGCGGCGGCACGAGCGGGTTCAGACAGGGGTCGCAGGTAAGCCCAGGAGAAACTGGTAATGGGAAAAGCATCCGCTCCGGGTGTGTTGATCAACGAGGCGGAGAAGCCCTTCCAGCCTGGCGCCTCGGCCGCCTGGCATGCCGCGATCATGCTCTCCGTGGAAGCTTTAACAAACTTACCGGCGCGATTCTGCACCGCAGCTTGGGGAATATTGCCCTTCACCGCATATTGATACTCCACGTAGCCAATGGAGCCGGGGCTGTTCTTCACCTTGTCTGCCATATCGGAACTGCGTTCCGCCCACGCCCCAACCGGCCACTTGGGTGAAGGAGTGACTCCAATTTGGGCCCGAAACTTGGCACTCGCCTTGGAGAGAAAGTCGGTGAAAACGTAGTTGGATCCCTTTCCTGCGGGGCGGTTGACCACTTGGATCGGAAGATCCGGCAAAGTGATCCCGGGATTGAGCTTCACGATTTGTGGCGCATTCCACGTCTTCACATCGCCGAGGTAGATCCCGGCCAGCACTTCCCCCGAAAGCCGAAGCTCCTGCCGGATATCGGGAAGATTGTAGATGGGAACGATCCCGATGATCACCACCGGCAGTTCGATCAA
>Ga0208820_1001193_pt1 | contig 15127 bp, 14 predicted proteins | sample June2015DPH_16_5_FD_184713 | JGI IMG/M metagenome (GOLD analysis project Ga0208820, IMG submission 184713) | Peatland microbial communities from SPRUCE experiment site at the Marcell Experimental Forest, Minnesota, USA - June2015DPH_16_40... | ecosystem: Environmental > Terrestrial > Soil >...
CTTCCCGAACTCATCCGCGAAAAGATGCTTGCTCGCAAACCTGTATCCCGTTTGGAAAAGGAGAGAGTGGGTGTGATACTGCGGCGTTGCATTTCCACTATCGTCGGAGATTGGTTGGCGCGTGTAAATGAAGCCAAGGAACTCAGGCATCTTTTACTCAGCGACGATGAGCGTACGGGGCATCTTCCGAGGCTGATTGAAGACCTAGTTGCCCGTTTGAGCAAGCCCAGCGCAACCATGAAGGACAGCGATGCCAGCTTTTCAGAGGCCGCCGTTGCCCACGGCAAGCTCCGCTATTTGCAAGGCTACACTCCTGAGATGTTGGTGCACGAATCACGAATACTCCAAGTGACTCTCTTCAGCACATTGCAGAACAATCTGAGCTTTCTGGATTTCAGCTTACTGTTACCGGATGTCATGACCATCGCAGACGAAGTGGATGCGCAGTTGACCCAGTCTATGGCCAGCTACATCAGAGCCATGCGGAAGGCGGCGGCAGCGTAGCTAGGGCTAGCATCGCAAGAAGGCGATTGCGCGGACACGCAGACAAAGATTTCTGTATAAATATCGTCATTTCTCTCATTGACGGGATCGAGGGCGTAAATGCCTCATCCAGTCACGCCTCGCAGCAGATAGACGACCTCAGGTGAAAATCGGCTCTTAGCCCGGTCGGTCAAAAAGGGTTCCTCCGCAGCCTCCGCAAGTGAATGAATCTAATGCCCGAGAAATTTGCGCCCATGCTGGTCAGCCCGGTAAAGGTTTTGCACCACTGTGGTTAGCATCAATGATCTTCGATGCAGACAGCTACGACCTATGGCTAGATCCGGGCATCGTGGATGTCACTGCGGCGTCCCACCTGCTGAGGCCCTGCGACGCCTGGGTATGCGCATCTAAAGGGCCGTCATTTCTGTGCGCGGTATTGTTCGTCGCCGACATGCTCCATCCACTCGACCACCTTGCCGTCTTTCTTTTCCTGAATTGCGATGTGCGTCATGGCGGTCGTTGGCGCGGCCCCATGCCAGTGTTTCTCTTCAGGTGGGAACCAGACCACATCACCCGGGCGGATTTCTTCGATCGGTCCTCCCCACCGCTGAACCCGGCCGCAGCCGGCGGTTACGATGAGAGTCTGCCCAAACGGATGGGTGTGCCACGCAGTGCGAGCACCCGGCTCAAAAGTTACACTAGCACCGCTCGCTAGTGCCGGATCAGGCGCCTGAAACAGTGGATCGACTCGTACCGTGCCAGTGAACCACTCTGACGATCCTTTCGTGGAAGGCTGCGAACCAGCTCTTTTGATTTCCATCCTCTGAACTCCTAAGTCAAACAAGTCTCGGCCACAAAACCTGCCGGACAGCGTAGACCCCTAAACGGCTAATGTGGACGTTTCTCCAAGACATCCTTCACGACCGGTAACGCGGAAAAGGCATTCGGCCAACCCGCGTAGAAGGCCAGTTGCGTGACCACCTCCGCGGCCTGCGTCTGGGTCAGGCCGTTGTCCATCGCCCGATTGAGGTGGTAAGGAATCTGCGCAACCTGGCCGTTAGCAATCAGCGCGCTGACAGTCACCAAGCTCCGATCTCGGGGTGCGAGATCCGGCCGTAACCACAAGTCGCGGAACAGAACGTCAGTGGTGTACTGCACTATGCCCGGAGCGACGTTACCGAACTGCTGTTCTACAGCCGCGGCACGTTTCGCCTCGGCGTCTTTATCGAGCGGAAGAGGCACAGGCGAAGTGGAAGGAAGCTGATCGACCCCAATCTTACGATCTGTAAAGACACCTTTCGCGACGGCGACTGCCGACATCGCATTCGCCCACCCAGAGTAAAAAGCCAGATGCGTGATGATCTCCGAAATCTCGCGTGGCTTCACGCCATTATCAAGTGCAAGGTTGAAATAGTAGGGCATTTCACTCGTTTGGTTGCGCGCGATTAGGGCCGAGACCGTAACAACGCTGCGATCGCGTGGCGTGAGGCCGGGGCGTTCCCATAGGTCAGCAAGAGGTCCTTGCCCATACTTCGCAAGTGCAGGCGCGACCATCGTGATGTCATTTATTGTTTGCATGGATTCGAATTTCCTCTCGTTTTGTGCGTGCTGGCCCTGGGCATATGTTGTGCTGATCAGAGAAAGCGCCGCAATCATCGCGGCCATCAGTTTCATCTTGACCTCCTGGAATTCTGGGTGAGGCTATGATCATTTGCGGTATTGCTCGTCGGTCACCTTCTCCAACCACTCCACGGCTTTCCCATTGAGTTGTTCCTGTATTGCAATGTGCGTCATTGCTGTGCTCGGCGTTGCGCCGTGCCAGTGTTTTACTCCCGGTGGAATCCAGATAACATCCCCTTTTCGAATTTCCTCGATTGGTCCTCCCCACTGCTGAATCCAGCCCGTGCCGTCCGTTACGATCAAGATTTGACCGAGGGGGTGGGTATGCCATGCGCTCCGCGCGCCGGGTTCGAACTTAACTTTCCCACCGCTTGTGCGCGATGGATCGGCCGCAGGAAACAACTCCTGAACTTGTGCTGAGCCAGTGAAGTACAGGGCAGACCCTTTGTTCGAGTGTAAGGAGTCGCTTCGCGTGATCTTGACCGTTTGGGATTTATGGGCAGGTTCACTCTGCGAACTGCCAGATGGGGAGACTGCCTGGGCACTGGCGCTATTCGAAACGAGCATGAAAAGCGACATGATCATCGCAGCAATCAGTTTCATTTCACTCCTCTCGACGTGACTTCTCTTTTCGTCACGTGACCTTAGGGGCGCAGCAGCGCCTTGATTGCGCGCCGCTCGTCCATTGCGCGGTAACCCTCCGCCACCTGATCGAGAGGCAGCGTCAGGTCGAACACCTTACCGGGATTAATCTTCCCCTTCCACACAAGGTTGATCAGCTCGGGCAGGAAGCGGCGCACGGGCGCGGGGCCACCGTGAAGGTGGACGTGAGCGTAGAACAGCTTCTCCCCGTCGAGGTCGACTCCGTGCGGGACGCCGACGTAGCCCACATAGCCGCCACGGCGAGTCGACTGGATCGCCTGCATCATTGACTGCTGCGTACCAACACACTCCAATACCGAGTCCGCACCGATTCCGTTGGTCAACTCCTTGATTCGCTCCACACCTTCATCGCCCCGCTCCGTGACGATATCGGTCGCGCCGAACTCGCGTGCGAGTTTCTGACGCGACTGGTGACGACTCATCGCGATGATCCTGTCGGCACCCATCTGCTTCGCAGAGAGCACACCGAGCAAGCCAACTGCGCCGTCACCGACCACGACGACCGTCTTGCCAGGCTTCACGTTCGCCGCATCCGCGGCAAACCACCCGGTGCCCATAACGTCGGAGAGCGCCAACATGCTCGGCACCATCTCGCCCGAGGGAACATCCGGGGTGGCCACGAGGGTGCCGTCCGCGAGCGGGACACGCAGCAGTGGTGCCTGGGCGGTTCCTACGAACTCGGCGTGCTGGCACGACGACTGATATCCGATCTGACAGTTGGGGCAGGTGTTGTCGGAGGCGAAGAACGATCCGATAACGAACTGGCCAGCCTTTATGGAGCTGACTGCCTTGCCTACCTCCTCGACAACGCCGCAGTACTCGTGCCCCATCGGGGTCGGTTGGGCAATCGGTTGGATGCCACGGTATGGCCACAGGTCCGACCCGCAGACACACGTGGCCGAGATCCTGATGATGGCATCTGTCGGCTTGATGATCTTCGGCGTTTCGCGGTCTTCGAAACGCACATCTCGTGGTCCGTAAAGAATTGCTCCTCTCATGCTTTATCTCCTTCCCTTCAACGCATGATGAAGCCGCCATCCACCGAGATGGACTGACCAGTCACGTAGCTTGCGGCATCACTGCAAAGCCACAGAACAGCATCAGCGATCTCCTCCGGGCGGCCAACCCGTGCCATCGGGATGCTCTTTTCCATCGTCTTGAGAGCTTCACCTTGACCCGCCGCGACCATCTGGTCGGCCATCGGTGTCCAAATGAGGCCCGGACAAACGGCATTGATGCGAATGCCGCGCGCCGCATATTCGAGAGCAGCGCTCTTGGTGAACCCAATGACTCCGTGCTTGGTAGCATGGTAGATCCCACGCTCGGCACCTCCCACAAGTCCCCCAAGCGAAGAGCAATTGACGATGGTCCCACTTCCTTGTTTGCGCATGTGTTGTAGTTCGAACTTCATGCAACTCCATACACCACGGAGGTTGACCCCCATCACCCGGTCGTAATCCTCCCGCGTCGTATCAGCAGTTTCTGCGAGAACATTTTGAATGCCGGCATTGTTGTACGCCGCATCGAGCCGCCCGAAAGTGGAGACCGTCTTTTTCACCATTGCCTCCACCTGCGCGTCGTCGGACACGTCACAGCGGACGGCCAGCGTCTTATGACCTTTATTGGCAAGCTCCTGGGCCGCGGATTGCGCGTCTTTCTCATTCCAGTCAGCTAACACCACGGAGGCTCCAGATTCAGCAAAAGCCTTGGCTGTGGCAAGGCCTAGTCCAGATGCGGCGCCTGTAACCAGTGCCACTTTGTTTTCAAAAGACAGATTCATAAATACATTCCTCTATTTGTGGACGGATTCCACTTTCCGGCGATCTGCTCGCCTGTTTCTTGAATAACCCTCGCTTGCTGTCACCGATACGTCATTCGTTCTAGTTCTTCTGGGTACCGGGCGCCTTGCACTGTGATCTTTGCGGTAGCGGCGTCGAGCTCCCAGAGATCATCCGGCGTGAGTTGGACGGCAACCGCTCCGATGTTCTCTTCAAGGCGCTCCAGCTTTGTGGTGCCGGGAATCGGAACGATCCAGGGTTTCTGTGCAAGCAGCCAAGCGAGCGCGATCTGAGCGGACGTCGCATTCTTCTTCGAGGCAAATGCAGCAATCAGATCAACCAGAGCACGATTTGCCTTGCGAGCTTCAGGCGAGAATCGGGGGAAACTGCCGCGATTATCCTCTTGGTCAAACTTCGTGTTCTCCGTAATTGTCCCGGTGAGGAATCCCCGGCCAAGCGGACTGAACGGAACAAGGCCGATGCCAAGTTCTTCGAGCGTGGGAGTGATCTCCTCTTCCGGGCGCTTCCACCAGAGCGAGTATTCACTTTGAAGGGCCGTCACTGTCTGAATTGCATGAGCGCGACGGATGGTCTGTGCCCCCGCTTCAGATAATCCGAAGTACTTCACCTTGCCTTCCTGAATCAAGTCCTTCACCGCTCCCGCCACGTCTTCAATGGGCACGTTCGGATCGACGCGATGCTGATAGAGCAGGTCGATGGTGTCGACCTTGAGCCTTCTCAGCGAGCCCTCGACACTCTCTTTGATGTGGTCCGGCCGGCTGTTCAGACCGACTGGATGCGGATCTCTCTTGGAGTCAATCTGGAACCCAAACTTGGTCGCGATCACCACCTGGTCACGCATCGGAGCGAGAGCCTCGCCCACAAGCTCTTCATTCACGAACGGACCGTAGACTTCAGCGGTATCGAAGAAAGTGACGCCGCGTTCGACCGCTGCCCGAAGGAGCGCAATCATCTGCCTTGTCCCTGACACCGTGCCGTGACCAGGACTCGACCTCATGCAGCCAAGCCCCATGGCCGAGACTTCCAGTCCGCCTGTTCCTAATCTTCGTTTCTGCATAGCAATCGTCCTCCTATAGTTCTGTTGAACGTCCGCTCGAAAACTTGGCCGCGAGTGCTAGCCGTCGCAGATCGAAGTCACGCGTCTGACAAAAGATTAGGCTTTCTATCGTTCATGACACAAGACGATTGCCGTCGCAAGGACTTATGAGTAATATTCATGAATCATGAGGAACGATTTAGGAGAGCTTTCAGCATTCACAGTTGTTGCGGAAGAACGTAGCTTCACCCGTGCCGCAGTGCGGCTGGGCGTCTCGCAATCTGCGCTCAGCCATTCCATGCGGGGCCTCGAAAAGAGATTAGGTCTTCAGGTGCTCGCGCGGACCACGCGAAGCGTCTCCCCCACCGCCGCTGGGACTGCACTTCTGCAGGATCTGGCGCCCGCTCTGGAGCGGATCGAGCGAGCTGTAGCTGAAACTAGAAAGCAAAGAGAAAGTCCAACCGGACGAATTCGGCTCATCATCCCGCGGACAGCAACGCAAATGGTGATTCTGCCGAAGCTGGCTCAGTTCGCACGCACCTACCCTGAAATTGTCTTGGAGGTCACCTCTTCCAATGACCCAGTCGATCTTGTAGCCGGAGAGTACGACGCTGGCGTTCAGCTTGGCGAGTTCATCCAACGGGACATGATTGCCGTCCGGGTCACCCAAGAGATGCGTCTCGCGGTCGTCGGATCGCCGCAGTATTTCAAGTCGCGCAATATTCCCCGAAAGCCTCAAGACCTCAAAGATCATTCCTGCATAGGTTTTCGCTTTAGCAACGGTCTCTATCGGTGGGAGTTCGAGAAAGGCCGTAAGGCACTCACAGTCAGCCCCCAGGGGCCTGCGTCTTTTGATGATCCGGATTTGGTAATCCAAGCGGTGTTGAAGGGCGTAGGAATTGGAACGGCCATGGAAGAAACTGTCACGGGCATGATTTCAGAGGGACGCTTGATTCAAGTCTTGAGAGATTGGTGCCCAACATTCCAAGGCTACTTTCTTTACTACCCGAGCCGTCGCAATCAGCCTGCTGCTCTCTCCGCCCTGATTGACACACTCCGACTGTCGGATTGAACATCCATTCTCCTGTTGGTTCTAGTCGCTTGAAAAGTGCCGATAAACGGTTGCGTTTCCCGATGTCCGGATGGTCGTAATGCGGAAGTTAACCACTCGCCAGTTCGAAAGCCGTTTGCTTAGGTGTGAGCGACCACAGGTGTGAAATCACAGGTGTGAAATTTCGGGCTGTTCTGCTAAGTCACTGATAAATATGGTGGCCAGGGACGGAGTTGAACCGCCGACGCCAGCCTTTTCAGGGCCTCCTACCGAGTTGGCCAAGTGGCCTGGAATCAGCGGAAGTCACTGAGCACATTGAGATTATGCCACATGCGATTTAGGACAGGGCAGGACTGTTTGGGCTGATTTCGGCTGCTCGATGTTCGCGTATGGTTCGCGTCGCTTGTCGCGGATGCGCCTCTGCCGTGAGAGTACAGCCGGGAATGGTTTTACAACAGCTTACAAGAATGCGGGGACTGCCAAAATACCTGCAAGTCGCACAAGGAGACAGGAATTGTGGGTTGGGTTGTGGGTTGGAAATCCCAACACCTGAAGACTAGTGTTGGTCTTTGCCGCTGTCGCAGGAGCTGCCGCGTCCGTCTCGTTCTTACATCGGCACCGCGCCGATTTGCTGTAACAGCCCAAGCAGATCAGGTTGGCCACGCTCCTCGACGAATTGTCCACCAGACAACCGATAGAAATTCATCGCCTGCACGGCGATCTTCTTACCTGTTGGCGGGACGCCAAAAAAGGCGCCTTGGTGCGTTCCGCGCATGGTGAAGCGCGCAGCGACCTTGTCATCTTCGGCAATCATCTCCTCCAGCGTCCATTGGATGTCCGGGAAACCACCGCGCATCATCCCAATGATTTCGAGATACCCAGCCGGACCCTGCAAGGGGTCAGGTCTTCCCGGAACATGAAATATCGCGTTCGGAGAAATAAGCTCCGTGGCTAACTTCTCGCTGGCGGTGTTAATAAATTCCGTGAAACGGTGCATCGTGCGCTTGTTGGTTTCTGGCGTCATTGATTTCTCCTCCAAGTCGAATCAATTTCGTGTGTTTTTCGGGAGCCCACCGCACCAGGCCCCTGCCCCTCAACGCGTTACGCCGTTTGGTCAACCACCTTCATTTGTTCTTCATTCATCCGGCCGCCGTGCACTGTGATTTTAGAGAGAGCAGTTTCTATCTCGCGAAGATCAGCTTGCGTCAGCTCGACGTTGATCGCTCCCATGTTCTCGTTCAGGTGGTCGATTTTGCTCGTGCCGGGGATCGGAACAATCCACGGTTTTTGCGCGAGCAGCCACGCCAGTGAGACCTGAGCCGCCGTCGCCTGTTTCTTATCAGCTATTCGCTTAAGCAAATCAACAATCGGCGCATTCGCCGCGATGTTTTCAGCTGAAAACCGGGGAAACCCGGAGCGCATGTCCTTCTCAGGGTCAAACTTCGTTCCGGCGTCTATTTTCCGCGTGAGATACCCCTGCCCGACCGGCCCCCAGGGAACGAAGCCGATTCCCAGCTCTTCACACGTTGCGAGCACACCGTTCTTCTCCGGGTCTCTTTGCATCACCGAATATTCCGTCTGGATCGCTGTCACGGGCTGGACAGCGTGCGCCCTGCGGATTGTCTTGGCGCTTGCCTCAGACAGGCCGAACTGCAAAACCTTTCCCTGCCTGATTAGCTCTTTGACTGTATTTGCCACATCTTCGATGGGCACATTCGGATCGACCCGGTGCTGGTAGTAGAGATCGATGCGGTCGGTTCTGAGGCGCTTCAGTGATTCCTCGACCACTTTCCTGATGTGCTTTGGCTGACTATTGAGGACGCCGCCATTCTCGTTGTCGAAGCCAAATTTGCTTGCGATAGCGACCTTGTCGCGGAAAGGCGCGAGCGCTTCTCCAACAAGCTCTTCGTTTGTATAGGGGCCGTACACTTCGGCCGTATCGAAGAACGTGACGCCTTTTTCATGGGCGGCGCGGATGACCTTGATGCCCTGGTTTCTGTCTGCGGCGGGTCCGTAGTTGGCGCTGATGCTCATGCAGCCGAAGCCCATGGCCGAGACTTCCAGATTTCCAAGTTTGCGTTTTTGCATTGCTGTCTCCTTCCGAATCGTTTTCTCATTCGGAGCTTAGGATCAAATGCCGTGGAGGCGGTAGCCTGATCCTTCCGATTACTTGCCTATTCCTCTGGAAGATGAAAGAAACATTGGCGCAGGTGGAAGCGTCAGGCTATTCTTGGGCCGGGCAAGGAAACCATAATAATGAATAAAGCCAGCGAAAAAGCCACTCCGAAGCCGGGACAAGTCAACGAACTGCGCATGCGCCTCGCCCAGAGCATTGCCTCTTTGATTGGACAGCAAGAGAATCTAACCACCGATATTCCCGGCCTGCAGATGTTCCGGCGCACCGCCCCGACGGCGCCGTACACCGCGACCTACGAGCCCAGCCTCGCTGTAGTCGCGCAGGGACGCAAGCGGGCGGATCTCGGCCGGACCACTTTCATCTTCGACGAGTCGCGTTATCTGCTGACATCGCTCGATCTGCCCGTCATCAGCCAGGTTGTTGAGGCGAGTGAGAAAAGACCTTATCTGTGCTTTTTCCTAAAACTCGAAATTCCTATCGTCCGCGAGCTTCTGAGCCATGAGGAGATACATGCTCCCGAAGTGCGGTCCGCCAGTCCCGCTATGGCAACGGGCGAGACGACGCCCGAATTGCTCGATGCGTGTTGCAGGCTAGTGGAGCTGCTTGACACTCCGCAGGACATCCCTGTTCTGAGTGGCCTGATTCAGCGCGAGATCATCTACCGCATCCTCCGGGGACCTGAGGGAGAGCGCCTGCGCGCGATTGCCACGCTCGGAGACCAGAGCCAGCGCACAGCAAAGGCTATTGCCTGGGTCAAAGCGAACTTTGCAAAGCCACTCCGCGTGGAAGAACTCGCGAAAATCGCGGGCATGGGAGTCTCCACGCTGCATCACCATTTCCGGGCGCTGACCGCCATGAGCCCTCTTCAGTATCAAAAGCAACTCCGGTTGCATGCGGCGCGGGAAAGGATGCTCATGGATGGTTTGGACGCTGCCAGCGCGGCCTTCGAGGTTGGCTATGAAAGTCCCAGCCAATTCAATCGCGAATACAATCGCCTGTTCGGCCAACCGCCCAAGCGGGATATTCAGACTCTCCGCCTGCCAGGTGCTCCGCCCATCGAAGCACTCAGCAATCGGCAGAGTGCAAGCTGAGCGGGTTGCCAGGAAGTGCGACGGCGCATTTTGTGGGTTGGATTGTGGGGTGGGCTTTTTATTGCCACTCAGTCTTAAATGCTTTGCCAAGAATGGCGGGGACGACGAGACTCGAACTCGCGACCTCTGCCGTGACAGGGCAGCGTTCTAACCAACTGAACTACGTCCCCAGCTTGTTTTCATCGGGTTAGCAGTAAACCCTTGATTTCCTGTCTTTTCCTACTATCCGTGGAGTCGCCTGCTTCCACCACTTCCACCCCGTATAACCGAATTCCGGGGGTTAATGGACAGGAAATGGACAAGAAGCCAAACCTCCAAACGACCCTACGACCCAGCGCATCTGTCCATGCACTGTGTGCAAATTGTAACAGACCCTCTCTTGATCCGTCAGGCTCAGTCGCCCGCACCCAAGACTGAGGCCCACACCAATTGGTTTTGTCACGGTCGATTTGAGATTTCCGACAAGCGTCTCCCGCTGCGCGCGGGCTCTCAAGCATTCTTGTGACACTGGACGTCGCGACCTGCTCGACACCTATTCTGAAGTGTGCCTGCGGCGCGTCTGGAAAGTGCAACGGTTCTCGTGGTGGATGACTTCCATGCTGCATCGCTTTCCGGATGAGAATCCTTCGATCATCGCCGCCAACTTGCCGAACTGGATTACGTGACAAGCTCTAGAGCCTCTGCCAAGACCCTCGCGGCGAACTACGTCGGTCTCCCGCTCGAATAAACCTGTGAATCTTCCGGCTACACGCGCACCGCACGCTCAGTCACCACCGAACGGACCGCATGGGCGATCTTCTCTTCATTCGGCAACAGGTAGCTTTCGAGGGGCTCGCTGTAGGGCACCGGTGCATCAAGCGCTGTCACCAGGATTACCGGCGCGCGTAAATAATCAAAACCCTTTTCCGCCACCTCCGCGGCGATCACCGCTGCGGCCGACGAATGGCGCGGTGCCTGATCGACCAACACAAGCCTCCCCGTTTTCTTCACGGACTTGATGATGGTATCCACATCGAGGGGCGCTAACGTTCGGGGATCGATGACTTCAGCGCTGATCCCTTCGTGCTCAAGTTGCTCCGCTGCAGCCAAAGATTTCTTGACCATCCAGCCGGTGGCGACAATGGTTACATCGCTACCAGCACGCTTGATGTCGGCGACACCCAAGGGCACCACGTACTCGCCCTCCGGCACATATCCGGTGTCGAGCGTTAGCATGTAGTGGTGGAGATACACGACCGGGTTGTTGTCGCGAATCGCCGCCGCCATCAGTCCCTTCGCGTCGGCTGGGGTGGAAGGAAGCGCCACTTTCAGGCCGGGGATGCCCATCATGGTGTGATAGAGGCAATTGGAGTGCTGTCCAGCCCAGCCCGCGGCGAATCCGTAACCGGCTTTCAGAACGAGGGGAACTTTCACCTGGCCTCCCGACATGTATCGCAAGCGGGGAGCCTCGTTTAGCACCTGGTCCATCGCTACCAGCATGAATTCGCTCATCCAGAGCTCAACGATGGGACGCAATCCCGTGATGGCAGCACCGACGGCGATGCCAATCTCAGCGGTTTCGGAGATGGGGGCAATGCGAACGCGGTTTCTGCCGAACATCTTCAGCATAGGGTCGCGGTCGGTCATGGCCATGTTCTGACCGTAGAAAACTACGTCCGCATCCCGCTGCATTTCTTCGATAATGGCGACGGCCATTGCTTCTCCGTACATCATTTCCTTAGCCATCGGACCTCCTAGGCGTAAACGTAATTGGTGGCTTCTTCGGGATCTGGATGTGGACTGGCGAGTGCAAACTGGATGGCATCGTCCATTTCGGCACGCGCATCGGCCTCAAGGCTTTGGAGTTGTTTCTCCTCGAAAATGCCCTGGGTCAGCAACTGTGCACGGAAGCGTGGAATTGGATCCCTCTCTTTGGCCGCTCGGTATTCCGCTTTGTTGCCATAAACTCCAATGGCTTCGTGTTCGGGAAACTGAGTAGGCGCGGGAGGCACAGTGATGGCATTGCCGTGCGCACTGAGCCGGTAGAACTTCGACTCAATCAGACTCGGGCCTTGTCCAGCACGGGCCCGTTCCGCAGCCTTAGCGACCACGCCGTAGACCAGGAGCGGATCCGTACCATCAACAGTGGCGCCCGGAATGCTGAATGCCGCGGCTTTCTGGGAAAGTGGATCGCCAGCCTGCGCGTTGGCATCTTCCAGGCTGACGTGCGTGTAAGCCTGGTATTCATTGTTCTCCAGGATGAACACAATGGGCAGTTTCCAGACCGCTGCCATATTGAGTGTTTCGAAAAACGCTCCTTGTTTGCTCGATCCGTCTCCGAAGAAGCAGTAGACGATCTGTCCGGTGTTCTTCACCTGAGCCGTCAAAGCCGCACCCGCAGCATGGGCAATACTTTGACCGACCATCGCCGAAGTGCCGGGAAAGCAATGTTCGGGATCGGCAAGATGCATGGAGCCTCCAAAACCCTTGCACAGCCCGTCTTTGCGGCCGTAGAGTTCAGCCATCATTTTTCTGGGTAACGTGCCGAGCACAAGCGGGTGAGCATGACATCGATAGGTGGGCATTGCCAAGTCAGTGGGGTTGCGGGTGGCGAGCGCTCCCACAGTCGAGGCTTCCGCCCCGTCGGCAAGATGAGTGTGTCCGCGCATGACTCCGGGATGTTCGAGGAAGGTTCGCTTGACGCGCTCTTCGAATTCGCGAATCCGCGTCATCTGGGTGTAGATCCAGATCAACTGGTCTTTCCCGAGGACGTTTTGGTTCGACATAACATCACTCCTTTCCCGCAGGGACTAGGTCATCCGGCTGGCCGATATGACACAAAGGCCCGCCCACTGGCACCTGGACGCTTTCTCCGGCAACAATTTTGAGCAGGACGCCAGCAATCGGAGACTCCAGTTCGTAGCTCACCTTCTCCGTTTCCAACTCCACGACCGCTTCGCCCACCTTCACAATGTCTCCCTCGTGCTTGAGCCAGCGCAACACGCTGGCTTTCGTCGTAGGGATTCCGCCCGTCTTTGGAACCTTCAACGTCGTAAGAATGACAACGCCTCCGTGCTTTGGCCAAGGTTGTTGGTGCATCAATGGACTTCGCCTTCGACTGCTGCCCAGTAAGGCTTACGCATCGCTTTGCGGTCGAACTTGCCGGCCGGAGTCTTGGGAATTTCCGGCACGAATTCTACTGACTTGGGAGACTTCACGCCGCCCAGTTTTGCCTTGCAGTGAGCGATGATCTGACCCTCGGTGAGCGATTCACCATTCTTCAGGTCGTCTTTCAGAACAACGAGGGCCTTAACCGCTTCTCCCCACTTGTCGTCGGGCACGCCGATGACAGCGCACTCCTGGACTTGCGGCAGCGCCATAATGCCCGCCTCGACCTCCGCGCAGTAGACATTGAACCCGCCGCTGATGATCATGTCTTTCCTACGGTCCACAATGTAGACATATCCGTGTTCATCGGCGTATCCGACGTCGCCGGTGTGATGCCAGCCGTGGCTTCGAATTTCGGCCGTGGCTTGCGGCAGGTTATGGTAGCCCGCCGTGACGAGCGTGCCGCGGGCCACTATTTCCCCGACTTGGTGGGGAGCAAGGATGCGGCCAGAATCGTCCATAATCGCGACGCGAACCGAGGCCGTTGGCCTCCCGCAACTGCGCAAACGTTCCGGATGATCGCCAGCTGCGGCCGCGGCCACGGTGCTAGCATCGAGCCAGGTAAGAAGCATGGGCGCTTCCGTTTGCCCGTAGGACTGGCACATACAGGGACCGAACACTTCCACGCCCTTTTTGAGTTTGTCGGGCGATACGGGAGAACCTGCCAGCAGAAAAACTCGCAGACTGGAGTAATTGAACTTACTCACGTCCGGATGAGCGAGCAGTGCGTAGAAGGCGGTAGGAGGAAGAAAGAGGTGCGTCGCGCGATACTGTTGTATCGCCGACAACACCTGCGACGCGTCGAATCCGGGCAATACGACGTTAGTCCCGCCCAGAGCGAACATGGTGAAGGCGACAACACCGGCGGCATGCGAGAGCGGCGCCGTGCAGAGGCAGACAGGATCGGCGGTATCGCCTTTCCAGTAGTGGATCGCCATCTCGGTCATCGAGCCCCAGGCCAGGTTGGTGACGCGGACGCCTCGCGCCGGGCCGGTCGTCCCGCCAGTCGGAACAAGGCCCATCATCTGATCAAGATTTCCGTGGGCATCAGCCCAGGCGAGATGGTCGTCATCATCATTCCATGAGTTTCCCAGTTCCATGAAGCGTTCGAGCGAGGAGTGTTCGCCATCCGGGCCGTCGATACAAATCAGATGCTGCAGCGAGGGAACGTGTTTGCGAATCTCTACGACCTGCTCCTGAAAACGGCTGTGATAGAAAAGCCAAGCCGTCTCGGAATAGTTCAGAAATTCCACGTTGGCGTCGACGGCATTGCGAAAGTTGATGGGGACCCAGGCAGCCCCGGCGCGCAGGATGCCCAACATGCAGAACAAAACCGCCGCATGATTGTGGGAGTAGATGGCAGCACGCTGTTCCCGCTCGACGCCGAAGGCCCACATCCCGCGGGCGATGCGCTCGCTGAAGGCGCGTGCTTCACCGTAGGAATATCGGGCGTCCCCGTCGAGGATCGCGATCCGGTCGGCGTAGAGATCCGCGCTCTTATCGAAATAGTCGATGGCTCGCATCGTTGACTGCGACTGCATGGCGCAGTCTGGCACGGTTAATCAATTAAGACGACAGCTTCGCTTTGGAGAGACCATGTGCTTCCAAAACGCCAAGGATTTCGCGATGGCCAAAGGCTTCCGCCGCTGACGCGAAACCCACCTTGCGCGGAGCGGAATGCACCAGATTGTGGGCCGCGAAGGCCTGAATGAGTGCGGTCTGGCGATAGCAACATGTGCCACATACCACACACTGCACGGAGTCTGTGCTTCCACGGCCCGAGATCACATCAATGGTGCGATGCTCACGCGGGTTCTCCCGCGGCGGAGTTCCACCCGTCACAGCATTCGCCATCTCAGCGAGCTTTCGTTCCTGTTCAGCCGGGGGAAGTGGACGGATCTGCTCCTCGAACAGCTTCTCCGTCGCCGCTACGCCATCCATAATCTGGCGGTCGAGCAGTCCGCCAAAGGCTCGCAGGTTGGCCACCTGGGGATGATTCTTGTACCAGACCGGATGCGGGAAACCTCCCCAGGCCAGAGCGAGCTGAGTTTGGATGCTTCCGGGTACGACGACGTCATAGCGGGTGGCGCGCGGCCAGGG
>Ga0208820_1001203_pt1 | contig 15019 bp, 15 predicted proteins | sample June2015DPH_16_5_FD_184713 | JGI IMG/M metagenome (GOLD analysis project Ga0208820, IMG submission 184713) | Peatland microbial communities from SPRUCE experiment site at the Marcell Experimental Forest, Minnesota, USA - June2015DPH_16_40... | ecosystem: Environmental > Terrestrial > Soil >...
TTCGATCGGGTCGGCGACGTCGAGCACCGGCGACAGCGCCCGCGAGACGGCCTCGCAATCCTCGATGGTCATGGTGCCGTCCGGCCGCTCGGCCATGACCTGCACCGTACAGCCGGCGAATCCTGAAATGCGCACCCGCACCAGCCGACAGCCAAGCTCGGCGAGCACCGGTTCGACAATGGCGGCGACACGCGCCGCACGTCCCGGCTCGGTGATGAGCCGCGGCTCGTCGGCAAAGGTCGAAAGCTTGTCGTCCATGCTGTTCGCGGGCGTCCTGCACATGCGTCCGGCAAAGGAACCGTCGGACCTCAGGTAATAAAAAAGAGCGGGTCCCGGGGGGCCCACTCTCAAAACCGTTCGGATCAACCGACCGCTATGAGGTATCCAATGACGGACCTTGCGAATATAGCGGGTCTTGCGGCAGTTGCAAGGCCGGTACGGAGGCGCCACGGCGGGCGCCGGGGGCGGCGAGCATTCAAAGTTTGCGGAAAATCAGGAAGCAAGGCGACCGCTGCTCGCGCGCAGCCTTGGCGTGATAGCGCGTCGGGGTAAAGTCGGGCCACGCCTTGCGCCAATCGTCGGCGCGCTGCGCCGTCCACACAAATGCGTCCGCGCGCAGCAAACGCTGCAACGTCCAGGCGGCGTAATCGGCAAGGTCGGTGACGAAGCGCAGCTCGCCGCCGCGCTGCAGGATGCGGGCAAACTGCGCGATAGTCGCATCCTGAACAAAGCGCCGCTTCCAATGCCGACGTTTCGGCCAAGGATCGGGGTGAATGAGATCGATGCGCGCCAGTGATGCGTCAGGCAGCCAGGTCATCAGGCTTGCGGCGTCGTCGAAATGCAGACGGATATTTTGCAGGCCGGCGCCCTCGATCGCCGCCAGCGCCTTGGCCATGCTGTTGACGAAGGGCTCGACGCCGATGAATCCCGTCCGCGGCCGCGCCGCGGCCTGCGCAATCATATTTTCACCGCCGCCAAAGCCGATTTCGAACTGCACTTCGTTGACCGGCACGGGAAACAGCGCGTGAAGCTCGGCCGGAGCGGGCTGCGAAAGATCGAGCGCCAGAACGGGCAGCAACGTGTCAAAAAGCTCCGCCTGCCGCTTGCGTAGCTTGTGGCCCTTGCGGCGGCCGAAGAAGGCGCGCGGGTGATGCAGTTCGTGATCCATCAGCCGTTATGGCCGCGCATAGCCGTTCAAAGAACGGCGTCGCTTCGCTCGCCTATGTCGCGGCCATCCACGTCTTTGTCTCGTCGGTATATCAAAGACGTGGATGGCCGGCAGGTTTACACTCGGGTCGCCCGCAGGGACGGACCCGTGTGCCGGCCATGATTGCGGGTATTCCCCGGTAAAGACGGTCAGCGCAGACCCCGCCTGAGCGCGTCCGCGAGGTCCGTTCGCTCCCAGGAGAAGCCGCCGTCCTTATCGGGAGCCCGGCCGAAATGGCCGTAGGCGGCAGTGCGGCGATAGATCGGCCGGTTGAGCTTGAGCGCACGGCGAATGTTGGTCGGGCGCAGCGGGAACAGCTCCGGCAACACCTTCTGCAGCTTCGCCTCTTCGACCTTGCCGGTGCCGTGTGTGTCGACATAGATCGACATCGGATCGGCGACGCCGATCGCATAGGCGATCTGGATGGTGCAGCTGTCGGCGAGGCCGGCGGCGACCACGTTCTTGGCGAGATAGCGCGCGGCGTAGGCGGCCGAGCGGTCCACCTTGGTCGGGTCCTTGCCGGAGAAGGCGCCGCCGCCATGCGGGGCATAGCCGCCGTAGGTATCGACGATGATCTTGCGGCCGGTCAGGCCGCAATCGCCGTCCGGGCCGCCGATGACGAAATTCCCCGTTGGATTCACCAGGAAGTCGCCGGTCTTCTTCGGCATCCAACCTTGCGGCAGCGCCGACTCGACCGTATCGGCGATCATCTCCTTGACCATGCCCGGCGTGTATTTCTTGCCGTTGCGGGTCTGCCCGTGGTGCTGCGTCGACACCACGACCTTGGTGCAGCCGACCGGCTTGCCGTCGACGTATCTCACCGTCACTTGGCTCTTAGCGTCGGGCTGAAGGTCGAACAAGGCGCCCGAGCGGCGCTTATCAGCCAGCACCTTGAGGATCTTATGCGCGAAATAGATCGGCGCCGGCATGAACGAGCCCTTTTCATAGACCTCGCTCTCGGTACAGGCGAAGCCGAACATCATACCCTGGTCGCCGGCGCCTTCTTCCTCGCCGTTTTTCTTCTTCTTGGCGTCGACGCCCATGGCGATGTCGGGTGACTGGCCGTGCAGCAGCACCTCGACGTCGGCCCCGTAATAGGAGAACCCATCCTGGTCGTAGCCGATATCCTTGACCACGCCGCGGGCGATTTCCGTGATCAGCTCGCGATTGACCACCGCTTTGGCGCCGTGCTTGTGGAAAAAGGGCGCTTGGCCACGGCCCTCGCCGGCGATGATGATTTTATTCGTCGTGCACAGCGTTTCGCAGCCGAGCCGCGTATTGACTTTGCTCTGGTCGGCAATGCCGAGCTTGATGTCGTTCTCGAGGAAGGCATCGAGTATGGCGTCCGAGATCTGGTCGCAAACCTTGTCCGGATGTCCTTCCGACACGGACTCGCTCGTGAACAGGTAGTTTGCACGTCGCACTGCGAAATACTCCCCTCGTAAAGCTGACCAGTCGCCGCATCGGCGCATAGCGCGATGAAGTGCACGCCGATCCGCGACAGGTTGTTGCAGCGTCCTTCCGCGCGGTCAAGATGTGGGCGAAATGTGGGCGAGACCGACGCCGCGCGAAGGCTACGTCAGCCTTTGTCGTAAATGGCGATTTGCTCGACAAGGTCGACGATGCGACGCCGCAATTTGGAGTCGGCGATGCGCATGAATGCTTTGGTGAGAGCCAAGCCGTCCGAAGAGGCGAGAAAGTCGGAAACGTAAGCAGGCGAGGGCGCCTCGCTCATGCCGTCAACACGGCTCCCCGCCCCGACGGTGGGCGCGCCTTCGAAAAAGAACGCCACCTGCACCTGGAGGATTTGCGCGATCTGCTGAAGGCGACTCGCGCCGATGCGGTTGGTGCCCTTCTCGTATTTCTGCACTTGCTGAAATGTCAGGCCGAGGGCGTTGCCGAGCTTCTCCTGGCTCATCCCAAGCATCATGCGACGCATGCGCACCCGGCTGCCGACATACTTGTCGATCGGGTTTGGTGCCTTTTTGGCCATCATAATAATCGTCTCCCCCTATCCCCTACTAACGTCTGAATCTAAGCGCGCGCATGTAAGCGTTTACCGCAACAACTGTCGATATCAAACCAGGCATGCAATACTGGCAATCTAGCCGGTTTTCACCGTGATCTTCGTCACAGATCGTCCCGGAACTACGTTGGCTGTTAATGTCTGCGAGTATTTTTCAATGCAATATTACGCGGCATAGTTGAGTCATGGCGGACGATACATCTAAAAGCGGCAACAGAGCTCTCGCGGTTTCCGCCGCACCATCATCCCCGGCATGGCAATGAGCTTGGGGGCGCAGGGCTAAATTTTTCTGCCGTCCGATTGCAGCCGCCGGCGAACAATCGCCAGCAGCGCGAGCGCAACGATCAAGGCCGTGGGGACATCGCCGAAGCGGGCGTAGATGGGCGGCCCGATCGGTCGCGGCAATGGCGAATCGATGACGCCCTCGCTGCCAAGCGGCAGCGAATTGACGATCCGTCCGAGCGGGTCGACTACCGCGGAAATGCCGGTATTGGCGGCGCGAACCAGCGGCAGGCCCTCTTCGATCGCCCGCACGCGCGCCTGCTGGAGGTGCTGGTAGGGGCCGCTCGACATGCCGAACCAGCCGTCATTGGTGACATTGACGATCCAGCCCGGCCGCGAGCCTTTGGGCAGCACCTCGCCCGGAAAGATGATCTCATAGCAAATCAGAGGCAGCGCCAGCGGCGCGCCCGGGACGGCGATAAGCCGATGACGGTCTCCGGCAAGAAAGCCGCCGCGCTGCCTGGTCAGCTGCTGCAGGCCGAGGCTTTCGAGGACGTGCTGGAATGGTAGGTATTCGCCGAACGGCACGAGGTGCACCTTGTCATAGAGGGACACGATCGAGCTGTCATGATCGATGACGTAGATCGAATTATACGCGGCGGGGTCGGCGGGATTGACGGGTTCGGCCCGCCGCACGGCGCCGGTGATCAAGACAGTGCCGCCGCGCAGCAGCTGCATGATCTGGGCGAGCGCGTCGGGTTCCCGGGTGAGGAAAAACGGAAAGGCCGATTCCGGCCAGATCAAATGCGTGGCGTCGCGCACGCCGAGCGATTGCGGACCGGAGGCCCGGTCGGACAGCGCGATGTAGCGGTTCAGGACCTCCTGCTTGGCCGAATAATTGAACCGCACATCCTGCTGCAGGTTCGGCTGCATGATGCGTAGATGCACGCCGTCGACCATCCGCGTCGGGCTGCGAACGAGCCGCAGCGCGCCGAAGCCGCCCAGGCTAGCGAGGACGGCGACGCTGAGGATGAGCGGCAGCCAGGCCCAACGCGTTTCAGCGCGATCGTCAGTAAGTGTGGCCGGGCTGGCGAAGACGACAACGGCGATGAAGGTCAGGCCCCAGATGCCGATGACCGAGGCGCTTTGTGCCAGCGCCAGCGGCGAGGTCAGCGCATAGCCAAAGGCGTTCCAGGGAAAACCCGTCAGAATATGACCGCGCAACCATTCGGCCGTCGTCAGCGCCACGCCCAAAGCCAGGATGCGCGTCGCCCCGCGCGTCCACAACAGGCGCGCCAGCGCGAGGCCAAACGCGGTGAAGACCGCGAGCATCGCCGGCAGGCCGAGGACCGCGATCGGCAACAGCCAGCCAAAGGTCGGCGCATCGACCAGGAAGGCATAACCAATCCAATAAAGGCCGGCGAGAAAATAGCCGAAGCCGAACCACCAGCCCGTTATCGCAGCCCCGATGACGCCGTGCCAACGGCCTGCTCCCGCGCTGTCAACCAGCCAGACCAAGGTCGGGAAAGTGACGAACAGGATCGGCCAGGCGTTCACGGGCGCCATGGCCAGTGCCGATAGCGCGCCCGCGGCGAAAGCGATCAACCATCGCCGCCACCCCCAAGACAGGACGATGGTGTGAACGAGGCCCGTCGGCTTCACGGCGACGGCTGAGTGTTCGAGTTTGGCCGAGCGGGCTCGTCGCGCGGCGTTGGTCGCGACGCCGGCGGTCGCACCAGCGTCGGCAGTTCGCGCCCCGCGCCAGGACGGCGGTCCTTGCTGCGGTAGATTTTGACCCGCTTGACCCGACGTGGATCGGCATCGAGCACTTCGGCCTCGAATAAGGCGGGTCCCGGCACCAGCTCGCCGCGGACCGGGACGTGGCCTGCCCGCATGACCAGGTAGCCGCCCAGCGTGTCGACCTCCTGCGCCGCTTCGCCGACGTCAAATTCGTCACCGATCACGTTGCGCACGTCGTCGAGGCTGGCGCGCCCGGTAGCGAGGAACGAGCCGTCGCTCTGGCGCGTCACTGCCGGCAGCTCGGCCTCGTCATGTTCGTCGGCGATATCGCCGACGATGAGCTCGACCAGATCCTCGATCGACACGAGGCCGTCGCTGCCGCCGTATTCATCGATCACCAGCGCGAGATGGATACGCGTCGCCTGCATCTTGGCGAGCAGATCGAGCGCCGGCATCGACGGCGGCGCGTAGAGGATTTCGCGGACGATCTTGGCGGCCGTCAGCGGCATCGAAAGATCGACATTGGCGAGGTCGATGTCGGCCGGCGGCGGCTGTTCGCGCACGCTCAGCGCGGCCGGGTCGATCGCCGCACGTGCGACCATGAACGAGACCAGATCGCGGATGTGGACCATGCCGGTCGGATCGTCGAGCGTATCGTTGTAGACGACGAGCCGCGAATGGCCGGCGCCGGCGAACACCATGGCCAATTCGCCGATGGTGACGTCCTGGTGCACGGCGACGATGTCGGCGCGCGGCACCATGACGCTCTCGATCCGGCGGTCGCGCAGGCCGAGAATATTCTTGAGCATGGCGGCTTCGGCCGGTGAGAAGCCGGATTCCGGTTGCTCGGCCGTGAGCACCATTTCGAAGTCGGCGCGCGTCGCCGCCGCCTTCCAACCAAACAGGATGCGCATGATGCGCGCGAGCCATCCCTCGTGCAGCTCGCCCGCCTCCGGCAAGACCATGGGAAGACCGCGATGCTCGGTCTCGGTCGGTTCGTTGCGCGTCGGGGATTGCGACATGGCTTCGGCTATCGGTGTCTGATGTCAGGCGTCAGATTCAGGGTTCGAGCCGGACGCTTATAGGGATCGGGAATGGCAAGCCGCCGCAGAACGTCGAGCTCGACCCGTTCCATCACCTCGGCATCCTCGTCGCGCACGTGATCGTAGCCCAAGAGATGCAGGAAACCGTGCACGGCAAGATGGGCGACATGATGGGCGAATGGCTTGTGCTCGGCGCGGGCCTCGCCGGCGATGGTTTCGTAGGCCAATACGATGTCGCCGATGAGCGGCGGGTCGTTGCCGGCACGCTTGGTCGGGAACGACAGCACGTTGGTCGGGGCATCGACGCCGCGCCAGGCGCGGTTGAGCAAGCGGACCCCCGAATCATCGGTGAGCACGATAGCAAGCTCCGTCGCCGGTATGGCCAGTAGCGCGGCGGCTTCCCGGATCGCGCGCCGCGCCACCGGTCGGACATCTTCCGTGGCTTTCCAGAGATCGGATTGCATCAGCACATCGATCTTGGGCGCCGCCCGTTTCTTCCGCGCGATCGGCGTCATTACCGCCGCTCGCGCTTTGCCGCATCGGCTTTGTCGTAGGCCTCGACGATGCGCGCGACCAGCTCATGCCGGATCACGTCGGCGGCCGTGAATGTGACGTGGGCGATCCCCTCGACGCCTTCGAGTAGCCGCACCGCCTCGGCAAGGCCCGAGGTCTGACCCGACGGCAGGTCCACCTGGCTCGGGTCGCCGGTCACCACCATGCGGCTGTTCTCGCCAAGCCGTGTGAGCAACATCTTCATCTGCATGGCGGTGGTATTCTGCGCTTCGTCGAGGATCACCGCGGCGTTCGACAGCGTTCGCCCGCGCATGAAGGCGAGCGGCGCGATCTCTATCTCGGTGGTCTGCAGCGCGCGCTCGACAATGCGGGCATCCATCAAGTCGTAGAGCGCGTCGTAGATCGGCCGCAGATAGGGATCGACTTTCTCGCGCATGTCGCCGGGGAGGAAACCGAGCCGCTCGCCGGCTTCGACCGCCGGCCGCGACAGCACGATGCGGTCGACCTCTTTACGCTCGAACAATTGCACGGCATGGGCCACCGCGAGCCACGTCTTGCCGGTGCCGGCCGGGCCGGTCGAGAACACCAAAGCGTGGCGCTTGAGCGCGCGAACATAGGCGTCCTGCGCCGGGGTGCGGGCGCGCACGCGCCGCTTGCGCAGATTGATCTCCTCGAAATTCTCCCGCGCGGCGGCGGGGTCGAAGTCGAACAACGAGCCCTGCGCCAAGGCGAGCCGGATGACCCCGTCGACGTCGCCCTGTACCAGTTCGTCGCCGCGCTTGAGCCGCTCATAGAGGCTTTCGAGCACGCGCCGGGCCTGCTCGCAGGCCTCGCGCGTGCCTTCGAGCGTCACATGATTGCCGCGCGAGGTGGCGACAACGCCGAGCCGTCGCTCGATCAAAGCGAGATTCTGGCCATATTGGCCGAACAGGGCCGACGCCAGGCGATTGTCGTCGAAGCTGAGAACAATCTGGACCGCATTATCCGGAGCAGTCACCAGCGAGCCGGCATCCGTTCCGGGAGGACCGAGTGTCCGCATTCAAGCTCCTGCGCCGGCGAGCGCCGGCTCTGGCGCGGAGTTAAGCGCGCCGAACAAACTGTTGCTGGCGACTTCTGTGATAGTGACGGGGGCGATCTCGCCGATCAGCGCGGGCGGTGCCTCGATCTGAACTGGCTGAAGATAAGGCGACCGGCCGACCAGCTGGCCGCTGTGCCGGCCCGGCCGTTCGAACAGCACGGAGAATGTGCGGCCGAGGCAGTCGCGGTTGAACGCAGCCTGGCTCAAGTCGATTGCCGCTTGCAGGCGCTGCAGGCGTTCGGATTTTTCACCTTCCGCCACCTGATCGGCCATGTCGGCGCCGGGCGTGCCCGGGCGCGGCGAGTATTTGAACGAGAACGCGCCGGAATAGCCGATTTCGCCGACCAAGCTGAGCGTGGCGGCGAAGTCCTTCTCCGCCTCGCCCGGAAAGCCGACGATGAAATCGGAGGTGAGCGCCAGATCGGGCCGTGCTTGGCGCAGCCGGGAGACGACCGCAACGTAATTGGCGCGCGTGTGCCGGCGGTTCATGGCGGCAAGGATGCGGTCGGAACCTGACTGTACCGGCAGATGCAGTTGCGGCATCAGTTGCGGCAAATCGCCATGCGCCGTGATCAGGTCGTCGCCCATGTCGAGCGGATGGCTGGTCGTATAACGTAGCCGCTCAATGCCGGGCAAGCGCGCGATCAAGCCGAGCAGTCGCGCCAAGGACCATGGCCGCCCGTCCGGTCCCGCGCCGTGATAGGCGTTGACGTTTTGGCCGATCAGGGTGATTTCGCGCACGCCGGCGTCGGCCAGCCGCTCGACCTCGGCCAGGATCTTATTGACCGGCCGGGAGGTTTCCGCGCCGCGCGTATAGGGCACGACGCAGAATGTGCAGAACTTGTCGCAGCCTTCCTGCACCGTGACAAAGGCGGTGACGCCGCGCGCGCGGCTACTGGCCAGGCTCGGTGCGGCGAGATGGTCGAACTTGTCGTCGAGGGGAAACTCGGTATCGACGGCTTTGCCCTCGCGCTTGGCGCGCGCGATGAGGTCGGGCAAACGATGATAGTTTTGCGAGCCGACGACGAGATCGACCGCCGGAGCCCGGCGGATGATCTCATCGCCCTCGGCCTGCGCGACGCAGCCGGCAACCGCGATGAGAACGTCCCGGCCGTCGGCCGTCGCCGCTTCCTTCAAGCGACGCATGCGGCCAAGCTCGGAATAAACCTTCTCCGCCGCCTTCTCGCGGATGTGGCAGGTGTTGAGGATGATGAGATCGGCGTCGTCGGCGGTCGCGGTTTCGACATAGCCTTCCGGCGCCAAGGTGTCCGCCATACGCTGCGAGTCGTAGACGTTCATCTGGCAGCCGAAGGATTTCACATAGAGCTTGCGAGAACCTGTCATTCGTTTGCGAATCTGAGCCTTTCTCGGCGTTTCGCGGAATATGGGCATCATACCGCGTTTACGCCCATGCGTCAGCCAAGGTCGCGGCGCAGCACTAGGGCGGTGGCGTCGCCGCCATAATAGCCCTGCCGCCGGCCCACCTCGTAGAATCCGCGCTGCCGGTACAGGCGGCAGGCGGGCGCATTGTGTTCATCGACTTCGAGGAATACCGCGCGAGCGCCGAGACCGGCTAAGCGGCGGAGATGCAGATCGAGGAGCGGGCGAGCGAAGCCGCGTCCGCGCCTGGCCGGCGCGATGGCGACCGACAGAATTTCGGCCTCGCCGGCGGTCAGGCGGGACAGGATGAACCCGATCAACGTCCGGCCGATCGCCGCACGGTGGGCAACGACGCTGCGGTCAAGGAGGAGGCGGTGAAACTCGTCCTCGCCCCAGCCACGCAGGAATGAAGCCGCATGCACGGCGGCGATTGCGGCGGCGTCATGCTCGCGCGCCTCCGCGAAGGTCGCGGCGGGCCGGGCGAGCAAGCGCGTGACGAAGTTCATCATCGGCGCGGCAGTTGAGCGGCGTTTTGTGGCTGCGCGTCGGGGGCGCGGAGATATTGCGGCTTTGGCGGCGACTGGCCTTCCGGCAAGCCGGCGCCGATGCGCGCGACCCAAGCGATATCGGGTGCCGGGCGCGCGTCGACGGCAGCGGGTTCCGCGTCAGCCTGTGACAGGCCGGCGGCGACGGATTGCGCCGCGGATCCGACGATGCAAGCCGGCGCCGCGGATGCCGCCTGCACGGCTTCGCGCAAGGGCGCGAGCCGCGGCGCCGACGGCGTGCGGCCGCCGGGACCAAAAACCTGCAGGTAGACGTGACCATGCCGCGCATCGATGGCGGCGACCACGGGAATCCGATCGTCGGCGGCCATCTGGGGGGCCGCATAGGCGAAGAGCGTCGATAGACCGACGGCTGACTTGCCGGTCGCCAGCGCGATACCGCGCGCGGCAGCGATGCCGACGCGCAAGCCCGTGAAACTGCCGGGTCCGGTGGTCACCGCGACGCGGTCGAGATCGGTAAATGCCAGGCCTGCCTGGTCCATCACGCGTGCTATGAGTGGCATGAGGGCTTCGGCGTGACCGCGCGTCATCGGCAGGCTCTCGGCCGCAACGATACCGCCATGCTCGGTGTCGAGCACGGCGGCGGAACAGGCCGCCAGCGCCGTATCAATGGCGAGCACACGCATGGATCGTCACACAAGCCCATCGTCCGGCGAAAGCCGCCGGGTCACATCGGCCGGACTTCAGTGACATCGGGTATGAAATGCCGCAGCAAATTCTGGATGCCGTGCCGCAGCGTTGCCGTCGACGACGGGCAGCCCGAGCACGCCCCTTTCATGTTGAGATAGACGACGCCGTCCTTGAAACCGCGGAAGGTGATATCGCCGCCGTCATTGGCCACTGCCGGCCGCACCCGCGTCTCGATCAGCTCCTTAATGGTGGCGACGGTCTCGGCATCGGCGGCATCGAAAAACTCATCGGCGTCGCTTTCGCCGGCGCCGCCGGTCGCCAGCAGCGGCGCGTCGGACATGAAATGCTCCATGATGGCACCAAGGATCATCGGCTTGAGCTGCTGCCATTCGCCGGTTTCCTTGGTCACCGCGATGAAATCGGAGCCGAAGAACACCCCGCTGACGCCCGCGATGTCGAATAGCCGCTCGGCAAGGGGCGACTGCGTCGCCTCGTCCTTGCCGCGCAGGTCGAGCGTTCCAGCGTCGAGCACCGGCCTTCCGGGCAGGAATTTCAAGGTCGCCGGGTTGGGTGTCGCTTCCGTCTGGATGAACATAGCGCCCTCCGTCACCTAAACCCGGCCGATTCCCGGCCGCGCCGTGACTTCTCGCGAATCCAGCTTAATACGTGGCGAATTCCATTGGAAGTTCAAGTGCTGCATGGCCACCCCGGTTCCGCGCGGCACTCCGCTCCGGAATGACCGCCGCCTCATGACAGCGAGTCGAGTTCCTCGTCGGTGAGGTGGCCGGGCACAATGGCCACCGGGATCGGATAGTCTCCGGCAGTACGGCCGATGCTGGCGACCAGCGGGCCCGGTCCTTCCGCTCCCGTGCCCGCGGCCAGCACGAGGATGAATATGTCCTCATCCTCATCGATCAACTTGAGAATTTCTTCCGCCTTGTCGCCTTCGCGCACCACGCGCTCGGGGGTGATGCCGGCAATCCCGTTGGCCCGCGCCGCGTATTTGCTGAGCTGCACATCGGCTTCGTCGTGCGCCTCCGCGCGCATGATGTCGGCGACGCCGAGCCATTGCTGGCCCTTGTCGTGCATTTCGATCGCGCGCAGCATGATGACATTGCCGCCAATACGCGCCGCCCGCCGGCTGGCGAAATAAACGGCGCGGTCGCACTCCTCGGTGTCGTCGATGACGACGAGGAGCTTCGGCTTGTGACCGGTTTCATAGCTGCGGCGCCTGCGCGACATCTGTTTCTCCGGGCTGCCCCGGATATCCTCGGTTCTTCGCCTGTCTCAAGGCCGGACGGCACGAACATAACGCCGTGACGGGACGATGCTGCCACGGCGGCGCGTGGTCCTACAAGCGGGTCCAATTGCGGAATCTGGGGGAGGGAAGTGTCCGCGACACGACCAGGGAGTTATGACCGCACGAAGCCGACGATGTCTTTGACCGCCCGCATGGTTTCGGCGGCGAGCTTTTGCGCGCGGGCGGCGCCGTCCGCGAGGATGGCGTCGATGGCGACCGGATCGCGTAAGAGCCGTTTCATCTCGGCGCCGATTGGGCCGAGCTTGGCGACGGACAAATCGACCAGCGCCGACTTGAAGGTCGAGAATTGCGCTTTGCCGAATTGCGCCAGCACGCCGGCGCGCGTGGTGCCGGCGAGTGCGGCGTAGATACCAACGAGATTATCCGCTTCGGGCCGGGACTTCAGGCCAGCCTCTTCGCTCGGCAGCGGCTCCGGATCGGTTTTTGCCTTGCGGATTTTCTGCGCGATGGCGTCGGCATCGTCGGTGAGATTGATGCGCGAATAGTCGGAGGCCTCCGACTTCGACATCTTTTTGGTGCCGTCGCGCAGCGACATGACGCGGGTCGCCTCGCCGGTGATCAGCGGCTCCGGCAGCGGGAAAAAGGTGTCGCCGTAGCCGTGGTGATGGATGGAGCGGCCGAAATCGTTGTTGAACTTCTGCGCGATGTCGCGCGACAGTTCGAGGTGCTGCTTCTGGTCCTCGCCCACTGGGACGTGGGTCGCGCGATAGACCAGGATATCGGCCGCCATCAGCGTCGGATAGGCGTAGAGACCGACCGAGGCATTCTCGCGGTCCTTGCCGGCCTTCTCCTTGAATTGCGTCATCCGGTTGAGCCAGCCAAGTCGCGCGACGCAATTGAAGATCCAGGCGAGTTCGGCGTGCTCGGCGACCTGACTCTGGTTGAACACGATGTGTTTTGTGGGATCGATGCCGCAGGCGATGAAGGCCGCAGTGACCTCGCGGATGGCGCGCGGCAGCTCGGTCGGATCCTGCCAGACGGTGATCGCATGCAGGTCGACGACGCAATAGAGGCAGTCGTAGCGGTCCTGCAGCTCGACGAAGCGCTTGATGGCGCCGAGATAATTGCCGAGGTGCAGAGCGCCGGACGGTTGCACGCCGGAGAACACCCGTTCCTGAAAAGCCATGCATGGTCTCCGTGGCAAACCAGCGCCATATCTCCTGGCGCCGCTCGCGGCGTCCCCATGCCATGCCCACGCCTTGCCCCGCAAGGGCCGGCCGCTATAGTGCGGCTCCCGCGCGAGTTTATTCATGACAGTGACGCGTTACGACGTGCTCGGCATCGGCAATGCGATCGTCGATGTCCTTGCCCGCGCCGAAGAGGATTTCCTGCTCGAGCAGGGCATGCGCAAGGGCGGAATGGCGCTGATCGACGCCGGCCGCGCCGAGGCGATCTATCAAGCCATGGGTCCGGCGGTCGAGGTGTCCGGCGGCTCGGCCGCCAACACCATTGTCGGCGTGGCGAGCCTCGGGGCGCGCGCAGCCTTTATCGGCAAGGTCAAGGACGACGAGCTCGGCCGCACCTTCGCCCATGACATCCGCGCCGCCGGGGTAACTTTCGCGACGACACCGGCCGCCGACGGCGCGCCGACCGGGCGCTGCTATGTGCTGGTGACTCCCGACGGCGAGCGCACCATGAACACCTTTCTCGGCGCCGCCCAGGATCTGCATCCCGCCGACATCGACGCCGACACGGTCGCGGCGAGCGCCATCACCTATCTCGAAGGCTATTTGTGGGACCCAAGGAACGCCAAGGACGCGTTCCTCAAGGCGGCGACGATCGCGCATGACGCCGGGCGGATCGTGGCGCTGACCTTGTCCGACGCTTTCTGCGTCGATCGCTGGCGCGACGAGTTCCTGCATCTCATGCGCTCGCGCACCGTCGATCTCATCTTCGCCAACGAGACCGAGCTGCACAGCCTTTATCAGACTGCGGATTTCAATGCCGCGGCGGCGGCGTTGCGCGCCGATGTCGAAGCGGCCGTGGTGACGCGCAGCGAGAACGGCTGCCTGGTGATCGGTCCCGACGGAACGGAAGCCGTGCCGGCCTTTCCGGTCGAGCGCGTCGTCGACACGACCGGCGCCGGCGACCTGTTCGCGGCCGGTTTTCTCTGCGGCCTGGCGCGCGGCGCCGACGATCGCAGCTGCGGCCGGCTCGGCGCGCTCGCCGCCGCCGAAGTGATCCAGCACCTGGGCGCGCGCCCGGAGGCTTCGCTCAAAGACCTCGCCCGCGAGAACGGCTTGGCTGACTAACAAAAATTTCATTCTTCGATTAAGGCCTCGCTAACTAATTTCTAACCAAACCGCGCTATCGACGGAGGACCCGCAATCCGGAGACTCCCATCATGGCCACGCCGCAAGAGGCGAAGCCCGACGCCTCCTCCGAACTTCCCGGCGACTCGCCCGATATCGCCGGCAACACCGCGCAGCCCCAAGCAAACGCAAGCGCGCCCTCGACCGAAGCAATCAAAGCGGATCCGCCGCTCGGCGAAGCGTCGAGCCACGATACAGCCGGAAGGGCCGCGCCGATCGAAATGGTTGCGGACGCGCCAAGTGAAGCCGCCGAGGAACCGGCCGCCGCGGGCGGCGCTGCCGCCGTCGCGGCGCCGTCGCGGTCGTCACGGTTCGCGTTGCTCGCGGCTTCGCTCGCACTGGCGGCAGGCCTCGGCGCGGTCGTCGGATCGCTGTCCGCTTCCGGGCTGGCACACTTTTCGCCGGTTGCCGCTGCGGCGCCGAAGTCCGGCATGGCAGAAGCGAATGCGCTGCAAGCAGTAAAGGCGGAACTCGCCGAACTTTCCGCCCTCAAGGCGAGCCTCGACGGCACGGCGCGCAACGCCAACAGCCAGTTTGCCAAGATCGTCGACCGCCTCGACCGTGTCGAGCGCGCACAGATCGAGCCGGCGGCCAAGATCGCACACATGGCCGAAGCGATCGACCGGCTGGAGAAGAAGAACGTGATGGCGGCGGCGTCCGCCGCGCCGGAGACGACGGGCGCGATCTCCAACAAACAGCCGGCCGCGCCCGCCGAGGCCAAGCTGCCCGACAAGATTTTGGAGAATTGGGTCGTGCAGGACGTGCGCAGGGGCCGCGCGCTGGTCGAGAACAGCTACGGCGGCGTGTTCGCCGTTGCGGCCGGCAGCGTGCTGCCGGGTCTCGGCGTTGTCGAGTCGATCAAGCGGCAGGACGGCCAATGGGTGGTCGTCACCGCGCGCGGCGTCATTACCGAGCACTGACGCGCATCCCCCCGCGCAAGCGGGGAGGACGCATAATCGCGTCGGCTTCCGGTCGCTTGGCGAT
>Ga0208820_1001207_pt1 | contig 14996 bp, 8 predicted proteins | sample June2015DPH_16_5_FD_184713 | JGI IMG/M metagenome (GOLD analysis project Ga0208820, IMG submission 184713) | Peatland microbial communities from SPRUCE experiment site at the Marcell Experimental Forest, Minnesota, USA - June2015DPH_16_40... | ecosystem: Environmental > Terrestrial > Soil >...
GACGGGCTGAGGTAACCATCAGGAATGTGCATGATCTCGTCAATTTCTACCGGGTTTTCCTCCTCCAACGCAAGGTGATTCCAACCAGCCAGAACACGTGGTCTATTGACGCGAATCACTGTAATGTCTATTTATTTAGTAGACAATACCCCAGGCGACCAGGATGGAAGCCGTGCTCCCACAGAACAAGTTGGGCAAATCGGAAGCTCCGATCAAGTGCCCGGCATCCTGCGACAAAAGCCGCCGCGGGGTGCGTGACTTTGGCTGCGTTGCAGGGGTTCTCCCCGGTGAGCAGAGCCTAAAGCCCGCGACTCTAGGCCTGTGCTAGTTAGATGTCGGTCCTCTGCTCAGCATGCCGGATGAGAAACCAGCAGGGAGGATCGCCAGAGTGTGGGAAAAGGCTGTACACGCAGGTCTTTTGCACCGGTGGATCAAAAATAATCTCGGCCTTCCCGTCTTTGTGCGCCACTTCGTAATAGTGTTCGACGGTTACGCTGCCAAAGGGCTGACGCTTCGTTGCCAGACGATATCGAAACACGCAATAGTCCGCACCATAGGCGACTCCCAGCAGGCCCACCACAGGCACTAACAATCTCAGAGCGATTCGCCGGAGCCAGGGGCTGGTTTTGTTGGCTTGGACTGCAGTCACGGCCTGGATTATACCCGTCGGCGAACCGGCCCGAGGCCGGAGCATTGACAATTCTTCACACAAAATTTGCCCCCACTTTGCGCTTCGACACGTCAAAATGGTAGGGAAAGAAATGATAAGATGCACCAGAAGGGCCGGGGGAGAACTGTACCTGCACCTGCATCGTTCCTCGGAATGTGTGTTTCAGCTTCGCCATAGAGGGTGCGCAGCTTCAGCTTCCTTCTGCGGGCTTTCCCTCGTCGTATTTGAGGAGTGTAAGTGACGGAACCAGTAACAGGCGCAGGTGTTTCGAAGAAATCCGAGCAGGACCCAACCGAGAATTCAACCACTCATAAGAGCCGCTGGTGGATCTGGCTGATCGTTGTTGTTGTGATCCTTGTGATCGTGGCGATCTGGGAACGGCGCGGTTCCTCCGACGCGAAAGCCAGCGGTGACGCGGCCGCCCGGCCCGTTTTGGTATCTACGGCGACGGCGCACCAGGGCGACATCGGGATTTACTTGAACGCATTGGGCACGGTGACGCCCGTTTATACCGTAACCGTGACCAGCCGGGTACAAGGTGAGATTACGCAGGTCTACTATCACGAAGGGCAAATGGTTCGGAAGGGCGACCCGCTCATCGAAATCGACCCGCGCCCTTATCAGGCGGCACTAACGCAAGTTGAGGGACAACTGGCGCACGATCAGGCGGTTTTGAAAGAAGCCAAGATCGATTTGGATCGCTACAAGCAAGCCTTAGACCGCAATGCCATAGCCAAACAGCAATTTGACGATCAAGAGCAAGTCGTGCTGCAAGATGAAGGCACGGTGAAAAACGACGAGGGCCAGTTGGCGAATGCCAAGGTCAATCTGGTATACACGCATATCACCTCACCCATAGCCGGGCGCGTTGGACTGCGGCTGATCGATCCCGGAAATATCATTCAGGCCAATAGCACCACTAGCCTGGTGGTGATCACGCAGCTTCAGCCCATCACGGTTATCTTCAGCATCGCTGAAGATCATCTCTCCCAAATTCAACAGCAATTGCTCAAGGGAAAGAAACTGACGGTGGATGCTTTTGACCGTGAAGGAAGCAAGAAACTGGCATCCGGCACACTGCTGACTCTCGATAATGTCATCGACCCAACCACGGGAACCTTGAAACTCAAAGCCATCTTTGACAACAAAGACAACGCTCTTTTCGCGAGCCAATTCGTGAACGTCAAACTGCTCGTCGACACGGAACACAATGTGACTTTGATTCCTACTCCGGCGATTCAGCGCAACGCCCAAGGCGCTTATGTCTACGCGATTAAGAGCGACCAAACCGCCTCCATGAGGACGATTACACCCGGCACTACGGATGGGTCGGTGACCGCCGTGCAGGGAGTTGAGCCGCAGGAGGTGGTTGCTGTGAATGGATTCGACAAGCTTCTCGATGGCGCGAAAGTTACCATTCGCACGCCTGCGAAAGGCAGCGGCGGAGCCTCCGGCCAGCAGCCTCAAACCGGCCAGAATGACGACAACCACCCCGCTCCGTCCGGAACCCGCACTGGAGGCGCGTCTGGAAACAAAAACGGAGCCTCGTCGCAGTGAGTCCCTCTCGTCCATTTATCTTACGACCGGTAGCGACGTCCCTCCTGATGGCGGCTATATTGCTGGCTGGCTTCGTCGCCTATCTCCAACTGCCCGTTTCCGCACTGCCAGAGGTCGACTACCCTACCATTCAGGTGGTTACGTTTTATCCCGGCGCTAGTCCTGACGTGATGGCCTCGGCTGTAACCGCTCCTCTGGAGCGTCAGTTCGGTCAGGTCCCGGGCCTCAATCAGATGACTTCCACGAGTTCCGACGGGAGTTCCATCATTGTCTTGCAGTTCTCACTCGACCTGAACATCGACGTGGCCGAACAGGAAGTTCAAGCCGCCATCAACGCAGCCCAAACCTATCTGCCTTCCGATCTGCCGGTTCCGCCGATCTATAGCAAAACGAATCCGGCGGACACGCCGATTCTCACCTTGGCACTTTCTTCCAAATCGATTCCCCTATCGGAGGTTGAAGATCTCGCCGATACCCGCTTCGCGCAAAAAATCTCTCAACTCCCCGGCGTGGGACTAGTCAGCATCAGTGGCGGCCAAAAGCCGGCCGTACGCGTGCGAGTAAATCCGACCGCGCTGTCCTCGTACGGCATAAACCTCGAGGATGTGCGGACGGCCCTGCAGCAAACCAGCCTCGACCAGGCAAAGGGCAACTTCGACGGCCCGCAACAGGACTACCAGATTCAATCGAACGACCAACTGCTCAGCGCCTCCGATTTCGCGCAAGTCGTCATTGCCTACCACAACGGGTCGCCCGTAAAACTCTCCGACGTGGCTACGGTCGAAAATGACGTGGAAAACAATCGCCAAGCGGCATGGATGAACGAAACTCCCGCGGTCATCGTCAACATTCAACGCCAGCCCGGCGCGAACATCATTCAGGTGGTCGACCGCATTAAGAAACTGCTTCCCCTGCTCAAGAGCAATCTCCCCGCCGCCGTTCAAGTGGATGAACTAACGGACCGCACGACTACCATCAGGGCTTCCGTCAAGGACGTCGAGTTTGAACTCATGCTCACCGTGGCGCTGGTCGTCATGGTCATTTTTCTGTTCTTGCGCAATCTTTCCGCTACCATCATCCCTAGCGTTGCCGTCCCGCTCTCCATCGTGGGCACGTTCGGCGTGATGTATCTCGCCGGCTTCAGCTTAAACAACCTCACGCTGATGGCCCTTACGATTTCGACAGGCTTCGTCGTCGATGACGCCATCGTCATGATCGAGAACATCATCCGGTTCATCGAAGAGGGAGATCCGCCGCTCGAAGCGGCCCTCAAAGGCTCGGAGCAGATCGGTTTCACCATCGTATCGCTCACCATCTCTCTGATTGCCGTATTGATTCCTCTGCTCTTCATGGGCGACATTGTCGGCCGGCTTTTCCGCGAGTTCGCCATCACTTTGAGCGTGACCATCCTCGTCTCGGCGGTGGTTTCGCTGACGCTAACGCCCATGATGTGTTCGCGCCTGTTGAAAAGTACGCACGGGCGAAAGCAGACCCGTTTCTACGTGGCTTCAGAGCGCGCTTTCGAAAGCATCATCGCCTTCTATGGGAGAACTTTACAGTGGGTATTGAAACGCCAAACCGCTACTCTTCTTGTGGCCGCTGCCACGCTGGTGCTCACGATCGCTCTCTACATCATCGTCCCGAAGGGTTTCTTCCCGGTGCAAGACACAGGAATCATTCAGGGTATTTCGGAAGCAGGGCAGTCCATCTCCTTTCCCGCCATGGCGGAAAAGCAGCAGCAACTCACTCATTTGATCTTGCAGGATCCTGCAGTAGAGAGTCTTTCTTCTTTCATCGGCGTCGACGGTACCAACACAACATTGAACAGCGGGCGTATCCAAATCAATTTGAAGGCCTTGGAAGAGCGCAAAATCAGCGCCTCAAATGTCATCCGGCGACTCCAGCCAAATCTGGAAAAAATCGATGGCATCACGCTGTACATGCAACCGGTGCAGGACCTCACCGTCGAAGATCGCGTGAGCCGCACGCAGTATCAATACACCCTCGAAGATCCCGATCAGCGCGAATTGAATTTCTGGACGGCCAAGCTCATGGCCAAACTGCAAGCGATTCCGGAGCTTCGCGACCTGGCCACCGACCAGCAAACTTCTGGCCTCGCCGCCTCGCTCGTTATCGACCGCGTCACCGCGTCCCGCATGGGCATCACGCCGCAGGCGATCGACCAGATGCTCTACGATGCTTTTGGGCAGCGGCAAATTTCCACCCTGTACACGCAGTTGAACCAGTACCACATCGTGCTTGAAACTCAACCCGAATTTCGGCAGAATCCCTCGAGATTGCAGGACATCTACGTTCGTTCTGCTTTGGCTCCAACCGCGCTCACTACCGGCTCTTCCAGCACCCAGACGATTACCTCGACCACGGCTTCCGGCAATTCTGCCTCCACCGCTTCGCCGAGCCCTACCGCTTCCCCGAACACCTCTGCCAGTTCGGGTTCTGCCAATCCTGGCGCGGTAACGACGGTGAATGGCGCCGCCATTCCCCTCAGCGCCATCACTCGGTTCGAAATGAAGAGCAGCCCCCTGTCCGTCAATCACCAGGGGCAATTTCCCGTGGTCACCATCTCTTTCAACCTGGCGCCTAATGCGTCGTTGGGCGAAGCTACCAAGGCTTTCGAAAAGGCCCAGCGGGAAATTGGCATGCCGCTCAGCATACAAGGGGCCTTTCAGGGCACCGCCGCTTCGTTTCAAGCTTCGTTGTCGAACGAGCCGCTACTGATTCTCGCTGCCCTGGTCACGGTTTATATCGTGCTCGGCGTTCTCTACGAAAGCTACATACACCCCATCACAATTCTGTCGACTCTGCCCTCTGCCGGGGTGGGCGCGATTCTGGCCTTGTTGCTTTGCGGCCAGGAACTCAGCGTCGTCGCGCTCATCGGAATCATCCTTCTGATCGGTATCGTCAAGAAGAACGGAATCATGATGATCGACTTTGCTTTGGAGGCGGAGCGCAAAGAGCACAAGAGACCGGAAGACGCTATTTATGAAGCGTGCCTCTTGCGTTTCCGTCCCATCATGATGACCACCATGGCCGCGTTGCTGGCCGGCTTGCCGCTCGCCCTCGGCACTGGAATTGGCTCGGAACTCCGTCGCCCCTTGGGCGTCTCCATGGTGGGCGGCTTGCTCTTGAGTCAGGTTCTTACGCTCTACACGACTCCGGTCATTTACATCTTCTTCGACCGGCTCGCGCATCGTTATTCTTCGCGCCGCGCGCCGGATGCCGGACCTGAGGCTGTCCCAGCGGATTAATGCGGATTGATACTTAATGAGTCTCTCTTCTCCATTTATTCGGCGGCCCGTCGCCACTACTCTCCTGACGGCGGCCATTGCACTGGCAGGCGCTGTGGCCTTTCGAGAATTGCCTGTCTCTGCGCTTCCGCAGATCGATTTCCCCACGATTTCGATTGGCGCCAGTTTGCCGGGAGCCAGTCCGGAGATCATGGCCTCCTCCGTCGCCACTCCCTTGGAGCGCCAGTTCGGGAGAATTGCCGGCATCACGGAAATGACGTCGTCCAGTTATCTCGGCACCACCAGCGTCACGCTTCAGTTCGATTTGAACCGCAACATTGATGGAGCCGCTCGCGACGTTCAAGCCGCGATCAATGCCGCGCGCAGTTACTTGCCCACCAATCTCCCAGGCAATCCGACTTATCGCAAGGTCAACCCGGCGGATGCTCCGATCATGATTGTGGCGCTTACCTCAACGGTGTACGACCGCGGCAAGCTGTACGACGCGGCCTCCACCATCATGCAGCAGCGCCTTTCTCAGATTCAGGGCGTCGGGCAAGTGAGTGTAGGCGGTAGTTCGCTGCCTGGAGTGCGCGTGGACGTGAATCCGACCCAACTCAACAACTATGGTCTCGGCTTGCAGGATGTTGCCGCTATGCTGAGCCGGCAGAACGCTAACAGTCCCAAAGGCCAATTCACAGATAGCACAGTCACCGCCGACATCACGACCAACGACCAACTTCTGAAGGCGGTGGACTACATGCCGCTGGTGGTCGGCTACCACAATGGCGCCGCCGTCAAGTTGTCCGATGTCGCGAACGTCCAGGACTCCACGGAGAACATACGCGCAGCCGGCTTCGTCAACGGCAAGCCCTCCGTCCTCATCATCATTTTCCGCCAGCCCGGCGCCAATATCATCGATACCGTGGACCGCATCCGCGCCGCGCTTCCGTCACTGAAGGCCTCCATCCCTTCCGCCATCGACACGGACATTGTGCTCGACCGTACTCTCACCATTCGCGCTTCCGTTCGCGACGTCGAGCGCAGCCTCATGATCTCGATTACCCTGGTTATTTTGGTAGTTTTCGTCTTCCTGCGAAGCGTCCGCGCCACCTTGATTCCCAGTGTGGCCGTCCCCGTCTCCTTGATTGGGACGTTTGGCGTGATGTACCTCTGTCACTACAGCATCGACAATCTTTCGCTCATGGCGCTCACCATTTCGACGGGCTTCGTGGTGGACGATGCGATTGTGGTCATCGAAAATATTACCCGCTATCTCGAGCAGGGCATGGCGCCCATGCAAGCGGCGCTCAAGGGCGCCAGCGAAATTGGATTTACCGTGCTGTCCATCAGTATCTCGCTGGTCGCCGTGTTCATCCCCATTCTGATGATGGGCGGTATCGTTGGCCGGCTGTTCCGTGAGTTCGCCGTGACCCTCTCGGTTGCCATCCTGGTTTCCCTGGCCATTTCTCTAACCACGACACCGATGATGTGTTCTCGCCTGCTGAAGAATCTTCGCGATGAGCAGCACGGCACCGCGTACCGCGCCAGCGAGCGGGCCTTCAATTCGGTACTCGGCGTCTACGAGCGCAGCTTGGGTTGGGTCCTGGAACACTCCACCCTGACGCTAATCGTTCTTGGCATCACCATCGCTCTCAACTTCTACCTCTTTTGGATCGTCCCCAAAGGCTTCTTTCCCCAGCAGGATAACGGCGTCGCCTTCGGCGGCATACAGGGCTCGCAGGACACTTCCTTCCAGGCCATGCAAAAAGCCACGGCGCGCATCGTCGATATCGTCAAAACAGATCCAGCCGTCGCCAACGCGATGGCGTTTACGGGCGGCGGCGGGGCCACCAACAGCGGCTTCATCTTCATGGGTCTGAAACCCTTTGCCCAACGCAACGCAACCTCCAGCCAGATAATTGACCGTCTGCGTCCTAAACTGCTTTCTGTCTCGGGCGCAAACACCTTTATGCAAGCCGGACAGGATCTCCGCATCGGCGGAAGACAAAGCAGCGCGCAATATCAATACACTATTCAGAGCGACAATTTACAGGACCTGGTGCAGTGGGGTCCCGTGCTTCTCCAACAGATGCGAAAAATACGCCTGCTCACCGACGTCAATACCGACCAGCAGAACAGCGGTCTTCAGGCCATGCTTACCTATGACCGTGCCACCGCTTCGCGCCTCGGCATTACCCCGCAGATGCTCGACAACTCTCTCTACGAAGCCTTCGGCCAAGCCCAGGTTTCCACCATGTATACCGCCATCAACCAATACCACGTTGTGCTGGAAGTCGAACCCAAGTACTGGCAGTCGCCGGTGAACTTGAACGACGTGTATATCCGGGCTGCGCAAGGAAAAGTCGTGCCCCTCAGCGCCATCGCCCATTACGAGCCGTCCACTGCTCCGCTGGCGGTGAATCACCAGGGTCAGTATCCCTCCGTTACTATTTCCTTCAACCTTGCCCCGGGTGTGGCTCTCAGCGATGCTTCCAGGGCCATCCTCACCATGGAACAGAAAATCGGCATGCCCAGTACCATTACCGGCATGTTCTCTGGCACTCTTCAGGCCTTTCAGTCTTCCTTGGCGACGGAACCTTTTCTCATTATTACCGCTCTCATGGCCGTCTATATCGTCCTGGGCATTCTCTACGAGAGTTACATCCATCCCCTCACGATTATTTCCACCCTTCCGTCCGCGGGAGTCGGCGCCGTCCTTGCGCTCATGATCTTTCACAAGGACCTTAGCATTATCGCCGTGATCGGCGTTATTCTGTTGATCGGTATCGTCAAGAAGAACGCCATTCTGATGATCGACTTTGCGCTGGCCGCCGAACGCGTCGATGGCAAAAGCCCTCGCGATGCAATATTTCAGGCTTGCATCCTGCGCTTTCGTCCCATTCTAATGACCACCATGGCCGCCCTCTTTGGCGCTTTGCCGTTGGCTCTTGGCCGAGGCACGGGTTCGGAACTCCGCAATCCCCTGGGCATCACCATTATCGGCGGACTGATTCTGAGCCAGATGCTCACGCTCTACACTACGCCGGTCGTTTATCTCTCGCTGGACCGCTTGCGAGTCAAATGGCTTCGCGCTCACGGAAAGCTCGAGGGGCAAAGACATATCGAGTCCTTCGGATGACAAGTTCTTCAGTGGTGCGAGTGAGATTCGTATCGGGGCGTGCCTTCAGGCGCGTCGCAAGTGCATCTACTATGAACGCGCCTTAAGACGCCGGATTTTGAAAATTCGAGTTTCACCAGAGATTTTTATGCGCCACGCGAACTCGCGATCAGAAAGGGTCAACCCCGCAAGGAGTCCGAGACACCGATGAAGGCAACGAACAAAATGCGCGCTGCGACCGCGCTTCTCTGCAGCTCACTCTTCCTCCTCTTACCAGGCTGCGTTGTCGGTCCGAAATACCATCGCCCATCGGTCGAAACACCGGGGACGTATAAAGAGGTCACTCCCGAGGATCTCAAGAAGATGGACGGCTGGAAAGTCGCACAACCACAGGACAGCGCTCTGCATGGCAAGTGGTGGGAGATTTTCGGCGATCCCCAACTGAACGCGCTCGAGGAGCAAGTCAGCATTTCCAATCAGAACGTCGCCTCTGCCTTCGCCAATTTCATGGCGGCGCGTGCTCTGGTCCGGGAGGCTCGCGCGCAATACTTCCCGACGCTCACCGTCGGCGCCAGCGCCACTCGCCAGCGCACCGCCATTGCCACAACCAACGGCCAGACCACCGGAACGACCTTCAACGAGTTCTCTCTACCCTTCGACGCTTCCTGGACGCCTGACTTGTTTGGCCGCGTGCGCAACCTGGTTCGCGCCGCCGCCGCGAACGCGCAAGCCACCGCTGCCGACCTCGAGAACACGCGCCTGACCGCTCAAGCGGAAGTGGCAGTCGATTATTTCCAACTTCGCGGGCAGGACGCTCTCAAACAGTTGCTGGATGCGACCGTGGTGGCTTATGCGGAGTCCCTGAAACTGACCAAGGCTTTGTATGAAACCGGCATCGACTCCGACGAATCCGTCGCGCAAGCCGAAACTCAACTGGAAGCCACCCAGGCGCTAGACACCAATCTTGGCATTTTGCGGGCTCAGTACGAGCATGCGATCGCGCTCCTGGTCGGTAAACCTGCCTCTGCCTTCTCGATCGCGATCGAGCCCTTGAAAACGCCTCCGCCAGCCATTCCATTTGGCGTTCCGTCGCAACTTCTGGAGCGCCGCCCAGACGTTGCCGCGAACGAGCGCCTGATGGCTCAGGCCAATGCGCAAATCGGCGTCGCCAGAGCCGCCTATTTCCCAACGGTGACGCTTAGCGCTTCCGCCGGGTTTGAAAGCCCGAAGGCCTCCAGTTGGCTTACCTGGCCCAGCCGTGTCTGGTCCGTCGGCACGGCCGTTTCCGAGACGATTTACGATGGCGGTCTGCGTCGTGCCACCATGGAACAATATCGCGCGCAATATGATCAGACGGTCGCCAACTATCGCAACACGGTCCTGACTGCGTTTCAGCAAGTCGAGGATAATCTTTCCGGCCTGCGCATTCTTTCCAAGGAAATTCAGGAACAAGATACAGCGGTCGTGTCCGCCCAGCGCAGCCTGAAGCTGGCCACCGACCGCTACCGCCTCGGGATCGACCCCTACCTCAACGTCATTACGGCCGAGACCGCACTCTTCAGCAATCAGCAGACAGCCGTGAACCTGCGGATCACGCAAATTGTGGACAGCGTGCAATTGGTTGAGGCACTCGGCGGAGGCTGGGACGCCTCGACGCTTCCTACTCCGCAGCAGATCATTTCGCGACAGGCCCAGTTCTCAGCGGCTACTGCGGCCGAACCCCAGCAGAACCCGCCACCAGCCTCATCGACTCCGTGATCGGCCTGGGCCTTTACAAGGCAATGGAGTGTAAACGGTTCCTGGCGTGTGAGAGGATTGAACCGAAGAGGTATGCGGAAGCAGGGCGGGAAATCATGAGAGTCGCGAAGGTGCTGGAGGACGAGTCGGCGCCGCAGCAGTTGGAAGGCGGGCGCTAGGCGGACGGCGTGGTCAGGATCAAGATCATGAAGCGGTCGGTTGTCCCTTGAAGTTGGAAACCGCTGGAGTCGTCAAGGGCATCGCTTTCGTTCTCAGGTAATCGTCTACACTCGCGGCTGCTTTTCGGCCTTCGGCAATCGCCCACACTACCAACGACTGGCCCCGCCGCATATCGCCGGCCGCGAAAACTCCTGGCAGCGACGACATGTTGTTCTGGTCCGTGGCCACGTTGCCGCGCGGATCGAGTTGCACCCCCAAGCGGTCGATCATTCCATTCCGAACCGGTCCCACAAAGCCCATCGCGATCAGCACGAGATCCGCTTCCATCGTGAATTCAGAGCCAGGAATCGGCTCGAACCTCGGCGGCGGTCCAACCCGCACGGCGTGCAGTTGCTGAACTTGACCCGAATCGGAGCCAGTGAATTTTGTGGTGGCGATGCCCCAGTCGCGCACGCCGCCTTCTTCGTGCGCGCCTTCGCTGCGCAGTTGCATGGGCCAGAGCGGCCAGGGTGTGAGGGGCGAGCGCTCGTCGGGAGGCTTCGGCATGATTTCGAACTGGTGCACGGAAAGAGGTTTTTGCCGATGGCAAGTTCCGAGGCAATCGGCGCCGGTATCGCCGCCTCCGACGATGACCACGCGCTTACCCGTGGCCAGAATCTCCGTTTCCGGCTCGATCGTGTCGCCGAGACAGCGCCGGTTCTGCTGCGGCAGAAACTCCATCGCGAAATGGATCCCCTTCAGCTCTCGTCCCGGGACGTTCAGATCGCGCGGTTGCTCGGCTCCGCCGGCGAGCACAGTCGCGTCGAACTCGCTGAGCAGATCCTCGACCGCGACATTCCTGCCCACTTCCGCGCCAGTAACGAATTTCACGCCCTCAGCGGACATCTGCTCCAGGCGGCGATCGATGATGTGCTTCTCCATCTTGAATTCGGGGATGCCGTAGCGCAGTAACCCACCGATGCGGTCCGATTTTTCGTAGACCACTACGGTGTGTCCCGCGCGGCACAACTGTTGGGCCGCGGCCAATCCAGCGGGCCCTGAACCCACGATCGCAACCTTTTTCCCGGTGTGAACTGTTGGCGGCTCGGGCCGGATCCAACCTTCGCGAAAGCCGCGCTCCACGATATTTTTCTCGATTTGCTTGATGGTGACCGCAGGCTGATTGATGCCCAGCACACAAGACGCTTCGCACGGCGCTGGACAAATCCGGCCGGTGAATTCCGGGAAGTTATTGGTCGCGTGCAGTTGGCGAACCGCCTCTTTCCAACGGCCGTGATAAACCATATCGTTCCAATCGGGAATCAGGTTGTTGACGGGGCATCCGGTCTGGCAAAAAGGCACGCCACAGTCCATGCAGCGCGCACCCTGAGTGCGAAGCTTCCGTTCGGGAAAATCGTGATAGATTTCGAACCAATCGTTAACGCGGTGAGAAACCAGACGTCGAGGGGCAAGCTCGCGCTCGTATTCCAGAAATCCCGTGTCCTTACCCATGTTGCACCTGCTCGGCCGGGGCTGGCTCGGCTGGCGGCGGACTCGGGATATAAGGCTGCCGTCTGCGGCTCACTCCGAGCACTCGCTTGTGCTCATGGGGAAAGACCTTGATAAACCGGGATAGCGCCTCAGACCAGTTGTCGAGAAGCCAAGCCGCACGCGGGCTGCCCGTCAGCGCCAGATGCCGCGTCACGAGATCTTTGACGAGTTTGGTTTCGACGAGCTGGGCTTCGGCGAACTGAGCGTCCTGCGCATCGAGAACTGGCTCAAGGTCAACCGAGCCCAGATTGCAGCGCTTTTCGGTAAAGTCTCCACTCTCGTCAAAAACGTAGGCGACGCCGCCATTCATGCCCGCGGCAAAATTTCTCCCACAGGCCCCGAGTACCAGCACCAACCCCTTCGTCATGTATTCGCAGCCGTGGTCGCCAACTCCTTCGACTACCGCGGTCGCTCCGGAGTTGCGAACCGCAAACCGCTCGCCTGCGACCCCGTTGAAAAACGCTTCGCCGCTGGTGGCGCCGTAGAGCGCGACGTTGCCAATCAGGATGTTTTTTTCGGGGGCGAAACTCGACCGTCGCGGCGGATACACCACCAATCGTCCGCCGGACAGGCCCTTGCCTACGTAATCGTTGGCCTCGCCTTCGAGCGTGAGGGTGACTCCCTTGGCCAGGAACGCGCCCATACTTTGCCCGGCCGATCCATCCAGGTGAATCCGGATGGTATCGTCGGGTAGGCCCGCGGACCCGTGGCGGCGGGCAATCTCTCCGCTCAGCATGGCTCCCACGGAGCGATGAACATTGCGCACCGGTAGCTTGATCACAACCGGTGCAAGAGTTTCGAGCGCCGCCTGCGATTGGGCCAAAAGTCTGTGATCCAGCGCCTGCTCCAGGCCATGGTCCTGCGCCTGCACGCACCGGCGTGCCACGCGCGCCGGCATGGACGGATCATGGAGAATGGCCGACAAATCCAGGCCTCGCCCCTTCCAGTGATTCACGGCCGGCTGCACGTCGAGCATGTCAACCCGCCCGATCATCTCGTCCATGCGCCGGAAGCCCAGCTCGGCCATGTACTGCCGCACCTGCTCCGCCAGAAAGAAGAAGAAGTTGATGACGTGCTCGGGCTGCCCTTGAAAGCGCTTGCGCAGCACGGGATCCTGCGTGGCGATGCCCACGGAGCAAGTATTGAGATGGCACTTGCGCATCATGACGCAGCCCAGCGCAATCAGCGGCGTGGTGGCGAAACCGAATTCCTCGGCGCCAAGCAGCGCCGCGATCACGACATCGCGGCCGGTCTGCAGCTTGCCATCCGTCTGCACGCGGATTCGGCTGCGCAGGTCGTTCAACAACAGCACTTGCTGCGTCTCCGCTAAACCAAGCTCCCAGGGAATGCCGGCGTGCTTAATGGAACTCAGCGGTGAAGCTCCCGTACCTCCGCTGTCGCCGCTGATCAGGACAACATCCGCGTGTGCCTTGGCCACGCCCGCCGCCACCGTGCCCACTCCGACTTCCGCCACCAACTTCACTGCGATTCGGGCTTGCGGATTCACATTCTTCAGGTCGTAGATTAGCTGCGCGAGATCTTCGATGGAATAGATGTCGTGGTGAGGCGGGGGCGAAATCAACCCCACGCCGGGGATGGAATGTCGAATGCGCGCAATGACTTCATCGACTTTGTGCCCGGGAAGTTGCCCGCCTTCACCGGGTTTTGCGCCCTGTGCCATCTTGATCTGTAACTCGTCCGCGTTGACCAGGTAGTTCGCAGTAACTCCAAAGCGCGCCGACGCGACCTGCTTCACGGCGCTGCGCCGCAGGTCTCCGTTCGCATCCGGCTTGAAGCGTTCTTCGTCTTCGCCACCTTCGCCGGTATTGGACTTTCCCCCGATGCGGTTCATGGCGATGGCCAGAGTCTCGTGCGCTTCTTTGCTGATCGAGCCGAATGACATGGCTCCTGTTGTGAAGCGCTTCACGATCTCCTTGGCGGACTCGACTTCTTCGATCGGAACTGGCTTGGCGCTCTTTTTCAACTTCATCAAACTGCGCAGCGTAGCCAGGTTGCTGCTTTGGTTGTCGATGAGGTCGGTGTATTCCTGAAAGGTCTCGAAGCTATCCTGCCGCACTGCCTGTTGCAGTTTACTGATGGTCAGAGGGTTCAGCAGATGATACTCGCCGTTGACTCGCTGGTGGTAAGTTCCTCCGACCGCGAGTTCCGTCTCGGACTCAGTCAGGGGGCGGAACGCGTGCTCGTGCTTCAATTGCGCTTCGCGGGCGAGCACTTCGAGGCCGATGCCTTCTAAACGCGACGACGTACCTGTGAAGTACGAATCCACCAGTTCCTTGTTCAGCCCGATGGCTTCGAAAACCTGCGCTCCCTGGTAGCTCTGTAAGGTCGAGATACCCATCTTGGCAAAGGTCTTCAGCAAACCCTTATTCACCGACTTGATGAAGTGCTTCATCGCAAGTTCGGGAGTCACGCCGTCCCACAACTCTCCCCGCCGCGCCAGGCTTTCCACGCTCTCCAATGCCAGATACGGATTGATGGCGCTCGCCCCATAGCCGCTGAGCAGCGCGAAGTGCATTACCTCGCGAGGTTCGCCCGACTCCGTGATCAGAGCGACCTGAGTTCGCGTTTCTTCCTGGACCAGCAGGTTATGCACGGCGGCCAGCGCCAGCAGGCTGGGGATGGGAGCGTAATCCTTGTTCACGCCGCGATCGGAAAGAATCAGCAGCGTGTACCCGGCTTTTCCCGCGAGCGACGCGCGCTGGCATAACTCGTCGAGCGCCCGCTTCAGTCCCGTTTCTCCTTCGCTGGCGCGGAACAGCGCGGGCAGCGTGATGGCCAGCAGATCCCCGGTTGAGACCCGTCGCAGTTTCTCGAGTTCGAGGTTGGTCAGCAACGGGTGGGCCAGCTTCAGCATGTGACAGTTCTCGGGCTCTTCCGAAAGAATGTTGCGTTCGGCTCCGATGTAACTGATCAGCGACATCACGATCTCTTC
>Ga0208820_1001212_pt1 | contig 14937 bp, 10 predicted proteins | sample June2015DPH_16_5_FD_184713 | JGI IMG/M metagenome (GOLD analysis project Ga0208820, IMG submission 184713) | Peatland microbial communities from SPRUCE experiment site at the Marcell Experimental Forest, Minnesota, USA - June2015DPH_16_40... | ecosystem: Environmental > Terrestrial > Soil >...
ACGTCATCGATGCAAAAGTGCCGGTGCTCAAGCAGTTAATGGACGTATTCAACGAGAAGCACTGTTCCGTGATCGCGACACAGATCGTCGACGGACCGGCGATTTCTTCTTATGGCGTGCTGAAGGCGAAAGAAGTCGCGGGCTCCGGTGGCAAACTCTATGAAGTTCTTGACCTCGTGGAAAAGCCGAAAGTCGCGGATGCGCCTTCGAATCTGGCCGTGATCGGACGCTACATTCTGACGCCGACGGTCTTCGAGACGCTCTCCGACATCAAGCCGGGCGCGGGCGGCGAGTTGCAACTCACGGACGGCCTGCGCGGGCTGCTAAAGCGCGAGAAGCTGTATGCCTACGTCTACGAAGGCCGCCGCCACGATACTGGCGACAAACTCGGCTTCCTCAAAGCCACGGTGGAATTTGCGCTGAAACGCGAAGATCTGGGCGGAGAGTTCCGGGAGTATCTGAAAAAGTTGAAGCTGTGAATGTGTGGTGACGGGGCTTGGTCCCGTTCTGCGGGGCAGAGCCCCGCCACCACACAAACTTCGCGTTAGTCTTTGGTCGTCGCTTTCATTTTCTTCGATTTTTCTTCCACGCCGCGCGCCAGCTTCTCTTTGTGCACCGCCAGTTTTTTCGTGACGGACGCGTCGGCCACACCAATAATCTGTGCTGCGAGGATCCCAGCATTCGTTGCGCCGGGCTTGCCGATAGCGACGGTTGCTACCGGAATGCCCGCCGGCATTTGTACTGTCGCCAGCAAGGAATCCAAGCCCTGCAACGAAGTGGAAGGGATCGGGACGCCGATGACCGGCAAGGTTGTGTGTGCCGCAATTACACCCGCCAGGTGCGCCGCTCCGCCTGCGCCCGCGATGATCACGCGAATGCCACGTGCGGCGGCCTTGCGGGCATAATCTGCCGTGCGGTCGGGAGATCGATGGGCTGAAGTTACATCGATCTCGTATGCAATCCCGAACTCATCGAGAGCCTTTCCGGCTTCGCGCATGATCTCCAGATCGGAGTCACTCCCCATCACGATGGAAACTAGTGGCTGGCTCATGATTGTTGGCGTCCATCCCAAGTCGATCTGAGTTTGCTGTGATTCATCGCGCGAAACACGATCCTATTTCTTCTTCAACGCCCGCGCCGCAATATCTTTGCGATAATGTGCGCCCTCGAAGCTGATCTTCGCGCACGCGTTATAAGCGCTCTGCACCGCCGTTTGCAACTCCGCAGCCCGCGCCGTCACTCCGAGCACTCGTCCACCGGAAGTATAGAGAAAACCGGCACGTTTCGTGGTGCCGGCATGGAAGACTTTTACGCCGTCCAACTTTGCCGCAGCCTCGAGGCCGTCGATTTTCTTGCCCGTCTCGTAGGCTCCCGGATAACCGCCCGAAGCCATCACCACGCATACCGCCGCATCGTTCGACCACTTGAAATCGCCGTCGCTGGTGCGGCCGTCGATTGACGCCTCGATTGCTTCAACCAAGTCGCTTTCGAGGCGCATCAAAATAGGCTGGGTCTCCGGATCGCCGAAGCGGCAGTTGAATTCGAGCACCATGGGGCCGCGCGCGGTCATCATCAGGCCGCAATAGAGGACGCCTTTGTACTCCGCTCCTTCGGCCTTCATGCCGGCGATGACCGGCCGCACGATGTGGGCGAGCAGCCAGTCGCGCATCTGGTCGTCCACGATAGTCCGCGTCGTGTAGGCACCCATGCCACCGGTGTTGGGGCCGGTGTCGCCGTCGCCCACGCGCTTGTGATCTTGCGCGGCGACCAGCGGCGCCACCCGTTCGCCGTCGCTCACGACCAGAAACGAGAGTTCGTCGCCTTCGAGAAACTCTTCCAGCACCACCCGCGATCCGGCGTCGCCCAGCATCCTGCCGCTGAGCATTTCATTGGCGACGGTCGAGGCCTCATCTTTGGTCTTGGCGATGACCACGCCCTTGCCCGCAGCCAGTCCGTCGGCCTTGACCACGAGCGGAGTATGGAAGTGCGGCAGCGCATCGCGCAGCTGCTCCGAAGAATCGCAGATCGCGTAATGCGCGGTCGGAATGCGGTGGCGTTGCAGGAATTCCTTGGCAAAGCTCTTGCTGGTTTCGAGCTGCGCGGCGGCGCGGGTTGGGCCGAATGTGCGCCATCCTCGCCGCGTGAATTCGTCCACCAGCCCGAGCATCAGCGGCAATTCCGGCCCCACGATTGTGAGATCGGGCTGGATCCGATTCGCGAGTGCGATCATGGAGTCGAGGCTCTTTAAGTCCACCGCGACGCACTCCGCCTCGTCGGCAATCCCGCCGTTGCCGGGCGCGCAGTAAATTTTCGCAACCCGAGGCGACTGCCGGAGCTTCCACACCAGGGCGTGCTCGCGTCCGCCGCTGCCGATGACGAGGATCTTCATAGTCGAGACATTCAAGAGTAGGAGCGGATGATGATGATGTCAAACGAGGGAGGTCAGAGGTTAGAGGTCAGATTGCAGAGGTGAAAATTGAAACGGCACTCGCCCCCGGGTTTTCGCTAAAAACCCTTTCACTCCGAGGGGGTGAACCTCTGCAATCTGACCTCTGACCTTTGACCTTTGACCTCTGCAATCTTTCGGTTAACTGTGCTTAACCTTCGCCGTATAATACGGTCCACGTGATCACAGTTTCCAAAGAGGACTACCTTAAGGCGATTCTCGAGGCCGAGAGCGAAGGGGAACCCGTCATTTCGGCCACGCTTGCGCACTGGCTCAAAGTGTCTCCCCCGGCCGTAACGATGGCGGTGCGCCGGCTGAAAAAAGACGGTCTGGTGCGGGTGCATGCCGGCGGCCGCGTTCGCCTGACCCCTGCCGGACGAAAGATCGCCCGCAAGCTGACGGTTCGCCACCACCTGATCGAGCGCATGCTCGCAGAAATTTTCGGAATGGAATGGTACAAAGTCCACGACGAGGCGGAACGTTTGGAGCACGCGGTCTCGCCAGATTTCGAGGCCAGGCTGCTCGCCAAACTCGGGCGTGGAGTCGCGTGTCCGCACGGCAATCTGACCGAACTGGAGAGTCCCGCCAGCCGGCGCCGCCGCGGCCTGGTCCTGCTTGCGCAGGCTGAACCCGGCGAGAACTTTCAGGTAAGCGGCATCTATGAACGAGATCGCAGCCTGCTTGAGTTTCTGGAACAGCGCGGTATTCGCCCCGGCGCCAAAGTTCATGTCGCGCATCGCAATTACGACCAGACGCTGACCCTGACCACCACGGCCGGCCGGGTTTCCCTAGGCGTGTCCGCCGCGGAAAAGGTTTGGGTCAAATCGGCGGATGGGAAGGGCGTGACCAAGGGCTGAAGGGCCTCCGTCGCTGCGCAGTCCCCGATTGCGAAGAACCGGCGGCGCAGCTAAAACCGTCCCCGGATGCGAAGCCTGCGTTTTTCCGCTGCTTGATAGCGCAAAATTCATTAACCGTAGTTTATGTCCTGATGTATACTTGCGCTAATTTACCAGTGGGTGGCATTGCCCGTTCTCCCTTTCGCACTGCATCGATCGAATGAAAGAACCAAAGACAGCGTCGGAGCCGCGAGGAGGAGCCATACCCCGATCCAGCCTCCTGAACGATCCGCGAACGTCTGACACTGACGTTGTCATCACGCATGAGGACATCGATCGGGCCCATGACCGCGAACGGGTTTCGGAGACGCGGGCGCGGCGCGGATTCCGGCCACGGTTGCGGTTGTTCTGGTTGCTGATTGGCCCCGGCATCCTCGTGATGCTCGGGGAAAACGATGGTCCCAGCATGCTGTCCTATGCGGCGACCGGGGCGCGGTTCGGCATCGGTTTCTTCGTGCCCTTCATTGCGCTTACATTCCTCATGGCTTGCGTGGTGCAGGAAATGACCGTGCGTTTGGGCGCGGCCACTCATCGCGGACACGCTGAGTTGATCTTTGATCGCTTTGGTCCGTTCTGGGGTTGGTTTTCGATGATCGATCTCATGGTGGGCAACTTTCTGACGCTGGTCACGGAGTTTATCGCCATCCGCGCCGGGCTGGGATTTTTCGGCGTGCGGCCGGCGGTCGCGGTCTTGAGCGCATTGTTGGTTCTCTCCGTCGCGCTCATGACGCACCGCTACTGGACTTGGGAGCGGATCATTTTAGGCGCGGCAATGTTCAACCTGGTGTTTGTGCCGGTGGCGCTTCTGACCCATCCGCACTGGGGGACTGTGGGCCGCGCATTGGTGACGTGGAGACCACTGCCCGGCGGCCTCACGCAGGAGACGGTGCTGATCCTGCTGGCCAATATCGGAGCGACCGTCACCCCGTGGATGCTGTTTTTTCAGCAAAGCGCGATTGCCGACAAGGGTCTCACCACGCGCGACATCCGCTTCGGGCGCGTGGACACGGTGCTGGGAGCGGCTTTGGCGACAGTCGCCGCGTTGGCAACGATGCTGGCAACGGCGCCACTGTTCATGCACCACATGTCGGCGGCGAACTTCGAAGCCGCCGAGTTCGCCCAGGCGCTGCAGCCATTTATTGGACACTGGGGAGCGGCGCTTTTCGCACTGGGCATATTCGAGGCCGGGATGGTCGCGGCAATTACGATTTCGACTTCATCCGCGTATGCCTTCGGAGAAGTCGCGCGGCGGCCGCACAGTTTGAATCTTCCCTTCAGGCAGGGGAGAGCGTTCTATCTCGTCCTGCTGCTCGAGGCCGCGGCCGCGGCGGGGCTGGTTTTGATCCCGGGAATTCCACTTGTGTACATCGTGCTGCTGGTGAACGTGATCGCGGTCCTGGCCATGCCTCCGGCGCTGCTTTTTCTGTACATGCTGGTAAACGATCGTGAAATCATGGGCAAACTGGTCAGTCCACTGTGGGCGAATTTGCTGGCGCTGGGGGTCGTGACCGTGCTGGTCGGCGCCGGCCTGTTGTTTGGCATCAGTGTGATTGCGCCCAATGCGCTGGCGCTGGTTGGAGGCAGGTAGATGGAAAAACAAGTTGATTCTGCACCTGAGGTTGAAGTGAGCCGCGAAGAAATCACCTCGGTGATGACAGCGCTGGAGCCTGACCAAATCATTTTCACCAAGGAACACCATCATTGTCCGCGTCGGCGGCTCACGAGGAACGAGATGATTCTTTTCTGGGCGCTCAGGATTTACCTCGTGTTCATGGTCGGCGTGGTGGTTTATCAGATTTGGACAGGCGTGCGGTAGGACGGATCTTTTGATTTCGTCGCCCGGCCAAGCAGCGGCGCCCGAAACGAATTAGACTATAAGTTCCGAGTCGGCATTGCGCCCCGGTCCTGTGCCGGGGATTATGGAGGAAGGCCATCATGTCATTAAATAGTTTTGGCGCCCGCGCCACTTTCAAAGTCGGCAAGAAAGAATACGAGATCTACCGGCTCGACGCTCTCGACAAGCAGGGCATCTCGACGCGGCACTTGCCGTTCTCGCTGCGCATTCTGCTGGAGAACTTGCTGCGCACCGAAGACGGGCGCAACGTGACGAAGCAGGAAATTCGCGCGCTCGCAGCTTGGAACAAGAAGTCGAAGCCGGAAAAGGAAATCGCTTTCACGCCCAGCCGCGTTCTGTTGCAGGATTTCACCGGCGTTCCCGCAGTTGTGGACCTTGCCGCAATGCGCGACGCCATGAAGCGACTGGGCGGCGACGCCAAGCTCATCAATCCCTTGCAGCCCGCCGAACTGGTGATTGACCACTCGGTGCAGGTCGACGAATTCGGCTCGCCCAGCGCCATCGACGTGAACGCCCTGCTTGAATTCCAGCGCAACGAAGAACGTTACGCGTTTCTGCGCTGGGGACAGACCGGCTTCCGCAATCTAGCCATCGTGCCGCCGGACACCGGCATCGTCCACCAAGTCAACCTCGAGTACCTGGCGCGCGTGGTGTTTGTGCACGAAGAAGGCGGAAAGCGCACCGCCTATCCCGACACGCTCGTCGGCACCGACTCGCACACCACGATGATTAACGGACTCGGCGTGCTGGGCTGGGGCGTAGGCGGCATCGAAGCCGAGGCTGCCATGCTGGGGCAGCCTGTCTCCATGCTGATCCCGCTCGTGGTCGGCGTGAAGCTCACCGGACGCCTGCGCGAAGGCGCGACGGCAACCGATCTGGTTCTTACCATCACCGAGATGCTACGCAAGCACGGTGTGGTCGGCAAGTTCGTCGAGTACTTCGGCCCCGGCCTGCAAGACCTTCCACTCGCCGACCGCGCGACGATTGCGAACATGGCTCCTGAGTATGGCGCCACCTGCGGGATCTTCCCGATCGACAAAGAAAGCATTCGCTACCTGAAACTCACCGGCCGTAGTGAGGAGCAGATCGCGCTGGTCGAAGCGTACGCGCGCGAGCAGGGACTTTTTCATGATGCCAAAACGCCCGAAGCCGAATACTCCGAATTGTTGAGCCTTGATCTTGCCACCGTCGAATCGAGTATCGCTGGACCCAAGCGCCCACAGGACCGAGTCGTGCTGTCGAAGGCAGGCGAGTCGTTTGCGCAGGCGCTGCCAGCGCTGATCAAACCGAAGGCTAAGGCCGCCGCGGCGGCTCCGGCCGAGGTCGCGCTCAAGCAAGCCGCCCGCAAGCAGGTCAACAATTGGGAACAGGAGGGCGGAAGTCCGACGGCAGTCGGAGTCGAGGACCCGAACGTCCACGAGCACATTCCGACGAATGGGAATGCGGCGCTGCATCACGGCAGTGTGGTGATTGCCGCGATCACCAGTTGCACGAACACCTCGAACCCGTCCGTGATGCTGGCCGCCGGACTGCTGGCCAAGAAGGCCGTGGAACGCGGTCTCGAAGTCCCTGCGACCGTCAAGACTTCGCTCGCTCCGGGATCGAAAGTCGTGCTCGACTATCTTGAAAAGGCAGGTCTGATGCCGTATCTGGAGAAGCTGAAGTTCCACATCGTCGGCTACGGCTGCACCACCTGCATCGGAAACTCCGGCCCGTTACCGGTTGAAGTTTCAAAAGAAATCGACGAGAAGAATCTGGTCGTCGCCTCGGTGCTTTCCGGCAATCGCAACTTTGAGGGCCGCATCAATTCCGAAGTGCGCGCCAATTACCTGATGTCACCGCCGCTGGTGGTGGCCTTCGCTCTCGCCGGACGTATCGACGTCGACCTGCGCAAGGATCCCGTCGGAAAGGGCAAAGACGGCAAGCCGGTTTATCTCGCCGACATCTGGCCCTCGCAGTCGGAAGTCGAGCAATCGATGGCGACCGCGATTACTTCCGAGATGTTCCGCAAAAGCTACGCCGAGGTGTACGCGGGAGACGAGCGCTGGCGCGGACTGCCCGTTCCGAAGGGCGAGACTTACGCGTGGGAAAAAAATTCCACCTACATTCGCCAGGCGCCCTACTTCGATGACATGGCGCTCAAACCGTCCGCCGTCGAGGACATCAGGGGAGCGCGCGTGCTGGCCGTGCTCGGCGATAGCGTCACCACCGACCACATCTCGCCCGCGGGGTCCATCAAAAAAGACGGACCCGCCGGCAAATACCTGATTGCCCACGGCGTGAAGCCGGCGGATTTCAATTCTTACGGGTCGCGCCGCGGCAATCACGAAGTCATGGTTCGAGGCACGTTCGCCAACGTCCGCCTGCGCAACAAAATGGTGAATACGGAAGGTGGATTTGCCCGCCACCTGCCCGATGGCGCCGAAATGTCGATTTTCGACGCGTCCGAAAAGTATCATGCCGAAAAAGTGCCGCTCGTGATTCTCGCGGGCAAGGAATACGGTTCCGGATCTTCACGCGACTGGGCGGCGAAAGGACCGCTTCTGCTCGGCGTTCGCGCTGTGGTTGCGGAAAGCTACGAACGCATTCACCGCTCCAATCTAGTCGGCATGGGAATTCTGCCATTGCAGTTTCTGCCGGGAGAAAATGCCGAGACGCTGAAGTTGACCGGCGAAGAAGTGTTCGAGATCGCGGGGATTCGCGAAGCGGTCGAGAAATTTTCTTCCGGTCGCAAAATCACGGTGCGCTTGAAGGGTGGGAAGACGACGGAATTTCAGGCTGTGGTTCGCATCGACACTCCACAGGAAGCTCTCTACTACGCTAACGGAGGGATACTCCAGTACGTGCTGCGGCAATTGCTGGCCGGAAAAGCGCAGCCGGAGGCGGTTACCGCGTAGCATTTCCCGTAGAGACGCGGCTTGCCCGCGTCTCCGCAGCCTGAGACGGGGCAAGCCCCGTCTCTGCCGAATCGTTGAAGCGATGCCTAGTTGTCCCTGCGTGGTTGTTGCTCGCTGCGTGCTAATCTCAAACTCCCATGTCGGTTGCCGCCCAGTACATCCCTGCCGCGTATAGCTTGACCGCAGTTGGTGTCTGGGGCGCCAGCGATTTCCTGGGTGGTGTGGGGGCTCGGCGGGCGAACGCGTTTCTATTCACGGCCATCGTGCACGGCAGCGGCTTGGTCGTGGTCGGCACTCTCGCGCTCGTGACCCGCGCCCCATTTCCCGGAAACGCCAGCCTGGGTTGGTCGCTGGTCGCCGGATCGGTTGCGGGCCTAGCCCTGGCCTTGTTCTATCGTTCGCTGGCCAGCGGAAATATGGGACTAGTCGCGCCCGTGGCGGCCGTCCTCGGCGCCGCTATTCCCACCATCGTAACCGCGTTTGCGGCGGGCTTTCCCGGTTATCGGCACGTGCTCGGTTTTATTCTTGCAGGAATCGGGGTCTGGCTCATCTCGCGTATCGAAGGTAGCGCTGGCCGTCCCGAAGGCATAGGCATGGCCGTGCTGGCCGGAATCGGCTTCGCTGGTTTTTACCTCTGTATCCACCATGCAGGCAACGCTTCTGCATTGTGGGTCGCCGCCTGCTCGCGGTTCGCTTCGTTGTTGGTCACGGGAGCTTTCGTTCTGTTCGGAAGACACGTTCGCGCGGTGCCCATGCCAGTGCTGACGATTGCCGTGCTAGCCGGAATCCTCGACATCACCGGCAGCACCGTCTTCATCCGCGCGGCTCAAATCGGACGTCTGGACGATGCGGTTGTGCTCAGTTCGCTCTATCCCGCCGTTACCGTTGTGCTGGCCCGTGTCTTTTTGCACGAGCACTTCAGCCGCACCCGCACCATCGGCATGGTCGCCGCTCTTGTGGCCGTGCCGATGATCGCGGGGTGAAAGAACTGGATAGTAGATAGTTGTCGGCCACCGGCGTCCTGCTGACCACTATCCACTATCCACCATCCACTGCTACTCTGACGCCGTGCCTCTGCTTGAAGTCCGCAACCTGACCAGGATTTTCGATCTTGCCGAATCGCCGTTCGGCAGCCGCCGCGCCGGCGAAGTCCGCGCCGTGGACGATGTGTCGCTCGACATCCAGGAAGGCGAGACTCTTGGTCTGGTTGGTGAATCTGGCTCAGGCAAGAGCACGCTTGGACGGCTCATTCTCCGCCTCCTCGAGCCGACTTCGGGCGCCCTCGTTTTCGATGGCGTCGATCTGCTGCAAGCGAGCGGCTCCGAATTGCGCCGTCTTCGCCGCGACATGCAGATCATCTTCCAGGACCCGTTCGGTTCGCTCGACCCGCGCTACCGCGTGGAGGACGTAATCGCCGAACCGCTGATTCTCCACCGCAAGATCATGCGCGAGAGCCTCGGCCGCGATGCCCGCCGCCAGCGCGTGCGCGAACTTTTGCGTGCCGTGGGAATGGATGAATCCGCCATGGCTCGTTACCCGCACGAGTTCTCCGGCGGACAGCGGCAGCGCATCGGCATTGCCCGCGCTCTTGCGTTGCGTCCAAAGTTCATCGTCGCCGACGAACCGGTTTCCGCTCTCGACGCCAGCGTCGGCGCGCAGATCGTGAATCTGCTGCAGCAACTCCAGCGCGATTTCGGCCTTACCTATTTGTTCATCTCGCACTCCATGCCGGTCGTTCGCTATCTCTCGACCCGGATTGCGGTGATGTATCAGGGCAAGATCGTTGAGATCGGAAGCACGGAGCAGATCACTGTCCAGCCGCAACACCCTTACACGCGCAAACTGCTGGCGGCAACGCCGGAGATGGCGGCGTCGTGAATTTGGGCCGTGTGGTGACGGGGCTGTGCCTCGTCCTGCAACTTTCTGAGGTGTGACAAAAGTCATAGCCCGAGTCACCGGCGCGTATTAGGCTCTACGGTTCCTAACCGGAGGATTTATGCGTCGTTTTCTTTTTTTATCCGCTCTAGTTTTATCCGCTTTTGGTGTGGCGATTAGTTTGCCGCTGTGCGCGCAATCCGCAAACCCAGCAGCGTCCTGCATTGAGTGCCACAGCAAGCAAACGCCCAACATCGTCTCCGACTGGAGGCTGAGCAAGCACAGCCAGGCGGAAGTGACCTGCGTCGCCTGCCACGGCGATCAGCACCAGTCGGCGAGCGACGTGTCGAAAGTGAAAATTCCCACACCCGAAACCTGTGCCCAGTGCCACTCGACGCAGGTCGAGCAGTACAAGCACGGCAAGCACTCGAAAGCATGGGCGGCTATGCTCGCCATGCCGACCATTCACTGGCAGCCGATGGCGATGATTGAGGGCCAGAAAGGTTGCGGCGGCTGCCACAAGATCGGCGAAAAGCCGGTGGAGGAAATCGCCAAGCTGCGGCAGCACGGCAGCGAGTTCGGTGTTGCCTCCTGCGACTCCTGCCACACCCGCCATACGTTCTCGGTGAAGGAGGCCAAGTCGCCGCAAGCTTGCGAGACCTGCCACATGGGATTCGATCATCCGCAGTGGGAGATGTATTCGTCGTCGAAGCACGGCGTTCGGACCGATCTGAAGCAGCGCGGAATTCTGCCCGCCGAAGCGGCTGCGCCCACCTGCCAGACCTGCCACATGCAGAATGGCGATCACGGCGTGCGCACGGCCTGGGGATTTCTTGCGGTTCGTTTGCCGCTGCCCGAAGACAAGCAGTGGGCCGCAGATCGCGCCACGGTTCTGCAAGCTCTCGGCGTCCTCGATCCCGAAGGCAAGCCGACCGCGCTGGTGGCGACGGTGCAAGCCGCCGACCTCGCGCGCCTGACTCAGGAAGACTGGCAGGGCGAGCGCGACAAGATGCTGAAGACCTGCAACCAGTGCCACTCCGGCAACTTCGCCAGGCAGCAACTGGAAGCGGGCGATGACATGATCAAGAACGCCGACCACCTGATGGCCCAAGCGATCAAGATCGTCGCCGGTCTATATAAAGATGACGTTCTAGCCCAGCCGAAGAACTATGCCTATCCCTTCCCGAACCTGCTGACGTTCCACGATGCGCCCACGGTGATCGAGCAGAAGCTTTTCGTGATGTACCTTGAGCACCGCATGCGCACGTTCCAGGGCACCTTCCACGGCAGTCCGGATTATGCGCTCTGGTACGGATGGAGCGAGATGCAGCGCGACTTGACCGAGATCCGGGAACTCGCCGAGCAGATGCGGCGGGAGAAGAAGACGGGGCCGATGGTGAAACCGGCGGCGTTGAAATGAGCGCTTGTGTGGTGGCGGGGCTTCGCCCCGCCGGGACGGGGCAGAGCCCCGTCCCCACATGAGCACGACCATTTACAATTGCCGCGCACATGCACACCGCAGAGGTCGTTCTTATCGGCGGAGGGATTGTCGGTTCCAGCATCGCCTACCATCTTGTTGCGGCTGGCTGCAAAAGCGTTCTAGTGATTGAGCGCGAGACAGCGCAGGGCAAGGGATCCACGGGCAAGAGCATGGGCGGCGTGCGTGCCCAGTTTTCTACGCCGGTCAACATCCAAATGTCGCTTTACTCGATCCCGTTCTATGCGAGCTTCGAAGAGCGCCTTGGCTATCCGTGCGACTACCGTCCCCAGGGATACCTTTTTTGCGCGACCAACGAAAAGCACATGGCCTACCTGCGAGCCAACTACGAAAAGCAGGTCGCCATGGGACTGAAGAACGTGCGACTGGTGGCGGGCGACGAGATTCGCGGCATGTTTCCGCTGCTGCGCGGCAACGACATTGTTGGCGGGAGTTTCTGCGCGAGCGATGGATTTGTCGACCCGAACAGCGCGATGATCGGCTTCATGACGTGGGCTGCCGACCACGGCGCGACGCTGTGGAAGAACGCGCCCGTGACTGCGATTGCGCGACGCGGTGAGACCTTCGAAGTTACTACCACGCGCGAGTCCGTTTCCACGCCCGTGGTCGTGAATTGCGCGGGAGCCTGGGCAGCGGAGATCGCTCGGATGGCTGGGATCTCCTTGCCCGTCGAACCGCTGCGCCGGATGCTGGTTCCGACCGAACCTTTCGACCAATTCCCACACACCGCGCCCATGATCGTCGACATGTCCACCGGCTTTCACTTCCGCCCGGAGAGCCGCGGATTCCTGTTTGCGTGGAACGACCCGGAGGAAACGCCCGGCTACAAAACTGATTTCGACCCGAGCTTCATCGAGAAGATCCTGACCCGCGCTGCGGATCGCGTGCCCGTCTTCGAAAATGTCGAGGTCAATCCGCAACGAGCCTGGGCCGGGCTCTATGAAATGACGCCCGACCATCACCCGATTCTCGGTGAATCCCCGGAGGTCCCCGGTTTCTTTTTCGCCAACGGCTTCAGCGGGCATGGAGTGATGCACTCGCCCGCAACCGGAAAAATTCTGAGCGACCTGATTTTGACCGGGAAGACCGAGCTGATCGAAGCGTCGCTGCTGAACTTCTCGCGCTTCGCGGAGGGGCGGATGATTCACGAGACGGCGGTGTTGTAGTGTTTTCCTCGTGAGGGTCACAGGGGAAGGCCGCGCAGCGGTAGATTACGCGGTCCCCTGCGAAGTTCTATAATCGTTGGACGCAAATCATTGGACGCAAATCGGGGCTTAAATCAAAACGCGAATCGTCAGACGCGAATCAAGAGTCAAACCATCAGACGCGAACCACGAGAGCTGTTCGAAAGAGGCAGGGCATGGCCCAGATGACGGCGATCCCGGTTGCAACCCACGGTTTTTTTCTGGACGGGAAGTGGGTGGAAGAGGGTGACATCGTCGAGGTTCGCGCGCCTTACGACGGCGCCCTCATCGCGCATGTCTACCAGGGACGCCGCGAACACGCGGAAGCCGCGATCGCCGCCGCCGTGAAGGCTTTCGGAACCACCCGGCGCCTGCCCGCCTTCGAACGCCAGCGAGTTCTGCGCCAGATCGCGATCGGCATTCACGATCGCAAAGAAGAATTTTCCCGCACGATTGCGCTGGAAGCGGGCAAGCCCATCAAGAGCGCTCGCACCGAAGTGGACCGCGCTGTATTTACATTCAACATCGCCGCCGAAGAAACCGTTCGCGGCTACGGCGAGTATCTGCCGCTGGATTGGCAACAGTCGACTGCCCAACGTTGGGGCATCGTCAAACGTTTTCCTCTCGGCCCCGTCGCCGGGATCACGCCCTTCACTTTCCCCTTGAACCTGGTCGCCCACAAAGTGGCCCCGGCCATCGCGGCCGGCTGTTCCATGGTCCTCAAGCCCGCGCTCGAAACGCCGCTCACCGCGCTGCTGCTGGCTGAAGTGATCCAGCAGGCAGGGTGGCCGGACGGTGGATTCAACGCGGTTTTGCTCGCCAACGGAGATTCCGGCCTGCTGGTCACCGATGAACGCATCAAGCTCATCAGCTTTACGGGCAGCGCTGCGGTCGGGTGGGCCATCAAGAACAACGCGGGAAAGAAAAAAGTCGTTCTCGAACTGGGAGCCAATTCGGGCGTCATCGTCCACAGCGATACCGATCTCGCTTACGCCGCCGACCGCTGCGTCACCGGAGGCTTCGCTTATGCCGGACAGTCCAGCATTTCCGTGCAGCGCATCCTGGTCGAGCACACCATCTACGGAAAATTCATCGAGCTGTTTCTGGCAGCGGCCGGCAAACTGAAAGTCGGTGATCCCCTCGACGAGTCCAGCGACCTCGGCCCGCTCATCCGCGAAAGCGACGCCATGCGCGCTGCCGACTGGGTGCAGGAGGCAGTTCGCGGCGGTGCGCGCCTGCTCTGCGGCGGCAACCGCAAGGGTTCCTTGTTCGAGCCCACTGTGCTTACCGGCACCAAGCCCAACATGAAAGTGAATTGCCAGGAAATTTTTGCGCCGGTCGTGACCGTCGAGCCCTACAACGATTTCGCCTCCGCGCTGAAGCAGATCAACAACTCCCCTTATGGCCTGCAGGCCGGGCTTTTCACCCGCGACGCCAAACTCATTTTTCAGGCGTACGACGAACTCGAAGTCGGAGCCTTGATCGCCGGCGACGTTCCCACTTTTCGCATAGACCATATGCCCTACGGCGGCATCAAAGATTCGGGACTTGGACGCGAGGGCTTGCGCGACGCGATTCAGGAAATGACCGAGCCGAAGCTGCTCGTCATGAACTTGCGTTAACGATTTTCCGGTGTTGATTTCGTGAAGACGAGACCGCGTGTCCATCAATCGGGATTCCGCAAGCGTAACCAAGAAAAGTTCATGTAGAGTGTTTCCAAAAACCGCTCAACTGTATATACTCACATGTTTCGTACGTCACCGGGGTGGGTGACGCCATTCATACGATCATGTTTAGCCGGGAGCGGCGCAGACCGAGCCCAGAAGCAATCGACGCGATCTTCAATGCAGATTTTTCCACGCAGCACTAATGCAATCTCCCGGGCCTCGCTGTTCGGCCCGGTCTTTGTCGTCGCAGCCCTGTTTTGGGGGTTGGTACAGCTCCAGCGCTCGCCCTACATCACTTATGCGGGAGTAAGAAAGTCGCAGCCCGTGCCCTTCAGCCACCAGCACCACGTCACGGGGCTGGGCATCGACTGCCGCTACTGTCACACTTCAGTGGAACAGTCGAGTTTCGCGGGCATTCCGCCCACCAAGACCTGCATGAACTGCCACTCACAGATTTGGACGAACGCTCCGATGCTTGAGCCCGTTCGCGCCAGTTACCGAACCGGCGAGTCGCTCCAGTGGACGCGCATCAACCAGTTGCCGGACTTCGTTTATTTCAACCACAGCATTCACGTCGCCAAGGGCGTGGGCTGCAACGACTGCCACGGGCCCGTGGACC
>Ga0208820_1001215_pt1 | contig 14916 bp, 10 predicted proteins | sample June2015DPH_16_5_FD_184713 | JGI IMG/M metagenome (GOLD analysis project Ga0208820, IMG submission 184713) | Peatland microbial communities from SPRUCE experiment site at the Marcell Experimental Forest, Minnesota, USA - June2015DPH_16_40... | ecosystem: Environmental > Terrestrial > Soil >...
GTGTGCGCGCTGGTCATCGGGGTTTATGCGTGCGCGGCCCACTCCGGCATTCCTGTATCGGGGAGGATGAGTGCGCCTGACAATTACTACAATTTATTGGTGCAGGGGTTTCGCGCCGGTCAGCTCAGTCTGAAAAAAGAGGTGCCGCCGGCGCTGGTGCAGCTGGCCGACCCCTACGATCCGAGCGCCTATGCTTCCTATCGTGAGGAAGCGGGCGACATGAGTTATTACAAAGGGAAGTTATACCTGTATTTCGGGGTCACGCCCGCCGTGGTGTTGTTCTGGCCGTATGTGGCGTTGACGGGCCACTATCTACTTCAACGAGACGCCGTGGTGATTTTTTGTCTTGTCGGTTTCCTAGCCAGTATGGGTCTGCTGTGGTCGCTGTGGCGGCGCTACTTTGCCGGGGTCAGCGTGGCAGTGGTGGCCGTCGGCGGGCTGGCACTCGGCCTGGCGACGGGTGTGCCGGTCATGTTGGCGCAGTGCAAGGTGAACGAGGTGCCGATCAGTTGTGGGTATGCGCTGACGATGCTGGCGGTGGCGGGGATTTGGAAGGCACTGCATGAGTCGGGGCGACGGTGCTGGTGGCTGGCGGCGGCGAGTCTGGCCTACGGGCTGGCCGTGGGAGCGCGGCCATCGTTGTTGTTTGGTGCGGTCATCCTGCTGGTGCCGGTGGCCCAGGCCTGGCGTGAGCGACGGACGGTGTTGACTCCGTTGCTGGCGGCGACGGTCCCCGTTGCACTGATTGGGCTGGGGCTGATGCTGTATAATGCGTTGCGGTTCGATAGTCCCTTCGAGTTCGGCGGGCACTATCAGTTGTTCGGCAAGCGGCTGCTGACGCGGCAATTCTTCAGTCTGGGGTATCTGTGGTTCAACTTCCGGGTCTATTTTCTGGAGCCGGCGCGCTGGAGCGGTCAGTTTCCATTTGTGCATGACATCGTCCTGCCGCCGGTGCCAACGGGCAGTATTGGGGTTGAGGAGCCCTTCGGCGTCCTGACCAATATTCCGCTGGTGTGGCTGGCGCTGGCTGTGCCGCTGGCATGGCGTGGTCGGTCCGCGGAGGCGCGTTCCAGTTTGTGTGGGTTTTTGGCGGCGGTAGCCCTGCTCTTCGGGATCGGTGCGCTGACGCTTGGCTTGTTTTTCTACACTGCCGGTCGCTACGAAATGGAGTTCCTGCCCGCATTGGTGCTACTGGCCGTGATTGGCCTCTTGAGTTTGGAGCGCGCGCTGGACCCGACCCGGGAGTCGGGGCTAGCTGGCCGGTCGATCTGGCGGCGCGCGATGCGCTGGGGCTGGAGCCTGCTGCTGGGTTTCTCGGTAGCATTTAACCTGTTGGCGAGCGTCAAGCAGTGTGCCGAGTGGCACAACGACCTGGGGGCCATGTTGGTCCGACAGGGCCAAGTGCAGGAAGCAATCGGGCACTACGAGCAGGCGCTGCATCTCAAGCCCGATTATGCCGAGGCGCACAACGGCTTGGGGGCCATGTTAGTCCGACAGGGCAAGGTGCCGGAGGCGATTGGGCACTACGAGCAGGCGCTACGATTCAAGCCCGATTTTGTCCAAGCCCAATACAACTGGGGGAATGCTTTGCTCCGGGCAGGCAACGTACAGGAGGCGATTGGACACTACGAACAGGCGTTGCGATTCAAGCCCGATTACGCTGCGGCGCATAACAACCTTGGGGCTGCCCTGATGGGACAAGGTAGGCTGCAGGAAGCAATCGGGCACTACGAGCAGGCCCTGCGCATAAAACCAGACCTTGCCGAGACACACAACAGCCTAGGGCATGCCCTGGTTCGACTGGGCAGGCTGCAGGAGGCCATTGGGCATTGGGAGCAAGCGCTACAGATCGATCCTGATCTTGCCGACGCCCACTACAATCTGGGGGTCGCGTTGGAGAAGCTGGGGCGCACGCCGGAGGCGATCGAGCATTACGAACAGGCGTTGCGAATCAAGCCCGATTTCGTCCAAGCCCAGAATGCCCTGACACGAGCGCGGGCAGTTCGGTGAATGGTTGACCTGGGAAGTTGCGCGGGTGGCGAAATCGACCGTTGCCGATTTTGCGGTGAAGCTGCATTGACGGGGAAGCGCGTCGATACAGGCAGGTTACGCTCGCCTGCGTTTGAGGAAGGCGCACAGCGCGACCGCGCCGAGAGCGGTCAGCAGCAGCGAGGACGGCTCGGGGATGAATTCGAACATGAAGTTGTCCATGGCGAACTGCTCACCGCTTCCGCCCGCGAAGCCGGCGTCCTGACCTCCATAGGAATTGAAGTAAAGGCGGTCGATGTTGAGATAGTTGAACGTGAACAGGGTTGCGTTTGTCGCGCTGGCCACGACGATTGTGTCGTATATTTCTTGCGCGCCGTTGAATCCCTCGATCTCGATATTGAGGTTGCTGTTCCACGCGCCGGTCAAGTAGGCGCTGAGGAAATTGAAATTGGTCACCGAGTCGATCTCGGCGGGATTACCGGCGGCGTTAAAGGCCACGTTGGAAGCCGACACCATCCCGTAATTATAACCGTTCAAAAAGCCGTAGATGTTGGAGCGAAGAACCGCGTTCAGGACCCAGAAATTGCTCCAACTGAGACCCTCGTACCCGTCGGGAATGTTAGTCTGAAAAAACTGATCCTGGGCCAAGTTGAAATCATCGAAGGTGACGAGGGTTTGCGAACGGGTGAAAACGACGGAGAGACTGAATACTGCAAACCATGCAAGAAATAGCCGGGCTTTCATAGGCACCCACCGAAGACATCCGCGAACAGATAGCGGCATCGCAATCGGCCTCATGCGTTCCTTTTGTCTGGTGACGTCCAGACTTTCTCTAGGGTCGAAACCCGTTTCGCGCTGGTAGAGAGTATACCGCCTGATTGCTGATGCAGAAGTAAAAGGTATGTAAAAAGGTGGACGGTGGTAACCGTGTGCGTTAAGGGGTGAAGGCGGCGGCTGTGGACGCGACACTTCGAGGCTTAGTGTGGGCGGGAGCGCGTCCCTCCAGAAACGGCGGCTTCGGGTGAACAGGCGGGACGGGGGGGGCGTGCGGGAGGATTCGGCTGGGACAGCCGACGCTACACCGGCGGGGGCGAACGGGCGGGAAGGGAATATTCACCACGAAGACACGAAGGGCACGGACGCGGCGAACGTGCGGGACGCCCGTTCTACGACCGGGAGCGGACACGGCGGGACGGGGCGGATTCACCGGCGGGACGCTCTATGCAACATGGCGCGGCAGGCTTACTAATCGGAGAGGCGGAGGGCGGAAGACGTCGCGCCTTGCCACTCGCTCCTGTGGCACGACAGGCCGGATTTTTATTGGGTTTTTGTATTTGACTTGCGTATCGCTTTGCGATATATTGGCCGCGTTGTTCTTTGACAGGTGATGAGGCTGTCGGCAATCGGCGCGTTGATGGGGCGCGGCTCGGGAAGAGGGACTGCTGGCACCACAATATGTAGGAGGGGGTGGCTGGCAAAAGAGGTGTTTTTACCAAACGAAGCCAAGCTCGTGAATCCCAAATGCGATTGTAACCGATTGCGGCGAAGCTGGTTGTGGGGTTTGATTGGCTGGAGGAAGTTTGGGTTCGTTTTCGGAACGAAGCCAAGTGGATAGTGTTAATTTGGGGGCGTGGGCTGTGAGAGGCGGCGGGCGGCGGCGGATTCGCGTTGGGCTTGGTCGTGGAGTCCCTGGCGTTCGAGAACTTCGGCCAACTCGGAGTGAATATCGGGCTGGTGCGGGTTGAGGCGGGCGGCTTCGCGGAAGTGAGCGGTGGCCTGAGCGAGGTCGCCGCGGTTGGCCAGGGCGATGGCGATGTTGTTGTGGGCCGCGAAGGCGGATGGATCGACGCGTAGCGCCCCGGCGTAGGCGGCGATGGCCTGGTCCCAATGGGCCTGCTTGAGGAACAGGTTGCCGAGGTTGATTTGGATACGGGCGTCGCTCGGAGCCAGTTGCGCGGCGGCGGCATAATGGGAAATGGCTTGGGCATCGCGGCCGTACTCGGCGAGGAGGTTGGCGAGATTGTAATGGGCGCCGGCGTTTTTTGGGTCGAGCCGAATCGTTTGCTCGAACTGGGTGATGGCCTCGTCGCGGCGACCCATGTCGGCGAGCAATTCGGCCAGATTCGCATGCGCGGCTGGGTCGTCGGGGTGAGCCGCGAGGGCGGCTTCGCAGCGTTCGATGGCGTTGCTGAACACATCCTGAGTGATCAAGCCGAGAGCTTCGCGAGCGGGGTCATAATCGGGGGAACGGCGTAACGTCTCCTGGAATTGGGCGATGCCCTGCGCCAGTTGGCCGTTGGCCACCAACGCGGAGGCGAGATCGCTGCGGATGATCGGCTCGTTCGGGTCGAGACGCAAGGCTTCGAGGAAATGGGGGATCGACCCGGCGGCGTTGCCTGCCTGGAGCAAGGCCATGCCAAGGTTGGCTTGAGCGCGGGCGTTTTCCGGGCGCTTGGCCACCACATCGGCCCAGACGGATTCCTCGCTGCGATACTGCGCGTTCCGTTCGAACGTGGCCACGCCGAGCGTCAGAGCCAGCGCCAGCGCCACGGCGGTTTGCAGCCACAGGCACGCATCGGTCCGAAACCGAGGGAATCGCCCGCAGACGCCATGGCAGCAGCGCCGTGCTGCTTCCAGCGCCACGACAATCACCGCCAGGAGGGGCAGGTACATTCTGCGTTCGGCAGCCGGTTCGGTGGGCAGAGGCAGGAAACTGGAACTGGGCGCGAGCAACAGAAAGAACCACGCGCCCCAAAATCCCCAGCACCGCCGTTGGCGGATCGCCCAAATGCTGGCGACCAACAACGCCAGGAGGAAGAGCGCCCGGGGCCAGAGGGTCATGAGCGGAATTGTTCGTGGCCAGTCGGAATAATCCAGCACGAGTCCCGCGGGCCAGATGGCGAGTCGCAGGTAATGGGTGAGGACTCCGCACTGCATGGTGAGATAGTCCCAACAGCCGATGGGAGACACGTCGATGCCGGATTTCCACTGCAGGTTGGTCGTGATTTGGAGTGCCAAAAGCACGATCCAACCCGCCGCCAAACCCACATAGACACCGGCGTGATTGCGCCAGGTGGCGCGCAGTGATGACGCGCCAAAAACATGATCGTAAACCAATATGAGGAAGGGGGCGACCGCCATTTCCTCCTTGGCGCCCATGCCGAGCGTGCCGGCGATCACTGCCAGGCCAAACCAAATCGTTCGATGCGGCGACTCGGTACCCCGAATGAAACAATACAACGTCGACAGAAGGAACAGCCCCATGAGCAACTCGGTCCGCTGGGTCACATAGGTGACACTCTCCGTTGCCAGGGGGTGCAACATCCACAAAGCCGCTACGGCATACGCCAGCCCGGTCGGTTCCTTGCGATCTGCGTTCGCACAGGGGAGATTGACCAGCGTGCGTCGCACGATGCCAAATGCCAGCAGGGCATTGAGAAAATGGACAGACAGGTTGAATACATGATAGTCCACGACGCTGTAGCCGCCCCAGGCATAGTTGAGCTTCAAAGACAGAGCAGCCAATGGACGTCCCCAGAGCGCGGGAGAGGTGGTCGCTGTCACGTCGAACAACGGCCACACATGGCGAATGGAGGGGTTGTTCAGGATGGTGAAAAAGTCGTCAAAGATGAAGGGAGCGCGAAACGTGTTGGCGTAGGCGGCGGCGCACAACGTCGCGAGAACCACGGGCATCCACCATCGAAATCTGGTCATTGGGCGCCTTGGGTCACACCTCCGCGCACTCGGGCGTCTGGAGCCGGACGGTAGACCGCGTTTGCTTTGTAACGGCACACAAACTAGAATTCAAGCCGCAATGAATCCGCTGACCATTCCCGAGCTATTGCGAGACGAGGCCCTGCGTCGTCGGGAGTTTCCGGTTTGTGAGAACAAGGTGTTCCTTGCGCATGCGGGAGTCAGCCCGTTGCCGCGGCGCGTGGCGGAGGCGATGAAAGAGTATGTGGAATCCGCATCGCGTGACAACCAGGAGAACGTGTTGTCGGATGAGGTGATCAGCGAAACGCGAGCGCTGGCGGCAGGACTCATCCATGCGCGGCAGGAGGAAATCGCCTTCGTGGGATCGACGTCGATGGGTCTGGCGATGGTGGCGGCGGGATTGCCCTGGGAGCGCGGCGATCAGGTTGTGTGTTACCGGGACGATTACCCGGCGAACGTGTACCCATGGATGGATCTGGCGCGGCGGGGGGTAGACGTGAGGTTTGTCGAGCCGAGGCAGTTTGGAAACGTCACGGTCGAGGATGTCGAACAGGTGGTAGGCCAAAGGACACGGCTGGTATCGCTGGCCAGCGTGCATTTTCAAAGTGGTTGGAGACTCGATGTCGATCGAATCGGCAAGTTCTTGCGGGAGCGGGAGATACTTTTCTGCCTGGATGGCATTCAGAGTCTTGGTGCGTTACGAACTTCGGCGGAGTTCGTGGATTTTGCCGCAGCGGACGCGCACAAATGGCTATTGGGACCGCTGGGGACCGCCATCCTGTACGTTCGGAAGGAATGTTACCACCGGTTCCATCCGCCGCTGGTCGGGTGGCACAGCGCGTTGAGTCCGAATTTCATCGCCCAAGAATCGTTGGTATTCAAGCCCGACGCACGTCGGTATGAGCCAGGCAGTTTGAATCTGGCGGGCATCATCGGGCTGCGAGCGGCATTGCAGTTGATTTTCGAATGCGGGGTGGAAGCGGTGGAGGCCCGGGTGCTCACATTGGCGCGACAGACTATTACACAGGCCGCGCGGGCCGGGTTGGGCGTCATTGGTCCAACCGAAGGGCCGGGGCTATCGGGGATCGTGTCGCTGTCATGTGAAGGGGGAGATATGGCGAAGATGCACGCCCGGCTGAACGCGGCAAATGTTATCACGTCACTGCGGCACATCCGAGACGGCGGGAAGTGTCTGCGCTTGTCGCCACATTTTTACAATCGCGATGAAGAGTTGCCCCAGTTGAGTGAGTTCGTCTGACGGTTGCCGCCGCATGCGCAATTGATTGCGGGCGAATGGGAACCAGACTCAAGTTTCATCAATGTCAGAACGAGCGCTCCAAAAGCGGGACTTCCACTTTATGTTGACAGTATTTGACCGTGCTGGTAGCGTTAAAAGTGATGAAACACTAACGGTCTACCCGCCGCGAAGCGGGGTGGTCCCGAGCAACGCGGGAAGGTTTAGATTCTTAATCAACAGCACGGAGGCATTACCAAAACATGAGACGCTTACTGAAACGCAGAATCGGCGGCTTTACGCTGATTGAGTTGCTGGTTGTCATCGCGATTATCGGGATTCTCGCAGCGATGTTGCTGCCGGCGCTCAATCAGGCCCGTGAAAAGGCGCGTCGGGCAAACTGCATGAGCAACCTCAAACAAATCGGCTTGGGCATCGCCATGTACGCCGATAGCTACAACGGCCGGATGCCGCTAACCACGCAGCAGAGCCCACTATGCTCTTCATTCAATCTGCTCAGCAATATTGTCACCTCGGCGAAGATTTTCGCCTGTCCGAGCGACACCGCGGTGAAAGCGCAACCCGGCTTCGGGCTGACAAATAGCATCGTAGATCAGTCGCCGGGCGTTTCGGGGGTTAGCTATACCTATTGCACCGGTCTTTACTGGCAGGATCAGCCCGATTCGATCATTGCCTTGGATCGCATGGGTATGGGGAGGGGGTCCATAGGCTACACCGTGGGGGCGCGTTGGGTATCTAGCGGGATACACACGCCAGTTGCTCCGCACAAGGATCAGGGTGGAAATATATTGTTCAACGACGGACATGTTTCCTGGCAGAATTCCCTGCCATACACCTGTGGCACCAATGATACGCCGACTACGGTCAACGTGTTAGTTGCTGAAACCCAATCTTCCTAGCGCATCACCGTCAATAACGGTAACGAACGAGCCCCGGCGCTGCGCCGCCGGGGCTCGTTTTTTTCGTTTCGTCCCGTGTCTCGTCTGATAGATTTATCCATCGACAAACAGCAGACGACAGAGCTTCGACCCATGTGGAATCGCAGGTGGCTGGGACCGGCGTTGGCGCTTGTCCTTGGCTCGCCATTGCTTGTTTTTCCCCTGAGTTGGCTGCCAAGGTCGTGGGCGCATTTTCGCTACGACTGTACGGTGCCGTTGCCCGAGATTGTTCTGGCCGGGAGCCTGATCCTTGGCGGTGCCGCGCTTCTCAGGAAAGCGTCTGGTGGAAACAATGCGACCGATCTCTCCCCCGTTTTTCCTCCGCATTGGGTGAGCCTGCCTGTTCTGGCAGTTCTGGCAAGCGCCGTCGTCTCCACGCGGTTCAGCGAGCATTCATATTTTGGGATTGGACTGCTCCCGCGGCTCTGCGGAAACGTGGCGATCTTTTTTTGGGCTGCCTACGCACCGCGTGACTCGATCGGCCCGATTCGCCAGCGGTGGATCGCAGTGGCCGTCTTGGTGGCCGCCAATGGCTTGGTGCGGCTGAAATTCGAACCGGAGTTTCTGTCGACGCTGGGGAATTGGGATTTTCTCGGAGTGTACCTCGCGGCGTCGCTGACCATTGGCGCCACCGTCGGCGGAACGTGGCTGTTTCTCGGCAACCTTGTTCTGATTGCGGCAATGTTGTTCTGCCGTTCGCGAGGGGCGTGGCTGGCGCTCGGGGCTGTCGGCTTCCTCGGGTTTCTTGGGCTTGGGGATCGAATTCTGCGACGTTGCCAGGCGCGCGTCGTCGTCGTCACGCTGGCGCTCGTGATTGCGAGTTTGTCGGCGCGATCCTACATCCGAGATCAATGGCAGACCGACGTCAGACCGCCGATCTGGAAGGCTACGGTTTTCATGATTGCCGCGCGGCCGTTTCTGGGACACGGCTTGGGGACGTATGTGGCTGTGTATCCCCAGTACCGACTGACGGAGTATTTCTTACGACCGAAAGCGACCAACGTCACCGATCATGCGCACAACGAACTGTTGGAAATCGCCGCGGAACAAGGCCTGGTTGGGTTGTTTGCCACCCTCTGGCTTTGGACAATGGCTATGTGGTGTGGCATCCGCGCAGTTCGGCAGTCCACAGGACCCGAGCGCCGCGCGGTGCTGGGGTTGCTGGGGGCCATGCTCGTCCTCATGCTCCACGGATTGGTGGATGTGGACCTGCGATTTCTGCCGAACCAAAGCCTGCTCTGGTTGCTTATGGGATTGCTGGTCGGAAGAGGCGCCGCGCCATCCAATGCGGCTTGGTTCGCGTTTCGATCGGGGGGGCTGAAATGGTGTACGTCGGCGGTGTGCCTGATCCTGGGGGTCGGAATCAGCGCGTCGGCCGTTGTTCATCCGATTGCGGCGGACTGGCTGGACCGCCAGGCGCGTCTCGCGGAGGAAAGGGGCGATCTGGGCGGCGCGGTCGACTATGCGTCGCGATCGCTTCGTCTGGAACCCTTTCGATTGAGTACGCGATATCTCCTGGCCGGAGCGCTGGCCCGTTCGTCCGACGCGCCGACGCGCCAGCTGGCCATTGACCAATGTTTGCAAATTGAAGAATTTGCACCCGATTACGCCGATGTGACCTACAATTTGGGGAAATTATACATAGCAGCCAATCAGGTCACCAACGCACTTCCCTGCCTGCGTCGTGCCGTGGAAATCAACCCGTATAAGATGGATTGTCGGTTGGCGCTGGCCAGCGCGTTACGCGATATTGGACACACGGAGGAAGCCATCCAGCAACTGGATCGTGCTTTGCAACTCCAACCGGATAGCACGGCGGCAGGCGCGCTTCGGCAAGATATCCTAAAGGATCATGCTCCGTGAGGATGGGAAGGTGACGACAACACTTTGACATTCCGTATCACGACCGCTAGACTGGCATAGCAACGAACCCATGAGAGTCGCGATTCCCAGAAAGACGGTCTATCGCCTGAGCGTGTATTTGCGCTGCCTGGATCGTTTTGCCGAAGACGGCGTGCAGACCGCGTCGAGCCAGGCCCTTGCGCTGGCGGCGGGCGTCAAACCCACCCAATTGCGCAAGGACCTGACCAGCTTCGGCCATTTTGGCACCCGCGGGCTGGGGTACGACGTCCTGAAGCTGCGCGACGGGATTGCCGAAGCCTTGGGCCGCAAACAACTTCAACCGGTCGTGCTCGTCGGCGTCGGCCATCTCGGCTCGGCGTTGCTGGCCTACAAGGGCTTTGAAAAGGAGAGCTTCGAGATCGTCGCGGGGTTCGATGTCGATGTGAAACGCAATCGCCGGAAGACGTACGGTCAGCCGATCCTGCCGCTCGAAAAAATGGAGGGCTTCGTTCGCGCACGCAAGATTCGCATGGGCATCATCACCGTGCCGAGCGCCGCCGCACAGGACGTGGCGAACCGGCTCGTCGCTGCGGGTGTCAACGCCATCCTCAATTTTGCGCCCAACGTGCTGCACGTGCCCAGCAATGTCGTCGTCAGTAATGTCAACCTCGCCATCGAATTGGAAAATCTCAGCTACTTCCGCTCGTTGGCGGAAAGCCGAGTGGACGACGTGGCATCTCTTCGGCGGCGGCCCCCCGCTTGAACTCACAGTGAATTGCTGGTTGAATGGGCGAGATATGAACTCGGACCAGATTCAACGAGCAGACAACCGGCTCGATGAACCCAAGCCCCGTTTGGGGCGACTGGACTGGTTGTTGGCGTTGTTCTTGGCCGCTTCCACGTTCCTGGCGTATCAGCCGGTCTGGCACGGGCGACCCCTTTGGGACGATTGGCGGCATATGACCAGTCCCGAATTGGCGTCCCTGAGTGGCTTGGAACGGATCTGGCTGGAACCAGGAATCACTCACCGCTTCGACCCGCTGGTCGATACGGCCTTCTGGATCGAGAAGAAGCTGTGGGGGACCGCGCCATTGGGCTATCACCTCATCAGCATTACCTGTCACGTCGGCGCGGCCCTGCTGCTCGTGGCTGTGCTCCGTCGCTTGCAAATCAGGGGCGCTTGGTTCGCCGCCGCGATCTTCGCCCTGCACCCGGTCCATGTCGAATCGGTGGCATGGATCAGCGAACTCAAGAACACGCTGTCAGGAGTTGTTTTTCTGGGTACGGTCCTGACTTATCTGAGATTCGCTGAGAACCGGACCCCGTCATCGTACGCCATGGCCATGGGATTGTTTGTCGCTGCGTTGCTGGGCAAGACGACAGCAGTCGTTTGGCCCATCGGGATGTTGGTGATCTTGTGGTGGAAACGCGGTATCCTCTCTTGGCGGCGCGATGTGCTGCCGCTCATCCCATTTGTGGCGGTCGCGCTTCTCGACGGATGGGTGGCCCTCGGCATCGAACGTGAGACCGTTGGCAACGCGAGCGGGGAGTTACGCTTCTCGCTGGCGCAACGGCTTGTTATTGCCGGTCATGCCTGTTGGTTCTATCTGAGGAAGCTGCTCTGGCCCGTCGGCCTGTGCCCGATTTATCCCCGTTGGCAGATCGACCACCTGACGGGCGTCGACGGTCTTTACCCGCTTGGTTTTCTGGTGTTGTTGGCCGCACTGTGGGTCCAGCGGAACCGAAGCCGTGCTCCCTTGGCCGCATTACTATTTTTTGTCGGCGCGCTTTCGCCGCTTCTCGGCATCTTCTCGTTCTCGTACCAACGGTATTCGTTTGTGGCCGATCACTTTCAATACCTCGCGAGTCTGGGAGTCATTACGCTGGTTGCGAGCGGCAGCGTGTGGCTGCAGGACAGGTGGCGGCTATTCCCTCGTTCCGCAGGTATCGGCCTATGCCTCGCGCTCTTGGCGACACTGGCGACACTTACCCGGCAACACAGTCGCGCGTTTACAGACTCGGGAACGTTTGCGCGGACCACGCTGAAGAGGAATCCGGACTCCTGGTCCGCGCGGGATCAGCTTGGCGTTGTGCTTGCATCCGAGGGGAAGCCGGCGGAGGCGATCGATCAGCTTCATCAAGCATTGCGGGCAAACCCGAAGTATGTCTTGGCGCACTACGATCTCGGTTGCGTTCTGCAATCACAGGGCCGGCGGGAAGAAGCCGCTCAGCAATTCCGCGAGGCGTTGCGACGGCAGCCCAACCTGGTTCGCCCGCGCTACAATCTCGGTTGCATTCTGGCCTCTCAGGGCAAATTCGCCGACGCCATCGAGGAGTATCAGGAAGCCCTTAGACGGGAGCCGAACGCTTCCGAGGTGCGTAACAATCTGGGAGTTGCCCTTGCCTCGTCAGGAAAACTTGACGATGCCATAGCGCAGTTTCGGCAAGCCATCGAATTGCGGCCCGATTTTGCCGAAGCTCACGTCAATCTCGGTCACGCCTTGGCGAACCGAAACCAGTTTGCCGAAGCCATTCAGCAGTATGACGAAGCCCTGCGGTTTGATCCAAAGAACGCCAGCGATCATTATGATCTGGCTACAGCGTTGGCCAACAGCGGAAACCTGGTACAAGCCACCGAACAGTTTCGTGAAGCGGCGCGCCTTAACCCGGACCTGCCGGATGTTCATGGCGCCCTGGCCAAAGTGCTCGAGCAGCAAGGGCTCCGCGACGAAGCGCAACGCGAGTCTGCCGAGGGGCAGCGACGGGCAACGACCGCTCTGAAGGAAAGCCCTGACGCAAATTCGGTATCGGCTCCCTGAGACCGTTGGGCTTCGCGTTCAAGCCCGCTTCACGCGTGTCCCGTCGTTGTCGGCCACGAGGACGTGCGTGTCACAGCGGATTTGCTGTTTCGCGAAGACATTGGCCATGGCTTCGGCGACGGCTTTTTCCTTTTGCTCCGTGATGCAGACGATGCCGGGGCCGGAGCCGCTCAACCAGCCGCCGAGCGCGCCGGCTTCGGCGCCGGCAGCGATGACATCATCCAGCATCGGGATGAGCTTCTTGCGATACGGCTGATGGAGTTTGTCGTCGAATAATCCACGCAACAGGGAGTAGTCGCCCGTGGCGAACACCGAGGTCATGAGCGCGACGCGGTTCATGTTCTCGACGGCATCGCCGATGGAGACCTGCTTCGGCAGCAACCCACGAGCTTTTTCCGTGGAAACGGCGAAATCGGGGACGCAGACGACGAATTTGAGTGACGGCGGAACGTTGAAGCGGCGGTACCGAATCGTGCCGTCGATGATGCCGGACACCACGAAGCCACCGAACAATGCCGGCGCAGCGTTGTCAGGATGATGCTCGAGTTCGGTGACGACTTCGAGCAGGGCGGTGTCGGAAAGTGGGCGGCCGTCGAGTTCGTTGAGGGCGAACACGATGCCCAGTCGCACCGTGACACTCGATCCGAGTCCGCCGATGGTCGGCACTTCACCCTTGACCTCGACTTGTGCACCGTGGGGCTTGACTTTGCTGCGGCGGAAGAACGTGTCCATCGCTTCCTGTGTCATGGCAAGCGCCCCGGGATTCCCGCGCATGGCGTCGACCCGTTCAACCGTCGGGGCGTCTATTTCGCGGATGGAAATCTGATTGTGCAGCTTCAGGGCGACGCCGAGCGTGTCGAAGCCTGGGCCGAGATTGGCGGTCGTGCCGGGCACGCGAACGGTGACGGACGGTTTTCTCACGGCGCGCGATATTGCATGGCAGTTTGGGGCAAGTCAATAGCGGGCGATGATTCATGGTTGCTGGTTGACGGGCGATGCGGCATGATGGCGGTGCCGGGCGGATTGCCGGAGAACCACGACCAGGTCTGACAGCTGCACGAACAAATGAAGTATATCATCATACTGGGCGACGGCATGTCGGATTATCCCGTCGCGCGTCTGGGTGGCAGGACACCCTTGCAGGTGGCTCGCAAACCCAATATGGATCGCATTGCCTGCGAGGGCTGTTGTGGTTTGTTCAAAACCATTGAAGAGGACATGCCCACCGGCAGTGAAGCCGCCAACCTGTCGGTGATGGGCTACGACCCGCGTCAGGTCTTGCAGGGCCGCGGTGTGCTCGAGGCCGCCAGCATGGGCGTCGACATCCGCGACGACGACATGGCGATGCGCTGCAACCTGATTTGCCTGTTTGACGACGGTCGCATCAAGAACCACTCCGCAGGGCACATCAGCTCGGCCGAGTCCGGTGAGATTCTCAAATCGCTCCAGAAGGAAATCGGCGGCCCCGGACTGAATTTCTACACCGGTGTCAGCTATCGCCACCTGTTCGTGGGCAAAGGGCTTGACGCACGGCTCGATTGTGCTCCGCCGCATGATCATCCCAATGAACCGGCGGAAGGGCTACTCATTCGCGCCAAGGTTCCGGAAGCGCAGAAAACCGCCGACCTGCTCAACAACCTGATCCGTCGTTCCTGGCCGATTCTGAAGGATCACCCCGTCAATCAACGTCGTCGGGCCGCGGGAAAGGATCCGGGCAACTCGATCTGGTTGTGGTCGCCTGGCAAACGTCCGAACATGTGGACCTTCCAGGAGCGGTTTGGGGTGAGCGGCGCGGTGATTTCGGCGGTGGACCTGATTCGCGGCATCGGAGTCTACGCCGGGCTGGAAGTCCTCAAAGTCCCCGGCGCGACCGGCCTGTTCGATACCAACTACGAAGGCAAGGCCGACGCCTGTCTGGCCGCGCTGGAACACTGCGATTTCTGTTACGTTCACGTCGAAGCGCCGGACGAGGCCGGCCACGAGGGCAATCTCGACCTGAAGATTCGCACCATCGAAGACCTCGATGCCCGCCTGATCGGTCGTATTCTGACAGGACTGGAGCAGCGGAAAGTGGAAGCGGTCGTGGCTGTTTTGCCGGATCATCCGACACCGGTGGAAAAGCGGATTCACGTTCGTGACGCCGTCCCGTTTGCGATTCGCCATCCGCGGCGAGCAGCGGACAAAGTCGAACGCTATGACGAGCAAAGCTGCGCCGCCGGCGGGTTTGGTACGGTTCACGGCGATGAGTTTATTCGCGCCGTCTTTCAGAAGTAACAGCCCGCCGTCTCGATTGCCGGCTTCATTTGTGACCATCATCATGATGCTGTTCACCTACAATATTGCGAACGGGCTGACGGCA
>Ga0208820_1001216_pt1 | contig 14901 bp, 11 predicted proteins | sample June2015DPH_16_5_FD_184713 | JGI IMG/M metagenome (GOLD analysis project Ga0208820, IMG submission 184713) | Peatland microbial communities from SPRUCE experiment site at the Marcell Experimental Forest, Minnesota, USA - June2015DPH_16_40... | ecosystem: Environmental > Terrestrial > Soil >...
GTCTTTGGTCGTTTCTTCGAACGGGTCGGGGTTAAACGGGAAAGTCTTTCGGAAGTCCTCTAGAATTGTCTTAAACAGGGCCTTGTTCTCTTCTACCATCTCAATTGGTTCGTAGAGCGAGTAATTTCCGTGGCTCATGATGTTAACGACGCGAGTGTGCAGAGTCTTGTCGGCGTCATCTCCAGTTGGCCGGATGCAGTCACCAAAATTCCCGTATCCATGAAAGCTGGCGGTTTTTTCAATGATCGAACGCAGCATGTTGAAGTGGTGGGTGTATAGCTTGCCTTCCTTTTGAGCCTGCTCCAGCTCGGCCAGGTTTGCAACATGTTGGAAGAATGGCGTGTTACCCGTGTCACGGAGCAAATAGCTCTGTGAGTTCTGAGCTTTGTAAAGGAGGTATTTCTTTGCCTTCTTCTTCAGCTCGTTGCCCAAGACGTTGAAGAAAAGTGTGTGGTGAGTGGAAATGACCGTCATCGGCGTATTTGTTGACTTAATGAGCAGTTGCGCCAAATGAAATGGGATCATCAATATAGACGTACTTGACCCATTTGTATGCCTCGGCTTTGTCCAGAGCAAGTTGAACAATCGCCAAGAAGAAGCACCAGATGAAGGCGTTCTCCTCGCCCCGGGATATTTTGATGTCGTCCACTGTTTCGAGCTTGTCTCCGTTCTGAATTTCACGGGAAAAGCTCACTTCCCAATCGTTGGTGTCGATCTTGAAATCGAAGTCGGCGTAGCGATTCAGCAGCCGACGAATACGATTGTCCATTTCCAGTTCCCCCAACCCGGCGAAGAAGCGGGAATCGCGATTAATCTTGAGCACACGTTCGCGATCGTTTTTGAGGTCGTTATCCCAAAAGAACAGGTCTTCAGTGAAGGCATTGAAGTAGAGCGTATCGCGTGCGTCTCCCTGTTTACCGAGGTCCTTGAAGGCCGTAGAAAGGCGTGTCTTGCCCGTGCCATTGTAGGCGTAGAGGAGAACGAATTTCTTGTTCTGTAACTCTTGGCGCAGATGTGCGGCCAGGGCGTTCAAGTCGGCAAATGGGGTTCCGCTCATGCTTCAACCTCCTCCGGCGATGGGAAAAGTTGCTGTATCAGACCTCTTTTGTGTGTCTTGAGCGCATCAATCTTTTGGATTTGAGCGAAAATGATGTCGTCGAGCGAGGAGAGACAGAATGCGATGCACTTCTGCTCGGCGTGGGAGACATGGGGGACCTTGAGCTGGGCGAACGTCTCCTTGGTCAGGTGCTTGATGCCTCCTCCAGTGAAGAGCATTTCGAACTGCTTCGTGCCCGCTATCGCCGCAAGATAGTGAACTAGCAAGCGGGGCTCAAATGGCACATTGAACCGGACGCGGTGAATGGCCTTCTGGTACTTGAGATCTGGCAATCGTCCGTCCCAGACGGCAGCACGACCCGGTTCTCCACCCTCGCAAACAACGATGTCACCGGTCCTCAATCCGAAGCGTTCAAGTTCGTCGTCGTCGAAATACATCTGCGGCAAGTTTGACGTGTCCACGTCATTCCAGCGCACTGATGCGTTGTTGAGATACGGCAGAAGGCGGCCTGTCGTGTGCTTTTGAACGTCGAGCATTTTCCCGAGCTTGGTCTCGGCGATATCTCCCAAAGCTACTTCCTCCCATTTCGGCTGATCCTGAAACTCAGGGAAGCGGAGGCGGGGCTGGGTTTCGCCTTCGCGGGGAAATAGCTGCTGCATCAGCCCTTTTTTGAAGGCCTTTAACGCATCGAGTTTTTGGCCATGGGCGACAATCAGTTCGTCGAGGTTGGTAAGGCAGTCGGCGACTTTTGTCTGTTCGGCACGCGACGATCCTCCGCTTGGGAGCGGAATGGGCAGAGACAATAGAATCTCGTCGTCTATGCTTAATGACCCGTGAGCACGCGCGCTGACCTCGATATATTTCTTCAACCATTTTCCATGGAGGTTTCCCGCGAATAAATAGTTTAGAAAATCCGGAACGATTCTATCCTCGTGGGCTCTAAAGCAGGTAAAGATGCTGTTGGGCACGGCGGCCGGCTCATCTCCCGAATACTTGGTGATAAAACCCTGCGGAAATTCCTTAGTAGCGCTCTTGTTGTAGGCGAAGTCGTTCTTTTGCAGCACGAGGTAATTCTCATACTGATTTCCGGCGATGGTTCTGCCAAATTTCTCCTGCTGACTCACTAGTCCCACGCCAGAAGTGATGCTCATGGGGATGCACTCTTTATTTCCGGCCCTTTCCGTGATAAGAGAAGCTACCGCTTCGAGCTTTTCTGCATTCCACGCCGGTTCACCCTGAAATTCCGGAAAGCGCAGCTTCGGCTTCATTTCGCGTTTGGCGTTTTGTTTCACAGTATTTCTTTCCGCCTTACTGCTCATACGCACTCAGTCCTGAAATGTCTCGCCCTTGGGCGCGCTTGTTCAGTAGGGGAACAAGGTCTTCCATGAGGGCTAGTTCCTTTACCCGTCGCGTTTTCCAGTTCAGCCCGAGCGGTTCCATGAGGTCGGTTAGCTGCTCCCCGTCGAAGATCATGCGTTGCAGGATGCCGTCCACAAAGCCTTGCAGCGCGGCGGTCGCCAGCTCGTGCTTCCCAGCGATGGCGGCGAGTTCTTGGGCATTTTTCTCCGCCTTGAAACGCTGATAGCCTTCGCGAATGTCTTTTTCGCTCAAACCTTCGCCCACTTTGAGGGTGTTGATGTAAGCGGCAATGTCGTCGCGCTCATCCATGAACTTGGCATCGGACTGAATGAGGCCTATGAGCTGGTCGCGGCTCATCTTCTGTTTGCCCGGTGCCTGCCCGGAGTAGCGGGCAAGCAGCGCCATGATGTAGTCGTAATCAATCACTGCGGAGGCAAAGAGCACGAATTCAAAATCCAGTTGCTGCACTTCCGGGTTGGCCTGGTCGTCGCCCTTCCTCTGTTGCTCTTTCAGGCGCTGGGCGGTTTCCAGATAGACGCCACGGAACGCGTTAAGCTCTTCTTTCGGCAAAACTTGCTCGATAGTTATTTTGTTTTCCGCGGTGAGGTCGGTGTATTGGTCGAGCTGGGTTTTTAGCCGCTGCACTTCCTTGAAATGGTTGATGAAGGCGCTACGTGCATCGTCCCCTTTGAGGTTGAGCACTGCTTCCGGTTTGCAGGTCAGGCCCTGGGATTTCATGAAGTCATCCAGCTTCTTGATAGAACTTTGCAATTTCTCAATAACTTTGGGAGCTTTGTCCACCAGCCAGATTTCGCGGGCGCGATCAATTTTCTCACCGGAGAAAAGAGCAATTGCGTCATTGACTGCGTTCTGCTGCTGGCGGAAGTCGAGGATATTGCCATAGGGCTTGGTGCCGTTGAGGATGCGATTGGTGCGGGAGAAGGCCTGAATCAGCCCGTGGTACTTCAGGTTCTTGTCTATATAGAGCGTATTTAGGTACTTGGAATCAAAGCCGGTGAGCAACATGTCCACCACGATTATGATGTCGATTTTTTCTTTGCCCTTTAGGGGCATGTCCTGATTGGGAAATTGCTGATCTTTGATGCGCTTTTGCACATCTTGGTAATAGAGATCGAATTCGTTGATGTTGTGATTGGCGCTAAAGCGGGTGTTGTAATCGGCGATGATGGACTTGAGTGCTTCCTTTTTCTTCTCCGGTTCCTTTTCGTTGTCGGCTTTTTCCTGCGGCAAGTCTTCCTGAATCTGCTGCACGTCCTTGTTGCCTTCGGCGGGCGGCGAGAACACGCAGGCGATGTTCAGCGGTTGAAAGGCGGGATCTAATTCCTGTTTTTTGTCCTGTAGCGACTTGAACAGATTAAAGTATTCGATGGCGTCGTTGATAGAAGCGGTAGCCAGAATGGCATTGAACCTGCGTCCGCCAGTGGCGGAGTCATGCTTGTCCGCAATCGCCTCGACGATGGCTTGCTTTGCCAACGTCTCACCTTGCTTGGGCACGTTCTTGCCTTCTGGTTTGTAGTAATCAATGTGGAAGCGCAGGACATTGCGGTCATCAATGGCATGGGTGATGGTGTAGGCGTGCAGTTCCCTTTGAAAAATGTCGGCGGTGGTCTTGAGGGAGGCCTGCTGACCATCTATTTGCTGATAGGTGGCGTTTTGCTCAAAAATCGGCGTGCCGGTAAAACCGAACAGTTGTGAGTTGGGGAAGAATTCCTTGATGGCCCGGTGATTGTCGCCGAATTGCGAGCGGTGGCATTCGTCGAAGATGAACACCATGCGCTTGTTACGCAGCGGTTCCAACTGTTCCTTGTAGGTCGCCTTGCCTTGCTTCTTGTTTTCCTTGTTGCGCTTGCTGTTTTCGTCCAAGGCCAGGCCGAGCTTCTGGATGGTGGTGACGATCACCTTGTCGGCATAGTCCTCGGAGAGGAGCCGTCGCACCAAGGCGCCGGTGTGGGTGTTTTCCTCAACGCAGCCTTCCTGAAAGCGGTTGAATTCCTCCCGCGTCTGCCGGTCGAGGTCCTTGCGGTCCACGACAAACACGCATTTTTCGATGTCGGGGTTGTCCTTGAGCAAGGTCGAGGCCTTGAAGGAGGTGAGCGTCTTGCCGCTGCCGGTGGTGTGCCAGATATAGCCGTTGCCGCAATTCTGGTGGATGCAATCCACGATCTGCTTGACGGCGTAAATCTGATACGGACGCATCATCATCAGCTTCTGCTCGCTGGCAATCAGCACCATGTAGCGGCTGATCATCTGGCCGAGGGTGCATTTGGGCAGGAACGCCTCCGCAAAGCTGTCGAGATGGGTGATTTTCTTGTTATCTTCGGCGGCGAACTGATAGACGGGCAGAAATTGCTCGTCGGCGTTGAAGCTGAAGTGGCGGTTGTTGTTGTTGGCGAAATACCAGGTGTCGCTGCGGTTGCTGACGATGAAAAGCTGCACGAAGCACAGCAGCGTCCAAGTGTAGCCATTGCCGGAGTCGTTCTTGTAATCAACAATTTGCTCCATTGCCCGGCGCGGATTGATGCCGAGGGATTTCAGCTCGATCTGCACCACCGGCACGCCGTTTATGAGCAGGATGACATCGTAACGCTGATGGCTGTTGTCGGTGTTGATGCGGAGCTGGTTGACGACCTCGAAAGAGTTTTTGCACCAGTCCTTGATGTTGACCAAGGTGTAGTTTAGCGGCGTGCCGTCGTCGCGGGTGAAGCTGTTTCGCTCGCGGAGGGTTTTTGCGGCGGCGAAGACGTCCGGGGTGATGATTTCCTCCAACAGACGATCAAACTCGGCATCGGTCAGATTGACCCGATTGAGTGCCTGGAATTTCAAACGGAAATTCTGCACCAAGCCATCGCGATCACGAATATCTTCACGATATTCGTATTTGAGGCTCTTGAGCTTCTCAATCAACTGATTTTCAATCTGGCCTTCAGTTGTCGTCATTGCGTTCTTTAGATCGATTTTACCGGTATTTTGCTATGCAAAAGCGTTTGTCCGCTGCCAAGGAACAATGACCTGAAGGCGCCAGAACCGCAGTCATGGCGCGAGACAAGCGTGCATGGGACAAACGCCGGGAATTTCGGGCTGCCCTGAATTCCGCCAAAATTCAAATGGTGATTTTTCATGGAACTTATCCGTTCGACTGGCCGCGATGCCGGGATGATGCACCTCCGCGCGAAAACTTCACAGAAATAATTTATGCGGCAAAGGCGGTCCGAGCCGAACGGGCCAATTTTTCCAGACGTGCGCCGGATTTGAAAACAATTTCCGGCGCGCAGATCGAACACCATTCGCGGGCGGCTGCGTGCTGTTCGCTCGTGCCACCGACGAGTTCGTGCCGACCGTCTGATTTGCGGACGAGGTGGGCGGGGCCGAAAGCCTAGGGGACGGTTCAGGCCTTGGTTAAATATCTATCCAAACTCTGGTGTTCAAATTAGTCGTCTCCACCACGGAAACCATTTTGAAACTGTGCCGTCAGCTTCAAGCGGCGGCAAAACTGTTTTGTGAAAGCCTTTTTCACAGTGGACGAGGACGCATTGGTGTTTTCGCAAGTTGCGCAATTCGTAGGGTTTGATTTTGTGTTCCTCAACATTTGTGTAGGAGCGCGTCGCCATTCCGCCGGAATAGCCATACGTCCTTTGGCGGACTTTTCGTTGTCCAAGAAAGTCCGCGCTTTCAACTGCGCCAGCCTCGTCCGCCCCTTTGAAAATCATCCGATTGCGAAGGTTCAGCGTTAGCACCTGCGCCTTTTCCTCTCCAAGCGGAGGGATGAATGAGGTTGATGACTGTGCGGCGGCAACCAGAGTCGCCTTTGCTTCGCGCATGACATCAATGCAGTTGTAATCGCTCATGCCGTCTTCGCTGGCCGTGACAAAGCGTTGCGCTTCATCCGCCCACAGAATGAGCAAATTGTCGGTGGCACGTTCTTCCTTCGGCCGGTCGAAACGACGCAAAACGTGGGTGTAAAAAAGCATTTTGAGAAATGTATTTATGTAGCGTCGTTCCATTTGATATTTCTGTGGCATCGCCACGCATATAATTTTGCCACGATCAATTTCCTTGAAGTCGAAGCTGTTCTTGCTGTCGCAAAACACCTCGACGACATCGGGCGTCAAAAAGAATTGAAGATAATTGGCAATCGTTTCTTTTACGCCGCCCATCTGCTCGGCTGGCTGCCCTCGATAGCGTTCGGAAAAATGTTTGATGAGGGCTTGGTCGCGGTCAGTGGGATAATCCGTCTTCATCTCTCCCAAAACCTGATCCATCGTCGTGTCATCCAGGAGAAACGAGCGAACATTCTGCAGGGTCACTTCCATCTCCATTCGCGACAACACTTCCAGAGCCAGGCCGATATGCGTTTGCGCCTGACTTTTGAAAAAGGACTGTTCGGCGCGCTGGCCCAGACTCGTCACCGTGTCCACCACGAATTTCGCGTAAGTGGAAGGCGGAATGGTCGGATCGGAAAGCAGATTGAAGGTGTGCGCCGGTTTCCAGTTCTCCGGCGGATTGTCCGGCCTGACCTGCAACAAAATCAAATCGTTCTGGCGATTAAACTTCGCCGCCATCTCCACGAGCGTTTCCCAATACACGCCTTTGTCATCAATGCAGAGACCGCCCCAATTCGGATCGTTTTGAAAAACCTGAAAGAGCAGTTGATTGATGCCGGAACGGGTTTTGCCAGAGCCGGTGTCGCCAGTAATGAGCCAGCCACGGCAAAAATCATCGCGCGTCCACGCAAAGCCTTTCAGCCGGACAACGAATTTGCTCTTTTCGGTTTTGCCTTTCGTTGTAATGGCGAAGGCGGCGATGGCGGCAAAGATCGCCGCCACAATCCATGAGGCCGGCATGGGCAGGAAAAAAAGTGCGCCGGCCGCCATGAGCAAAGATAAGCCGGTCGTGATGTAATTTAACCAACGCATAAATCAGAGCAGAAATTTTCCAATCAAGATTCCGGCCAAGAGCGAAGCAATTGCCACGCACAAAAAAGCCACGGCACGACCGGCGGAAAGCTGTTGTGTGATTTTTGGAACGCTCCGAATTTCCTGTTTTAATTCCCGCGCCTCCTTTGAAAATTCTTTGGTCAATTGGGTTAGCGTTTGCAGTGAGACACGAACGGTTATCAACTGGATTGAATCTGTATCGGGCGGGATTTCGATTTTGACGTTCTGGAAAAATATCTTCAACAATTCCAGCATTTGCAAAACGGAGTCGTCGTCCCGAATCCCATTTTTGCGTCGCCATTCGGCAACCGCTTCGTCAAAGCTGTTCTTTTCTTCGTTCACAAAAGTGAGTCGCCGGATTTCGTTTCCCGTTTTGGCTTCTGAACCTTCGGCGATTGTGGCAGCAACATCCCGCGCACGGATTCCAGTTCGTCATAAAACTGGTGCTGCCAGTTTTGAAGACGTTGCCGGTTGAAGAAATCGAAGGCGGGATTCTTGATGCCAGCGGAAACGGTCAGGTCATGCCGGTTCAAATCGGCGACGATCCAATCGTAAAGTTTCGGCATGGTGATTTCTTTGGCCGCAAGCTCCTCCATCAGTCGTGTCCGTGTGGCACTGCGCTCGTAGTTTGCAAACCGTTCTGACAACGCCTCATTTTTAACAACCAAGTATCGGGCATTGTGATTGAGCCGGTCGGTGATGTTCCGAATCTGCTCCAAGCTGTCGGTTTCGTGATTCACCGGCATGATGAGATTCAAGGATGCGTCAAGCTGTTTGAATAAATCGAAGATTCGCACCTCGTCGAAATAATCGAGAAAAATGTCGGTCGAGGCCGCACGGCAGTCCATGACAACCAAATCTGTTTTGTCCAGCGTAGCGAAAACTGAATCAATTTCGGTCAGGTCTTCAATGTCGAGAAACAAGGCTTCGGGATGGAAACGCTTCAGCGTTGAATTTTCGTTGTCGGTATCAACGGCGATGTGGGCGATGTCGTTGTCTTTGAGATACTGGACAAAATTGACGGCGAAGAAACTTTTGCCGACGCCGCCCTTGCCGTTGATGATGGCATTAAATTGTTTTTGCATATTGGTTTTAGGTTAAAGGTTTTTTGAATCAGCGATACGCGGGCCGCGTTTGCGCCGCGACCACGGGCCGGGAAAACGCTCCCGCTGTTCCCGCAAAGTAGCTTGGATGCTTTCAGGCGGTGGTTGAACCGGCGAAATTTTGAGTGGCGAAATTACGTTTGCGCCCGCACTGCGCTGGCGGACAGGTTTTTGGCCGATCACCTTGCGGCAGAAACGATGCACGGTGTCTTTGGAAACTGTGACTTTTACGTCCTCCAAGAGAATCCGAATGTCATCGTAGGATGCCTGCATTGCCAAAAGCTCTTCGATTTGGGTTTTGAATGGCAGCAACAACGCGAGCTTGCGCGGAAGTTTGGGCTGATAGCCGCTGGCAAGCTCCTTGAAGCGAACGCGGGCTTCCTCGGATGAACTGTTATCGCCCATAAAACATCGGATAAGAATCGGATAAATTTCGGATAGAAATCGGACGGACTTCCAACGAATATCCGCCAGACCTCGGATAGTTTTCGGACGCAAAATCTCTAAGCTCGCTTAGACGTAAGGCGTGCCATGAAAAATGACGGTTTAGCATTACTCTCATGCCTCCATCTAAACCGATTCCTGGCAGTCAGGTTGTAATGAAATCATTACAACTTTTTGAAGAAGGATGAGCTAAAAAGTGGATGTGCTGTCCACCAAAACACAATGCAACCTGAACAATGCCGAAAAATACTTCAAAGAGCATCTGCAACTCGGCGATTATTACAGTCAGGAAAATATCGTGTTCGGTGAATGGGCTGGAATCGGGGCTGAACAGCTTGGACTCACGGGCAGCGTGAAAGAGGATCAATTCATAAATCTCTGCCACAACCAAAATCCACAGACCGGCGAATTACTGACGCAACGGTTGAAAACGACACGGTGGGACACTGACAAAATGGCAGAGGTTGCCAATCGCCGGATTTTTTACGACTTCACTTTTTCACCGCCAAAATCAGTCTCCATTCAGGCGTTGATTGCGGATGACAAACGGCTTTTGGATTCGCACAGCCGAGCGGTGCGGATTGCCGTCAATGAATTACAGCACTTCGCCGGGACACAGGTTCATCGGGGAATGGACAAATCAGAACGACTCACCGGCAACGTCGTGTGCGCCATGTTCCGCCATGACACATCCCGCGCGCTTGACCCGCACTTGCACACGCATTGCATCATGTTCAACGCCACGTTTGATGCAACCGAGCAGCGTTGGAAAGCCCTTTCCAATTATGAAATGCTGCAAGCGCGGAAATTCGCGGAGAATGTTTATTACCATGAACTCGCCCGCGAACTGCGGCAGTTTGGCTATGAGATTGAAAACAAGCCGCGCGGCGATTTTGAAATCACGGGCGTCTCTCCTGAACTGCGGTCACGCTTCTCCAAACGTCACAATGAAATTGACGTCAGCATCGAACGGCTGCTGAAAGAAAAGCCGGAACTGGCCAAGGGCAATTTGAAGGAACTGCGCTCACAAATCGCGCAAGCGGAGCGCAGCCGGAAAATTTCGGGAATCGCGCTGCCAGAACTTCAACGCCTGTGGGACAGCCAGCTTACCGGCGCAGAAAGACAATCCCTGCGAAAGCTGGCGCATCAACCAAAAGCGGCGATTCAATCGCCGCTGGTTACGGCGCAAGCCGCAATCCAGTGGGCGGAAGAACATCTGTTCGACCGCCGTTCGGTCGTCCGCGAACACGAAATCTGGAGCGCGGCTCTGGAGCGCGGGCGCGGGTCGGCGTTGAAAACTGAAGACATCAAGGCGACGGCGCGTGAACGTGATTACATCCGCAATGAAAATGCTCCGTCGAAAATCACGACGCGGGAAATTTTAAGCTGCGAATGGAAGATTGTCTGTCTCGCCCGCGATGGTCGGGGCAAGTTTCCAGAATTCACTCCGCGTCACAAAATTGCTGCTGAACTCATGCCGGATCAACGTGCCGCCGCCGAATTGATTCTGGAGTCGCGTGATTTCGTAACGCTGTTCTGTGGCGGCGCGGGGACAGGGAAAAGTCATACGCTGCGGGAAATCGGCAACGGCTTAAAATTTGCCGGTCACGTTTCTTACGTCATCGCGCCGCAACGCCAGCAAGCTCTGGATTTGAAAAAAAGTTTTGATGATGTCCAAACCGTTTCTGAATTTCTGGCAAGACGGCGGATGATGCCTGGCTCGGTGGTGATTGTGGATGAAGCCGGGCAAATTGGCGGAAAGCAGATGCACGAACTTTTGAGTTTCGTGAAAGCGAATGACGGTCGCGTTATTCTTTCCGGCGACACGCGCCAGCACGGGGCGGTTGAAGCCTCGGACGCCCTGCGCGCGATTGAACGGTATGCCGGTCTGGAAGCGGCGCGGCTCACCAAAATTCGACGGCAAAACCCGAAGGCAGGGGAAACCAAATCCGAGCGGAAGCGCATCAAGCAATACCGCGCGGCGGTTCGCAAAGCGCAGTCCGGCCAATACGCCGAATCATTCGACCGTTTGGACCGGCTCGGTGCAATTGTCGAATGTCGGACAACTGATGAGCAACGCGAGCGGCTGGTCGCCGATTATCTGACGTTGGCGGAAAAGAAAAAATCCATCGTGATTGTTTCGCAGACGTGGGCAGAGATTCGGGAAATCAACGAACGGATTCGTATCGGACTACGAAGGGCGGGACTGATTGACAAAGCTGATTTGACGGTGACGGCTCACGAGCGGCTGGATTTGACGGATGCCCAAAAGCGCGACAAGCGGTTTTATCCGGCCAACGCGGTGATTGTGTTCAACCGCGAGACGAAAGATTTTGCCAAAGGCGAAATCGGCACGTTGCTGAAAGCAACGCCAACGCATTTGCTGGTCAAGGCGGAAAACAGAGTTCAGAAAGTTCCTTTCAAGTTGTTAAGTCGGCTCACAGTTTGCCAGCCGGTCGAAATGATGCTCGCCAAAGGCGATCAATTGCAACTCAAGGCCAATGCGCCGTCGCTGGACGGCAAAGAATTGATTAACGGCGAATTGGTGACGGTCAAAGCCGTCAATTCAAATGGCCGTATCGAGTTGAAAGACGGGCGAATGCTCCCGAAAAATTATCGGGAGTTTGTGCGCGGTTACGCGATTACGTCTTACGGATCGCAAGGCAAAACCGTCGAACACGTTCTGTTTTCCGATTCGTCGGTGAAGGCGGCAACGAATAATCAGCAATGGCTGGTCACGATTTCGCGGGGAACGCGAGCAGTCAAAATCTTCACCCCGGACAAAGCGCAGTTACGGGAAAATGTCAGTCGCTTGGGCGACCGCGAACTGGCGATTGAATTTGCGAAGCAGGATTCGGCGCAAGCGCGGCGTGTGCCGCCGCCAGTTCGCAAATATATCGCCGGACTGATTCAAAGCCGCCGTTCGGAAATAGTTCAACAAAAAATTGAGAACGTTGATTTATGGAAACACAAACAAACCCCTCGAATGACGCAGCGACAGACGCACGGACAAAGAATCTGACGTGCTGGCGCACGGCAACAAATCCGCAATGCTTGCGCGTGGAAACCATCGGCGAGGTTCACTTGTTTCCCTACGGGTATTTTCAACATGCAAAGTTTATCCGACAAAGCGGCAAGGACGTTGTGCAAATTCAGTTTCAAGACCGCATTGTCATGGTCAAAGGAAAAGGTTTAGAACCGCTGTGCGATGCGCTGGAACGGCTCGCCGTGGAACGGATCAGAGTGCGTCCAGAAAAATATGAAAACGTCACAAAAAGCGAAGGCGTCGTTAACGAAATTGAAATAACCGAAGGCCAGCAAAAAGTTCTCACGCCAGATACTTGAAAATCTTCACTGAATTGTTACCGCTGCAAGCAGTGTAAAACTGTCTCCATAGCTCAAATGGATTTAGCGAATTGAAACTGCAATGCACAAGTTGGAATTGTCATTCCTCACATCGTTACCGGCGAATCATTCTTTGGCGGCAATTCATCCGACGTCTTCACCATTTCTTCCAGCAACCTTTTGAAATCTTTCAAACCAGGAGCAGGAATGATGATGGTATCGCGACGTCCGCCGGCGTCTTCAGTGATGCGCAAGAACCGACCGCGCGGATTTTCTTTGAGCGTGAAAATAAACGCCTTGCGCTCAATTTGAATTTCTTCGCTTTTCAGCGTGTCCTCTTGAACCGGTGGTTTGGCCAACTGGCCGTAAGACCGGCGAGCGAAAGGCGATGGTCGTTCGTTTGAGATCATAAAATTCGCGCATTATTTCCGATGCACACACTAGCATGACAAATCTCGGTCATGTTTTCAATCTCCCAAAATTATTATTCAAATATGCACAGATGGTAAAACCTGGCGACCTTTTGCCTCTGGTTGCTTCGGCCTGCGGTTCGGCGAATGGGAAAGTGAAGTGCAGACGCAGAGACGGCCGGAACGGAGCCGGAGCGAAACGACCATCGCCGTGCCGCAGGCGGAAGCACGCCGATCATTCGTATCCGTCTGAGCGGCCACGTCTAGTTTCCGGCGCTGGATTATGAAATCATGGCCGCATGGTTACATCAAAAACTGGATCAAGACGGCGGCGTTGGACTTCTAAACAGCGGCAACGATTGCTGGCGCTTTTCCACAAAAACGAAATAAAGCAACGGGACTTTGCCGTCCGGCATGGCGTCGGGTTATCTACATTGAGCAAGTGGTTGCGTTTGGAACGTAACGCCGTGCCCTCGAAGATAAAGTTTCAAGAAGTCCGGTTGCCCAACCCGGCCTCGCGCTGGCCGGTTGAAGTCGTCAGCCCGCAAGGTTGGATCGTGCGGCTTCAAAACGGTTCGGATGCGCAGATATTGCCGCAACTGTTGCGGGCGCTGCCATGCTGAACGTGTCGGGCACGACGCGGGTGCTGGTGGCCACTACACCGATAGATTTGCGCGGTAGTTTCAACAGGCTTTACAGCCTGGTCGTGGAGCAACTCAAAGGCGACCCGTTGTCCGGGCATTTGTTCGTATTCACCAATGGGCGGCGGAACCGAATCAAGGTGCTCTACTGGGACGGCGATGGTTTATGGGTTTGTGCCAAACGATTGGAACAAGGACGTTTCACCTGGCCGGTGAGTGAAAATGGGCAGGTAAGTTTGCGTGGCGAGGAGTTCAGCGCGTTGATTCACGGACTGGAAGTGCGCTCGAAAAAGAACTGGTATCGGCGTTGAACAACGAATTGAAAAGTTTTTTAAAAAATCTTTCGCTCCCGTGAAACTTTTTCCCGTGGCGTGTGTCTATCAATGCGAGCTGATGAACACCGACACCATGCTGCTTCAAAAGGTAGATGAGTTGAGTGCGCGTGTCGTCGTGTTGGAGATGGAGAACCGACTACTCCGTCAAAAGCTCGACCAATATATCCGCCATTACTTCGGCGGTTCTCGCAACGAAGGTCTGGACAAGCATCAACTAGAACTCCTGTTGCAAGATCTGCCCAATGTCATCGCACTACCAGCGGCAGAACCCAAGACCACGACCGCTACCCGCAATGGCGCGGCGCATCCAGTTCGTCGGATGCTAGTCGAAGACAAGCCGGAAACGCAGGAGATTGTGATCGAACCGGCAGAAGTCCAAGCGCAACCCGATGGCTGGAAAAAGATCAGCGAGGAACGCACCAGCCAACTGGATTGGGTCGCGCCCAAAATCATCAAACGAGTTTTCATACGTCCGCGCTACGTGAAGCAGGAAAGATTTGCCTTGGCACCACTGCCGCCACAACCGATCGAACAAGGCATGGTGGGTCCGGGCTTGCTGGCGCAGATTTTGGTTAGCAAATATGAATATCACCAACCGCTCTACCGGCAGGAGAAAATGTTCCGGCAGCAATTTGGGGTGGAGTTGAGCCGGAAGACGATGGGGTGCTGGGTCGAACAAGCCGCCGAGTTGTTGAAACCGGTGTATCGGTCCATCCGGGAAGATTTGCTGCGGGGTAATTATTTGCAAGCCGACGAGACGCCGATCCGGTATTTGGATCCAGAGGTGAAAGGCAAAAGTCAGCAAGGGTATCTTTGGACATACAGTCGGCCTGGCGGGGATGTGCTGTTTGAATGGCGGGTGAGCCGGTCGCGTGAAGGCCCGGAGCAATTTTTGAAAAACTTCCGGGGCAAATTACAGACGGACGGATATTCCGCGTATGAATCGCTGGCCAAAACACGTAGCGATCTGACATTGATTGGTTGTTGGGCACATGCTCGTCGAGGCTTTCACGAAGCGTTGGCCGAGACCAAATTGGCGGCGTGGTATGTGACGCAGATTGGACTGCTCTACGCGGTGGAAAGGAAACTGCGCGAACAAAAGGCTGGGCCGACATTGCGGCAGGCGATGCGGGGATGGCAGGCGCAACCGGTATTGACTCGGCTGCACCGGGCAATGGAGTTGATACGGAGAAAAACTTTACCGCAAGGTCTGCTTGGACAGGCGATTGATTACACTCTGAAACGGTGGGAG
>Ga0208820_1001220_pt1 | contig 14881 bp, 11 predicted proteins | sample June2015DPH_16_5_FD_184713 | JGI IMG/M metagenome (GOLD analysis project Ga0208820, IMG submission 184713) | Peatland microbial communities from SPRUCE experiment site at the Marcell Experimental Forest, Minnesota, USA - June2015DPH_16_40... | ecosystem: Environmental > Terrestrial > Soil >...
GGACCATCCGACCAAATCCTTGTTGGAGCGGCCGTTCGTTCAGTACGTGGGCAACATTCCAACGAAAGCCAGGGATCATTTCTACGGGCTACTGGAAGCCAAACCGGATCTGGTCGGATTTGCGTTGTTCGATTCGATCGAGAAAGATCTGCCGATCCAGGGGCCGCTTTGCCAGGTGAAGTGGGGCCGCCGGGAAATCGAGAACTATCTCTGCTACCCCGAGACGCTAATCGAGTACGCTCTGCGGTCCGACGGCGAAGAGAGTCCCCTCTTTGAAGCTGCGGAACGAGATCGACGGAGAGACGCGATGGTAGCCGCGATCGCCGAGGTGACGGCGGCGCGGAGAACGCTACGGCAATCCGATCCCTTTGCGGATGACACGAAGGCCAGCGACGACTGCTTTGGCCCCATCTTCGAAATCTACTTCGACAAACTGGGCATTCCGAACCTGATGCAGAAAACCGATTATCATACGCTGGTGTCTTTCGTTCCCGAGGATCGACTCTCTCCCGAAATCAGCGAAAAGCTCGACAAGATCGCCGAGGTCGCGGGAAGGGCGACGCCTCGGAGATAAGGAAGCGTGCCCCGCCCCGAATCCCGCTCTCACTTCTGCCCCGCCCCCTTCGCCTTCAGGAACGTCCCCTTATCGAGTTCCTCGAACGCCTGCCTAAGTTGCGCCTGCGTGTTCATCACGATCGGACCGTACCAGGCTACCGGCTCTTTGAGCGGCTGACCCGAGCACAGGAGAAACCGGATCCCGTCTTCTCCGGCGTGTACCTCGACCTCGTCGCCGCGGTCAAAGAGAATGAGCGAGCGGTTGTCCGCCTCGGCAGGAGGCTTGGTGTCCGCCCATCCGACCGATTCGGTCGGCACATCGAGCGGCCCCGAAGCGTTGCAGAACTTCCCGCTGCCCGAGAAAACGTACGCGAAAGAGTGGTGAGTTGTCTCCACCGGCAGCGTCTTCCGCTGGCCCGGCGGCACTGACACATCGAGATAAGTCGGATCGGCCGCGATGCCATCCACGGGGCCCTTTGTCCCCCAGAACTTACCGCAGACCACGCGGACGTGAGTGCCGTCGTCATCCGTGATCGCCGGAATGTCGCCCGCTTTGACTTCCTGATAACGGGGCGCCGTCATCTTCAGTGACGCGGGAAGGTTGGCCCACAATTGGAATCCATGCATCCTGCCCGTCTTGTCGCCCTTGGGCATTTCCTGGTGGACGATACCGCTTCCCGCCGTCATCCATTGGATGTCGCCCGCGCCGATGGCTCCGCGGTTTCCCATGCTGTCGCCGTGTTCGACCGTTCCGGCAAGGACATAAGTGATGGTTTCGATCCCGCGATGCGGGTGCCATGGGAAACCCGCCAGGTAATCCTCCGGAACGTCATTGCGGAAGTCGTCAAGAAGTAAGAACGGGTCGAACTCGGTAGTGTTGCCGAAACCAAACGCGCGGCGCAGATGCACGCCCGCGCCTTCGATGGTCGGCTTGGCTTTGATCAGTCGTTTTACTGGACGAAGTGACATTGGGCCTCCTGTGCCGAACAGTACAAATACCGGAGCATCGTTTCTCGCTCGCGGCTTTCAGTTAGTGTACATCGAGGTGCGCCTACCCTGCCCCACACGGGCCTGCGCCGCGCTACCCTGTATTTGCCGATGACCCGCCGCCAGGTTCTCGCCTTGCTCCCCGCCGTGGCCGGCAGCTCGTGTGCCGGGCAGGAGAATTCGGTTCCCGATAATCAGCCGCGTCGCCGCGTCGCCGATGTTTTGACGCCGGCCGCGCTCGACCGCGTCCAACTGGGCGGGTACCTGGGCCGCAAGATCGATCTGTGCGTTCGCAATCGGATCTTGGCGCAGAATTGGGACAAGCTGGTGGCGCCGTTCCGCCAGCGCGCGGAAAGCGCGTGCTGGCAAACTGAATTCTGGGGTAAGTGGTTTCTGTCGGCCGCGGCCGCGTGCCAGTACTCGCGCGACGCCGCCGAGCGCGCGCGCCTCCACGATTCCGTTCAGTCTCTGCTCGCCACCCAAACCGCGGATGGCTATATTGGGAATTACGCCGACGGCAGTCATTTGAAGTCCTGGGATATCTGGGGCCGCAAATACACGCTGCTCGGTTTGCTCGCCTGGTTCGATATGACCGGCGACGCCGCGGCTCTCTCGAGTGCCCGCCGGCTGGCCGCGCATCTCATGACTGAGGTCGGCCCCGGCGCCGCCGATATCATTCGCTGCGGGCTGTTCCGTGGGATGGCTTCGAGTTCCGTGCTCGAACCCATCGTCCTGCTCCACCGTCACACCGGTGACGAGCGATTGCTGCGTTTCGCCGAGTGGATCGTATCCCGATGGTCCGCGCCCGATGGCCCGCAGTTGATCGAAAAGGCATTCACCGCGGTTCCCGTGGGCGAGCGATTCCCGCGCCCGAAGAAAAATTGGTTCTCCTGGGAAAACGGCGAGAAGGCTTACGAGATGATGTCGTGCTACGCCGGCCTGTTGGAACTGTACCGCGAAACCGGACGCGCGGCGTATCGCGATGCGGCGATGCGCACGCACGCGAGCATTCTTTCGACCGAAATCAATGTTACCGGTTCCGGTTCTTCCGAGGAGTGCTGGTACGGCGGCAAGGCGCGTCAAACCCAGCCGGCGAAGAATCCCATGGAAACCTGCGTGACGGTGACCTGGATGCATTTGTGCGCGCACTTGCTGCGCCTCACCGGCGATCCGCGCTACGCCGACGCAATCGAGACCACCGCGTACAACGCGCTCGTGGGAGCCATGACGCCCGACGGATCGGGCTTCGCCAAGTACAGCCCGCTCGCCGGCGTCCGCGAATTCGGCGAGAAGCAGTGCGGCATGGAGCTGAACTGTTGCGAGGCGAACGGGCCGCGCGGGGTCATGCTGCTGCCGCAGGTTGCCGTCATGAAAAGCGGCGAAGGCCCGGCGTTCAACCTCTATTCGGAAGGCGCCTGGGATTTCGAGCTTCCCTCCGGCGCTGCGCTGCGGATCGAGGCCAAGACGGACTATCCCGCCTCCGGCTTGATCGAAATCGCGCTCCATCCCGCGCGGCCGGAATCGTTCCCGTTGCGATTGCGGATACCGGCATGGAGCGGGCAGACCTCGCTCGCCGTGAATGGCTCGAAGATCGGCGAGGTCCATCCCGGCACGTATGCCACCATCGAAAGGCGCTGGAAACCGGGAGACCGCGTTCGCCTGCAATTGGATCTGCGTGGACGGGTTCTGCGCGCGGCGGATGGATCGCGTGCGTACACAGCCGTCGCGCGCGGCCCGCTGGTTTTGGCGAGAGACGTCAGGCTGGGACAAGATATTATCGACGACCCGGTCGCGGGCTTCGGTAACGACGGCAGCTTCGTACCGCTCACGCCCGTCGCGCCGCCGCCGGGAATCGCTAGCGCATTCACCGCCGGCCAGGTCCGCCTGTGCGACTACGCCTCGGCCGGCAACACCTGGTCGCCGGATTCGCGCTATCGCGTCTGGATGCCGCTGTCATGAGGTAGGACAGACCATCGCTTTTAGTGGTCTGTCATTCCTCGCCAACTCCTAACCTTGACAGACGACCAAAACCGATCGTCTGTCCTACTTCGCTCTCACTGCCGGCCCGGACCGCGTCCGCCTTCCGTCTTCTCGGCCGGCTTCTCGGCGGTAAAGACCAGCCTCACATCGCCGGTGTGGGTCTTGTCGTTGATCTTCACTTCCGCCGTGGTTTTTCCCAGGTGCTCGAAGATGTTCTCCTGCCGGATCACTCCGATGAAGTAGTCCGGATATTCCGGGTTGAACGGCTTGCCCATCTTCATCGTCCAAATGCGGAAGACTTCCGCCTCGCCTTCCAGATCCAGGCCGGCCACGGTCAGCTTGCCCATCGTGAATTGCGGCCCCGCGTCTACGTGAACCACCGCATCCACCGATTCGTGACCGTCGTCCACCACCCGGTCCGCTGTGATCTTGGCGTTCAGGTAGCCCTCCCGGCGGAGCGCCTTGCGCATCGTCTCGAGGCCCTGGTCCACCTTGTCGAAGTTGGCCACGTCGCCACGTTTCACGTCGATGTCCCGGAGCAGGTCCGCGGCGTCGACAGGCGCAGCCCCTTCGATCGACACCTTGCCCATGGTGTAGCTGCGGCCTTCATCGATGGTGACAAACACGTGCAGACCCAGCACGTCCTTGGCGGGTTCGGTCGTCAACTCGGTGAAGCGCACGCGCATGCGGCCGCGCGCTTCGTAGATCGGCCGGATGGCGCTATTGAGGATCTCGCGAAAACGGTCTTCGGTATATTCGGCGCCGATGCCGGCGATCATGGCATCGTGCAGCACGTTGGAGGGCACCACGTGGTTGCCGCGAAACGTCACCAGCGCCACCGCGGGCAGGGAATGTGCCGGACGGAAAACGACGGCAAACTCGCCCGTCGCGATGGGCGCAACCCCGACCGCGATTTTCTCCGGCTGGCCCTTGGCCGCTACGAACTCCTCCACCCAGTTCTTGTACCGCTCGAACGCGGGCTGCGTGGCGGCCAGCTTGCCGGAAGCGAACAGCGGATCCTTCTGGCGCAAGGCGGCGCGCAAGTCCTGCTCGGAAACGTGCAGGTTCTCGAACTCCGCCGGATAAGCCTGCTGCACTTCCAACACCTGAATCAACGCGGCGTAGCCTTTCGCCGAGCCGGGCGTAAACTTGTATCCCACGGTTTCAAACGCGCCAGTATCCGTGAGGCGTTTGCGCGCGGCCTCGAACTCCGGCTTGCCCGCCACCTGCCCCACTGTGAGCCCAGCTACCGCCAGAATCTGCTCCGCAGTGTACGTGTGGTTGCCTTCCACGCGGAGGCTTTCGATCGGCCAGCGCGCGGCCGGCACTGTGGATCCCGCACTCTGCGCAGCCGGCTTGGTCTGCCCGAATCCACACGCGCCCGCCAGCATCAAAATCGGTAGCAACCTTTGCATATTCCTCATGGTAGCGCCAGGGCTAACCGCTCCCTCACGGGGTGCCCTCTGGGCCCGGCTCCGATAGTGTTCGGCCCGTTCGGAGCCGGGCCCAGAGGGCACCCCGTAAGGGAGCGGTCGAAGCCGGTCCGGCCCTTCTTGGGTAGACGCATCGGCAACGCTGCCGGTGACGCAGGTAGAATAAAAAAAGTGCCATACGATCTGATCGTGATTGGGAGTGGTCCCGGCGGCTACTCCGCTGCAATTCGCGCCGGCCAATACGGACTGAAAACCGCGCTTGTCGAGAAGCAGGCCAAACTCGGCGGCACCTGCCTCCTGGTGGGCTGCATTCCCACCAAGAGCCTGCTGCAAACCGCCGACGTCTGGGAGCGCTTCGTCCACTGCGAGCAGGAAGGCATTCACTGCGAGAACCCGCGCCTGGATTATCCCAAGGTGAAGGACCGCAAGGATGGCATCGTCAATAAGCACTCCAAGGGCGTGGAACTGCTGCTCAAGCGAGCCAAGGTGGAGCGCATTTCGGGCTACGCCACGCTGAAGGGCGGCGGCAAGGTCGAGGTAAAGAACGAATCCGGTACACAAACCCTGGAGGCGAAGAACATCATCGTCGCCACCGGCTCGGAAGCCCGCATGCTGCCCGGCCTCGCGGCCGACCCGGAGTTCATTCTCACCAATATCGAAATCCTCAACCTGACGGCGGTGCCGAAGAGCCTCATCATCATCGGCGCCGGCGCCGTGGGTGTCGAGTTCGCCAGCATCTTCCGCCGCTTTGGCGCCGAGGTCACCGTGGTCGAAATGCTGCCGCGCGTGGTTCCGGTCGAGGATGAAGACATCTCCAAGGAGCTCGAACGCAACTTCCGCAAACAGGGCATTCGCGTCGAAACCGGCGCCCGCGCGGAAAATATCGAGAAGACCGGCGCCGGCGTCCGGCTCATGCTCACGACCAAGGACGGCAAGCAGGAACCCCTCGAAGCGGAGAAGCTGCTGGTGGCCGTGGGCCGCAAGCCCAACACCGAAAACATCGGCCTGGAGAACACGCGGGTCGAGCTCGACCGCGGCTTCATCAAGGTCGATCAATGGCAGCAGACGGGCGAGCCGGGTGTTTACGCCATCGGCGACGTGGTCGCCGGCACGCCGCAACTGGCGCACGTGGCCACCCGCGAGGGCATGATCGCAGTCGCCCACATGGCCGGCAAGCCCGCCGTTCCCATCAACCGCAACCGCATTCCCGGCTGCACCTACACCCAGCCCGGCATCGGCAGCGTGGGCCTCACCGAAGCCCAGGCGCGCGCCCAGGGCCACGCCGTGAAGGTCGGCCGTTTTCCGTTCGCCGGCAACAGCCGCGCCACCATCCTCGGCCATCACGAAGGATTCATCAAGGTGGTGGCGAGCGATCCGCACGGCGAAATACTCGGCGTTCACATCATCGGCCCGGAAGGCTTCGAGATCGTCGCCGAAGCCGTCGCCGCCATGGAAGCCGAAGCCACCGTCGACGTCATGATCGAGACCATCCACGCCCACCCCACGCTGTATGAAGCCTTGGGCGAAGCCTTCAACGCGGTCTACGGCCTCTCCATCAATGCGTAACTGTTGCGTGCGCGAACTCGGACGAATCGACTACGCGAACGCGCTCGAGTTGCAGCGGCGCCTGGTGGCCGAGCGCCAACAGGGGTTGGTCGACGATCAACTACTGCTGGTCGAGCACCCGCACGTGGTCACGCTCGGCCGCAACGGGCATCGCGAAAACCTGCTTGCCAGCGACGAGATCCTGGAGCGCGCCGGCGTGGCCTTTCATCCCACCGATCGCGGCGGCGATATCACCTATCACGGCCCCGGCCAGTTGGTGGGCTATCCGATTCTCGACCTGCGCCAATGGAAGCGCGACGTGGGCGCTTACGTCCGCGCCCTCGAGGAAGTGCTCATCGCGACGCTGGCCGATTTCGGCATCGCCGCCGGCCGCATCCCCTCGCTCACCGGCGTATGGGTACAAGAGCGCAAGATCGCCGCCATCGGCGTGCACATCGCCCGTTGGGTGACCTCGCACGGGTTCGCGCTCAACGTCTCGACCGATCTCAGCTATTTCCAGTACATCGTCCCCTGTGGATTGACCAGGCCCGTGACCTCCATGGCCGCGCTCGGTGTGCGCGCCACGCTGGAAGATGTAGGATACGTTTTGACCGCGCATTTTGGCCGCGTCTTCGATTGCGAACTGCCGCTTGCGGCGCCCGCCCTCGCCGGCGCCCGAAAGAGAGAACCGATATGACCGACGTCGTGATGCCCCAGATGGGCGAAAGCATTGTGGAAGGCACGCTGACCAAGTGGCTCAAAAAGCCCGGTGAGCACGTGGAGCGCGACGAGCCGCTGTTCGAGATCTCCACCGACAAGGTGGATACCGAGATCCCGTCGCCCGCCGCCGGCACACTGTCCGAGGTGATGGTGGAGGAAGGCAAAACCGTCGGCATCAACACCGTGGTGGCGCGCATCGAGGAGAACGGCGCAGTGGCGGCGCCAGCTGCTGCGCAACCCGATGCCTCCTCGCAATCCCCCGTAGGGGCCGGGCATGCCCGGCCCGAGCAGGCCGCACCTGTCGAAGCCGCCGCGCCCGAGCCTCCGCCCTTTGTCGAGGCGCCCGCTTCTTCGCAGCCAACCCTTGAGGAACCAACCGCCGCCGAGCCCGGCGGTCCGCTCTCCCCCCTGGTGCGCAAACTGGCTCGCGAGAATAACATCGATCTCAGCCGCATCAAAGGCACCGGCGCCGGAGGCCGCATCACCAAACAGGACGTGGAGAGCCACCTCGCGCAACGCCCGGCCGAAGCCGCCGCGGCACCAGCGCCACCACCAGCGGCGCCAGCGCCTGCCCCGCGAATCGCCACGCCCGCACCCGCGCCGCTCGCGCCCACTCACCCCGCCAAGACCCGCGTCGAGCCGCTCAGCACCATGCGCATCAAGATCGCCGAACACATGGTGCTCTCCAAACGCACCTCGGCGCACGTCACCACCATCCATCGCGTGGATATGACCGCCGTCGCCCAGATGCGCGAGCGCAACAAGGCCGCTTTCCAGACCAATTACGGATTCAGCCTGACTTATCTTCCGTTCATCACGCGCGCCGCGGTGGTGGCCCTGCGCCAGTTCCCGCTGTTGAACGCTTCGCTCGATGGCAACAACATCATCTATCACAACGAAATCAATATCGGGATCGCGGTGGCGCTCGAAAACGGCCTGATCGTTCCGGTGATTCGCGGCGCCGATGAAAAGAACGTGCTCGGCCTGCAACGCGCCGTGGTCGATCTCGCCGCCCGCGCCCGCTCGCGCCAGCTCAAGCCCGATGAAGTGCTGGGCGGAACTTTTTCCATCACCAACTTCGGCAGCTTCGGCAGCCTGGTCGGCACGCCCATCATCAACCAGCCGCAAGTCGCCATTCTCGGCGTCGGCACCGTCGATAAAACCCCGGTGGTAATTAACGATGCCATCGCCATCCGTTCCATTTGCCACGTCTCGCTCAGCTTCGATCATCGCCTGATCGATGGCGCCCTGGCCGACCAGTTCATGAGCCGGATCAAACAGGTGCTGGAAGGCTGGACCGAAGAAGTGCAGTAACGAGGTGTTGCGATGAAGCGGTTTTTCTCACGGTACCTTAGCCCAAGTCGGCCGGGAGGGTACCTTTTCTTCGTGACCTGCTTGCTCATACTGTATCCAATAACGATTACTTCTCCGGTATATAAGCCCGTCGAACTTCTTATTGTTTACGCCGTTACTGTCTTGTCCATGCGCCGCCTATCCGATGCCGGTCTGCCGCGAGTCTGGGCGCTCGCCATGCTACCGACGCTCGCGGCCCCGTTGCTGTGCCCACAGTTGATTCCAGGCGTCAGGCCGAACTCCGTCCTGGCTCAGCTCCTCGATGGCCTTTTCTACAAGCGAAACTGGAGGCAGGTTGCGCTGGCCGCGGCTCTGCTCGCCGTTCCCCTTGCCATCGGTCTTGCACCCACGCGTAGGCCGAAGCCGGAGAACGGGGAGGGAGCCAACCGCGCAACCGAAGCGCCTCATGAAACACCATGAAGCGCTATCGCCTGATCGATGGCGCGCTGGCCGCCGCGCCCAAACCCACTCGCCAACCCGGCCGCGCTAAGGCAACAAGTCCCGCGCGTCGATCTTTCTCTCTTTTGGCAGCGGAGCGTTCAGGAACCGCAGGAACGGCACCATCGAGCGGAACCGATCCACTATCTCCTGGTACAGCGTGGGCGAAGTGGCGATGCCGGGTGGCAGTTCCACGTACAGGACGAACTGCTTGAAGCGCAGCAGGTCGGCAGCGGGATGATCGGCGCAGAACCCTTTCGGCACGCGCGCCAGTTGCTCGCCTTGTAGATCGCCGAGCAGCCGCCGCACTTTCGGATTTGCCAGAATGCGGCGCAGCTCCGCGTGGCGCTCCGCAATATGGTTGCGGATGGCCAGCAGCGCGGCCGGCTCCGGCATGTACACGCCGCCGCCCACCGCGACTTCCTTGCGCGAAATCGCCACATAGAAACCGCCGTGCCCATGCGCCATGCCGCCGTGCAAAGGGAAACTGGCGGCGATGTGCTCCTTGTAGGGCTTCTTGTCCTTACTGAAACGCACGTCGCGATAGATGCGGAAGATGGCCTTCTCGGGATCCGTGGCGTACTCCGGGGCAAAGCCGGCCAGCGCCTGGTTGAGCGCCGTCACCAGCTCGCGCATGGGCTGCTTCACGCTGGTCTCGTACACCGCTTTGCGCGGCAGAAACCATTCGCGGCGATTGTTCCGCGCCAACCCGCGGAGAAACTCCATTGCTTCCGGGGGAAAGCCCGCAAAGCCGGAACGCGCCATACACCCTCCCTTTATAATCGAGATAATGCCGACCACCGAAGAGATGCGCGCGCATCTCGCCGCGATTCCCAATTTAACGCTTTCGGCCGGCGTTCCGCTGGCGCGTCATACGCGCTTCGGCGTGGGAGGGCCGGCCGATCTGTACGCCGAGACCGGCGAGGAGGAAGCTTTTCTCGAAGCGCTCCGCGCGGCCCAAGCGGCCGGCATTCCGGTGATGGTGATTGGCGGCGGCACCAACCTGATTGTCTCCGACCGCGGCTATCGCGGCCTCGTGCTGCGATACCGCGGCGACACCCTGCGCGCGGAAGGCAACCGCGTCACGGCCGGCGCCGGCGCCGAGTTGCAGCGCCTGGTCGACTTCACCATCGATCGCGGCCTGAGGGGTTTGGAAACCCTGGCCGGCATCCCCGGCTGGATCGGCGCGGCCATCTACGGCAATGCCGGCGCGTATGGCCATTCGATCTCCGAACGCGTCGCCGGCGTGCGCTTCTTCGATGGCCGGCGCGTGCGCGCCTTCTCCAATGCGGAGTGCCAGTTCGCCTACCGCGAGAGCATTTTCAAGCGGCACAAAGAGTGGATCGTTTTCTCCGCCGAGTTGGAACTGGAACCGGCGGATCGCGACGAACTCCGCCGCACCGCCGACGGCATCGTCAAGGTTCGCAATGAAAAGTTCCCCGTCACCATGCAGTGCGCCGGCAGCATCTTCAAGAACCTGCTGTTGCGCGATCTGCCGCCCTTCGTGGCGGCCCAGGTGCCGGCTGAGGCGGTGCGCGAAGGCAAAGTGCCGGCCGCCTGGTTCCTCGAGCAAGTGGGGGCCAAGGGCAGCCAGCGCGGCGACATCCACGTGGCCGACTATCACGCCAACCTTATATACAACGCCGGTGGTGGCACCGCTGCTGACTTGCGCGCTCTCATCCAGGATCTGAAAGCCCGCGTGCGCGCCCGCTTCGGCTTCGACCTGGAAGAAGAAGTGCAATACGTAGGCTAAATAAGCCTAAACATCCAGTTGTATCGTGCCGATCTTAGTACTGGGAGGCTGCTGAAAAAGTCCGAAAAACATTCTTGGGCCACCGATGAACACAGATGAACACGGATAGACCAATTCATTTCAATCTGTGTTCATCTGTGTTTATCCGTGGCCATGATGCTTTCGGCGTTTTTCAGCAGGCTCCTGGAGATCGATGCCAGCGCACGAAGCCCTATTCACGAAAGCGGCGCGACGGCACGTCGCCCGTCTGGCGCAGGTGATTGCTCCGGCGGCTGCGGGGCTGGAGCGGAAGTTCCTGGCGCTGCTTCGCAAGCGGCGCTATGGCGCTATAGAGCGGCGCGCGCTGCTGGCCATTTCACCGTGCGCCGCGGCGCGGCTCGGATCGATAGAGAGATTCCTCGATCAGGTGGAGTATCACGGCCGGCGCCTGGCCAAGTGCAACCTCTCTCCCGACGCGGCCGGCGAAGTGCTGCGGCATTTCGATGAACTGCTGGAGCCTCTCTTGCACGGCAGATTTGGCCCCTCGCTGGAACAACTGCAATGGGCCACGCTGCTGGCGCTGGAGCGCGCATATTACCGCGTGCGCGAAGAAGAAAGCCAGGCGCTGTTCGGCATTTATCGCGCCGGAGCGGAAGTGGCCGATTCCGGGAAGTTGTCCCAACGCCTCGTGCGCCTGCTGGCGAGCGCTTTTCGAGCCCGCGCCGGAGGCCTGTTAGTAAAAGAAGGGGAACTCGACAGGGAACTGCGCCAGCCGTTGTATATCGAACAAGGCACCCCCGGGGAACGGTGGATCGCCGATCCGGCGCTGCGCGGGCGCTACGCCTCCTACTGGTCCTACCCGCTGAACGGGTCGGCGGCGATTCAACTCGGTTTCCCGGTTCCCTATCCCTGGCTGCCGCGCGAATTGGAGCTGATGGAGGCTGCGGCAGAGCACTTCCGCAAAGCCGCCGAGCGGGCGCTGTTGCTGGAGGAGGTAGAGCGGCTGGCGGCCGCCGCGCGGCAAGCCGAGGATGACGAGCGGCGTCGCATTGGCCGCGAGCTGCATGACGAAGCCGGCCAATCGCTGTTGTCGCTGCGGCTGCAACTGGAAATGATGGAGCGCGGCGCGGACCCGCCCATGCGGGCTTGCCTGCAGGAGGCCCGCGGAGTGCTCGAACGGACCGTCGTCGAGCTGCGGCGGATCATCGCCGCGCTCAGCCCGGCCGTGCTGGAGCGGCTCGGCCTGGCGCGGGCTCTGCACCTGTTGGCCGGCCGCTTCGGCAAAACCTTCTCGGCGGGCGTCCGCGTCCGCGTCTCGAGCCACCTGGAGGATTTGCCGCCTTCTCTACAGCAAGTGATCTACCGGATCGCGCAGGAGGCCTTACAAAACGCGGCCAAACATTCTCACGCAACCATCGTAAAACTTTCCGTGATGCGAGCCGATAAGGTTATCAGAACGCGCATTTCAGATAACGGCCTCGGTTTTGAGGCCGGCGTTACGGCGAAGCCAATGTCATTCGGTCTGGCAGGCATGCGGGAGCGCGCGGCGCTCCTGGGCGGCAAGCTTACCGTGCGCAGTGCGCGCAACCAGGGAACGACGGTGATTCTGGAACTGCCGCTGAACTCGGCTTAGGGAAAACCAAATGTCTAAGATTCGCATACTCATCACAGACGATCATGCAATGTTCCGGCAGGGGGTCCGCACCTTGCTCGCGGCGGAGCCCGATCTCGAGATCGCTGGAGAAGCCAGGGACGCCGCCGAAGCGGTCAGCCTGAGCCGGCAGAGCCGCCCCGATGTCGTGCTGATGGATATTGGGATGACGGGGATGAGCAGCTTTGAGGCCACCCGCGTGATCCGCAAGGAGCGGCCCGAAACGCGCGTCGTTTTCCTCTCCATGTACGACGACGACGAATATCTCGCCGAATGCGTCTCCATCGGCGCCAGCGGCTACATCCTCAAGGAAAGTCCCGCCGAGCAATTGTTGACCGCCATCCGCGAGGTGCACCGCGGCGGCAGCTACCTCAGCCCGCGCCTGCTCACCCGCCTGGTGGACGATCTCCGCACCCAGGGGCACGAGCCTGTCCGCCAGCCGCGCTTCGGCACGCTCACCAAACGCGAACGCGAGATTCTCAAGATGCTCGCCGAAGGGCAATCCGTCAAGGAGATCGCCACCGCTTTCGAGCTCAGCGTCAAGACCGTCGAGGCCCACAAGTTCAACTTGATGCGCAAGCTCGATATTCACAACAAGGCCCAACTCGTGCAGTATGCGATCCAGAAGAAGATTATTCGCCTGTCCGAGCCGCTGGTGAACTGAACCCACAACATTCTCGCGCCCGCCCTGTGGGGCAGGATGGTATCCTGCGAGCGACCCAGAGGGTGCCCCGGTCAATCGGCGCCTTCGGGCGCAAGCCCGGCGTTGTACGCAAGCACAATCACGTCCCGAACTCTCGCCTCCACACTCACACCGCTGCAATTTCCACTCGCGCTCCGCGTTACACTCGACTTTTAGCCAACCTATGCGTCTACAGAAAACAGTGCTTCCTATCGCCAGATCCAGTAGCCCGGCGGCGCGCCGATGACCCCCGAACAGTTCCGCCAGTGCGGCCATCAGGCCATCGACTGGGTGGCCGATTATCTCGCCCAAGCGCAACGTTACCCGGTGCTGGCGCGCGTGCAACCCGGCGAGCTCACCGACGCTCTGCCCGCTCGAGGGCCCGAACAGGGCGAACCGCCGGAATGTCTGCTGGCCGATTTCGAACGGCTCATCCTGCCGGCGGTCACTCACTGGAATCACCCCGGTTTCATGGCCTTTTTCGCGAACTCCGGTTCGGCGCCCGGCATTCTGGGCGAGTTGCTGGCGTCCGCGCTCAACCTCAACGGTATGCTCTGGAAGTCGAGCCCCGCGGTCGTCGAACTCGAGCAGGTCACCCTGCGCTGGCTCCGCCAATGGACCGGTCTGCCCGAGGATTGGTTCGGCCAGATTTTCGATACTGCGTCGGTGGGCAGCATGCACGCGCTGGCCGCGGCGCGCGAAGCCGCGGACCCGAATGCGCGCGCCAAGGGCACGGCGTCCGATTTGGTCGTCTACACTTCCGAGCAGGCGCATTCCTCCATCGAAAAAGGCGCCATCGCCATCGGCATCGGTCAGGAGCGCGTGCGCAAGGTTCCCGTGGACGCCGAGTTTCGCCTTCGGCCGGATGCATTGGCCGAGATGATCGACCGCGACGTGGCCGCCGGGTTGCGCCCGTGCGCGGTCGCCGCAACCGTGGGAACCACCGCGACCACCAGCGTCGATCCGGTGCCCGCCATCGCGGAGATCTGCCGGGCGCGCAACATCTGGCTGCATGTGGATGCCGCCTATGCCGGCTCGGCCGCGGTGGCCGAGGAGTTTCGTTGGGCGCTCGCCGGTTGCGAGCACGCCGATTCCATGGTCACCAATCCGCATAAGTGGATGTTCACGCCGGTAGACTGTAGCGCGTTCTACACAAGCCGCCCGGATGTGCTGCGGCGCGCTTTCTCGCTGGTGCCGGACTATCTCGCCACCGCCGAAGATCCGCGCGCCGTCAACCTGATGGATTACGGGGTTCCGCTCGGCCGCCGCTTCCGCGCCCTCAAACTTTGGTTCGTCATGCGCAGCTACGGGCGTGTAGGAATCGCCAGCCTGATTCGCGAACAGATCCGCGTCGCGCAGGCGCTCGCGGCCGAGGTCGATGCCCATCCTCGCTTCGAGCGCACCGCTCCCACGCCGTTCTCCACGGTCTGTTTCCGCTACCAGGGCACCGATGACGAGAACCGGCAAATCCAGGAGCGCGTCAACGAAACCGGCGAGTTCTTCATCTCCGGCACCAAACTGCATGGCCGTTTCACGCTCCGCCTGGCGATCGGCAATATGGCTACAACCCAGACTCACGTCGACCGCGTGTGGGAGTTGATCCAGGCCGAGGCCGCCAAGCTTGGAGACTGAGTGGGGCCGGTCCCCGACCGGCCAACCGCGTCGTAATCATGCTTCAGCGGGTTTGACGAGCGAGCCCGCTACCGCAACGCATCAAGAAGAGTCGAGACGACTCTCGACTCAGCAGGCTGGACAGCCCGCGCCACGGGGCTGTTTGGACACACTGCGGCCGTAAGGAATGGATG